>Ga0308160_10000298_pt1 | contig 112105 bp, 159 predicted proteins | sample PhyFR1_FD_201036 | JGI IMG/M metagenome (GOLD analysis project Ga0308160, IMG submission 201036) | Phyllosphere microbial communities from UC Gill Tract Community Farm, Albany, California, United States - DLSLF.R1 | ecosystem: Host-associated > Plants > Phyllosphere > Unclassified | place...
CGAGAACACCGCAGCGCTTCTTCCGTCTCCGCCAGGCACTCACGAAGGCCGGTGGAGGGGGCTGGAAGGCAGGCGGCGGCGGCGGCGGCGCGTCGTCGAGGTCCATCTCGTCGAACGCGTCGCCGGCCTGGACGACGCCGGCGTCGTCAAAGTCGCCAAAGTCACCAAAGTCGTCGTCCGCGCCGAAACCTCCGTCGACGCCGGCCGCCACCGAAGCGGGCGGGTCGTCAAAGTCGCCGAAGCCGTCGTCGTCGTCTGCCGGTGAGGGCGCAGCGGCAGCTGGCGGCGGCGGCGGCGAGGAGGACGCGGCGGGCTCGCCGAACGGGACGTCGTCGAACGAGTCGCCGTCGTCGCCATAGTCGGACGCCGGGTCGTCGTTGGGCAGTGTCTCGAGCGGCGGAGCTATCGATGCGAGCGCTGGTGCCGGTTCTAGTCCGGGCGAGTCGGCTAGTGGGACGGCCGAGCTGTCCTCGAAGACATCACTGCCGTCGTCGTCGTCCTCCTCGTCGCTGGGGCCCGCGGGCTGGCTCGGCGGCAGCGACGGCACGGAGCTCGAGGCAGCCGGCTCATCGTCCTCTGCGGCCCAGGGGTCGGCATCATCGACGATGCTCACGCTGGTCGGGCTAGGATCGGCCTGTGCGAGCGGGCGTGCCGGCCGGGGCAGGCGGGGAGGTCTTGCCGGGAGCGACATGGGGTTGCGATGCTGGCCGTCGGAGGCGGCCGCGCCTGTCGTCGTCCATGGGCGCGCGAGCGAGAGAACAAGGGCCGACCGTTTCGCCCAGCCCGGCCGGTCCCTCCGAACCACCAGCCTCTCCGTCTCTCCTCCCGCAAGTCGACCCGACCCTCTGCCCAGCTCCCAGCGCCGGATCCGCATACGAACCATGTCCTCAAAGAGCCACAAGCAGTGTGAGTCGCCGGAGATGCACGACGGGGCTGACGGCAACCGCTGCTCGACCTGGGGCTGACGGTCGAACCCGCCGCCTTCCCTTCCCTGTCCTTCCCTGCCCTCCCTCCGCCTCCAACAGCCGTGTCCGAGCTCAAGCTGCGTCGTCTGGTCGACCACAACCAGCGGCTCAAGGACGACCTCGCCCGGCCGCGCGTCAAGGTCAGCGAGGCCAGCCAGAGGTCCGTCGTTCGCATCCTCTTCCCTGTGCGAGCGAGCGCTGCGACGGCAAGGGGTCGGCGGCGTCGCGATCAGCGTGCGGGCTGGCTTGCTCTTCGAGCCTTCTAGCTCTGTCTCTGGCGGCCGAGGAGAGCAGCTGGGCCCTGCCTCGTTGAACAGGCCTGCCTCCGCTGCAGACTGCTGTCGGCGAGCGCCCGGTAGCCTGTCCTCGACCGACGGCACGACGTTCCGCCCTGTCCCCCGAGCCCGCGCGCGCCCCCTTTCATCTCGTCCGTTGCTGCCGGCTGACCTCGCCGCCCGCTCACTCCCAGTTTGATCCGCTACACCAAGACGACGAGGGACCCTCTCGTGCCCTCGGTCTGGGGTCCCGTCTCGAAGAACGACGACCCGTACACGACGGCCTGTGCGTCCTTCCCCCTCCCCCCATCATCCGTGGTCAGAGAGAATACCGCCTGACCCATTATCCGATTCGCTCGTCCGCCCGACAGCTCCGCAGCAGTCTGGCTGCTGCACGATCATGTGAAGACCCCGGCTTCGGACACTCGCATGCTCTCCCCCCTCCGCCCTACCACGGCCTCGCACACACCGCTCAAAATACCCGACCGTCGTCCGACCTACTGCTCGACGACGAACCCAACCCCAATCCCACCCGGCACGTTCACCAATCCCTCAAAGCAATACCCACCACGGCCCTACCTTCCTCCTAGTCTCTCTCCTCCCCGCTCGACACGCCGACGTACTCTCCTTGCCCTTTCACTCCTCTCTCAACAAACGCTCAGCACCTTCTCGCCCACTTATGCGTGCACCACGACCGGCCCCACTCTTTGCCTCTGCCATGTTGTCCCCCCGTTCACTCTCGCGATGATCTAAAGAAGCGCGCATGCGATTGGGTCGGCTCTGGTCGCGACGTCGGGCGCCGACCCTTCGTTGAGCGCGACCGCATGCGGTCTGGGCCATCCAGGGCCACGGCAACCGTGACCGGCTCAATTGCGGGTCTATCTTCAGTGTGGCTGATTCGCTGGCACAGAGCTGTCGCGGTGCCGCAGTGGCCAACGGCGAGGGTCGTCTTTCTTCGGCACCGCCTCTGGGGGCAGCAGTCACTTGCCTACGTGGGGAAGAGCCAGGTGAGACGATAAGCGAGTGCAGCCAGCGGGGGTGAATCAGAAGCAAGCGGACCCGCACCGATGCAGAAGTCGCCAAAGAGCTTGTCGAGCACATCCTCAGCCGAGATGGCCCGGCCCGAGACGTTGCCTATCTCGCTGGCCGCTCGGCGGAGGGCCTCGCTCGCAAGGATGACGTCGGGCGCGTCGCGGCCTGTAGTGTCGTGGGCGGGAAGAGCAGGTCAGCGTGCGTGGTGTGAGTGCAGCTGGGCTTTAGGGGACCGACGGCCAAAGTCGAGCAGGTGAGAAAGGGCCCGCTCGAGGTGATACCGCTGGCGAGCCGACGAAACGAGCGGAAGCTCTTCGGCGCCCTCGCGGTCTAGCAACGCTCTGGGACGGGCATGCACGAGTGTCAATGGTAGTGGGGGGGGGGGGTCGGTGAGCGTGCAACGCGATTGCAAACGTACTTGCGCTTGACAGCGGCATTCAGGCCGTGCTCCAGGAATGCGTCCATGCCCTCGCCAGTCTCGACGCTGCCGACCCACCAGCGCGGACCAGCGGGCATCCACTCGCGGACGACGCCCTCGGCCAGCCTGCGTGCCCGCTCTGCGTCGTCGGGAGGTGTGGCATCGCCCGACGCTGCAGCGAACGACGGCGGCAGGAGGTCGACCTGATTGAAGAGGACGATCGTTTCGCCGTCGACGTGCGGGAGAACGAGCTCCTCTTCGAGGAGCGCCCTCACGTCCGTCCACGGGTAGGCGAACGGCGGCAGCGGGAGGACGAGGACCTTGAGATCGGCCTCGCCGACGGAGGCGGCCGCACGCGAGATGCCAATCTGCTCGACAGCGTCGGTCGTCGAGCGCAGGCCGGCCGTGTCCGAGAGGACCGCCTTGATGCCGTCGAGGTCGAGCGCGACCGAGACAACGTCGCGCGTCGTACCAGGCACGGGCGACACGATCGCGACGTCCCGTTGCGAGAGCATGTTGAGCAGCGAGGACTGGTGGGTGGCATCGCCCGGCGTCAGAAATGAACAAGACCCCCCGATTTGGCCGCGCGGGCAGACTGACCTTGCCAGCGTTGGGCGGGCCAAAGATCGAGACCTTGACGCCTTCACGTAGGAGCTCGCCCCTCTTGGCGTCGGCGAGGTGGGCTCGGATCTCGCGGATCAGATGGGCAACCTGGTCCTGCGCTGCTCAGAGTCGACAGGATGGGGCCCGAAGGATCCAGCGGATCTTAGCGGTAATGCACAGCCATGACATAGGCACCGGATGGAAACCGAGGAGCACGCACCAGTCCGGAAGGCTTCGTCGCCTATCGCATCATCCTCGCCGAAGTCGATGAGCGCGTCGGCCTGAGCCATCGCGCCGACGACGCGCTCGCGCAGGCTCTCAAACCGTCGGCCGACGGCACCCGTCATGCCCTGCCGGGCAAGTCGGCGCTGAATCTCGGTCTCGCCCTCGATGAGATCGCGCAAGCCCTCGACTTCGGTCAGGTCGAGCCGGCCCGAGAGGAAGGCTCTTTTGGTGAACTCGCCGCGCTCTGCCGGGCGGAGCGCAGGCAGGCGGCCGAGGGACGAGAGGACAAGCGAGGTGATGGCCGGCGACGAGTGCAGATGCAGCTCGAGCAGGGGTTCGTTCGTGAACGATCTGCCGGCTGTCAATGATCGACCAAGTCAGCGCTAAGAGTGGGCAACGAGCAGCCAGAGACGGACGAACGGACCTTCGAAGTAGACGACGAGGCCCTCGTCGATGACCTCGCCCGGCGACGTCTCGCCGGTCGGCACCCGGACATCGCGCATGACCATCCGGCGCGCCGGCGGAGGCTTCGTCCTCCGAGCGGCCGCCTTCTCCAGCCGACTGCCGACGGGAAAGATCATCGTGTCGAGCACGTCCTGGACGGCCGGGCCCGAGACGCGGAAGACGGCGACGCCGGCCTTGCCTGGTGGGGTCGCCAGCGCAAAGATTGTCGTCTGAGCGACCGGCTCCTTCGGTGTCGCTACTCGCTCCTCGAAAGCCAAGCTGCTTCTGCTGCCGCTGCTGCTGTCGGCAAGGAAGGTTGCGAATCGTCGCGCCTCGCTCAGTCCGCCCGGGAGCGCTGCACTGCCCGTCGCAGGACAGACTGAGGGACGATGGAGCCCTGACGCCGCCCGCCCAAGCTGCAACCTGTTGAGCGCGCCCGTCGCACCGCGTCTCAGCATTCCAGGTCGCTCCTCTTGGCGGCGGGCTGCAGGAGCTCTGGTCGGGGAGGCCTTGAGGGAGAAAGCGGTGAGCGATGTCCTGGCGCGGTCGTCGTCACTCGGTCGGGAAGCCGACGTCGTGTCGCTCCGCCGCTCGCTCCTGACGATCACTCTCTCTCGACGCTCAGCCCTCTGCCCTCCGAGCCTCACACGACCCCCTCCTGAAGCGACTTTACAAGCGCACTCTTGCTCGACAGAAGATCTTCGCTAGCTCGCACGCCCTCTCGCAACAACCCGCTTCTGCACGATGGGTCAGGCAGGCTCCGTCAACCAGGCGTTCACCGGTGCGCATCGTCTCGCGCGCCGCCGCCGTCGGAGCATCTCTGCCGGCCCTAGTAGCCTCCCTCCTTGCTGTCCGACGAGCTGACGGTGTCCTCGCTTGTGTCGCAGAGATGGAGCGGTCGTCGAACTGTTCGTCCTGAGCTTGGGCAGCCTTGTCTGGTCCCGTCCTGGCCGTCGACTGACGACCGAGCCTGCCGCCGTCTCCGCCTGTCGCTCCTCCTCGACCTCGCTGGTTCCGCTGCTTCCCTCGTCATCCGACCTGCTGCGACCTCTTCTCGCTCCTGCGTATTGCCCTCGCTCCCCCCGTCGCCACCTGCGCTCTCGCACACCCTGCCCCCTTCGGTCACCGCAGTCTCGGCGGCCGAGCTCCAGCGACTCAAGAAGCGCTTCATGAAGCTCGACCGGGACGGCTCGGGTACGATCGACAAGGACGAGTTCCTGCTCATCCCCCAGATCGCCAACAACCCGCTCGCAAGCCGGATGATTGCCATCTTTGACGAGGAGTACGTCTTCCGTATTGCGTCAGGACCGGCCGAGCTGAGCTCAGGGCGACCCTCGGCGCGGCTGTCGCTGACCCGCCATGACGTCGATTGACCTTCACGTCGCGCAGCGGAGGAGGAACGGTCGACTTCCAGGAGTTTGTCGGCGGCCTGTCGGCCTTCAGCAGCAAAGGAGGACGGGAAGAGAAGCTGCGCTGTACGTCCCCCCTTGTCTGCTTGTGCGCCAGACTTTGGCGGGAGCACGCCCGCAGTCGCACCGCCGCAGCTGAAGAGCTGGCGCGCCCCTCCCTCCCCACTCCCGCCCGCCTTCCCTAGTCGCGTTCAAGGTGTACGACATGGACCGCGACGGCTTCATTTCGAACGGCGAGCTCTTCCTCGTGCTCAAGATGATGGTCGGCTCGAATCTCAAGGTGCGGCCCTGCCGGTCTTGCTCCGTTAAAGGTCGCTCCTGCTTGGCAAGCTGACCGCCCTGCCCTACGCCCTCTTGCGCTTCACAGGACGCACAGCTGCAGCAGATTGTGGACAAGACGATAATGGAGGCCGACAAGGATGGGTTTGTGGCCCTTGGTGCTCGTTAAAAGCAGCTCTCGTCCGGCTCGGCGGCTGACGCTGCGTCGATGCCTTTTCCCTCGCAGCGATGGAAAGATCAACTTTGAGGAGTTCACGTCTATGGTCGAGAACACGGTGCGTCCTGCGGCCTTTCCAAATTTTCCATCGCGTGACTTCTTGCTAATTCTCGCCGACGTCTGTCATCTCGACCTCTCAACAGGATGTGCGTCCCCCCCCCCCTGCGAGACTTGTGTGGCCGCTTGATCCGCTCGTCTGCTGACGACGCACATGGTCTTGCCTTTTCTCACAGCTCATGAAGCAGATGACCATTGAGGACCTCTTCTGAGGGCGCGGCAAGTCGTTGTCCCTCGCTCTGCGTGTCGTTGCAGCTGCAGCCTCCCCTTGCCGCGGGCCACGCCTGCTCTTCCCACCTCCCCTTCCGGCATCCCAGGACGCATGCGCCCTTTATACCCCCCTTCTCTGATGAGATGCACCATCCGCCTTACTTGACGCCGGCGCTCGCGGTCGTCTCAAAGAGCTGTCGCCCGGGCGCTCGCCGTCTGCGCCACCGTTTTGAGAGCCAGCCCCTTTCAGCTGCGGCGCCGTCGTCGTGGGCTGAAGTCGACGTCGACAGGCCGCGGTCTCCCTTTCTCGTTCACGTCAAATGGAGGACCGTGCCAAGCCTCTCCTTTTCTTCCTCCCCTTGATGCCTGTCGAGTCCACGGGCACGGCAGAAAGGGCTTGCTCGCCGCCTGTCAATGGGCTCTGCAGCCGCGCGCGCGCGCCGCCTTCACCTCGACGCTCCGGCGAGCCGTCGATCCTCACTCTACCGGCTCGGGCATGACCTGGCCGAGAACGCCACACGAATTGCCCGGCATGGCGCGCCTGGAGCCAAGCAGGCCGCGCACCACGAGGAGCCGGGCATCAGAGGAGGGCCTCCTGCTTCCCCTCTCGACGTCCATCTTCCCGCCCTTCGTTCTTTCCTCCCGACGACTGCCTCCCAGACTTCGACCCATCTAGACAGGGTGAGTCCCTTCCTGCTACTACCGGCATCAACGGGCTCTTGTCCTTCGTCTAACGCTCCCTGTCTTTCCTCGCGCAGCGGTGCTCCGGTGCCGACGTTCCTCCCTCCTTCCCTTGCTTTCGCGCCTGCTTCGCCCTCCTCCCTTTCATCATCTCGCGCGCCCAAGATGGAACGCGTCGCCCAAGGACTCGTCGGCCCATATAATCTGACCTCCCTAGGGGTGCCCTTCACTGTCCACTGGGTCCGTCTCTGTGTCACCACCTGTGCCCCGAAACCATGCTGACGTTTGTCATCCTCCTGCCTCTCCCTTCGAAGGACAAGGGCACGTTTGATGTCGTCGTTCACACGTCGTACGGTCGGCAAGAGGTCCTTGGCTTGCGACCGACCCTCGATCGTGCAGCTCACGAGTACAGATACGCCGATGGACGTTCGTCGCTAAATCCAGCTCCCCTTGCACTCGTTCAAGGCCCCGACGCTGACCTCACCGGACTTGGCCCCGGCAGAGGCGCTCACGCTCCTCGCGCCCGCTATCGCCGGCATGCTTTCGGCTCTCTCAATCTTCGGTCTCTTCCTGTACATCATCGTGAGTCGAAGCTTGCGCGCGACTAAAGCTGAGCTCTCGCTGACAGGCTTGTGTGGGGGGTGCAGCTGCGCTACTACCGCAAAAGCTCAGGCAACGGCTCTGCGACGTCTTTTTGGTTCGGAAGCCCAAGTCAGGCCACGTTGGCCCTTTGGCCATGTTGCTGTGTCGCGGCCGCTGACGAACCACCTGCTACAGTGGGCGCCTGCTTGCTTTCACTTTTCCTATCGGACCTCCTCGGTGCACTTGGCTGGTCTATGTCGCTCCGATGGGTCCTTCGGAATCGCCAGACAGCCGTGAGTCGCGGCGAGCTCTTCTCTCACTTATTTTGTGCTGACCAGGAGCCCTTTCACATCTCTCAGAGTTACGCTTGCACGTTCCAAGGTCGGTCGCCTGATGCCCCTTTCTGGAGCTGGTGCTCGATCTGACTGCGACTTCACATAACAGCCGTCGTCGAACAAATCTCAACGCTCGGCTCGGCCGTCTTCTCGGCCTTCATGGCTGGATTGACGTTCTCTGTCCTCGTCCTCGGCGCTCGACTGCGGGACCGACCGCTCTGGATCGGTATCGGCGGCGGCTGGCTCTACGTCTTCGTACGTCAGCCCTCTTACCTTCTGCCACTGGCGGCTCGTTCACGCTGACCGCTTCCCGTTCACTGCAGATCATCATGGCGGCCGGCCCGCTGCGATCACTCGCGACCGGAGTGCCCCCTGGACGCTTTTTCGGCCCGTCAAGCCCCTTCTGTTTCATCAACTTCTTTTCGAGGGACGCTCGGGCTTTCATCTTGATCACGCAATGTACAGCATTGACAGCTGCCGCCCTCAGCCTCGCGTCCTACCTCTCGATCTACGCCAAGCTCTCCGGCCACTTTCCCTCGACGTCGCTCGCTGGCCGCCTGTTTGGCCAGACGAGCTCCAGAGACCGCAGCGGCGGTTCGTCTTCCATGCACCGCTCGGCCGTCGCTCACAAGGACGGTCGGGTTGCCGCTGGTGGGGGCGCGCGCGCACCAGAGGACATCGGTCGCCAAGTCCAAAAGATCTGTCGCAAGCTTCTGCTCTACCCGAGTACGTCTGTTCTGCTCTGTTGACCTGCAGCAAAGCAGTGCGCTGACGTTGGGCCTCCATTACACAGCCCTCTACATGATTCTCGTCACGCCCTTATGCGTCGTCCGGCTGTTTACGACAACTCACGACGCTTTCCAGTCCGCCGCCTTCCCCTGGGGCGTCATCGTCTTTGCCTCGACGTTCATGGCCCTGAGCGGCTTTGCGAACGTACGTCCTGCGACGTATCATCGGCCAGTCCCGCGACGCTGACACCCACCCCTTCTTGGCCCGACCGCCACCAGGTCCTGCTCTTTGTCTTTACGCGCAACTCGCTCGTCCTCCGGCACGAGCGTCGAGCGGTCGAGGTCCAGGTCGCGACGACGCGCTACGTCGTCACCGAGGAGGTCGAGGATTACGCCGCCGAGGACCCCAACCACAAGACGGTCCGAGGCTACCCTCTCGGCGACCTCCGGCAGGCTAGCGGCGTCGACAGCTTCGGCGACCGGAGCAACCACCGGCTGAGCGTCCATCTTGCATTTGCTGCGTCCGATGACGATCTCAAGGACAGCGACGGCGCCTCGGTGGCGGCCCACAGCCTGTGCGTCGACGTCAGATCTGCCTCGTTCTGTGCGGCACTGACGCCTTTACCTTTTCACCAGGAACTACTCGCAGTCGACAATCAATCAGCAGCCCTCCGACAAGCGGCATCTCCTGTAGTCGTTCCTCCTCGACCACTTCCATCTCAGCATCATCTCGGGCTCATGTGCACTCTCACTCTTTCTGCTTCCCGGTCGCGTCTTCCTAGTCTCCCCCTTTCACCGGCGTCGCCTCTTTAGCACCGCCTGCCGACCAGCCGCAGCCGTGCGAAACGTCGTCAATCGTCATCACCTTCGTCCGTTCGTCATCAACCCTCTCCGCGCACTGTCTTCGCTGCTCTAAGCCATGTCGACGACGCAGCGAATGCAGCTGCCGGCGTGCATGTCGTCGAAGCCCTTGTTGATCTCTGCAAACTTGCGCTCGTGCGAGATGAACTCGTCGACCCAGCTGCGCGGCGACGTGGAACGAAAGGGAACGGTCAGCTGGTTGGCTCCTAACGGTAAATGAGAGAGAGAGAGGAAGAAAAGGAGGACCGACAGCTTGCCATTGAGGTAGTCCTCGACGATGCCGGGGATCTCGGTCCGGCCCTTCACGCCACCGAAGGCCGAGCCACGCCAGACGCGGCCGGTGACCTAGGCAGGACAGAGAAAGCAGTAGGCGTCAGTCAGACGACAGCACCGGTATAGACTGGCAGCCAACCTGTAGACGCACCAGCTGGAACGGCCGGGTCGAGATCTCGGCGCCGGCAGGCGCGACGCCGATGACGGTCGAGACGCCCCAGCCCTTGTGGCACGCCTCGAGGGCGGCGCGCATGACCTCGACCTGATCGAGAACAGAGGAGAGCAGAGCACAGCCGGCAACGCATCAGCAGCAGCCCAAGCTGGCCTTAGGGGTGGTCACTCGGCGCGCGCGCGAGCTAGGAGACGCACGTTGCCGGTCGCGTCGAACGTAAAGTCGAGACCGCCGTCGGTGATCTCGACAAGGTGCTCCTGGATCGTCTTTCCCTCGGGCAGCTCCTTGGGGTTGATAAACTCTGTCGCGCCAAACTTGCGGGCGACCTCCTCCTTACCCGGGTTGGTGTCGACAGCGATGATGCGGCTGCACTCCTTGGCCTTAGCGCCCTGGAGGACAGAGAGACCGACGCAGCCGGCGCCAAAGACGGCGACAGTCGAGCGCTCGATGCCGGGCGTCTTGGTCGCGGCGCCGTAGCCGGTCGTGATGCCGCATCCGAGGAGGCAGGCCTTCTCGAGCGGCGCCTTGTCGTTGATGGCGACGACAGAGTACTTGGAGACGACCGTGTACTGCGAGAAGGTCGACGTGCCCATCTAGTTGCAACGTCGAGCACGTTTGACAATCAGTAAGGTGGGCTCCGACGATGAAAGGGTCTGCGCTAGGCCAAAAGGGGAAGCACGAAGTGGTGGATGTCCTTGCCCTTGCACTTGAAGCGGGTCGTGCCATCGGGCATGACACCCTTGCCCTGAGTGGCACGGACGGCGCCACACAGGTTGCTGTCGAAGAGCCGAAGCAGATCAGCTCTCTGGCAGTCGCCGTGTTCGATAGAGCAAGGCCAGGAGCGCACGTCTTGCCCGACTTGCAGAACTTGCACTCCTTGCACTCGGCCGTGTAGAGCGGGATGACGTGGTCTCCCTGGATGGTCGCGAGGCGTCAGCAGCTGTCTGCAAAATGTTCTTGTGCCGTTGCGAAGCGTTACTCACCGGCTTGACGTTGTCGACGTCCTCACCGACGCTCTCGACCTGGCATGATGAAGGCAAGGACAAGGACATCAGCCGTCCGACATTCAGAGGATCAGGTCACGCGTCGAAGCAAGATACGCACGACACCGCCGCCCTCGTGTCCGAGGATCGAGGGGAAGACGCCCTCGGGGTCCTGGCCGGAGAGAGTGTAGGCGTCGCTGGTTCGACGGGACGGAGGGTCGGTAGAAGGCCGGCGAGAGGGTCAGCGGCCGCGGCTGGACGTGGAGATGGAGCAGCAAGCCGAGAGACTCACGTGTGGCAGAGACCGGTGCTAGAGCGGACAGAGAACGCGCCGGCGAATCAGTTTGTGAGGTCTGCGTGCGGTAGACGAGGGAGAGGAAAGGGAGCGCGAACGCACAAGAGGATCTTGATGCGGACCTCGCCCTTCTTGGGCGGGGCGACCTCGACCTCCTCGATCGACAGCGGCTTAGCGGCCTCCCAGGCGATAGCGGCTGGACGGGGCGGCCAGAGGCGGCAGGCGAGGTCAGCCGAGCGCGCACTCGAGACGTTTGAGGAAGGAGGGCTGGGAACGGACCCTTGCAGGTGATGGTCTGGCAAGAGAAAGGGAGAGAGAGAGAGGGGGCGATGACGAGGGACGCCGACGGGTTTAGCCCAAGCGCCATCGCAGCCTGGTAGCGAGGCAGGGCGCTCGCAGCAGCCGAGGACGGACCTTTCCCTCGTACTCGGACATGGTCTGGAGATGTGTGTGTGTCTGTGCTTTGGGGTGGGTGGGTAGGAAGGATGGGCGTCGGGGCGGTCGGAGGGTGCGAAAGGGTCGGGTCGTCTCTTCCTGGCCGGAGGGAAGTGGAGGTCGCCGGCGCGGTCCAATCACCCGCTGGCCAAGCAACAGGCCAGCAATGGCGCGTCTCTCTCTCCCTCCGATGCGCCTTCCTTCTCGCCGAGCTGCTCAGGACGACGACGCCAGCTAACAGAGCCCTCCGCCACTCTCGTCCAAGTTGCCGCCGTTCTCGCCTCTGCCGACCAGGCGATACGGAGAGCGGCGCTGAGGGCGGCGCTGGAGACGAGCTGGCTCGAGAGGGAGGGAAGAGCCGAGGTGACGACCAAAGCGGCGAGCTCGAGGACGACGGTCCGCGAGAGCGTTGAGCGGCTCGGGATGGGCGCATCGGCTGGTCGCGCTTTCCTCAGGAGCGACTCGCCCGCTGTGCTGTCGACAGGCAGATTAATGAGCATCCGATGCCCTGCTACGCTGACGACAGTACCTCTTCTCCTCTCCGGCTGGCAGGCTACGTCGACCTCTGCCTCCTCCACTCGCCCCTCATGCCCAAGGCTCAGCGGCTCGCGATGGGAAGCACCTCGTCCATCTCGGACGGTGGAAAGCGGGGGGGGGGAGAGGGGCGGGGAAGCAGCTGCTCGGCGGGGTCGGACGGGATGAGCCTCTAAGGAAATGGACGAGAAGCGGGTCGGTACTGGCGCCCTCAGGACGAACAGCTTGTATCACCCGAAAGTCACCACGCCGGAGTCGAGCTCTTCCGGTCTGCAGGATTGGGTCGTCTGCCGATTCTCGACATGGGTCTGGTCGGCAAGGGACGACGACGACGCCCCTCGCTCCTCGGCAGGACGCCCGGGACTGCTGCGCCTACGCCAGCACTCGACGTCGACGGGCAAGAGCGCAAGGACATGCAGCGGTTGCGGCCTAGCAGCGTCCGCCTGTCGTAAACCTTGCTCGCTCCTCGCTCGAAGATGCATGAACCTCATTTGCGTCCCTGCCTGCGCTTCCGTTCCGTCAGTAGTCAGTCGTCGGTCGTCAGCCCCGGCCCCACTCCCACCGAAGGAGGGGCGCCGGCCGCAGACGGCCGGTCGGCGGGCGGAAGCTCCTGCCTGTCGCCCGCCGTTTTCCAGCGCGGGCGTGCCGCGCGCGCGCCGCCCGGCGGGCGCCCTGCCTGCTGCTCTGGCTCGCCGGCCGACCTCAACTCGCACCCGACTCCTCCTCCTCCCTCCCTACCCCTGCACTACTCTCGCCCTCGGCCAGGCCAACGCGCTCTCTAGAAACCTCATCCAATCGCCTCCCTGAAGCCGCCCTCCGTCTGCAACCCGAGCCAACACCCGAGTCCGACCCTTCCAGGGAGTCCGTCTGCGGGCGAGCGAGCGAGAGCAAGCGAGCATCCTCGGCCGACCAACCTCTGTCCCTCGTCGGCCTTCAAGCCTCGGCACACCCCGACTACCCTCTCCTTGCCCTTCCCCTCGGCCAGTCTCTCTAGCAGAAGCCGTTCGGACGACCGAACCCGACGTCTCCCGGCCTCTTGGAGGAACGCCGGCGAGCGAGCTTCCCTCACACCTCCCTCCCCACCCCGCCCACCGCAGTTCGAGAGCTCGACATGGGACCCATCTCCTCCTCGCCGCCGTCTGAGGACGACCACCGGCCGCCGCTCGGCCAGGACGCCTCGCTCAGCCCGCCCGGCGCCTACCCGGCGCCGACGCTCGGTGCTGACGACCATCGGTCCATCTCGATGGAGCCGCCGCTGCCGGTACGTCCCCCTGCTTGCCCGTCTTCGAGCTCGAGCTCGCGCGCGCGCGAGCAAGACCAGGTTCCTGGAAACCGATCCCTCCCCGTTCTCCCCTCCTTCCTTTCTGCGCGCGCGAGACGAGACTGGCCCGACCAAGAAGCTGACAAGGCGCCGCCCTTGCCGTCTCCACAGCCGCCCTCGAGCTCGTCCGCCTCGTCCTCGCCAACGCAGCCGACCTTCACCTGGTCGACCTCGGCCCGGGGAACGCCCCAGTCTGAGCTGCCCTCGTCCGAGGTCGGCCTCGGCCCCGCCTCGTCTCTACGCTCGCCCAGGTCGGCACCGACGACGCCGCCGATAGCACTCGTCCCACGTGACCCCTTCGACGACGGCGCCGTCTCGTTCGCGCACGACCCATTTGCCCACGACGGGAGCGATCCGGACGACGTCGGCGAGGACGACTCGCCCCCGCCGCAGCTCCTGTCGTCCTCCTCTGCAGCCGCGGCGGCGACGGGCACGGCAAGTTCATCGTCCTCGTCTGGCCCGGCTATCGCTGCCGGCGACGAGGAGATGAGCCCACTCGACGACGACGAGCCGCCCCGCAAGCGGTCCGGCACCGTCTCTGGCCTCGGCCACGGCCAGCAGGGTGGTGATCGTTCGACACCGACGGTCGGCATCGCCCCAGACGCCTACGCCTACGACGCCTCGTCGTCTGAGTCGGATCCCGAGGACGGGCCTGGCGGTCGGCATCCTGGCCACCACCACCTGCCACCGCCACCCGTGCTCGTCCGGGCCGTATCGGCCCCCGTCCAGCCGGCGCGGCTGGGCAACCTCATCCACCCGAGTCGTCGGCCATCCAACTCGAGCGGCAGTCGCCGACCGTCGTTCGCCCCCCGGCCGGCCCTCGTCAGTCAGCCGGCATCCAACTTTTCGGCCGCCAGCGACTCGTACCTCCTGCCCCAGCACCGCAATTCGATAGGCGCCGGCGCTGGCGGCGAGCTCGACGGCCTGCTGCCGATGCTCCAGACATCGGCAAGCGACTCGACGACGCCCGGCGAGGAGGCCCTCTCGCTCCCGGCCACGCCTGATGCGACCTCGGCCTCGGGCCTCTACGTCCTCACGCTCGAGCTGGCCGACTCGGTCCAGGCGGCGATTCAGACGCTCCTCCAGGTGACGCCCCCGCACCTGTTTGACTCGGCCAAGGAGCAGTTTTCGGCGTGCTCGGTCCAGATGCCGGCGACGAGCCTCTCGAGCCTGCTGACGGCCATGAAGAATCTCAACTACCTGAGCGAGCACATTGCTCCGCTCTGCGCCGACGAGAGCCTCCAGGGGAGCCCGAAGACGCAGCTCGGTCGGCTGTCGACGAGCAACTCGCGCTCAAGGAGCCACCTCCGCCACCAGCCGCCGCCGCCGTCCCCCTCGCATCCGAGTCCACCGAGGTCGCCGACGCTCGTCCCCGGCGGCGGCGGCAGCGCGATCCCAAGCGGGCTTCTCCGGGATCCGACGTCGGCCCAGAACGACACGCCGTCGACCTCGATGGACTCGCAGATGTCGCTCGCCTCGGACGGCTTTAACCTCTACCAGGAGTTCGACGTCGGCGAAATCCTCCAGAGCGTCGGCGACCTGCTCGGCGGGCTCATGGCCGAGGCTGGCGTCGACCTTGTCCTTTACCACGGCGACGTCGGCATGAAGCACTTTAGCGTCCGCGGCGACGAGGGCGGCATCTGCTACGTCCTCTCCCACGTACGTCGCGGGTCCCCGCCTTCCTCGCCGCATCTGCCGCTTTCGCGCGCTGATCTGACCTTCTCTTTGTCTCATCCTCGGCCCAACCTCAGGTCATCCGCCAGATCCTGCTCGTCTCCAAGCCGGGCGACGCGATTGAGATTGGCCTGCACGTCAACCCGCAGCGGCCGCAGGACGGCCTGCCCGACGGCGGGCCCATCTTTCCCCGCCAGCGGACCGTCTCGTCGACCTCGACCCACTCACATCTGTCGAGCCCGTCGGGCCTCGAGGCCGGCAACGCCCTCTCGTGCACGTTTGAGATCATCCACAACGTCGCCCCGCGCTGGGACGATCAGCCAAACCGGACGCCGATGACCGAGAAGGCCGGTACGCCTAACCTGACCGGGGCCGACAGCTTCCCAGGTCTCACGCAGGCCGCCGGCGAGACGCTCGCTGCTAGGCCGCCTCCGCCGCCGCCGAGCTCGTTCGGCGGGAGCGACATCGAGAACAAGGCGCTCTTGCCGCCCTTGCCGCATCTCGACTCGCCGCTGACGACGCGGCTCATCCGGCATGTCTCGGCGACGCTTAGGACCGACGGCGACCGGTCCTCGATTCGCCGCCGGTTTGAGCTGTCAGTCCTGCTCGAGCGCGGATCGTCGCTCTTTGATCCGGCACCGCTGTCAGCCCAGGAGGAGGCCGCTCGGCAGCCGTTCGCCTCGCTCAAGCTCGCGCGCGAGCCGACGCTCGCCGAGCTCATGCTCTTTGCCGAGACGCTCCGCGGCAAGAAGGTGGCCCTCCACGCGAGCGAGACGAGCGCCTTTGCCCGGCACATCACGAGCTACCTGACCGCCTGGGGCATGGACATGCGCCACATCTCGACCGAGCGCGGCGACGAAGAGTACGGCAACGAGTATCTCGGCCTGGCCGGCATGGGCGCCGCCGCCTCGGCTGGCGAAGGGTCGCCCGGTAGCGGCTTTGGCAGCTGCGGCTCGGGCATCGTGCCCAACATCTACAGCTCGCTCGTCGACGGCCAGATCTCGCAGCAGCAGCAGAACCAGGCCCGGCCGTACGAGACGAGCCCGCTCGCGGCCAACGACAGCTCCAACTCGCTCCTGCTCGGCGACTCGCTCATGTCGAGCGTCAGCGATCTCGAGAAGGACGCCGGCGCCAGCTTCATCATGATTGGTGAGTGTCGCGCGCGCCATGCGTTCCTGCAATGAAGCACAGGCGGCTGACCCTGAGTTTTTGCCCGAGTTTTCAGACGACGACATCGAGGTGCTCAAGCGCCGGTTACGGCAGCTCCGCGTCCAGAGCCTGACGGCGATGCCGCTCCGGATGAAGTCGAAGCGGCCGACGCTCAGCAGCCGGGCCCGGTCGTCGCCTCACGTCCGGCAGCTCCTGACGCCACTGAGCGAGCCGGTCGCGCCGGCCAAGCGGGGTGTCATCGTCGTCCACTTTACTTCGCTTGCCAACTACAGCAACGTCCGCGACTGCGTCCAGAGCATCCTCAGCCCGGGTTCGCTCGGCGCCCTGCCCGAGGTCATCGTCATCCCCAAGCCGGTCGGCCCGCGGCGCTTCCTGACCGCCCTCCACACGGCCGTCCACCGGCCGATGGTCGACCCCTTCTTCACGCCGATCGCGACCTCGCCCTTGAGCCCGTCGGGCCAGTACGGTTCGGGCTACGGCTACTTCCCGCCGGCGCCGACCTCGTCGGCCCCCTCGACGTCATCGCCGACGCAGAAGGACCTCTCGCCGTCCGACAGCTTGGTGACCGGCCGACCTGTCCAGGGCCGAACCGTGTCGTCTGGCAGCACGACGTCGACGTCGTCCCGCACGCCGCTGACCGCGGCCGGGCTCGAGAACGGCCTCCACCTGACGATCCCCCGCGGGGCCGAGCCGAGTGAGGCTTTTGCCCAGAACGCCCGGTCGGGCATGCTCATCCAGAGCCCGGACGGCATGCCCATGGGCATGTTCTTCGATCCGGCCCCGCGAAACGTCGGCTCCCGCCGGTCGTCCACCCGGAGCGAGACCGTTGGATCGGACCGCAGGCGAAGCTCGACCATCGGCCGGCCTTCGGTCGCGACCTACAATGCCTCGATCGACGGCCTGCTCAAGGGCTCTGGCTCGGGCGGCTCGCGTCATTCGCGGGCAGCCTCGCTCGCCGAGTCGACCTCGCACGGTACGAGCCTCTCGCGGCGCGAAACCATGTCGCGCCGGTCGCCGGCGTCCGAGCCGCAACACTCGCCGCTCGACCGGTCCGAGACGACGTCGCCCGGTACGACGCGCGTCTCGCGCATCAAACCGTCGCAAACAGGCGCGGTCGCACCGGGCGTCCTGACGCACCGGCCGTCGAGCAACTCGTCGTCTAACACCCGGCCCCGGACGCCCAACACCGAGGGGCCGCCACCGCATCCGGCGGGCGCAAGCCCGAAGACGACGACGTCTGCCTCGCTACCGATGTCGCCGCCGACGAGGGCAGTGCTGCCCGACAACGAGTCGGAAAGCATTGCCCCGGCGCCGGTCCTGCCGCCACCCGTCAAGAAGGAGAAGAAGGCACGCAAGCCGCCCAAGGACGACGGCGTCGTCGTGCCGCCGATCAACGTCCTCATCGTCGAGGGTCAGTCCTTTTGTTTGCGGTCTGCTCCTCGCTGCCCGACCTCTGACTGACATCCGCTGCTTTCCGCTCCCAGACAACCCCATCAACCAGACCATTCTGTCGACCTTCATGAAGAAGCGCAAGATCAAGTACGGCGTCGCCAAGGACGGTGTCGAAGCCGTCAACAAGTGGCGGACTGGCGGCTTTCACTTAATCCTCGTGCGTCCGGCGGCCGCCAGTGATCACGGTTGCCCGTCAGCGCTGACTCTCACCCCTTATCAACGATCGCCCTTTCAGATGGATATCCAGCTGCCTGTCATGGACGGCATCGAGGCGACGCGCGAGATTCGGCGGCTCGAAAAGTCGCACAACATCGGCATCTTCCCCGCGACGCCGACGTCCGAGGTGGTCCGGACGCCGTCGCCATCGAAGGAGGCCCCTCCGGCTTCGCCATTCCGCTCGTCCGTCATCATCGTCGCCCTGACGGCCTCAAGCTTGCAGAGCGACCGAGTCTCGGCCCTCGCCGCCGGCTGCAACGACTTTCTCACCAAGCCCGTCAGCCTCAAGTGGCTCGAGAAGAAGATTGTCGAGTGGGGTTGCATGCAGGCCCTCATCGGTGCGTCTGGCCGTCAGCGGCGTGCTGCGTGGGATCAACGCTGACTCGCTCAACCCCTCCCTCCCTGCCCTCTCGACAGACTTTGACGGCTGGCGGCGCTGGCGTGGAGCTGACAAGTCGGAGACGAGCGACACAGCTCGTGGTTTCGACGCCCAAGCCAAGCTGCTCCGCTCGCGACTCCGGATCGAGCGCCGGCCGCCGCGTACATCGTCGTCGGTCCCGCCATCAGGCACGGCGACGCCGCCGACGTCGGACGCCCAGGACGGTGCGATGACGCCCGTCGTGTCCTCGACCGGGCCCTCGATCAACGTCACCCAGCCGACGCCGGTCCCGCTCGCCTCGCCGGCGCTCGCGACGCCGCCGCCGACCAACGGGCAGGTCCCGGTCGATCGGCCGCCGTCGCCAATCGACGACGCCCGCGTCGACCCCGAGACGCAGGCCAACGTTACGATCGCAGGACCCGATGCGCTCGCCCAGCAACTCGAGGAGGCCCGGCTCGACGATCAGCGGCCGTCGGTGCTCGAGGGCCGTCGACCGAGCCTGCAGAGCATCGAGAGCGTCATGCTCGACAGCACGCCTCGCGGCCAGCTGCCCCACGCGGACGACACCCCGAAGGCGGCCGACCTCGAGCAGTCGTAGGCCTTTCCCGGCCTTCTCATCTTACTTTCGGCCCCGATGCGGTCGACACGCCGCGGACCTCCTCGCAGCCCTCCCTGGCCAGCCTCGACCCCCCTTCCTTCATCCGCTCAGCTTCTTGTCGACCGTTCACACTCACGCCCTTGTCCATGTCACTCTACAACACACTCTGCTCTCTTACGCATCCCTTCCCGCTTCCCGCCGCCGCATCGATCGTCGCGCCGGGTTCCACCGCAGCCCGGCCCACTTCGATCCTACCCTTCCCTTTGTACACTCGCCACTCATCCCTTCGTCTCGACCTTCATCTATCACGCTCTGGGCTAGTTGTTCATCCTCCTCTCCTCGGCAGGACGCCCCTTATACATGTTCGCGTCGTCCTCCAACTAGTGCTCTGGCTGGTCAGACCGCTCGGCGTGAGAACAAGCTGTGGATCGCCGTCAAGCCCGGCGGGCGCGTCCGATCCGATCCTCAACTTGTGCCTCTCTCTGCCCACTACTGGACTTTCCCACCCAACCCACACCCGCACTATACCAACGCCATGCTCTCGCTTCAGCTGGCAAGGCGTCTGCCAACATGTTCGCGACGGACATTCGCGTCGGCCGCCGTTGGCGCCCGGCCGGCCGAGCAGGACATCACGATCATCGGCGGTGGGCCGGCCGGCCTCGCCCTCCTCGCCTCACTCGCCCGCTCGCCGGTGACGGCCCACCTTCGGACAACGCTCGTCGAAGCTGGCGACCTCGCCAAGGTCGAGCACTGGAACGAGACCGAGGGCGTCTGGACGAACCGCGTGAGCTCAGTCACCAACGAGAACAGGCGCTTCCTCGAGGGTCTGTCCTGCCTCGCACGCGCACGCGTCGTCCCTTCATGACGTTCTCCCTCGAGCTGACCAGCCCACCTCTCGGCCACCGTTCCCCTCGGCCTCCGTTAGAGATCGGCAGCTGGAAGCACGTCAATGCCGCCAGGACAGGACCGATCGAGGAGATGCAGGTCAGTCGGGCTTCACCGATCGACACTGGCCCTCGCCCTGGCGTCGAGCTCGAGCACGACCGATAGACTGACGAGTCCGACCCGTCTCCTCTCCTCCTAGGTCTGGGACACCGCCTCCATGTCGTCTCCGCGGCTAACGCTCACGTCGCCATCGGTCTCGGGCATGTCGACCCTGCTCGAGAACCTCAACCTCCAGCGGTCACTCCTCCGTCTACACTCTGAGCTCGCGCCGTCGCTGCCCAACTCGACCGTCCGGGCAGGCGTCAAGGTCGAGTCGATCGACCTCCTCAACGGCCCTGCCGACTACCCGACACTCGCTCTCTCGAACGGCGAGCGGCTCCGGACGCGGCTCCTGATCGGCGCCGATGGGCCGCGCAGCCCCGTCCGCGCCTTTGCCGGCATTGGCTCGACTGGCCACTCGTACCAGACCAAGACGATCGTCTCGTGCATCTCCCACACACCCTACGCGCCCTTCCCGCACGGCCCGCGCCGGACAGCCTACCAGCGCTTCCTGCCGACCGGCCCGCTCGCGTTCCTTCCGATGGGCGAGACGCAGGGCAGCCTGGCCTGGCACCTTCGCGACTGGGAGATGAGCGACGCCGTCCGGACGCTGCCGGAGGACAGCCTCGTCCTCCTCATCAACGCCTGCTTCCGCTTGCCCGAGCATGCGATTCAGCACCTGCTCGGCCGCGTCCTCGCCCGGTACCGCGCCTCGCCCCCAGGCGCCCCTGCGACCGAGGCCAAGCCGACGCCCGTCGCTGGCACCGGTGCGACCGCTCCCCTCTTCCCTGAGCCGGCGCTCGACCACGCCGAGCTGCTGGCATCGATTGAGATGCTCGAGCGTTCGTCATCCATCCTCCCGCACTCGGCCTTGTCGTCCGTCACGCCGCCGTCGCACCTCGGCGTGCCGCCGAAGGACGCCCACCTCGTCCCGCCTCAAATCCAGACGCTTCAGCCGGGGACGACGGCCTCGTTTCCCCTCTTCTACTCGCATGCCGAGCGCTACATCGCTCCTCGGGTTGCCCTCGTCGGCGATGCGGCGCACACGGTCCACCCCCACGCCGGCATGGGCCTCAACATGGGCCTCCATGACGGCCGGATGCTGATGCGCGCGATCGAGCGCGCGGTCGAGGTCGGCGGGGACCTCGGCAGCGAGGGCTCGCTCAAGCCTTACGAGAAGGAGGCCTGGGCCCGGAATCAGGCCGTTCTCACCTCCACTGACTCGCTCGAGCGCATGTACCGCTGGGACAACCCGCTCGTCAAGTGGTTCCGCGGGACCGGCGTCGAGGTGCTGGAGGAGCTCCCCGGCATCAAGGACATGCTCATCCGCCGTGCGTATCGATCATGTGGCGCGTCTAATGACCCTCGCTCATCCATTGACACCGCTGCTACACCTCAGAGTCCGGCGGCACGCCCATGCACGAGCTTCGGTCACCTCCGCCGCCGCGGACGCTCGCCGACGGTATCGCTCAGGCGGCCCACGTCGCCGAGGGCGTCAAGGGGCTGGCGCAGGGGCTCACAGGCCTCGTCGGCCGCGGCCTGAGGGGCGCCGTCAAGGGCGCGGTCGAGGCCGTCGTCAGCGGCAAGCGATGAGCATGCCGTGTCGAAAGCCGCTCGAGCTGATGAGCTTCGAAAGGTGGGTCGGGTCGTAAAGGTCATCATCGAGAGAGACCGCGGGCGTCATGGGTTGGCTACAAGGTGCCTAGGCCGGGGTCGAGACCGTTGTCGGCCGAACTACCGCTGCTGCTCCGGAGCCATTCGTAATTGGTCGACTCGGCCTGTAGCAGCGCGTGGAGCGGCGCCCGCGACGACTGCGGCGGCGGCATCAGCTCGGGTGACGACCGCCGTTCGGGTGGCGGCTGCGAGTCGGGCACGGTGCCTTGCGAAAGCATACTCAGGTCGAACGGTGGCGGTGCGAGCAGAGTGACGTCTGCGTCGACCTCATCCTCTTCGTCCTCGGATGTCGAGTGCGTCGACGACCGGAGGGGTTGCGACAGGTCGACGAATGTAACGTCTGGTTCGACAGCCCCAGCCTTGCGCGGCGAGGGCGTCGGCGATCGAGGCTTCGTGGCGGCGATGCGCGTGAGATCGTGGGCGAAGGCGACCTTGACGGGCGACTTTGGCGGCTTGTAGCGAGACGGTCGGGCGATGACGGTCCTCGGTGGCGGGCTCGGGACGGGGCCGATCCTCTTCCCGCCGACCGAAACCTCGCCGTATCGCCGGACGCCCCAGCCGAGCGGCGCAAGACTCTGACTCGATGGCACGATCGAGTCGTCGTACATGGGCGCGTCGCCCTCATCCTCCTCGTCGGTGATGGCCTCGTCGACAGGCACCGCCGTCTCAGGCGACGGCTGCCGAGGCGCGCGGACCACGGAGCGGCCAAAGCCGTGCTGAAGGAGGCTGTCCTGCGCGAGAGGTTTGCTGCCGGCCGGCACTGTTGCTTTGCCTTGCGACTCGCGAGCTACGGAGAGCTCGTCGTCGCCATCGCCAGTGGGGACCGGGGCGTCAACATCGACGAGGCCGGCTCCGGTCCAGACGGGCCAAGACGTGCGAGGCTTCGACCGAGACCTGTCCGTGACGGACGCGACAGTGGGCATGACAACCGACGCCGATGGAAGCCGTCCCTGAAGACAAGTTCGAGGTCGTCAGATCAAGGGCTTGGCAGGTACCGATACGAACAGAGGGGTGAGACTCACCGCTACTTTTGCACCCTTCTTGGTCGGCGTCGGGCTTGCGCTCTTGCCAGCCGCGGCCTTTGCCTGGGCCCGCTGCCAGACGAGCATGAGGTCGTTCTCCGGCCGCTCTGCCGCGACCGACGTCGGGACGATGTCTTCCTCGCTGTCACTCGTGCGGCCGTGCGTTGGCGTCATCAGCAAGAGCGACCGCGACGGCGACGATTCGGCCTGCGCTCCGTCGATCTGCTGGTCGGGGCTAGCCGGTACAACCGAGTCGAGTCGTGAGGGTGACGGCTGCGAAGGCGAGAACGCAAGTCGACGTGGTGAGGCAGCGGCCGCACCGCCGGTTCGAAGAGAAGGTTGGGAAGCGGCCAGCCCGAGCGGACGAGGTGTCGACCGCTTGGAGGGTGAGGGCTGAGCGGTCTCTTGACTGGCGAGGACGAGGATGCGCGCCGGTGAGGGGCCGGGCGTACGAGCGGCAGCAGGTGCTTGGCACATAGCTGGTCCAAAGGGTGCAAAAAGGGAGGACGCGGCCTCCTCCGTCTGCGAGCTTGGCACGACGTCGAGCTCGTCTTGACCCCTAGTTAGTAGTCCGGCTGACACGAGTTTGGGCGGAGGCGACGCCAGCCTTTCCGGGCTGACAGAGGGGCGCGACCGGTCGATCTCGAGGATAACCGACGTCTCCTCCTCCTCAGTCAGGCGCCGGGGCGCTGACTTCGGAGGCTGCGGCCGCAAGTCTCGCCTGAAAGAGTGCGGTTGACCCACATCGGACGGGACGAGCCGGACCGGGGATGATGCTCCCTGCGGTACGGGCTGAGAACGCCGGCTGATCCGGTACGAATCCGGAGCGGTGTAGCTGCCCTCGCCGCTCGCCTCGGACCGATGGACCGAAAGGGCCGACGTAGCAGGACCGAGCGCGCCAGGCGCAGTCGGGATGAACGGTCGAGGGTAGGGGTGAGTCGCCGGCAAAGTGTAGCTCTCCTCCCCGCCGGGGAAGAGTGAGTGCTCCTTGGTCGGTGACGTCGAGGACGCGCGCGAGGGCGAGCTTCGGATAGGCGACGGAATGGTGCGCGAGGCTCGGATGGTCGGCCTCGCTGCGTTTACCGGGGCTGACAGCGGCGGCGGCCGGGGTCCGAACGGACCATCGATGATCGTGGGCGCATTGGCCGGCCCGACCGGCGGCTTGGGCCAGTGCAGCTTTTTTGGCCCGCCGGCGAAGTAAGTATCGGGCTCGCTCGCCTCGCCTTCAAAGGCTGGTTCAACGTCAATCGATAGCCTCCGGCCCTCGCGCTCGTCCGGCTGGAGCTGCCTAGCCGGCGGCTCAAGCGGCCGTGCCGCGCGCTCCTTGCGTAGACGCTCGTCGACCTCCCACTGGCGCAGCTCGGCCTGGCGGGCCGACCACGCCTCATCTGTCTCCCACGGCATCCGAGGCCGGCGGAGAAACCTCTCGTGACCGTTGGGTCCGCCGAAGGGCCGGCCGATGTTGAGTAGGTCGTCGACGATGTGCTGCGGCAGCCGCTGGGGGGACGGGTACGATGCCGGGAGGTAGGGCGCGAGCGACTCGGACAGGAGCGAGGTCGGCCGATGATATGACGGCTGACCGACGGGGATGTCCGCGACCTGATCATTTGGGTCCTCCTCGTGAGTGTCGGACTCCTGGAACGCAGGGCAGGCGTCACCGATCGACGCCAGTGCGAGCAACGCCGGCTCCTTCTTGACGAGTCGCGCTTTGCGGCGTCGGCGCTCGTCGTCGGAGGGTGATGGCGACCGCTCGGCCTTGACTAAGGCGCCGGCCTGGGCACGGTCTATGGCATACTCGCCCGGTGACGAGTAGCCGTCATTGTCCTCTAGCCCGCGCAGCATCTCGAGCCTCTCGCGCTTGATTGCGACTGGCGGCGGCGGCGAGGTCGTACGCGTTGCTCTGCCCTTCCTGTGAGCATAGTCGGTCCTCGCCAGCGGAGCGGAGGGATCTGCCGCCAGAGCGACGCCAGCCACCGGTGCCGAGAGCCGGGGACGCTTCGAGGTCCGCCGACTACCCGAGGCGCTGCCTAAGGCGACTGGCTCTGCCGACCGTCTCGACGCGTGCGCCGTCGTCTGAGGCAGAGGCTCCGACGCCCGAGCCTTCTTGCGCGCCGGTGGCCGACTCCAATCTTCCCCGTCGTCGGGGTCGTCTGAGGAAGAGGCCGAGAGCTCCCTCCCCTTGCCCTTGCTACCACCGACGTGAGCCGACGAAGCGCGGCCCTTGCCCTTGCCCTTGCCAGCCGGCTCCGCTGCCGTCGTCGACGCCGCCAACTCCTTGCCGAAGAACGAGAATAGGTTCGACTGCTTGGCTTGGTGGAAGACTTTGCGGCCCGTCATCTTGGCGCCTGGCCCGCGCACAGCAGGCTCGGCTGGCACGGGCGTCGAGCGGTTGGTGGTCGATAGCCAGGTGAGAGCGGGTGGTGCCTCCTGGCGCTCGGACGGCATCTGGCCTGGCGAGCGTGCCGACCTGCGTGGTTGTGCCGCGGTCAGACGCCGACGGAGGGAATCAACACCGATCTCTGAGCTGAGTTGACTACGACCGCTGCGAGAGTTTCTTTGAAGGGCGAGGCCAGCTAAAGGGCACGGGCGAGCGAAGTCAGGTTAGGGCTAGCATCAGGGCGCGGGCGCTGGTGAGCCAGATCGGCTGAGCGACGCACCTTGCCACGACTCACGCTGCGTATCTCGAAAAGGTACAAGCCGGACAGCGATGCGTATCTGTCGGCCGAGAAGGAGCTGTCGAAGACGTCGAAGAGAAAGTGGGCGGCAGAGGACGTCTGGGAGCTCGCAGCGTACTTCGCGTCCGTCGGTTCGCCACTCGCCGGTCGTCGATCGCCCGCGTAGGCAAGAGACGCGCCGGATGGGGTCGAGCTCAAGACGTCCGCTGAGGCTCAGCAACCTCTGCTGTCAAGGATCGTAGCACAGATTGACCTAGTGCGTGCTCTCTCCATCTTCTGACCCCCTTTTTCTGCCTGCTTTGAGGACCGCTGGCAGACAGAGAGTCCCCGAGCGAGGTCTTGCTGCGCCTCGCCAGAGTCGGAGGCTTCCCTCCCGCCCTCGTAGACGCGTCCTGCCAGATGAGCTCGCCCGAGAGCGCGTTCGACCGCACCCTCGACCGCCCAGCCCATCCTGCCTCCTCTCCTTCAGTACCCACGCTTGCTATGACCTCAGACTTCGCAACGACCGATGCGCCCTCGACAAACGGCGTTCCGGCAGCTAGCGTGCGTGCCCCTGGGCTATACTCTCGCCAGCGCCGCCTCGCTTCACCTACCCCGGGCTGACCCGACGCGTCTCCGCGCGCCCGCCTTCCCTGTCGACGCAGCCGCACGAGGAGCACCAATACCTCAACCTGATCAAGACGGTGATTGCGACGGGTCAGCACCGGCCCGACCGGACAGGGACGGGCACGATCGCCCTCTTTGCGCCCCCAGCGCTCCGCTTCTCGCTCGCCGGCGGCGCGCTTCCGCTGCTAACGACCAAGCGCGTCTTCTTCCGCGGCGTGCTCGAGGTGCGCCGAGTGTCATCGCCTCTTTCGTCCCCTCGGCACAATCGATCTGACGCTTGGAGCTCTCCTGCCGCACCTTCCATTCCAGGAGCTCCTCTGGTTCATCTCCGGCTCGACGTCGTCCCTGCCGCTCGCGGCTAAGGGCATCCATATCTGGGACGGCAACGGCTCGGCTGCCTTCCTCGCCTCGCGCGGACTCGGTCATCGCAAGGAGGGCGACCTCGGACCGGTCTACGGCTTCCAGTGGCGGCATTTTGGGGCAACCTATGTCGACGCCGAGAGCGATTATACCGGCCAGGGCGTCGACCAGCTGGCCGAGGTCATCCGCAAGATCAAGGAGGACCCGACCGACCGGCGCATCCTCCTCAGCGCATGGAATCCGGCCGACCTCCACCTGATGGCTCTCCCGCCATGCCACATGTTCTGCCAGTTCTTCGTCACGCTCCCCTCCCCACCTTCGGCGGCCGAGCCCAACCCGCGGCCAAAGCTCTCGTGCATGATGTACCAGCGGTCATGCGATCTCGGCCTCGGCGTGCCGTTCAACATCGCCTCGTACGCGCTCTTGACGCACATGGTCGCCCTCCTGACCGACTGCGAGCCGCACGAGTTCATCCTCCAGATGGGCGACGCCCACGTCTATGCCGACCACGTCGTCCCGCTTCAGGAGCAGCTCGAACGCGAGCCGAGGCCGTTCCCCACGCTCCGCTGGACGCGGCCCGAGGCTGAGCTCCGGGCGGCCGGCATCGACGGCTTCCGGACCGAGGACTTCGAGGTCGTCGGCTACAAGCCGTGAGTCCCGCCTGGCTCACTCTGGATCTCATATCGCCGACGACTGACCCTGGCCCGCTCCCCTCAGGATGGGCAAGATCGAGATGAAGATGTCGGTGTAGGCGCTGGATGGCATGCCCGTGCTTTACAGAGACGAGGGACTTTCGGTAGGGCCCGCCACGGTCAGGAAAAAGGTCATGCGTGTCGTGAAGCTCGTGTGCATGTGCATGTGCGTGTGTGGGTGAAGTGGGCAGAGGGGGAGGGGGGGGGGCGTCTCCCACCCCTCACTCGAGCTGGAAGCTCCAGGTCGCCTGCTCGAGGTTCATCCCGTCGGGGAAAGCGCCAACATTGACAAGCAAGGCCGACAGATCAAAATCAAGCGGCTCGGGCGCCGGGTTCTGGATGCTCGCCAGTTGCGGGCTCGAAATGTTCTGCGGGTCCTGGCTACCGTCTGCTCCATCCCCAGCAAAAAGTCAGTCTGTCAGCGGCCGGACATTTGGCTCGATGAGAGGTAAGGGGCACTCACCGGTGAAGCGCTCGAGCGAGTCTTTGACTTGCTGGAGGAAGCCGCCCAGATCGACCCCGCTCGGCCCGCCGGGCGTCTCGTTCCGAGCTTTTGCCTCGTGCCAGCGACCGAGCGTCTCGAGCAAAGCCTGGACGGTGCGCGCGCACTGGTCGGACACGTCGGGCGTCGGATCCGCTGGGTTCGGCTGCCGGAACATCTCGAGCGCAGAGGTGATCTCACGCCGCTTCTCCGCTGGCGAGAGCGGCATGGGCGAGTCGGCCGATCCTTCGAGGTCGACGGCGCTGTCGATGGCGACGACGAAGGCGGCGCCGAGAATCCAGCGGTTGACGAATCTAACACACGAGGGTTCAAGGTCAGCAAGAGTGCCGTGTGACACATCATCCGCCGCGGCGTCGACGCACGTCGGCCGGTATTGCGGGCAGGCCATCATGTACCTCTGCGAGGCGATGATCGTCCGCGCGCTGTCAAGCGCGGCCGAGCGACTGTAGCAGAAACGCTCGTCGGTGTAGCCACGGACCATGAACGGCCGATGGGCGCGTAGCAGGCGGTTGCAGATACTCGCCAGGATTGTCACCTGCATGACTGGAGGCGGTATAGAGAAGTTAGCTTCCGGCGGCCTACGACGAGCTGGGGGAGAGGTAGGCGGTCGCAGGGCTTACAATTGACGACTCCTGGCGGTTCATTCTCGAGCCGAGGGATCTGTGCCATGACGTTGCGCAGGCCTTGGTCGTATCGCATGACGGACTCAATCGTTGGCTCCTCTGCAGGGGGCCAAGGACCAGTCTCAGCGGCCGGCTCGCGCGGATCAGTCGTCGCGAGCGCAGACGTACGGCCGTAGCTCTCAACCTCCTTCAAGAATTGGCGATTCTCCGTCCCGAAGAGCGAGCCAATCTGTGCAGAGCGAGCGTTCCGCAGCATTCAGCGCGGAAGACAACAAGTGGACGGTCGCAGCGTGCGGGGCTTACCCGGGCGGAAGACGAGTCGACCCAGCGCATTGCTGGCTCGTTGCTCAGACGGCCGGCGTCGAGCTCGGCATCGTTCCAGTAGAGCGGCAAGGCGGTGGCGGAAGCTGTTTCGCGTGGCAGAGGGTCAGCTCGGTAATTCAAGCTGCAAGGACTGACAGAGAACGCACCACTGCCTAAGCTCTCGCCCAACCGGCAGAGACCGTAGCGCTTGCTGATGGTGCCATCGAGGAGACAGAACGAGTGGACGAGGACCTTGACGAGCTCAAAGGCCGCAATAGGATGGAGGTCTCTCAGCGCCAGGTCGTCTCTTGGTACGCGCGAGTAATCGTTGGCGAGCCGGTCGAGGCCCAGCCACTGGAGCGTGCTGAGCGCCGACGAGATGTGCGACATAGCCGCCGTCCCATCCGAGGCCGGACCAAAATGGAAGAGAAAGGGGACGTAGAGCATGACCGTCTGCAAGTAGGCGACAAATGATTAGGAATCGGGCTGCCTGCTGCAGAGGAGGGCGACCTGACACGGGCGCACCTGGATGTGCCGGATCTGCGGCTGCGCGTCACAGCGGCCGATTTTCAGCGCAAGCAGCGATGCCTCGTAAAGTGCGCGTGGGAGACGAGCAGCCTCTTGGAGATCGTAGCGCGGCCAGATGCGTGTGACGTCGCTGAGCGAAAGCGACTTAATACCGAATGCGAGGACCTGCGAGACAGAGGCGCACAGTGTCAGACGAGCAACGTTTACACCGAGCAGGCCGCAGGGAGACGCACCATGAGGTAGAGCGCTATCCAGGCCGGATCGATTCCACGAAGGCGCAGCGGTGAGCTGTCGGCACAGAAGGCGTGATGCTCGCGCAGGAACGTCGGTCCGATGAAAGCCTGGCGAGAAGCAGCAGATCCAGGTTAGCGCCGACCTCTTGAGGCCTCGACCATCCCTAGCGGCCGGCGACGCACGTGCCAGCTCCTGTGGTACGGCGAGGCGAGGTAGGCATCGACGAGGACCTGGCTCGTCTGAGGAACCGGCACGACGGAGCTAATGCTGTCCCAGAGCGCATCGTCGCGGATGGCGCTGTCCAGGATTGCCGGCAGGTGCGAGGCCGGACTCGGCTTGAGGACGGTACCGAGCAGCGTCGTCGGTGGCGTGACGGTCGGCGTCGCCATCGAGGACGGGCTCGAAGTCGACGGCGTCGTCGCCGACTGGTTGTGGAAGACCATGCGCGACTCGGGCCGCGGGGCGGCCTTACCGGCGGTGACGAGCACCTCGAGCCCGGCGACGGCCGTCTCGACCTTGCGGTCCATCTCAGAAACTGTCGGCAGCGACCAGGAGGTGGTGGATGGTCCACCTGCGGACGAGGAGGAGCCGGGTGTGGAGGCCGAGGGTAACGACCCGATTGGCGGCAAGGTCAAGGACGACGGGGCGGGGGGTGGGGCAAGGGAGAGGAGCGACGGCGGCGGCGGAGGAGGGCGGCACTGGGCGAGGTGCGAGTGGAAAGCGGCCTTGAGCTCCTGGACCTCGGCCCGCAGGGCGGCGAGCTCAGCTGCGCTGCTGGACGAGCTGCCGAGGGCCGTTGCCATAGGTCAGCAACATACGAGGCGAGCGGTGCGAGGAGCTCGCGCTCACCTCGAGGCTGCCGGGGTAGCCGGGACGACAGTCGGAGTGAGGTCCTTCTCGGCCATGCCTTCCCAGACGCAGTCGCCTGGCCGGCCACGCTTGACGCAAGCCTCGCAAGGGACCGTACCGAGCGCAGAGCACTACGGCGAGCAAGCAGCATCGGTCGGTCGGGTCAGGTCGGTCGAGGATCGAGATCCCCGGCTCAGGCAACGGACGCAGGGCCGGCACGAGACGCACCCTTGTCTTGCGCCTGATGCACTCGTTGCACGAGAGCGCTCGCCGCTTACGCTTGGCCGGCCGGACATCGGCAGCCGGCGAAGGTGAAGGCGGGCGACCGGACGACATGGCTGTGGTTGTTGCTGCTGGTCAGGCAGGTCGGGGGCAGGGCTCTCTTTCCCCCTTGCTGCGGTCCTCGTTAGAGCCGGCCTGCCGCGGCCGACGCCGAGGTTAGTCGGCGGCCAGACTGAGGGCCGAGGCCCTGACGGTCGCGCTGCTCACCCCCTCTTCTTTCGCTTCGAGAGACGAGGACACGTCAAAGCAAGCAGAAGGGACCAGCATGACATGTGCAATCTCCCTTCGTGGTGTAGTTGTCGAGACGGTGCGAGGAACCCTATCTGGACACTCTGGCTGGCGAGATGTCTTACGTCATCATTAGCCGCGGCCGGTGCGTACGTCGCCACGATGGGGCTGAGGAAGACCTGCTGGGCCCGATCTGGAGTGTTATCAGAGGAAGAAGAGAGAGGTCAGAGACGTTGGGATGCAAGGACAGCCTGAGCACGCACCGTCTATGTTTGAGAGGTCACTGCGGAGACCTTAGCGGTTCGAGTCGATCGACCAATGGACGAGCCGGATGCTACAGCTGGCTGGAAGTGAGCATGGAGGCGGCTGTTTTTAAAACACGGGGTGAAGGAGGCTGTCCTGGAGTAGAAGCGAGGCGATCAGCGGGCGCTTCGACCAAGTCAGCCGACCAGAGCGACGCACCACTGAAGCAAGGCCCGTCATCCGATCCAGACGTCTTTGATGCGGCCGTCGCCGAGTCCGTCGCCGACCTTTCGACCGGCATGGTTCTGACGCGGGTCGCGGACGACCAGCATCGGCTGCTTCGGTGCGACTTGCTGGCGGATGACGCCGTCCGGCGGTCCTGCTCGCCCGACTGACGAGAACCAGTCAGCCTTCCGGCTCGGCGGCGGGGCGAGCGCGGCGAGCTCGACGTGCTCTGCCGCAGGAGGCGAGCCGAGGTCGAGACTCGTTCTCGACGAGTTTGACGCGCCGCGGCCGTAGTCGGAAGCCGACCGCTGCCGGCCGTAGAGCGACGGGCGGCCGTTGCTTTGAGGGAGCGATGGCGAGGTCGGCGATAACGGGCCGGGGAGACCAAGCGTCGCCGGGACGTCGAGGAAGAGGTTGGAAATCTTGCGCGAAAGCGACGGGCTGTGCGTTGTAGTTGAGGAGGGTCTTGTACGTCCGGCCGTTGACGCTGGCGTTGACCGCTTCAACTGCATCAGGCTCGAGTCGAGCGAGGCCCTACCGGATGCTGGCGCCGAGCGAGGGAAGAAGGAGAGCTCCTTGCGGTCGATGAGTACGACCTTGAGCCTTCGAGAAGCCCGAGGAGGAGGAGGAGTCGACGGCGGGGGCGAGGGCGTCGGTGAAACGGTTGCCGAAGCCGGCAGCGGCGGCATGAGCGAGGCGAGACTGTCGGCGAATCGATCGGCCGCGTACGACACATTTGTCCCATCGAGGAGCCATGGGTTGTCTTGACCATCAACGGCATCGGGTGAGGTATCTCGGAAAGCAAGATCTGGGGTTGTGGCGGCCCTCGAATGCGCTGAGCGCGGCGTGCGCTGCGCGCCGTCGACTGCATCGTCTTCGACCAAGTCGGGACGGGGCGCCGACCTCGCCTGGAGTAAGGTGACCTCGTCCTCGGCCGGCCCGCGGACGAGCTCCTCGCGCAGATGACAGGCCGAGAGCGGGATGTAGAGCGTCCGCCTGACGTGAAGCGAGTCGGACGTCCAGAGCTTGTTCGTCTTGCGCAGGACGGCGAGCTGGAGGCGGGACGAGGTGGCAAGGATGTCAGCGAACAGTGAGCACAGGAATGTCGAGGTGAGTGTACGCACGTCGATGCCGTACTGGAGGGCTATCCGAGGCAGAGAGTCTGTCGCCGAGAGCTGGGCGGAGAAGCCCGAGAGCGACAGGGTGGTCAGCGCGGTGAGCGAGCCGGGTCGGGCCCTTCGCGTTCGAGGCATGCAGGAATGCACCTGATGGATGAGGACTTCGACAGCTTCTGGCGTGTCGCCCGTCTGTGGCGCGAGCTCCCGATCCTTGCCCTTGATGCTGCCGTTGGCTATCGACCTCCGTCGCAAGCCAGCGTCCGTCGGCGTGTTGCGGCCAGTGTCGGCCGCTCCTGCCTGATCGCCGGACGAGGCCGTCGTCTCGGTCGTCCTTCGCTCGAGAGCCGGTCGAGTACTTGGTCCGGTCTGCTCATCGAGTGACACCGTCAGCGCCGACCCGGCCATCGACAGAGGATGCGATGAGGTTGCTGATGGGCTGAGCAGGTCGCCTGCAGGATCCGGGCTCGAGCGATGGCCGGCGCTGGCGGCAGCGCGCCAGGACGGTCCAGCGGCCCCGGACGGGAATCCGCTGCGGCCGTTCATGCGGCAGCCAGGAAGGAGACTGCGATCGATGATAGCTTCAGCTGCTGGCCTTCTGCGGATCTCGCTGCGAGTGAGAGGGCTGAACAGCGGAGCAGGAGGGCGGGACGAGATGGATGCTCGACGGCACGAGCACCGCCGTCGGACGAGCTCGCGTTGGAGACAGGACGTGCTCCCTGGCTCGCGACAACCAGCATCGACGCCGCTCTCTCGTCGCCAACCTGCTTACCTCGAGGCTTTTCGTCTTTCAGGCAACAGCTCAACGTGGCCGTCGTCTCTGCCTGCTCCACTAGGTTGACCAGCGCCAGAAGGCCCTGGATGCTGCGAGACCGGCCGACGCCGTCGTCTCTGACCAGGACCTCGACCTCGACCTCTGACCAAACCGTTGCTTTCCTCGACACTTACCGCCCGTGGACGCCGACTGGCTCGCTGGATTCGCAGGTCACCGCCGGTCGGCAGGCTGACGAGCCATCGGGGCAGGTTGTCCTAAAGATGACACTGCATGCGGGAAGACAGTCCGGCCGACAGTGTACGCGCTGGCGCGCACCTGACGTCGCCATCTCGCCGACCACGCTGTGAACAGCGCTGTGAAGAGCATCTTAAGGATCCTCGCTGTACAACAAGCTCACCCATTGACTCGAAGACAGATCCACTGCGCTCGGGTTCTGCTGACCGATTGGCTGGATCATGTCGCGTGCCCCCGCCAGCCTCCCAAGCGGCAGAGACTTCACCATCTCCCGGCGCGACCAGTCCAGCAGGGACGCGACGCAACAACACAACAAGGCGTGCCCCCATCAAAAGGCTCGATCTCGTGCGCCTGGTTTTGACCTTCAACAACATCCCTCCCTTTGTGGCTCGACCCCATCCCCGTCGGTCCGCCTATCCGTCTTGAGCCTCCAGGCAACGCCCGGCTGGGTTATTGACACCTCGCGTCACCTGACCAGCCCCTTCAGCAAAGCATCCACCATGGTCTCTCGCTCGCCCGGCGCCGTCGTCACCCTTGCTCTAGCCGTCCTCGCAGTCGCCTCGTGCCTCCCCGGCGTCTTCGGCCAGTCGACCTACACGGGGCCCATCTGCGGCGACGTCCAGTCGGACACGTGCCCCGGCAAGCCCTACGCCGGCTCGAGCTTCACCGGCGCCTTCTGCGGCTTCTGTGCGCTCCTCTTCTTCTTCGACTCCAATCGAGGCGAACTGACTCTGAGGCCGCCGTCGTGACCGGACCCTCTAGCCAGCGGCAACACCGGAAGCTTCAGGGCTGACGGCGTCCAGACGGTTGAGGAGTGTGCGATCGCCTGTCGTTTCCAAGTACGGTCCTCCTCTCGCCTTGCTCGAACAGCACGCGCCTCTCTGACGCGAGCTCCTCTCAATCAGGCCATCTTCGCCTTCGATCCCACGTTCATCAACTGCTTCTGTCAGAGCAACGCGACGCCGGCCCCGAACCCATGCGTTGACCCCGGCGTCTACCAGTACTTCTATCATTCGCCCGAGGCGCAGGCGAGCGGTCTCGCCCGCCGGCGGCGACTTTCCGATGAGCGACGCACGCGTGCTCGCGACACGTCGCTCTGCCCGGCTGGGCTCGTCGCGTGCCGCGTCGAGGGGTCGGACAACGGCTATGAGGTACGCTCGTCAGCTGACCCTTTTCGCGGCAAAGAGCTCGTCCTGACTCGCTTTCATCCACTCTCTCGCAGTGCCTAGATACCTTGGTCGAGCTCGAGTCGTGCGGCGGCTGCCGGCACGGTGTCTTGTCAGCCACGCTTGATTCGGCGGCGTCCATTCCCTTCGGCCAGAAGTCACTGAGCGTCGGCCGGCGGTGCGTCCCTTTGGGTGTCCCGGTCGACGAGCCGTCACTGAGGGCTTTGTCCTTTTGTCCCGCCCCCCTTCAGCGGCCTCGCGCCACTCTCGCTTCGGGCCGATTCGACGGGCCCTGTCGGCGTCGAGTGCGTTCCGTTTACCTCCATCGACCCATTCTCTTGCGTCGCGACTGACACGGTGGCAACCCCTCCTTGCAGCTGCTCCGACCGCTCCCGGTTCGTTGCGGGCACGACCTGCCGCAAGGGTTCCTGCGTGCGCGTGTGAGAATCGACGCGTTTTCATGTCTGCTCTCGAGCTTTCAAGCCCATCATTTTTTTCGTCCCCCTTCTCGATCGACTCTCACGATGACCATTCGCGACCATCATCTGATCTCAGAGTTTGAACGGAGATGAAAGGAGGCAAGGCTGGACAGCGCTGCACACCCCGCCCGAGGAGTCAAGCTCAGCTAAGACGCATGGAGAAGCACGAGAGGCTAAGATGAATCTAGACATGATTGCATCGTCGAGCAGGAGGCGGTGGAAGATCTTTGATGGGAGCGAGGGCAGGCAAAGGAAAGGCAACCAGATGGCTCGGCCATCTGGCCTATGTTGGCCTATGATACAAGTCGACCGAAAGTGAAGATGCAAGAGGAGCAGCAGATGAGAGCAGCACGGGCTGGGAGCGAACGCTCAGCGCGTGAGCCGGAAGTCGAGCCGCCTGAGGCCGTCGATTTCGCGCGCGGCGACGTCCTCCTGGTAGGCGACGCGCTCCTCGTGCGTCATCTTCTGCCAAATCTTCTCCTTCTGCGAGTTCTGCGAGTCGGGGTGGGCGCGAGGGCCGAAGGTATATCAGCGAGGGCGGCAAGGGCGAGGGACCAGCAACGCGATGCCACGACGCACCTGGTAGCCAAAGTAAAGCCACGTGCAGGCGAACGCAACGAGGGACAGGGCGCAGATGGCGGTGAGAACCTTCGTGCCCCGGAAGTACCTGAGGGCGGGAGGGTCCTAAATGAGTTCGAGGCCGACAGACTGGCAAGATCGGGGAAGCGTGCGCACCAAGGGGCGTCGTCTGCCCGGAAGAGCTGCGAGCTGATGACGGAGCCCATCTGGACGACGACATTGTAGGTGACGAGCGAGACTGGATTCGGAAGGTAAGTCAGCTCAAGCGCGCGCAAGCAAGTGATGGGCAAAAAGACTGCGCACCCGACCGCTTCTTGACAGAGAACGAGTTCTCGCTGACCCACGAGGAGACGATCGGGTGGAAGTAGGGGTCTGGCAGCGTCACGGAAGCCGTCAGCGAGATGCCGAGCAGGGACAGGTCGACTAAGGATGTACGTACAGCCCGAGATCAGGGTCGTCAGGGCGTAGCGCTCCCAGCCCTTGCCGCCGGCGGGCATGGTCGTGAGCGCGATCAGGCAGGGCAGGATCCAGAGCTCGCCGATCATGCAGTGGCTGATAAGGTGCGCGAGGACAGCGGTCAGCCCAGCTCGACCGAGAGTCTCATGAGCAGGCGACGTACAAGGTGCGCTCCTTGAAGTAGTCGGACGAATAGGATAGGGCGAGCATCGTAATGATCTGGAGGATCGCGCTCGGGATTGTGAGCATGTTGGTGTCAAACGTCGAAAAACCGATGCGCTTGATCGTCAGAGTCATGTCTGGCGGGTCGGATGAGCAGACGGGGCTCAGCAGAGGAAGGTGAGACAGCGCAACATGTGGCAGGACGTACAGCCCTGGACGGGCGAGGCCGGGATGTAGGCGATGAGGCCGATGAAGACGAGGCACCACAGGTGAGGGTCGCGCCAGGTCTCGAGGATGTCCTTGCCGGTGATTTTGCTTCAAGTGAGAGAAGAGGTCGAGTCAGACGGGGCCTCAGAGCAAGGAAGGAAGATGGTCGCGAGTGGACGCACTTCTGCAGCCGGCTGAGGCCCTTGGCCGGGTCGTCACGGAGGATGCTGCCCGACGAGGAGCGGTAGACCGAGTCAGCATGAGGATCCTCTTCGGTCAATGTTCAATGGCCGGGACGTACCGGTTGACCATGATCTTCTGCTGGCGCTCGGTCAGCCACGGCTTACGCCAGAAGCCGCCCGTCGTCTGGACGGGCGACCACGGCAGCCAGAACCAAGCGACGACAGCCATGACCATGGTCAGGCCGCCCTCTATAATCGCACAGAAGCAATCGGACAAGATCAGCAACTGCAAGGATTGGCCGCCGGAAGAATGCATGGGGCGGACCAATGATGAAGAGCCAGAACCATCCTGGCCGGCCGGCAGCGTTGCGCATCTTGAGAATACCGGCCGCGAGCAGCGCCGAGAGAACGCGGGCGATGTTGAGCGTCGACCAGAAGAAGCTCAGTCTCATCCCCATCTCGCTTGATTTGTACCAGTAGCTACGTTCACAGACGTCGGTTTGAAAAGTCCGTTAGCTGTGAGGTGGAAAGAGATCAACAGCTGAGCGACGCACGAAGTGTAGAGGACGGCGCCGGGGATGAAGCCCGACTCGAAGGCGCCAATCAGGGCGCGAGTGACGTAGAACCCGGCCTCGTTAGTCATGAAGGCCTGCCAGCACGAGACGGCGCCCCAGCACAGCCTGGCGAGATCAAGCGCAAGGGCAGCAAACGATCGTCAACGACTTGCGCATCGACGGAGCGAAGGTGCGCAGCAGAGGCACCGACATGAGAAACGGCAACCAGCGGTTGAAGCCGATGCGTGCGAGGATGATCTGCGACGGGAACTCGCACGCAAGGAATGCAATGAGCTGGATCGTCGTGCCGTTGTTGTAGGCGTTGGTTGTGATGCCGAGGTCGGCGAGGATGTTGTCGGTGAGCGCGTTGGCGAGGTTGCCGCGGTCGAGTTGAAGGAACTGCGGAGAGTGAGCCGAGCGGATCAGAAGCGTCAGCGAGGCCTCCTTTCGAATGAAATAGAGAAGGTCAGGCGCGATTGCGGGAGGCTTACCAAGAACTGTTGAGCGAGGGCAGGTGCAGCGCCGATCGCGTCAGTCTTCGACCGGCGGATTCGGACAAGAAGGCTCGCCTCGACTGACCATCATGCACACGCAGGTCTAGCGACAGGCAGAGACCGCATCGAGAGTCGACGAGGACGCGAGATTCGAGGTTCGAGGGAAGGTGGTCGGCGATAGACGGCAGAGATTGTGCGCGCGCACGTGGAAAGGGTCGGCCGGGAAGGAGCGTCAGCGGCGGCGCGCGGCTCGCGACGGGACGCAGTCGGCTCGACGCGCACCATGAGCTTCAGGTCGGCGATCTGGACGACCTTGCGCTCCTCTGCAGGCGTCCAGGTGAAGGTCGGGTCCCACTACGACGAAGGAGGAGGGTGGATGGTCAGCGCCGGGTCAACAGGGCGAGATGCGCAGCAAATGGGCAGGCTGTCGACTGTCTCTTGGCGCGTGCAAGCGTCCTCCCCCATCCGGCCCATGCGAGCACACGATGCGGTCGACGTACCTGGTCGTAGCCCCAGAAATCGACGTGCGGCGGCAGGGCGCTCGCTGGATGGCAGACAGGGCGAGGAAAGCGAGCCTGATCAGCAGCAATCCGGCGGTGCACCCTCCCAGACCGCGCCATCTCTTAGGCTGGGAAGGTCGCGACCTGTTCGACGACGCACAGAGGTTCTCCCGGCCGACGAGGGGCTCGACCTCCTCGGTCCGGACGCCAAGCGCGTCCTTCTTGAGGTCGTCGTCGCGGTCGACGTAGGCCTGGGTCGGCGTCGCGCCGTCGGTGCTCGAACCGTCGTCGGTCGTCGACTGCCCGCCGTCGGCGGCGAGCGCCGGCGGCGTCGGCTCGGTCGGTCGGGTGTTTCGCAGGGGCATGTAGCTCGTAAAGGTCGGCTGAGGGTTGGCACGGGCGATGGCGAGCGAGAGTCGGCGGTAGAGGCTGGCGGGCGTTGGCATGCAAAGCGGGCCGGGCTTTTCGCGTACGAGAAGGGCGGCGCTCGTTGGGCGAAGAGAGCGGTGGGCGATGGGGTCAGGCGGGCTCTCGAAGGCGAATTGCGGAGACAAGAGCAGAGCTTGGCGGGGGCACGGCGGGGTCGATAGGGCACTAGGGTGGCTGCTTGGAACGTCACAGACCGGATCACAGTGCTCGATTGGGCCTGGACAACAGAATCAATCACAACGCGCGAAAGGATAGCCCATCCGGCCGAGCTCGCCCGGGGGAATCGTCCGCGCTCAGCCCGCGCCCGCCGGCCCGCCCACCCAACCCCTCCGTCGCGAACCATAGGCGGCACGATTTTCTCGCTAGACGAAGTCGACGGCCACGACAACAGCCGGCAATGCGGGTCGTTCAGCACCCGGCCTCGTCCATGACTATGAGTGGTGGGGGGCGTCGCCGGGCGAGACGAACCGGCTGCGTCGAGTCGGCCTGGCCGGGCCGGACGCGACCTCGTGCTCTTGCGCGGCCAGCGCCTCCGATGAGGTGCTCGGCCCGACGTCAGACCTCACGGCCTCCTCCTGGCCCTCCCTCCAAGGCCCGCTGACCAAGCCACCCCTCGTCGATGCAGCAGGGAGCACCGTCTGCGGACGCCAACAGGCCGACGATGGCATGGTTGGGACGGACAACGTCGCCCGGCGTGCTCTGCAGGCTGGGGCGAGCGAGGTCTACACCGAGGCAGCTTCGCACCTCGCTCTCAACCTCTTCGCCACCCTCCGGGCTTCCGGCTTCTGGTCGATCCGAGCCGCTGGGTCCCGGCCATGACCGAACAAGCATCGGCCTCCACCTCTCGCACGCCTTCGACCTCGCCCATCGCCATCGGTGGCCTGCTGACGAGAGCATCGTCTTGCCAGCAGCGAGCAGCAAGAAGGGGCTGACCTGCTGGCTGATCTGCTTCCTTCCGCTCGACAACGACCATCCTTTCCGAATACTCTATCGCTTCAGCCTCGCCTCTCCGAATTCCTTCTCGCAGGACCCAGCAACACCCCTTCTTGCCACGCAGCAGCCGCCCCTTCTCACACGCCCGGACCATGAAGTCGTCCTCGACCCTTACCCTCAAGCCTTCTGGCCCCAAGAAGTCGCCCGCGACCTGGGGCACGCTCCGGCTCGCCTCGCCACTCGCCTCGCCTACTGCCGCTGGACCCTCTGCGGCGGGCCCGTCGACGACGACCCAACAGCAGCCGGCCGCCTTTGCCTCGTTTGACGAGGCCTTCTCGTCAAGACCGACGAACGACAAGCCACTTGAGTACGAGGGCTCGTTTGAGCAGTATGCTGTGCGTCTCTCTTCCACCTCGCTGTCTCTGCGCACATGCTGACCGATCGACTGCTTCTTCATCCGCAACAGTACGAGGAGTCGACGCCCGTCATCGGCCGCGAGTACACGTCACATCTCCAACTGGCCGACCTGCTCGAGGCGGCCGACTCGGATAAGCTGATCAAGGACCTGGCCGTGCTTGGTCAGTCAGCGCTCTCCTCTCGAGCTTGCCGACCCAACTCGCTGACCGGTTTTTACTCGCTCTCCTTCAGTCGCCCGGCGTGGCGTCGTCTTCTTCCGCGCACAGTCGTTGACCGCCGTCGAGATGACCAAGCTCGGCCTCGCGCTCGGCCGTCTCTCGGGTGGCCCGGCCGCCTCTGGCCTGCACGTCCACCCCCTGACGGACGACTCGCCCGAGCTGCCCCAAGTGGCCGAGATCAGCTCGACCAAGCAGGCCAAGGGCGGAGGACTGCGCGGCGTCTACGACGACCGGAGTCAATTTGCGAGCGAGGCCTGGCACAGCGACATTACGTTCGAGAAGGTGCCGTCGTCTTTCGTAAGTCTCTCTTCCTTCTCCTCGCACTCGGCTGGCCGTAATCGGGACTAACTCTCAAGCTTCTTCACATCGCAGGCCATGCTCAAGATCAACACGTTGCCCAAGACGGGCGGCGACACGCTCTGGGCGAGCGCAGCTGCGGCGTACGAGAAGCTCTCGCCGACGGTCGCGGCCATGCTTGAAGGCCTGACGGCGACGCACGACGGCAACCTCTTCCACGGCGAGGCCGGCCGGCTCGGCATCGCCGTCCGCGAAACGGCGCGAGGCCACCCGGAGAACGCTGGGCCCGACCTTTCGGCCGAGCACCCCGTCATCCGCACCAACCCCATCACCGGCTGGAAGAGCCTTTTCGTGAACAAGGCCTTTACGAAGCGCATCAACGGCGTCACCAAGGATGAGAGCGACTTCCTACTCAAGTACTGCACCGACCTCGTGACGCAGAACCACGACCTCCAGGTCCGCTTCAAGTGGCAGAAGGGCGACGTCGCGCTCTGGCACAATGCCTCGACCCACCGTGCGTCCCCACCTGCTCCCTATCCTTTGCTTGAGGCCTGCGTCTGACCGAGAAGATCCCCTTCGCCCGCAGACTCGGCCACGTACGACTATGGCACCGCCAAGCGCGCGGGCGAGCGCGTTTGCGTGCTCGGCGAGCGGCCCTTCTTCGACCCGGCCTCCGTCTCGCGCACCGAGGCGCTCGCTGCCGAGGACAAGGAGTGGTAGCCGACGTCATTCTCCACCGTCCTTTTTGTATCGCTCGACCTGCCTTTCGCTGCGTTGTACACCTCTTGACGACCCACTCACCATCTATTGCTGCACCCATCGGGTCGCTTTGCGGATGCACATGACCGGATGCCCCCCTGAATCTCTTCGACTTGTGAGACACTGCCTCTGGTGAACGCAAGACCTTGACTTAACGGTGCCTTCGTCTGCCGTGCGACACCTTTCCGGATGGCCGAGCAGTCGCCCGCGCGCGCGAGCCTCCGATCCCGCGCCGCTCGCTCGCGCCCTGCCGTCCCTCCGAACCGCCTCGCCCTCAACACGCCTCTTTCAAACTCCTACCCGGCTTTCACTTTCAAACTCCTACTCCCCGTCGCATCTAATCTCGCCAGCCGAATGGAGGCCAGCCACGACGGCGGCGCCATCCATCCCGCCCTCCGGCCGTCTGACCGCGCCGGCGACCGGCAGCAGCAGCCGTCTTCGCGGCAGCAGCAGCAGCAGCAGCACGACGAGCTCCACCTCTCGCACCTCCCGTTCGACCCGGACCCACATCACCACCACTCGCTTGGCGGCTCGGCCATCGCCGGCGATGGCAATGGCGGCGGTGCCGGCGTCGACGACGTTGATCTGCCTTACCCTCATCCCTCGACCGACTACCAGCCTTTCTCTCACGACGACGCGAGCACGCTCCTCGACGCCGGCCATCATCACCACGGCCACTTCCAGTCGATCGAGCAGCAGCACGCGGCCGAGTTTGCCGAGCTCCTCGGCCAGCACGATCACGGTGCGCCCAGCAGCTTCGAGCTCGGCGGACCGGCATCGTCTGGACCTGGCGGTGTCGGCGGCGAGGGGGTTGGCTCAGGCGGCGGGCATGCGCTCTCGAGCTCAGGTCGCGCGGTCGGCATCGACCCGTCGACGGGCGCGTACGTCGACGACGGCCAGGGCGGGCTCGGCCTGCCGTTCGGTGACGACGACCAGGACCACGACCAAGTCGTCAACGGCCTGATCGGCCTCGCCCATGGCCACGGCCAGTCGCTGTCGATCCCGTCGCCAGCGACCCCGCCGCCGCCGTCGAGCCGGAAGCGCAAGAAGGCGCCGGCGCCGCCTAAAGTCGACGCCGTCGGATCCGGCCACTCGGGCGGCGAGGGCTCGCAGAACGGCCAGAAACGGATTAGAGAGCAGGTCCGGGTGCGTGCCGTCGACCTCTGCTCAGGTTGCAGCGGTTCGAGCTGACTCCCTCCCTGACGCACATCCGCCATTTGCCATGCAGAACGCGTGCACAAACTGCCAGAAGGTGCGCCTCTTTTGCCGGATCTCCAAGTGGGGCCGCTCGGCTGACCCTTGTCTGCCCGCCTGCCATCTTAGACGCGTAAGAAGTGCTCGGGTGACCGGCCATGCGCCGCCTGCTTGCGGCATCCGACCGCGAACCCCTGCGTCGACTCGTCGCGCAAAAAGCGCCCGGTTGGGATCAAGCGCGGCAAGTACAAGACCAAGAGTGTGTTTGGCTGTACTCTTCGGTGCAGCGCCAATAGTGCTGACTCCTGGTCCACGGCATCGCAGACCGCAAACCCGAGGACGAGTCGGCCGAGTCGCAAGGGATGGATCGGAACGCTGTCGCCGGGCCGTCCCACCTGGGCATGCACGGCAACCCCTCAGACAACCTCCACCAGGGCCATTCCGACCAACAGCAGCACCTCGACCACCAGCAGCACGAGGATGCCTACACGCTCTACACGCACTCGACGATCGACCCCTCGCTCGACGATCAAGCCGCCTCGAGCGACCACCACCACCATCACACGGGCCCAGGCGGGAATGCTGGGCCGGGCAACCCGGACGACGAGTACATGATCGACGAGAGCACCTTGCACGCCGTCGTCGAGCAGGCGCAGGCCGAGGCGCGGGCCCAGCACTCGAGGGCCGCGCACGGGCCAGACGCATACATCGGCGGCGGTGGGGGCTCGCGGCAGGCAGGCAACCAGATCGGGCCCGAGCAGGACGTCGATCGTGGGTCTTGGGGTCGAGCCGCTGAGACGCGCCATTCGAGGCGTTGCTGACCAAGTCGCGTCTATCTTTTTCACCAGCGCATCTGATGTCGCTCCGACTACCATCGGACCATCTTCCCGACCCTCAAGCCTCGCCCTCGGTCGCCCACGTCTCGCCGCTCCCTCCATCCAGCAATCACGCCCGGCACGGTGACCGAGGGCCAATTGATAGGCCGACCAGCGACGAGCACGACGTCTCGCTCGCCTTCTTGCAGCAACTCGGGGCGGCCAGTCACACCGAGAGCGCCCAGAGCGAAGACATCTACGAGCCAAGTCAGTCTCTGTTCAATCCAGTCCTTGGAGCGCAGAGCTGACCTACCTTTCGCCTCCCGCAGTACCGTCAGATGAGCAGCCGCGGATGGATCATGGTTCAGGCGACGCCGACGAGTACGAGGTCATACCGGACCACGACGATCCAAACGTCTCGGGCGACGCCGACGCCGACCGGGCTGACGAGCAGGTTGTGCACCGGTCCCTCCAACGGCAGCACGATCCGTAAGCGGCTCAACCCGTCGATATATCTATCGTTATGTCATGGTCCGAGCACACGAGAAGCGGCGTTAAAAGAAGGTGATCGGCCAGCCTTCGTTGAGCACAACGTCGTCCTGCGATGGCGCGATGTACGAATCAGAAATCACGGCGAGAGCGCGTGCGAGATCCACGTGACCACCTGACTTACCCATCGAATGGAGTCGCCCGTCTCGTCCATCTCGGCCCACATCCGACGGAGCAGAGCGATCGGCTCTTGCCAGCCCCGCTCCGGCTTGAGCGTCGCCCAGCGAGCCTGGACAGCGTCGCGGTCTGACCGGCTGATGGCGAGTGAGCCCGTCAGAAAGAGCGGGAGGGCGAGCGACTTCTCGATGGCCGACTCGCCGGGCTTGTAGCGGCCAAACTCGTGCGTCAGGTCGGCTCCAATCGCTTGGAGGACCGGGTGGAGGGGGCCAACGCGGCGGATGCGCTGGTAGAAGAGTGCACGGACAGCGAGCTTCCAGATGCGGATGATCCAGGGCCGTGGCGCCCGGTCCTCGTTGACGAGCAGGATGTCGAGCTCCATGGCGGCCGTCTCGGCCTCGGTCTCGGCGGGCGAGAGCGTTGCGACCTGCAGGTGGCAGATCTGCGAGAGGACGACGGCCAGCTCGTAGGGGAAAATGACGAGGTGGGCGGCCTCGTTTTCGGCTGCGGTCGCGTAGAGCATGAGCCTACGAGGCCGTAAGTCGAGACGGTCAGTGTGGCATGAAAGAGACGCGTCCGCGGCGAGAGTCGTCAATGAAACTTTAGACTGACCGAGGCAAAAGCGGCCGTGTACCGGGTCGAGCGATGGAGCGGCAGAGATCCATGCTCACAAAGAGCTTGACGGCCGCCTCGTCTTTGGTGTCGATCAGCGTGGCGTGCAAGTAGGCCGCAATCTGCTCCTCGTTGCCGAGCGCCCGGAAGTAGTTGTCGGCGAGCCCGACAGCCTCGTACGCTTGCTTGGCGCCCGAGGTCGCAAAGCTGTAGAGTTCTGCGAACGAGTGAATCATTCTCAGCTGACAGATGTCCCTTGAAAGACAGGGGCGATTAGATCTGAATCGACTGACGGAGGTCAGAGATGATGTGCATCCGGTCTTCGAGTGGCATCTCGTTGCAGGAGACAAGCCGCTGGACAGCCTGATCATAGAGGAAACCTGCCTCTAGGAGGCCTTCGGGCGCGCCCGGCTCTGAAGGGACTAATTCCTCGAAGGCTTTGACGACGAGATCGCGCGCGAGCTTGGACGTGCCTGACCGGGCCGACATAGCGCTGAAGTAAGTCGGCTTATGTGGCAGGTTGAGCCAAGTCGCTGAGTGTGGGAGAAGCGAGTGTCAGAACGAGATGGTCACGCGCTCCTCTTGCTCGGACGTACTGTGAATCATGTTGTCTGCGAGTCGAAGACGTTATACGCATGAGCAATCATGGCCTCGATCGTCGGAGAGCGCAGTCGAGACGTACAGATGTCCTGCGTCAGGCGCGTGTCGGGCGAGACGTATTTGCGCGAGAGCGCGCTGATCGCCAGCTGAGTACTTGCCGCACCGGAATGCGACGGCGGCAGGTGGGCGAACGCAGCATCGGCCCATGGCTGGATCGAGCGAAGAAAGTCGGTCGCCGAGGAGGTGCCGCTGCCGACCCAGGAGCGGAGGTAAGCACCCGGTGACGCAGGCTGCTGGGCGTCTGCTATCGCCCGGGGAGTCGCAAAGCAGTCGGAGAACGGGTCCCAAGTCGAGGTCGGTGGGATGTCGGCCAGGGTGCTGCCGAGGATGGCGAGGGTAGAGCTCGCAGCCGGCGCTAAAGCCGAGGGCGAGGACGACGAGACGATGAGAGGTAGGCCGTCCATCGCGTCGTCGAACGTGCTTGCCGGTGACGCTGGGGCAACAACGAGCGAAGCGGCCGGCGCACCAGCGTAGGTTGACGGGCCGGCGATGGGGCTCTGTGATGACTTTTCAGAGTCGTCGGGCGAGTGTGCCTCCGACGCCATGCCAGACGAGCTGACAGCGACCGGAGACGCGCTTTTGGCCTGACGTCGGCCAGACTTGTACGTCGGCCCAGAGTATCGCGTGCGGTTCTCGACTGGCGGCAGCAGGCACTCGAGCCCGGCCGCTCGGCAGCGCTCGCAGCTGCCGTCCTGCAGCATGGCGTGGGGGCACCATCAGCAACCGGTCGGCAGCTCGTCCGGGACCGCGGTCGCACCTCAAACTGCTCGTCACACTTCTTGTGGCCTGCAAGACGAAGCATGTCAGACCATCAGTGTGTCAGCGGTCTCCGAATCCGGCGCTACCCGCGAGAAGGCAGGCAGTTGGAGCGACGTACGCCTCCGGCAGACGAGGCAGCCTCGCCGACTGCGGACGGCGCCGGGCATCTGGACAGCCTTGCCCTTGCCCTTGTCCAGGCCAGCCTTGGCCATGGTTGTCACCCGGGTCAGGCGAGAGCTTCAGGCCGCAAAGGGGGCAAGCGAGGCGCAGCGAAGCGGACGAGAGTCGAAGTGGGAAAGGATGCCCTTGGACGGGGCGCCAAAGTCGCTCTGACAGGTCGAGGTTGAGATCGAAGCCGTCAGCGAGCTTTTGCAAGCATGGGCCGGCTACAGTTGAAGCCGGAGCGACAGGCGAGCGACGTACCCGCGCTGGACGATGGCCACGGCGAGCAAGTCAGAAGGGCGAGTGTGCTCGTCAGAAGGAAGGAGGGACAGACGAGGGGGTGAGCTCGGGTTGAACGTCGGCCCGCCCGCCGGCTCCGGGGCTCCGGGAACGGGCGCGGCTGTCGCGGCTCGGGCTCCTGTCGCGCCTGACCAGGTTGTCGCCTGCTGTTGCCCAACCAGCATCTTGTCCGTGCTTCAAAAGGCAGCTCGACTGCACGGGCGCCTGGACTGACGTTCATCACTTTTGCTTTGACCCGACAGCACCGTCTCCCGTCGCCTCTTTCCTCAGCACCCTCGCCGCCCCTCTCCGACCTTCATCTCAGCCCAGCTCGCAATGTCGATGCCGCCCGCACCGCTCGCCGGCGAGGACCCCTCCGGCTTCGAGGGCATGATTGCCGGTGAGTCGCAGCAGGTCGGCTCGCTCTGGAGCAGATCGTTCGAGGTCGAGGCGGGTGGAGCACCGTCGAGCTGTTGGGTCGCCCAGGCGCCTGTCGCACTTGGCACGAGCAGTGCAGCGCGGCCGCGCAGCCGTTTCATCCAATGCACCGACGAACGTCGCCTCTTCTGGCAAGCACTACAGCGCCTCTGCTTCAAGTGCTGACATATACTTGACTCCTTCAATATTAAGGCCGTCCCTACACCTACAGCGATCCTTACATCCAGCGCGTTGCCAAAGCCAGCCTGGCCAAGCTGGCCGCGATCCAGGCTGAGGCGGATCCGAAGCGCCAGCAGGAGCTCATTCACGGCTACTTTCACTGCAGTGCGTCTCCTTGCCTCTCGTTACGCGTGCACGTGGTATTGACGCGCGGTCAAATCTCTACAGCTCGGCCGACGAATCAGGTGCACCTCCTTCCGCAGCTCTTTTGCGAATACGGTACGCTCCTCGGCCACGACGAACGCTGCTTGAACGGTGCTCGACGCTGATCGCTCGCGCTTCTGGACTCGCAGGCTTCAATGTGATCGTTGGAGACGATGTCGTTATCGGCCACGGCTGCAAGTTCCTCGACGTCGCGCCGTATGTTGCATTTTGCTCAGAGCTGGCCTCAACAGGGCCTGACGAACAAGCCCCTGCCCGAGATGTCTGCTTACGTCTTGACCCGTGCCGACCTGCAGCATCACGCTTGGTGACCGGACGATGCTCGGGCCCTCAGTTCAGATTTTCACGCCCGTCCACCCTCTGCTGCCCGAAGCGCGAAACGGCACCAAGGGTGCGACTCCCTTGAAGACGTCCGCTTGCAATGACCCTACTGACCTTCTCTGCTGCTTCCCTTACTCGTCGCTACAGGCAAGGAGGCTGCCAAGGCCATCGTCATCGGCGCCGACTGCTGGATCGGCGGCGGCGCAATCATCCTCCCCGGCGTGACCATTGGCGACGGCTCGACGATCGGAGCCGGCTCCGTCGTCACGAGGGACGTCCCTCCCCGGTCGGTCGCGGTCGGCAACCCGGCGCGGGTCGTCAAGACGCTGCCTGCGGCGACGGAGGAGGATCTCGCTCCTTGGAGGGTGTGAGACGGTGGGGAGGGAGGGCGTTTTGCCTCAAGAAATGATGAATAGATGGCCTGCGCTTCTGCGGGAGCCACTGGGCCGCATCTGAACCTTCAAACGGTCGTCTCAGAGACCGGCCTGACGTCGACAGCGTGCCGGTGCAGAGTCAGTGCGAGTAGTCGACCGCTTGCTGTTGCTGTCCGTGACGGCCCTGTCGTCGAAAGTGCTTAGCTTTAGTCGGCCGACGCGCCTGCCCGCTGCAAGTGCGCTTGCGTCCGCCCGCCGCCGCCGCCGCCGCCGCCGGCGACAGCATGGCCAGGCGGACGAGCCGACCTATGATTCCTTGAACGCGACCCTCCAGCACCGCCTCCGCTCGGCCGATAGCGACTTCGACCCTCCAGCGCCCCCGCTCAGCTCCCAGACGTCGACCCTCGCCGGTCCTCGTGCCTGTCGTCGTTGCCGACCGCCGCCGCTGCACCGCGACCGCCCGGGCGGCCCTCCCTTCATTCAACACCGCCGCCGTTGCTGCCGGTGCCTTCCCGCTCGCTTCAAGCCCGTCGGCCTCCCGTTCCCAGCATGGCGTCGTCGTCGAGCAGCAAGACCCTGCGGGCAGATGAGCTCTACAGCGAGCACCTGATCGAGTTCATGGACCGGTGCGTCGTCGCTCTCCTTGCCCGCGAGCACGCATGCCGCTTGCTCGCTCAGCTCTTCCCGGCGCGCACGGCCCTCTGTGCCGGATGACGCTGGACCCTCCTGCACCCCTCAACTTAGATGGGACAAGTAATCGTGCAGCTGACGCTTTTGATCCTCTCTCTGGCTCGGCCGACTGTGTTCTGTTGCCTCCAGCGTCTGGTTCGCTGCCCTCCCGCTGCCTTTTCCGTCGCATCACTTCCTGAACGCCCCGCGCCGAGTGCCCTCAGCCCGGCGAGCGGCCGGCAGCGGCGCCGTCAGCAACGGCCAGACGTCCTCGCCTCCGCCGTCGTCCGCATCGTCCGAGTCGTCCGGGTCTGACGTCGAGCTCGAGCTCGCGACCGACCCAGAGGATGCGGAGGCCACCAGCCACGTCGCTGCTGCCGCCGCCGCCGCCGCCGCCGCCACCGCCGCCGGGGCCGGAGGAGGCGGGCCCAAGCCCCGGACGGCCGCCAGCAAGGCCGCCGCCGCTGCTGCTGCCGGCGCCGCTCGCGAGTGGTGCTGGTTCTGCATCGACGACGAGTTAACGTACCTCTCGTTCGCGCACGACTTTGGCCCGTGCGTCGCTTCTCCCCTCCCCTCCTCGCGCCCGGCCGCGTACTCGGGCGGGCTGCTGCGCACGGCTCGACGGCGGCGCGCTGACCTCGCTCGTAACCCTCTCGCTGTCGCTCCGCCTCGCCTAGGCTCAACATCTCCAAGGTCTACGATTTTTGTATCCGTGCGTTCTCCTCTCTTTCTTCAGCGGGCTTGTATGGGCGCTGACTCACCTCCTTCTTACATTAGGCCTTCACTCAAAGCTCGAGGTCTGATCGTTCGCTAGCTCAAGTCACCTCCCCGTCGCCGGCTGCTGATTCTACGTCTCTTTCCTGCACTTCAGGATCCCACGCGGGAACACGTCAACTTCGTGCTTTACACGTCGACAGATCCGCGTCGGAAAGCCAACGCGGCGCTGCTCGTGGCACTCTATGCGGTGCGTCGCTCGTGCTAGGCGGCCTCCATCCTCGACCCTGACGCAGTCTTTCTAACGGTGTTCGTCAATCCTGCGTGAGTTCAGATGATCGTCGGCCGCAAGAAGCCGTGGGAGGCCTTCCAGCCGATCGCCGAGATGGAGTTTATGCCCTTCCGCGACGCTGGCCGGTGTGAGACGGACTACGGTCTCTCGATCCAGGTGCGTCGAAGCCTCGCAAGCTGGCCGGCAAGGCTGCCGCTCACGGCCCCACTCCATCCTTCCCTCAGGACTGCCTGTACGGCATCTCGAAGGCGCTCGAGCTCGGCCTGCTCGACCTATCGTCGTTCGACCCGGAGGAGTACTGCTTCTACGAACAGGTCCAGAACGGCGACTTCAACTGGGTCTCGAAGGACTTTATCGCGTTTGCCTCGCCGACCGACAACGCCTACGTCCGTGCGCTCAACACGGGCCAGCTCGCCGCGTACGAGCGCGAGACGATGGGCCGCAAGCGCTCGCGCGGGTACGCAAACGTCCTCCGCTACTTTGAGGAGAACCGCGTCCGGCTCGTCGTCCGGCTGAACAATCCGCTCTACGACCGGCGCGATTTTGAGCGCCGCGGCATCGAGTTCAAAGACATGTTCTTCGAGGACGGCACCAACGTCGGTCCCCTTCGCGCGCGGAGCCGCTTCCTGCCTAGCCTGGCGCTGACTCCGTCCTTGTTCCCTTCCGACCGCCCTCAGCCGCCGCCCGAGATGGTCCGCGAGTTCCTCCGCGACGCCGACCGCATCATCGACGACAATGGCGTCATTGCGATCCATTGCAAGGCCGGGCTCGGCCGGACGGGCTGCCTGATCGCCGCCCACCTCGTCTACAAGTATGGTTTCACCGCGGGCGAGGTCATCGGCTTTATGCGCATCTGCCGGGTCCGTCCGCCCTCCTACGTCGTCCCCTTCCTGCGAGTCATCGGCTGACCGAGTTTCTCTTCTGCCGACATCAGCCCGGCATGGTCGTCGGCCCGCAGCAGCAATACATCCACCACAACCACCTCGAGTGGGTCAAGTGGGCGGCCGCAGACGAGGCGATCGCCCAGTTCAAGGCCTCACTTGAGACGGAGCGCCGGTCGGCCGCCGCCCGCGCCGTCCGACTCACGATCACCGCTCGGCCGACGACGCCGCCGACCGAGTTCCGGAGCGATGCGACCGACGTCGACATGGACCCGCTTTCGACGCCCGCTCGACGAGTCGCGATGCCGAGCATCACGCCCGCTCGGATGGCGACCGCTGCCGACGGCATGTCTCCCTGCCTCCAGCCGCGCAAGGTGCGTCACTCGCCCGCTTGAAGTGGGTCCCGGCCTCACCGTGCTGACCACGCTTCCGTCATAACAGACTCCGCTGGCGGCCAAGCGGACGGCTGATGCCCTTGACGAGGAGAATGACTCGTCATCGGACCTAGACGACGACCCGCTTGGTCGCCTGCCTGCCCACACGCTGAAGTACCGCAAATCGGGTCAGACTGAGCGCATCGAGGTCGAGACGATGCTGCTCTCATCCGGTGCGCCGCAAGTGCCGGCGCCGGCGCCGCTCGCTCCCGCCCCGCAGTACCGGAGCGCCGCTCGGGCGGTACCCCTGTCGAGCCCGGCCAAAAAGAGCTCTGGCACCTCCTTTGGCGCCGAATCGACCTCGACCGCCGTCAACCACCCGATCACCGGCGGCCTCCGGCCAACGCGGATGGCCAAGGCCGGCAGCGCCTCGTCGGCCGTGCCAGTTTCGACGCGCAAAGTCGGCCCGCAGACAGAGTCGCGCGTCGGCATGAGCAAGACGCTCGGCCTCGAGATTGGCGCGCGCCCGATTGGGCTCCCCTCGCCGACACCCAAGGCAGGCGCCATCCGGACGGCCGGCTCGCCGAGCTCGCGTTTACCGACGCTGTCCGGTCTGCCCATTCGGTCCGGCGTCAAGCGGCTGTTTGCTGGAGCGAGCACGACCGCCGGTAGCAAGACCGGTAAGGTCAAGGCGGCCGCCGAAAGCGCGAGCGCCGGCGGGGTCCGACTCGACAGCGGCAAGCGCATCCTTCGCAAGCGGCGTTCCTGTGCGTCAATCCCTCTCCGGTGTCAGTGAGAGCGCAGTCACTGACCTCGTCCGTCCTGCGTTCTTCAGCACTGTCGATCGACGTGCTCTGAGCTGTGCCGACTCGATCGGATCCGATCGCTTGACCTGCCCGCTACTTCCATCTGCGCCCGATTGACGGGGCCGACGTTCTCTTCTCTCTTCCCTCGGTTTTCGTTCGCCATCTGCCTGGCGACCGCACGTCACACTCCTTCGCCCTCTCTCGCCGCCCGAGCCTGCCGTACCACACCTTCTCGACCGCCCCACACGTTCATGCCCACGCCCAACACCTAACGACCTTACGTCTTCTCGTCCCCTCCTTGCGCCCTTTCGCCCTGCCCATGCTACGCATGCGCCCCTGTTCGATAGACCCTCGTGACGGACGTACAGCTGGAGCAGTGGGTACATCGTATTGCGCGCGCCGACCGCGGGCACAATCATGTCGACCGGGCCAGCTTGGCGGCCAGCTTCTGGTGGTCCTTCCACTCGAGCAGGGCCTCCTCGAACTTCTCGACGACGTTGTCGGCCGAGTGGTCCTTGCCGAAAGCGTCGACGAACGCGCCGTCCGGGTCGAGCAGGTAGAAGTAGATCCTGAGCGAGAGGCGAGAAAGCGGTCGTCAGCGAAGATCGCAGGTGGAATGATACGCGAGGAGCCGGGGACGCACGAGTGGTCGACCAGGTAGTCGTCGGTTGCCGAGGCGGTGGGCGGCGTTGAGAAGTAAACGCGGTAGGCCTTGCACGTCGCCTTGACGGCATCCCAAGAGCCTGTCAGGCCAATCGTCCGAGGGTGGAAATCTGGACCCAGAGAGCAGAGGTCAGCCGATATCCGAGAGCGCGCTCACCGGCGAGGGGCGCTGGAGGGACGGACCGGCAACGTATTTCTTGACGGCGGCGACCGAGTCCCGGGCCGGGTCGCACGAGACAAAGATGGGCCGGGCGATGGGGCCGTACTTCTTGTCGAGCACGTCGACGACGTCCGACATCTTGTCGAGCTCCTCGGGGCAGATGTCGGGGCAGTTAGTGAAGCCAAAGTAAAGCAGGCTCCACCGGCCGCGGAGGTCCTGCTCGGTGAACTTTTTGCCGTCCTGATCGAGCAGCTTGAACGGACCGCCGATGAGCGGCTTGCCCGACTTGACAGCCTTGGCGTGCTGCTGGCCTGGAAGTGGTCGAGCGCGTTAGTGGCAGGAGGGCGGGTCAGTGTTAGGCGAGCTCTTTCGAAAAGCAGGCTGGCGGGGCGATTGAAGGGGCCGAGGGACGACGCACGCTTCAGCTCAAGGATCCGCTCCTTTTCGTTAGCGAAGTACCAGAATAGTGCGGCGCCGGTCAGGACAAAGATGCCTGCGGCCTTGTAGTTGAAGACCTGGAGAGGGACAGTCCGCCAGACGTCGGTGACGGTGCGTCAGCATGGCCTGATCGAGCTCGCGCGCGCGGGCACGCCCTGAACCGAGCCCAGCTAAGCACGCACGCCGACAAATTCCTCCGTTCCCTTCTTGCTCGACGAACGGGGCGCGTACGAGAGCGCCGCATTGTTGACAGGCGGCTCGGCGCCTGGAGCAGGTTGCGAAGGCGGTGCGTGTGGCAGTGTGCTGGACGATGGCGGACCCGGCGGCGGCGGCGACCTCGACGACCACCGTTGCTGGCGGAAGGCAACCGAGCTCCTGCTCGATCCAGCAGCTGCCGAAGCCAGGAGGCGGCTGCTGCTGCTGCCGCCGGCACCGGCCGAGCTAAGCATCGAGCGGAGAGGCGTGCGGAGGAGGTGCGGTGCGAGAGACATCTGGACGGGGCTGGCGACAGGCAAGGCGGTTCGAGGTCAGGTCGTCGGTCGCTCGGTCGCGGCGGCGAAGGCCCGATCGAGGCGTGACGGCAGCGCGCAGGCGGCAGCGTCGTCTGATGCGTACGACTGCCCCACCACTTGCGCTGGGCCGAGTTTTCTCGACGAATGATCAAAATCGTGTGATAGATGCGGGCATGAGTGCCTAATGCTAAAGTGTGGGAGGGGTGGGTAGGCGAGTCGGAGGGGCCGCCAGCCTAGGCGGTACCGGCGGGAGGGCAGACGCTTTCCCTGGCGGTTGCGACGGAAGAGGTGGCAGGCCGGATGCCGCCAGTCCTGCAGCCCAAGGAGGAGGAAGCAGTTGGTCGCCGGGCAGGGGCTGGTCCTCGTCTTCCTCCAGGCTCAACGTATCGTCGGCTTCGTCCTTCTGGTCTGCGGGGTCCTCGCGCCGGGCGCCCGACAGGACGACGTCGTCGACTCGGCTGGCGAGATCGGCCTGATACTCGGGGCTAAGCTGACGCTCACGCCAGGCCGCGCTGAAGCGCTCGCGGAGGTTGCGGCGCATGTTAGGCCACCAGCCGGCGCGACTGAGGGCGAGGCGTGGGCGGGTGTCGTGCGGGCTGAGCTTGCGACCGAGCAGCTCGGGCGGCATGTTGAGTTGGATGAATTCGTCGCGGTTCCGAGAGGGAACGAACGGCACCGGTTCGCCGAAACGACCGACGAGCAGCAGGTACTGCCCACCCTCTGCGATTGCAAAGTTGTCCTTGAGCTCGAGCGCGGCGTCCCAGAGGCCTGGCGGGAGGTTGAAGTCGGTCTCGGCCCGGCCCTCGAGCGCAGCCCAGACGAGCAGCGGCCAATCCGACGGCGAGATGTCGCAGTCGTCGAATGAGCCGGCCGGATATGACGTTGCCAATCCGAGCTGGTCCATCTCACGGCTATCAAAGGCCTCCGACGGTTCCTTTTGGCGCCGTCTGCTGCCCCGAACATCTTGAGGGAGCATGAAGGCGCCCTCCGTCGAGTAGGCGTAGAAGAAGTCGGCTTCGGCTTCTTGTAGCGCCGAGAGCGGCCGGATCGGCTGGACCTGCTGGATGCGTTCGTGGTGCTGCGGGTACCTTGCGAGCAGGAGCTCGACGCCGAGGGGGACGAGGAAGCCAGCCCGCCGGATATCGAGCGCGATGAGCGACAGGCACAAGTCGGCGCCGACCAGCTCGGGTGCGTCGGCCCGCCGGACGTTGAGCGCCTTCTTTTTGACCGTCGCGATCATGGCTTTGAGGAGATCCCTCGAACGCAAGACGTGCCGCGGCAGTTCGGTCATGCCCTTCTGCATGCGGAGGAGCCGGATCGCAGCGTTGAACAGCTGCGGCAGGTCAGCCGAGTGCGGCGGCCGAAAGTCGGGCTCGCCGCTCGGATCGTTGGCGGGTGAGAGCGTCGGCGGCGACTGCTGCGGGCCCTCGATGAACCACCGCCGGAGGGGGTAATGGGTCTCATCCCGGAGAATGCGGGCCTGCAAGGGATCCCAGTGCTGCCAGTGGCCCCAGACGGCGCCGCGGTAGAGCGCCCAGCCGCGGCGGAGGGCGCGGTCGGCCGGGTCCTCGTCACCAGGGTAGATCTTGCCTGCCCGCGGCGGGCTCCATTGACCGTCCATCGCGACGTAGTCGACGCCGCCCGACCGATCATCAGCGTACGCCTTGAGCATGAAGCCGTAGAGGTCGACGTCGAGTTCGAGGCCTTGCGTCGTCAACTCCTTGCGGGCCAGGCAAAAGACGTGCTCCGCCGTCCGGTGGTAGCCGCTGTGCCTGAGCGGAATGATGAGGGCTCTGTAGAGCTCGGCCGTCATCTGGACCGGCCGGTCGTTGGTACCGAGGAGGTAATTGTGCATTTGGAGGATGAGGTCGAACCGTCTGGCATCGGCCGCATAGCGCAGCAGCGCAGTCGCAGCCGCCGGGGGGTCGTAGGCGCTCGGGCTTTGTAGGTAAGACTGGAAGAGCATGCTGGCGTCGGGCCCGAGCTCGTCCTGGGCCGGGAAGGGGAACGAGTCGATCATGTCGGCGAACAGCGCTGCGTCCTCGGCGGATGACGCCTGCCATAAGTCTTGCGGGGATGGCGGAGTTGGTTGCGGAGATGCTTCCGCCTCGGACGTAGAATGCGGATCGTCCACGTTCGATGCCGACGGCTTCTCTTCGCCATTCTCGGGACTACGGACGCCTGGCTCGGGTCCAGGTACGGCCAGCGGCGTGATCGGATGCTCCGGCAGCTCGAGTTGAGCTACGGCGGCGTGGTTGCTGAGACTGGTCTGCTCCGGCCTCCACTGGCTACCTCTGGTCACGCGCAGAGCTTCCGGCGAAACTGGCCGCTCGTGGACGAAGCGGACAAAGGCTCCGGCCATCTCGCCGACCGTCATCTGGAAGCCGTCGACAAAGTAGCGCCAGATCTTGGACCTCAGGCCGGCCTTGATGAGGACCTGACCGGTTTCCCGAGTCGAGGCAGGCGAGTTGAGGTAGCCCTGGCAGCGCATGTACGAGAGCACCTTCTCGCTTTTGGCCGGCGACCGGAGCGTTCCGAGCGAGTACGACAGGAGCGAGTTGGCCGAGCCCTCGGAGATTGAGTTGAGGCCAAAGCGCTCGACATTCTCGTCCATGCTGCCCGGCGGGAGGCCGTAGATGAGCGAGGCGAGCGCGCTCTGGACATGCGTGAACGCCGTCGTGTCGTCGACCGGATCCGGGCTCGGCAGCGGGGCGTGCACGCGCGGGAACTGCGGCAAACTCTCAAACGTTCGGATGAGGACCGAGAGGTGCGAAAGGGGCAGCGTCCGCGAATGGACCGTGTTGGCGATGATGGCGAGCGCCGAAGCCGACGTAACAAACGCCCCGTACGGCGAGAGCGACGTCAGGTTGCCGGCCGCCCGCTCGAGGATTGGATTGAGGAGCGCCATCGACGGGAACGGGATCGACGTCGACCGCGCCGCTTTGGGCACTCTCGAGACCGAGGGCGGAAAGCGCCGAAGGTAGAGCCGAAGGCGCGAGGGAGAAGGCGCCCAGCAGAGCGTTCGACGCTGGGCCTCGGCCCGGTGGTTCCAGCGGAGACCGCCGAAGAAGCCGTTGAACGGGGCGTCCTGCTCGAGCTGAAGCTTGTGCTGGGCGATCTCGACCTCAGACGCCGTCTCGGCTTCAGCGGCGCCTTGGAGAGCGGCGGCTTCGGCCTCCTTGCGCCGGCGTTCGCGAAAGAGCTCGAAACGAGCCTGCTCGAACGGCTGGCCGGGCAGGTCCTCCTCGGCTGCCTCGGGTCCGCGCCGCCACTTTTCAAATGCCCAGACGTCCTCCTTGACGGGATCGACCCACTCGACCTTGCGGAGCCAGCCGACTTCCTCCTCGATCGCGTCGAAGAGGTCGTCACCGGCATGCGCGATGCCGGCCGCGCGACCGGCCGCCCGCTTCTGCTCCCACGCCCATTCTTCGACGAGCTCGACGTACACGCGGGCGGCGAGGTCGACGTGACCCTGGTCGAGGATTCGCCGGATGAGGGCGCCGTACATGGCCTCGCTTCGAGGCTGGCCGTGGACGCGCAGAAAGTGCAGCAGTCGGATGGCACGACGGGTCAAGGTCGAGCCATAGTGCGTTGACGACTCCGGGTCGGCTTGCTCCACACGGCTATGACTGCTGCTGCCGCTGGCGACGATGTCGTCCGTCGACGACGAGGGCTCGGCTGCGGCCGACGGGTAAAGAACGAGCTCGAGCACGGCCTCGGTCAACTGCTTGATCTCGTCGGCCGAAGAAAGCATCGCGTCCGGCCCGGCGACGAGGTCCCGCAAGGCCGCCTCAGCCTCGGCGGCTCGGCCTTGTAGGATGTGCTGAAGGACGTGCTGACCCTCGGACGTGAGGACGGCCGAAAAGTAATCGCTGCTGCCGTCGAGGCCAGATTCGGCTACCTCGGCCTGAGCCTCTTCGTTCTCCCAGACAGCCGACTCGTCTGACTGAGCCCCTGTCGGAGCTTCTGTTGACCACTGAGCAGCAGGCGTTCGCGCAACCGCAAGGGACGATGTGCCCAGTCTGCGTCGAGCGTACAGGAGCGGCAGGAGCGGAGACGGCGGCGTCGGCGAGTTCGTCGGGAAGGAGGTGGCCGACCGGCGGATGAGAAGAGCGGTGCGTGGCGCCGGCAACGGGCGGGAGGTGGCTGGTGGACAGCCGGCACTAGACAGGCGAGCGTGAGCGCCCGAGGAGGAGCGGCGCATTGTGCTATGGCGTTACAGCCTGATAATAGGGAATCGTCGTTGCACGTCAGGGTCTGATCTGTATACGGGCGAAGGGGTCGTTTCGGACGCACGCGAGTACGATCAAGACCTGCTCGTCCGTGACCGAGGGCGCGGCTGCGCGTTATTCGTGCGCGTCGCCACCGACTCGATTCAGACCTTATTGATGTGGCTCTTCAGTCAGCAGACTATTTGAGGAAGATGTCATGAGCAGAGCTCGAACTCACGATCAGAAGGCTGGGTACCAGCGGCGCTGAGCGTAAGTGGGTCGGTCGGCCGATCGTGCGTCCTGCCGCCGGCTGGCAAATGTCGACAACGGTGGCTTCGTGAGCCTCGCGAGCTCTTCGTAGCGCGACTGGCAGACCAGGGCTGCATACTCACCAATGCAAGGGTTGCCAACGACGATAGTGCTTCTACTCGAACTTCCCGGTGCGGCCGATGTGAGCTGCTAAGAGAGAACCGGCCTGTCAGTTCGTGTACGGCTCCGCCGGCGGCTGCGAGGACGGAGTCTTGCGACCCCAGCGGCGGGCACGACCGGGACGACGGACGGCAAAGACACGGGAGCTCGACGCACTCGACAGAGGCGACCCGTATCCTGACAAAACGTCGTCGGCTGGCCGTCTCCTTGCTTGCCCTCGACGTCGATTCCGTTTGTTCCGAGGGTCGATTGCGGCACGTCGGAGGGTCTGGTCTGCCTGGCCTGGCGACGCTGAGCCCTCGGCTGGCAGCTCTCGCGGGCGGCCCGCGAGAAAAATAACAAAGCCAGCGCCTGGCCAGGACTCGAAGGCCAGCTGCCTGTCGTCCGGACGATCTCCTCCGATCAGCAACCATGTTCGTCATCAAGAGCCGTGGGTCCAAGAGGGGCTGTCTGCTTGCTGCCATCGTCGTCCTCCCGCTGACCTTGTGATCCGGATCTCGACCAGTGTTCGGCAAGGTTTGGGGTCAGTCCATTGTCGCCAGCACCGCCGCAGGCCCCGACGAGCTTGAGCCTGACCTCGTCTGCCCTCCCTGCCCTGATCCCGTCTGCCATCCAGGCGACCCACAGAACGCCGAGCTCGCCCAGCTCAAGGCTGGCTCCCTCTTCCTCGTCCGGCCCGACTCGATCAAGGGCTCGCGCGAGTGCATGTGAGTTAGCCCGTCTAGCAAGGACTTCATATGCGCGGCGCGCGCGCGCGTGCTGGCCGCCCATCCCGGAGCTCCCGGCCGTCGTCGCTCTGCTGACTGGACCTTGCCCTTTCGTCTTTGCCGTAGCTTCAAGGATGCCGTCGCGACCATCCGGCGGACGACGGTCGAGTTCCAGTACCAGCTGATCATCACGCGCGCCTACGAGGAGGGCGAGGCCGAGCTGCTCGACCTTGACGCCGAGAGTGAGTCTGCCAGCGGGAGCGAGGGCGCATCATCAGCCCCGGACCGCGCATCCTGGCGCGGCCCAGGATCCCAGGCCCTGCCTCCTCAACCCCTTTGCTGATGCTCACTCGATACGTGTTTCGTCCGCTCCGCAGCCGAGGACGAACGCTCGTTCTTGATCGACCCGTCGCTCGCCTTTCGCTCATCGGCCTTTGACGACGCGCCCTCGTTCACCTGGGCCGACCTGTCATCGACGCTGTCGTCCTCGGTCCACTCGCCCTCGTCGCCGTCGTCGTCGCCTCGGCTCGGACCCTCGCCGCCGTCACCGATCGCGGCCGACGAGGACACCGACCTCTTTGAGTTTGTGACCGACCCGGCCCAGGTTTCGGCGGCCGAGTGCGCCAAGTTTGACGAGGTCGTCCGCCGGTGCATGTTTGAGCGCTCGTTTGGCCGGTCCTCGAGCGAGGCCTCGCGAGAGGAGCTCGAGAGCCTCAAGTGGAAGGAGCCCGTGCGGGCTTACCCGAAGCTGCCGTCGCTCGCAAGCACGACCCGGCCGGCAGCGGTCAAGCAGGAGCCGCTCGTCGCCGCCGCCTCGGGACCTGCCGACCCGGCTGAGGAGCTCGAGAAGGAGCTCGCTCAAATGACGGTCCATCAGAAGGACGACCGGCCAGTGCAGACGACGGCGGCGGCTGCCACCTCGCCGGCGTCGGCTCCTTCCGGCGCCGGCCAGGTCAAGGCTATCATCCCGCCCGCGGACGCGGCTGCGCCCGAGGAGGCGCTGAGCGAGGAGCTCCCCGTCATCTACGGCGGCCAGGCCGAGATTTACCTCTTCGACCCAGAGACCGAGTACTTTGTCGTCCAGGGCAAGGTTCGCGTGCTCGTCATCGAGAAGAATGACCGGCCCTTCGACTGTGCGTCCAACCTGGCTCGACTCCGGCAGCGCCCGTTTGTTCGCTGACTCACTCTCTTCACCCCTTTGCTAGACTGGTTTGCCTGTCAGCTCGAGGAGACGGACGAGTTCATCATTGCCCAGCCGATCGAGGGCGACATGAACACGCGCTGGTCGCAGGAGGCGCTCGCGTTCATGTGGAACTTCAGTGCGTCGCATGGAGGCCATGCTGCTTCGACTCTGACGCTGACCCGGCCCACCTGCTGCGCGATCCAGTCCCCGCCGAGGCCGACCAGCAGTCGACGACGTGGTCGCTCCGCTTTGCCCAGCCGGCGCCTTACCTCGACTTCAACCACGCTTTCAACCGTTGCCTCTGGGAACGGACGAACGGCCTCGCCTGGGGCAAGGCCAAGGCCGACGAGCAGCGCTACGTCTACTCGGCCTTCGAGGACGCCGTCATGGAGGAGACTGAGGAGGATGCGGCCGACGAGAGCGAGGACGAGCGCGAGGAGCTCCGCAAGGAGCAGAATGGCGACGGCAGCGAGGTTGAGGAGAGCGAGGACGACATCGAGGAGGGTGCGTCGCAATGAGGCTGTAGCCATATCGGTTCGCCAGCTGACGCGCCGCCCCTCTGCTCTTGCTCGCAGGCCTCGAGATCACCGACTCGGAGGACGAGTCGGACGTCGAACGGCCGGCCGGGCCGAAGGAGCTCAACTCGGCCCTCGCGGTCGGCTACAAGCACGACCGGTCCTTTGTCGTCCAGGGCGACCGGATCGGCGTCTTCCGGCACGGCGACAACTCAGACCCGAAGCTTCGGCATGCGACGACCATCACGGGCATCCGCAAGCCGGGCGACAAGCGATCGTTCAAGCCGACCAAGGTCATGCTCCACAACCAGGACTCGTCGATGCTGCTCAAGTCCGAGTTCGACCCGAGCTCGCTCTTCCGGATGGACCTTGAGACGGGTAAGGTTGTCGACGAATGGAAGGTGCACGACTCGGTCGCCGTCGACAACTTCCTGCCTGGGTCCAAGTACGCCCAGATGACGGGCGAGCAGACGCTCGTCGGTCACTCGCACAATGGCATCTTCCGGATCGACCCCCGGCTCGCCGGCAACAAGATGGTCGAGTCCGAGTTCAAGCAGTACGCCGGCAAGAACGCCTTCTCGGCGGCGACGACGACCGAGAACGGCCGCATCGCCGTCGCCAGCAACAAGGGTGACATCCGGCTGTTTGACTCGATCGGCAAGAATGCCAAGGTGCGGAGCTGCCTTCATCTCGGTGGGGCACCCGGCGCCTCCGACCGTACCGACCTGACCAATCCCTTCCACGCTCGCCCAACAGACTGCGCTGCCGGCCCTCGGCGACGCGATCCTCGGCGTCGACGTCTCAGCCGATGGCCGCTGGCTCGTCGCGACCTGCAAGACGTACTTGCTCCTGATCGACACCCTCATCGGCGAGGGCCGCTACAAGGGCCAGCTGGGCTTCGACCGGTCCTTCCCCGCCGAGGCCAAGCCGGTCCCGCGCCGGCTGCAGCTCAAGCCCGAGCACGTCAACTACATGCAGGGCAAGGTCGAGTTCACGCCTGCCCGCTTCAACACCGGTCTCGGCGAGGAGGAGAAGAGCATCGTCACCTCGTCGGGCGAATTCGTCATCACCTGTGCGTCACCGCCCGGCCTCCTACTCTCGCTTAACCGCTTGGCCCATGTCCTGACGCCCTACCATGCTGCTCGTGCGCCTTCAGGGAACTTCCGTCGCGTCAAGCAAGGCCGCGTCGACGACTACAGCATCCGGCGCTACGAGCAGAAGGTCGTCGCCGACAATTTCCGGCACGGCGCCGACAAGGAGATCGTCGTCGCCCTCCCGCGCGACGTGTGAGTGTCTTACCTAGGTCACTCGACTGCACACGCCGACTGACCCGCCGCTTTCCCGCCACAGCTTCATGACAAACAAGAAGCACCTCGTCAAGCCGTCGCGCGAGTCGCTGACGACGCCGACGAAGCTCCTCAAGTCGCGCTCGAGCATCGTCGACTCACGCGTGCGTTCCGCCTGGCTTTCCACCCGTCTCCTGCCACTCCAGTGGCGATGGCTGACAAATGAGCATCCCCTGGGCAGTACTGAGCCGGCGACGTCCCTTTCCTTCCCGAGGCTCCCCATCGTCACTGCACTCTCACAGCTCCAACGTCACCCCGCGTCTGCAAACGACCTCGTTCCTCCTCCACTAAGCGCTACACCTTAATCGACCTCATCCGCCTGACCGCCGCTCAGTCCGTCCTGTACACGCCAGTTCCGGTTGCCCGCTCGCGAGTTCTGCTCTGCCATATCATGACCTCTCACGACTAGAGGGCGACGAAAGCAAAAGTCCATGATAGATGTGAGGGTCGATATAGGCTCCGTCAAGGAGTGTGAGTGGGTGGGGATGCGGCACGGGAGGGAAGCGCTGCGATGGTGAAGCGAAGGGGATGAAGGGGTGCCGATGACGAGTCGTCTTTCAGGCGCGCCGCATGGCGAGCAGGCGGCCGCTTCGGGCGTAGAGGGCCGAGACGGGTGCAGGAGCAGCGGCCGCTGGATAGGCTGCGATGCCCATATCCAACAGAAGGACGTCAGACCAGTCTCGAAGGGCCCAACGCAACGGAACACAGACGTACCCTCGGCCGGAGGGGCCTCGACCGGCGCAGGCTCTGCAGGGTGCGCGGGTCCGGGTGTGGGCTCGACCGCCGCAGCCATCTCGTGGGCGGGAGGGGCGGGAACGGGAGACTCATGCGCCGCGGGTGGAGCCGCTGGGACCTCGTTGGCAGCCGGCGCAGGAGGCGCCGCCTCGACAGGAGCGGGGGGTGCGTACTCGGCGGGCGGGGCCTCGGGCGAAGGGGCGGGCGGGGCAGCCTCGTGTTCTGGAGCTGGAGGAGCTGCGATCACGAGAGCGAGTCAGCGACCGGTACACAGGGGCGCTTGGTTGCTGTAAGACGAACCCTCGGCCGGAGCGGGCAACTCGTGCGCGGGAGGAACAGCTGTCGAGGCGCGGCTCACGCCCGGTCAGCAAGTCGGCCTTGGTCGACTGGTCAAACAAGTGACCCACCCTTAGCTGGAGGAGCAGGGTGCTCGACGGGAGCGGCTACCAATTGTGGCTCGAAAGTCAGCCTGCTCTCGACATCAACAAGGTTGGTGGAGCCGGACGCACTCTCGGCCGGCATTGGGGCCGCATCTGGAGCGGTCGGGTGCGCAGCGACCTCGGCCGGGGGGGCAGAAGCTTCGGGAATGAGTCACAACGCCGAGAATGAGCAATCTGTGAGAAGCACTGATGAGGAGGGCTGTGATGAAGGGACTTGCCGGCGTCATGCTCAGCAGGAGGTGGGGCGGCGATGTCGGCCGATGCGGTCGCAGTCGCCTCGGGGGCGGCACTCTCTGCGGCAGGTGCAGCAGTAGGGCAGACGTTGCCAGCTCCTGTTAGTAAAGAGCATGCAGTCAGCGAGGTGCCTGCGACCGCTTGCTGGACGGAAAGGGAGACCGACCATCGACGGTGACTGTCTCGGTGACGGTGACTGATTTGACCGCTGGGGATCAGCTCTAGATCGCGAAAGTGAGGAGTCGCAGGCTACGCACCGGTGGCAGCACCCTCGACCGCAGCCGACAGGGTGGACTCAGCCGGAGGCGTCGCGGTCGCGGCAGCCGTTACGGTCTCCGAAGCGGTGTCGTAAGCAGCAACCGACTTGGTGGCGACGGCAGCAGCTGTTAAAGTAAAGACTTGGTCAGCCGTTCGTATCACATCGATGCACAACAAAGGTGTATGAACGGACCGTCGTGCCCAGTAGCAATCGCCTCGGCACCTCCGATGGCCGCTGAGGCAGAAGCCTCCGTTGCGATGGATTCCTTGGCGGCGGCGCCTGTCCAAGGGGCTGCCGGCGTCAGTACTGAGCCTGGACAAGTGGGAAGCGCAAGAGGAGCTAACTTTCAGTAGGAGTAGGGGCGGCGGCGTCGGCAGCGTGGGTCGCAGCTGAGCAAGGAGGTAGGTCAGATCAGCGTCAGCTTTCGACGAAAAGGGGAGAAGTACGGGTGAGAAACTCACTCTGTTCGGCAGCGATCTCGGTGACGGCAGCTGTCGCAAGAGTTTGGAGAGTGAGTCAGATTGGAGGAGCAAGCTGATACAGAGGCAGAACTGACCTTCGAGATTGACGTCGCCTGTGAAGGGGATTGGGTTAAAAGTCAGCAAGATGCCGATGGTCAGGATAAGAGATAGGCGGATCTACCTTCAGCAGCAGCCTCCTCGAGCGGGACACCAGCGGCCTGGGCAGCTTCAGCGTCGCCGAGGCCCTCCATCGCCGCGAGCTGCTCGTCCGTCAGCTGGTCGGGTTTGATCTCGCCCGTCTGGAGGCCAGTGAGGAGCGCGCCGATGCTGCCGACGCCAGTGCCGGACGCGTTGCCGCCCCCAATGGCGACGGCGCCGATGCCAATGTTGAGCGTCTTGTCGCCGCCGTCGTTGCCGCCATCGTTGCCGTTGCGGCCTCGACCGTGACCGTTGCCGCCGTTGCGACCTCGTTCACGGTCGCGGTGACTGTGATCGTTGCGGTCGCCGCCGCCGCCGCGAGGAAGGAGGGCCGGGAGCGGGATCGGCCGCGGGTTGGCCCGGACGTCGAGATAGGGCGAGATTGGATGGGCCATGGCGAACGGCAGGACGAACGACGAGGCGAGGAGGACGAGAACGGAGGCGTACATCATGGCTGTCTGCCAAGGGAGGGAGGCAGCCTAGTCAGCCGGAGGGACCTGGGCGATGAGGTCGGCGAGAGCGAGACGTACTCGAAGAGGAGTGAGATAAAAACTGGGCGTTGAAAGGTGAAGTAAGTGTGCTTCGACCAGCGAAGCGAAGGGAGAGAAGCTTGGGAAGGGAAGTGGGTGGTGGTCGACCAGGTAAAGAGGAGGAGATGGGAGTTGAGAGCAAAGCGAGCCCGCCTGCACGGCCGGCTTTTGTTGGTCTGGCAGGCGAGCCCGCCAAGCTCGCTTAGGCGGCCGATGACCGGGCTTTGGGCTAGCTCGGGAGAAGCGGGGCGGTGAGTCCGGAAAAGGGGCTTGCCGGCACGGTCGAGGTGCCTGTCGACTAGGCGAGGCCGCCGGGCAGGCGGGTCCTGTGCCTGAAGGCTCGGCGATCGGCAAGCACATACCGGGATGGGTGTCGGCCTGGCTAAGAGGGACGACGTGTCTTGGTAGCGACTGTTGGCGGGGAGGACACCCGCTGGGAAGGAGAGTCAGTCCGGTGCGAGTTGACGAGCAGCGACGAGGGACGAGCTCGGTCAGCAGCTGGCACTGTCCCCTTCCTTGTCGTTGTCGTCGAGGATCCGAGCATCGCGCATGGACTCAAGCACACTGGCTCTTACCGAGCGACGCATCTAGCCATCTGTGTCGTCCCTCCGGTGATCAGCCGTACGGACCACGTCGTAGTTGGTGGGCGAGCGCCGACCGGACACGACGCCGGGCGAGCTGTCCCGCCTGTGCCTGCTGCGCGTCGCGAGCCGCCAGCCCTTGTCCTCGAGCTCGACGGCCCTCGGCTTCCCGTCCGTTGCCCGTCGACGACGACCAGCACGACGTCAAGGTCCCTGTGCTCGACGCGCCCACTCCCCGCTCGACATTGGTTCGCTGTTCGCCCCGCCCCAAGATGGAGGTCATCAAGCTGGACTTGCTCGCCTCGCTGCCAGCCTACTCGCCTCAGGCCGAGGGCAGCTACCTCGGCGCGCTCGGCAAGATCGTCGACGCTCCGCCGACGGCAGTCCATCCGTCTGAGCGGGCCGGCCTCCTCAGCTGGCTCGTCGGAGGGCTTCAAGAGGACGTCTGGAGCGACTCAGGTGCGTCGCAACCATACCTTCGTGCGCCGCACGGCGAATAGTCCGTCAAGCTGGAGCTGATCGTCCACGAGCTCTGTGCGTGGCCGTTCTCCGTTCGAGCAGTCACCCTCCGGGCGGTCCAGGCGATCAAAGGGCTCGGCCGCAATCCTCTAGGCTCTGAGGTGCTGGCTACATCGCCCGTGCGTCCTCTCACGTCATGTCAGGCCTCGTCAAGCCTATCTGACTCCTCGTCCGTCGACTGCCGCAGGCACTCGAGACGCTCGTCCGCTGCGCCGCTCTACCCGCTTCGAACCCGTCCCTTTCATCTGCCTCCCGGACCTCGAGCCCTCCCGACCCTCCCCGCTCGCTCTCGCCAACCCAGAAGATTGCCGCCCTCCTCACACGCTCGTCTTCGCCCCCGCCGGTGAGCGCCCGTCCGGCTCGGACGTTCGGTGACGGCGTCTCGGACGAGGTGCTGCGCGTGCTCGCCAATGTCGGCCTGCTGCACGCTGACGCCCGATTTCGACTCGTCAAGCTCGGCGCGGGAGAGGGCATCGTAGCCGGCCTGCGGTCAGTCATCGACAGCAACAGCGGCGCAAAGACGCGGGGCGATCTTGTGTTCGTCGCCGCGCGGATCCTGTTTCTTCTGACGATCTCTGGCGGCCAGCCGCTCGTCGACCTCGTCGAGGAGTCAGACCTGGCATCGATCCTCGTCACAGTACGTGCTCTCCAGGCATAAATCTCGCGGCCCCTCAAGAGGTTGATACCTTCTCCGAGCCATGCCGCAGCTGCTACGCGACCCGCCGCGCATCCAGCTGCTCGACCCGCTACCCGAGCTGCTCAAGCTCACGTACAACGTCCTCTCGATGTACCCGCGCCTGTCGGCCACGCGCGTCCGGCTCGACGAGACCGGCAAGGTGTGGGAGGGCATGGAGGAGGAGCGCGAGTTGTCGGCTGAGGGCGGCGCAGGCGAGTGGTGGGACGAGCGGCTCGGCCGGTGAGTTTCGGTCGCGCTTGAGTAATCAGCAAGCAGCGTGGCAGAGACTGACCTTCAGGTGATAACAAACAGGCTGCTCGCCCCGATTCTCGACATCCTCGCCGCTCAGACGCCGCCGGCGACCCTCCCCCTTTCTCCGACGTTCTCGCAAGCCCTCGCTTGCCTCCTCCCGTTCCCCACGTCCGACTTTGCAAACCGCCTCACCGAACAGCACCAAGCCCGGCTCCTCGCCGTCTGGGAGTGCGCGTCCAAGCCCTTTGCGCATGTCGTCGAGCGACCGAAGTCCGAGGAGCTCGTCGAACGCGAGATGCCTGTCTTGGCGCTCCTACTCGCTCGACTCGCCGGGGTCGATACCTTCCGGCGCGAGATCTTCGCAGCCTTCTTCCCGGACGATATGTGCGTGCACGGCACAGCTCTCGGCCCTCCTAGTAACCCCTGACTGAACCGACGTTGCGCTTACAGGGACCGCTCGGCCGATTCAGAGCCGCTGCAGAACCGGCCGGGCAATCTCGGGCGGGCAATCCGGCTCATGCTCGCGCCGGCCGACATGGCACAGACGCGGCAAGCCGTTGGCGAGCTCCTCTTTGCACTCTCCGACCGCGATCGTACGTCTAGCCGCCCACCTGGCGCTCTTCGATCTGGCTCAGGGGGCTGATCTGTGCAGGACGGTTTCGCATTCCCAGCTAACCGGATGTGCGAGCTCGTCGGCTACGGCAACTCGGCCGGCTTCCTGCTCACCAAGGGCTTCTACGCACCTTCCAAGCGCTCCGCTCCAGCAGTCTCACCTTCGTCCACGACGTCCGACGCGCAACCCGCTCCGGCCTCTCCCAAGGCGCACGTCAGCCCGATCACGGCGCTCGAGGCCGACCCTTCTGCGCCGATGCACGATCCGACCATGACGGACGAGGAGAAGGAGCGCGAGGCCGAGCGGCTCTTTGTTCTATTCGAGCGCATCAAGAAGAATCCGGCCGTCTCGCTCGGCGACGGCAAGGACGGCACGCTCGACCCGGTCCGCAGCGCGGTCGAGAGCGGCCGCTTCCAGGAGATGGACGAAAGCGTGCGTGCTCCCTGCGCGAATTGGGCTCCCTGCTCGATGTCTTGTTGGACCGCTTCGCTCGCTGATTCTGCTGTTCCGCCTCACCAGCCGGAGGACGAGCGCAAGCGGCTCGACGCGCAAGATGCCGCTGACGAGGCCGAGGCGCTGCGCGAGGTACAGGCCGTGCGTGGCCGGCGCGGCGAGGGCGCGAAGCCGGCGGACTGAGCCATCTGGGCGATGGGAGGGGAGATACCTTGCGATGACGGATGATACCCTTGACTGTCTGCTCGTCTAAGGAGACATCCAATCGCCTCACAGAGAAAGTCCTGCAGGGTGTACGGCCGGCTGCACCTGGCCTGACGGGCGTGGACGCGTAGCCCGAGCGGGCGACGCCGACAGCCGCCGACGTGCCCGTACCCTTCGACGCCGACCATCTTCTCGTCTCTCCCGCCTTCCCGTCTCAGACCAAAGCTAGCATCTCCTTGGGCTTTCGTGCGCGCATCAGCATGGACGCCGCCTCCTCGACCCAAGGCGGGACGCCGCCGGCCGTCAAGGTCGCTCGCACCGGCCGGGGGAACCAGGCCTTCAGCTCGAAGATCGCCCGCGACTCGGATACGCAGTCAGTCGAGTCGAGGGAGCATCCTCTTTTGGGCTGCCAAGCGGCCGGCGGCCGGAACGTGATCTGACGAGCGACTCGCTTGGCCCCTCGCAGGAAGTACAAGATCAAGTACAAGGACCTGAAGGTGCGATGGCCCGATGTCCCTGCCCCGCTCGACACGCTCCCGCGCGCCGCTGACATCGCTCGCCTCCTCCCTTCGCCACCTAGGTCAAGGTCCGCGAGATCGAGAGGGTACGTCCCAGCCTGGAAGCGCTGTATGCGTCACTTGACAAGACAAGACCGGACGACTGACGTCCACGTGCTGCCTTTGACAGGACAACGACAAGCTCGCGCTCCGGCTCCTCAAGGCCCAGCGCGACATCCAACGCGTCCGGCTCGAGCGGGCGTGCGTCCTTCTTGATCCGCTCGCATAGTTGTTCAGGTAGTCTGTGACCGAGCTGACTCCAATTCCTTTACCGGTCGGGTGCGTGCGTTCCAGGATCATCTTTGAGCGCCTCGCGATCCCGGTTGAGAGCGAGCCGCCGGCGCGGTCGCCGAGTCCTGCACTGGCACCGGCTCCTTCTGCCGCGAGCCCTGTCAGGGACTTCCTGCCAGTCACCTCTTCGGGCCCAACAGGGCCCGCTAGAGGCCCGACAGATTATCATTCTCCAAACGTGCCCGTGGGGGAAGGTCCCCCAAGCCCTTCAGGGCCTCCTAGGGCCCTCTCGGGCAGAGACTTTCCAAGCTGACCTGAGCGGCTTTCTCAGCGTCCAGTCTGGTGTGGACGGGCTAGATCGGGCCTGGTCTGTATGAGCTTGATCCCGACCGGTCCCAAAGGTCACGGAAAGGCCCGCCAGGTCCTAGCAACCGAAGGATAGAGAGCACAGCCATGGGATTGACGAGCCGCATGAAGGGGGATAGATGGGCGGGCAAGTTGAGCGAAAGCTGTCGTCGTCGTCGTTGAAGCTCGCGCGGCGAGGCTGTCCACCCTGCGTCGCGGCGCTCGCTAGGCCGGCGCCGTTCGGCCGGTTTCGGCGTCGGCGGCGACGGACGATCCTGTACCCGGACAACCAGCAAGAGGCACATGATAATGAAGCTGCGAGCGATGCGATCCGAACGAGACCGCGATGGCCTGCTTGGGTGCTCGTTGAAGGGTACTAGGCCTGTCGACAGGTCGGCCGTCGGGCGTCCTCGCCCGGGCGGCGGCGTGGGCAGAGGAACGCGCGCGCGCGGCAGGGCGAGGCAGCAAACGCCCGGGCTGAATACAGACAGGGCCGTCCTCGCTACCCTCACCCCTCGTCCCTCCCCTCGCCTCTCCCTCCGTAGACTTCTCCCTTCTCTCCGCGATGTTCCGCTCCACCCTCCGTGTCGCCGCTGCGGCCAAGGTGCGTCGCTCGAGCTGCCTGCGGAAGACGTCGCTCGGGGAAAGCCTGTCGCAGCCAGGGCTCTCGCGCCCGAGAGACGGCTTCCTTGCCCGCTCTCGCAGCAAAGACGATGAACCCAACTGACGATGGCCCGGCTTTCTCATCCTTGCCGTCATCTCAGCCCGCCGCCCGGTCGTACGCTGCCCTGCCCACGATCTCGTCGCGGGTACGTCCCATCTCTTTGGGCCTCTGGCTGAGCTCGCTCGGGCAGCACCGCCGCCGGGCCGGCATCTACCGAGGCTGCACGTCTGAAAAGTGTTGCGGGAGGGCTGACCAGCTCGAGTGATGCCGCATCGTCGTCTCCTTGCTCACTATCTAGGGTCCCACCAAGTACGGAGGCGTCTACACTGTGGGTCCTGCACCTGAGCACTGCTTGTGTCCGCCCTCGCGGCTTGGTCCAACGGCCGCGGCCTGTTGGCCAGCGAGGGAGCTTCCCGCGCTGACCGCCGCGTCTCCGCTCCCCCTCCCGCTCTCCAGGTCACCCTCATCCCCGGTGACGGTGTTGGACCCGAGCTCACCGACTCGGTCAAGGAGATCTTTGAGCACGTCAATGTCCCGGTCAAGTTTGACCAGTACAACGTCTCGGGCGAGACCGGCGGTGACGACACGCTCTTCCAGAGCGCCATGGAGAGCCTGAAGCGCAACAAGGTCGGACTGAAGGGTGCGTCCGAGAGCCTCCGTCGAGCTCAGTCCTCGCGGTAGGAGGTGTGGTCTGACTGTTCCTTTCTCTCGCCGTTGGGTTCGCTCCCTTGTGTCCGTCTTGCGATCCTGCCAGGCATCCTTTCGACCGGCATGGGCCCCAACGAGCACAACTCGTGGAACATTGCGATGCGCCAGTCGCTCGACATCTACGCCTCGGTCGTCGTCTGCAAGTCGCTCCCGGGCCTCAAGACGCGGCACGACAACGTCGACTTTGCCATCATCCGCGAGAACACCGAGGGCGAGTACTCTGGCCTCGAGCACCAGTCGTACCCGGGCGTCGTCGAGTCGCTCAAGGTCTCGTCGCGGCCCAAGATTGAGCGCATCGCCCGCTTCGCCTTTGACTTTGCGCTCAAGAACAACCGCAAGAAGGTCACCTGCGTCCACAAGGCCAACATCATGAAGCTCGGCGACGGCCTCTTCCTCCGCATCTGCCAGGAGGTCGCCAAGGAGTACGAGTCGTCGGGCATCAAGTTCGACAACATGATTGTCGACAACACGTCGATGCAGCTCGTCGCCAAGCCCCAGCAGTTCGACGTCATGGTCACCCCCAACCTCTACGGTCGGTCCCACACTCTCCCTCTTCGGCCGCCCAGGGCCGGTTAACCAGCCAGCCCCTGACACCACACCGACCGCCCCCTTTCGCTCTTAGGTAACATCATCAGCAACGTCGGAGCCGCTCTCGTTGGTGGCCCCGGTGTCGTCCCCGGCTGCAACATTGGTCGCGAGTACGCGCTCTTCGAGCCCGGATGCCGGCACGTCGCCAAGGACATCATGGGCAAGAACGTCGCCAACCCGACGGCGATGGTCCTCTCGGCCTCGCTCATGCTTCGCCACCTCGGCCTCGAGTCGCAGGCCAACTCGATTGCCGGTGCCGTCTACGACGTCATGTGCGTCCACCCCTTTGTCTGTGCTCGCCGCGTGCGAATCCGCCAACTAATGGCCGACCACAACTGCCTCTCCCTCTCTGCAGCCGCGATGGCAAGGTCCGCACCGGTGACATGGGCGGCCAGGCCTCGACCTCGGACTTCACCTCGGCCATCATCTCCAAGATCTAAAGCGGCCTTATCGCACCTCTCCTGATCTGATGTCCGCCTTTCTCCTTCTGCAAGCGCCTCTCCGTTCCGTTCTTTCTCTTGGGACCACGCACACAGTGCGCGCACATGGGATGCGGCCTTGCTCGCTGTGCACTCTAGTCCAGCTTTTATGCGAGCGGGTGGAAGGAAAAGAGCTCAGAGAAACTTCGGCAAGTCGAAGCTGTCTTGGGCCGGGCGGGCGGGCCGAGCGCCGTCGCGCAGACATGCAGCGGGCGGCTCGCCTGGTCGTCCGCGAACCACACCTGCGGCCAGGCGACCTTGCTGCATCAGATGGTTCACAGCCGAGGCTTTACCGCAGAGGGACAAAGACATGGAGATATGTGCGAAGGGCGCGGAGGTCGGCCGACGGCGAGCCGCGAACCGACGGCAGGTCGGGCCGAAGTGAGAAGAGAGGTCGATGCTGGGCATCCGAAGGGAGGACGGCGTTCTAGACAACGACGGATGGTGCGACATAGCGCTCCGTGTGGTAAGGCAGCTTGCCGACCTGCATGCGTCAAGAAAACGAGAGGAGGAGGGCGAGCGCTGTCAGTCATTTGGCGCTTTGCTGAGCCAGTGAATGGGGGGCGGGGGGGTGCGAAGCAACCTCGCATCCTCCAACGGCCGCGACTCCCAAGGCGAACGCACCTCCCAGCCCGGAACGTCCTTCATGATGATGGCCTCGCGAGCCTTGGCCGCCGCCTGCCGGCGGTAAGCGTCCCTATCGTTCTCAGCGACGAGGAACGGCAGCTGGTAGACGCGCGACCAGCGCTCCTCGCGTGCGAGCTCATGCTTCTCCCGCCGGCCGCCGATCGTCCGGTACCAGCCGACGCCCATGATGGCGCCGACGACGGCAAAGATGACGGCGCCGGACGGGCCCTTGAACGGCAGTGCCCGCTTGTACTGGACGGTACCGAAGCCGGCGACCGGCGGCATGTCCCTGAGAAAGAGGGGAGCAGAGTCGTCAGGAGGAGGTCAGCCCTCGGACGCAGCTTTCGAACGATGCGACTGAGCGGCAGGGACGACGCACTGCTTGTACGGGACGGGCGATTGTGAACTCATGACGGGCGACGAGGAGGGCAGGTCACACACTGCGGGGAGGGGAGGAGGCTGGATGGTGGTCGGTCGGGGCAGATGGCAGGCCAGGCGATTGGGCGGGGCGCCCGGTAGGCCGGCTCGAGGCCCGGTCGGGGCAGTGTGTATTGCTTGGATTATGATCTATTCATGGAGAAAGGAAGCTGCACAGTCCCGGCTCTGGGAGTTACGCCAAAGAGGGCTTGTAGTCGAATCATTACGATCCAGAGCCCGCCCCGTGCGCCGGCAGCCTGGGCGCGCCCGCCCGACTTTCTCGCCCGCCTCGGCGGCCAGCCTCGAGCAGCGTCAACCGACCCGACGACCGTCACCGACACCGATAACCCAACCCTCGTCCCCTTCTCTCGTACGTCTGAGCGTGGCGGTTTCATTCCGGTCGAGGAGAGTCCCGCAAGAGCTGATGCCTGCCGTCTGTCCAGCTCTCTACTTTCCGCCCATCATGGCCGACATCAACGCCGTCGCGAAGCAGTTCACCGGTGCGCGCTTCCCTCTCCTGGACCTCCGACGCCTCAAGCTTCAGAGCTTGCCCGCCTGTTTCCAAGCTCCGGCTGGATGAACCAGCGCTCAGTGGCAGTGCAGCATCGTCGCAGCCAGTCGCTTTGCGCTTGACCAAAGACTGATGCTCCATGCCTCGACCTCACCCCACGCGCTGCTCCGACCGTCGACCCCCTTTTGCGCCGGCAGAGTACTACTACTCGCTGTTCGCCACCAACCGTCCAGCGCTTAAGGACCTCTACGTACGTCTCCTGCGACAGGCCGGAGGATGGCCTGGTCCTCTGGCGGGAGGACGACGACCATCAGCTGGTGGTGGCCCGTCCCCGGCTGGCCGCAGGGCGGCGACGACGGGATGCTCGACTGCTTGCGGCTTGAACGTCGCTTCCTGCTCACTGTTGGCCGAGGCGACGGGAGCGCGTGGCGACTAGTAGAGCAGTTGGCGACTAGTAGAGCAGTGCAGCGTCAACGCCGCCTTCCTTGTATTCGAGCTGACCACTTGCCCATGCCCTGTCGTCGCCCCCTTTCCCTCTCACAGCGGGACCAGTCGATGCTGACGTGGGAGGACAAGCAGTTCCTCTCTGGCGCCGTCATCACCGAGCACCTCGTCGGCCTGCCCTTCGGCAAGGTCCAGCACAAGATTGTCACGACCGACGCCCAGCCGTCGCAGCCTGGAGCCGAGAACCTCATGGTCCTTGTCACCGGCCAGCTCATCGTGCGTTGGCGTCCCTTACGCTCCCTAATACCCTGGAGGAGAGCTAACGCTCCGAGATGACTGTGCCTGCACCTTGCAGATCGACGACTCGCCCCCGCTCCAGTTCTCGCAGGTCTTCCAGCTGATCAAGGAGGGCGGCACCTACTGGGTCTTCAACGACGTCTTCCGCCTGTCTGTTCTCCTATCGTGCCCCTTTCCCACCCGTCACGCATCGACTGACGCGTCGCTGCTCTCGATCCGCTAGTGTCTACGGTTAAACACGCTCCGAGCTGGCATCAGCAAGATGAGAGGCAGGCAGGGGGCCCTCCGACTGGCAGGGCCGAGGGCCGCGACGACCGACGATGCAATCTTCTTTTCTCCAAACGACATCAAACTTTCACAACGCGAGCAGAGCTTTGCAGAACGGGTCGAGCTGACCCTTCTTGGCTGAATCACGTGATCTCACCCCCGTGAATAAAGCCCACTAGCGCAGCGCGGTTTCGCCCGACTTGAGTTGAGCAGACGAACTGGCATGGCATCGAGGACGGTCAACGGGCTTTTGTCCGTTCGACCCAATATGCCCGGAGGACCACTGATTGGAAGGCGAGCGACCAGACTGTTTTGAGCCCTGCGAAAAGCGGCGTTCGCTTTAAGGGAGGACGCAAGGTTATCGAGGAGCCACTCCCTCGGTCCCAGCTGACCGTTGACGGTTCAGCAGGATGGGAGTCATAAAGGCATGATAGAGCGTAAAAGTGTGAGGCAGGGGTTGAAGAATGATCGAGGCTGACAGGGAGGAGATCAGGAAAGGGTTGTCTACTGGCGGGCAGGAGTGTAGTCTGGTCGAACAAGAGGAAAGGAGAGTATCGTGGGGACGGGATGCGGAAGTTCCAAGTCTAGGGGTCGGCAGAGGGAGCGCTGAGAGAAGTAGGAGGCTCAGCTCATGTCGCGGGAGGCAGCGCACGGGGGATGTCAGAAAGGGGCCGCGGGAGGTCTGGAATCGTTCGTGAAGGTCGGCCGAACGCCGGCTCAGCCGCTCAGCTGCTCGTGCTCGACTCGCAAGCTCTGCTCGAGCGCTCGGAGTTGCGCAAGCTGGGCGTCTGGTGACCATATCGACGGGAAGAATGGGACGTCAGTGCACGGCGCGAAGCGAGTCGGGTCGACGTTCCGTCAAGACTGACCGCTCTGTGCGAGTTGGGCTTGGAGACTTTCAATCTCGAGGCGCTTCTTCTCCCGTTGATTGCGGGCGCCTGTAGGAGAAGAATGGGGTCGATCAGCCGTTGCGACGACCAAGGGTGAGGGGGAGAGAGAGGCGCACTGTTGCGGTTCGTCACACGCTTGCGCTCCCGCTTCAGCTCCTCCTTCGTCTTCCCCGCGGCCGAGCCGCTCGCGTCTTCCGTAGCCGCGGCAGCAGAGGTCGTGCTCGTCGTCGCGATCGAGATGGTCGACCCGCGCCGGGTTGTCGAGGCTGAGGCCGACACTGAGATGGTTGCGTAGGGCTCGTACCGGCTGGCTGAAGTGCGCTGGAGATGGTGGTGGTGCAAGACAGGGCCGGCGGGGATGGCTGAGCTCGTCGCCGACGCGGCCGTTGAGTGGCTGCGGCCTGGCCCCTCGCCGCTGCCTGTGCTTGACGTAAGTGTTGTGGAGGTCGACCGGAGGAGCGAGTCGTCCCTGGATGAGGTTGACGAGTCGTGCGAGCGTGTCGTGCTGCTGCTCGCCGTCGGCGAGTGCGCAGAGGAGCCTCCGCCGTCGACGGTCGAGACGCCGCTCCTTGGGGGCGACGACGGCAGGGCGGACGAAAGGCCCGAAAGGGACGGCCCGGCTCGCGACCGAGTGAACTCGCGCCACTTGGCCGCGGCCCGGGCGGCGACGGCCGGGAGGAGGTCATGCGGTTGGTCAGGCGCGTACGGTAGGGACGAACGGCGCTGGTCGGGCGGTGTGGGTAGGCCTGTGAAGGAAGTCGATGGGCTGGTGAAAGCCGAGATCGGATAGGGCGCATAGGAAGAAGCAGGATGCGAGACGGCTGCTTGAGCGAGGGGTCGACGAGGAAGACTTTCAGCTCGCGATCCGATGAAGGGCAAGGGCGCATACATGCGTCTTCAGAGGCGAAGGAAGGGCCGACCTTGCGTTCGCAGCCACTCGCGCAGGCTCTGGCCCCCTCCTGGCGTGGTGTGCGACTCGGCGAGGACGCCGGCCATGCTCGATCGCGGTGGGTCGCCGGCCCATGCACAGGCAGGCGAGGCGGCCGACTTCTGCTGTAGACGTGTGACTTCGGCTGAGGGCATGTAGAGCGTCGCCGGCCACTTGGACGGGACGCCAGTCGTCGTTGGCGGCGCGTTTCCAAGCGTCGACGGCAAGAGGGGTGGCGGACCAGGAGGCCAGTAGGTAGAGGGACCGGCGATCGGCGCAAAGACGTAGTCGATCTCGAGTCCGAGTGTCGTCGAGAAGGAGGAAGCCGCGGCCGGCGGCTGTAGGATGTCTGGCAGGCTGCCCTGGCTGCCGTTTGCTTCGTCGGCAACAAGCCGGTCCAGGTCGAAGAAGGACGGCGTGAAGAGGGGCTCGACGGCGGCGTCGACGTCGACGGGCCCGGAGGTCATCGTGCCTGCCGGGGCGAGAGAGGTGTTGTTGAGAAGGCGAAGGCTGGTCGTCGTCGGCTCGCCTTTATCGGACAGCCCATCATCGTCGATGCGACTCGGCTCGGCTCGTGTCCGTCGTCGTCCGAACCTCCTGCGGGCTGGCGGGGCCATACATGCTCGCCCGCTGCGAGGTTTGCCCGGCCCGGACATCCCCGCGGACCCTCCGACCGCCATGCACGGCGAGCTTGGCCGTGCCGAGGCGAGGCGTTGCATGGCCTGTCCGTCGGTTCGGCTGCGGCCGGCTCCCTGACCGCTGCCGTTAGTCTTTATGCTCTGGCTGGCGCTCGTCCAAGCAGACGGCCGCGAGGTGTCAGCTCCGTCGGCCGAGCCGGGCTCGTGGAGAGAGAGGCGAGGGAGTCGGATGCTTGGCCACCCCTGCCCGGCCGGCGGAACCTCCGTTAGCAGCAGACCGTCCGAGTCACCCAGATCAGCATGGCGCCGAGAGAGTCCTGCGTGTCTGCAGGCTGTTAGTAGATGCCAGGAGCTGGAGCAGGAGGGTGAGAGGTTGCTGGTCGTGGCCGTCTGTCCGCCTGTCGCCCCTTAGGACGGCTGCTGGCGTGCTTGCTCTGCGGCGTGTCGACAGCTCGCAAAGACGGGCCTCAACGGCCGCCAGGGAAATCGATCAAAGCCCTACCGAAGACGCCCGCCCGACAGTCATCGTTGCTGCTGTCACAGACACAGAGACCGGTCGACGAGCTCTGCCCCGACCGTCGAGTCGTCCCTCGCCCGACCGTCCCTCGCTCTCGCCCTGCACGCAGCACGCCGGCGTTGCCCGAAGCCTGCACACGTCCGCACTCTTCTCCTGCCGCTTGACGGCCACCCCACCGAGTGCGTCGGCGAGCACTCTCGTATCGCCGCCATCCCTCCGTCGGAACCCAGCCGCTGACAGGAACGACCGCTCAAGACGCCTCTCGCGCATTTCCTGCTCTGCGGACCCTATCGCCCGCCGCTCGTCTTGTAGGCCGGAGTCCATCCCACCCGCCAACCGGCCTCCGCTCCCGCAAGCCACCTCGCACCCTCCTCCTCCCTCTGCCGCGACGTCCACGTTCCTCGCCACCAACCCAAGATGGCGACGACCAAGCCCGACGCCTCAGCTCCAACCTCGACCGCCGGCTCACTCGAGCCCGCCCGCTCGCCCGGCGCAGACGGCCTCCCTCGGTCCTCGCTCGCGACGCGCGCGAGCCAGGCCTGGCGGGCCGACGTCGACCCGGCCAGCTTGTCGGCGACGTGGATGCTCATCTACCTCTGCTTCCTGACGGGCTTCACGTCGGCCGTCACCTTCTCGGCTTGCTTCATCTGGTGCGTTTCTTGGCGGGTAGGCAAGGGACTTTGAGGGTGGGCACGCGCGCAAGTTCTGCGGCAGAAAGGAGCCGGCTTCGACGACGAACCTCTGGCCTCCGACCGCAGACCACCGCAGCAGTCGAGCCTTCCCGGTTCAAATGCACGCTGCTGACCTCTTGCTCATATCTCCGCGACCTGCAGGTGTGGCTTCCAAACGGGCGGCGTCGCTCAGCTCGGTACGTCCTCGAACCCTCTGCAGCGTCGTTCTGGCACCGGTCCACCCTTCAGCAGCGCAGCCTCAGCCAGCTGACCCCGCAGACGGCCCGCTTCTTTTCCGCACGCTCAGGTCTCGCTGTCGCTCGCAACTTTGCACCCCGCGAGGCCCGAACCTACGTCTTCGAGAAGCCCGACCAGCAGGCTCTCACTTCGCTCCTCTCGTTCCTCCTCGGCACCTCGCTCGGCCGGATCGGCGACCGCTGGGGCTGCAAACGCCGGGGCTGGCTGGCGACCTCAAGCGTCATTCAGGCCGTCTTGCTCACGGCGGCGGCTGTGCTTGCCCACTACAGCGGCGAGCCGAGCGTTGCCTTGTACGGCTTCTCTCCCTCTGCACGCCTCGACGTTGTCCCTCCCATCTTTGAGAAACAACGACGCTGACGCATATCTCCTCCGTTCAGGTCGCGCTACGACCCCTCATGGCGGTCACCGATGGCGATGGCCGCGCTCGGCTTCGCCTCAGCGACGCTCGGCCTCCAGGGCATCGTCGGCAAGCGGCTCAACACGCCCTTTGGGACGGCCGTCGTGTTGACGACCATCTGGGTCGAGCTCATCAACGAGCCCAAGCTCTTCATCCTCAAGCGCAACAAGGCCCGCGTGCGTCTTATTCCGCCACTCGCTCGAAGTCAGAGGCGCACTCAATCTTTGCTGACGGCTCTCCTTCCGTCACATGCGCCCATTCCCCTTGCAGGACCTCCGCGCTGCCTCGGTCTTCTTTCTCTTTCTCGGCGCCCTCATCGGCCGGGCGCTGATCGACGTCATTGGCTCGGGCGGGACGTTTGCCGTCGGCGTCGGCCTCCGCGTCGTCCAGGCCGCAGCGTGGTTCTGGGTCGCCTCGCCGCGGACGAGCGAGAAGGTCGGGCTTGTCCGATGAGAGAGGGCCAGATGACGTAGAATGAAGGGACGGACGGTACGGCGGGGCCCCACCAAGTGCGCCCTCCTTAATTATGCTGCTTAGGTACTTCTGTATCGTGACGCTGTCATCCTAGGCTCGATCTGCAACGGAAGGCAGGGCCAGGCGACCGACCTGGCTGTCCCGCCGGAAAGGGGCGACGAGCCGTTTCAGACCGGTCCCGGGGCCCGAGTCGCAGAGCCTGCCTGGCTGCAGCTCTGACCTTGGCTTGGCTATCTGACCCATCTACATACTCCGCGCTGACCTTACGAGGAGCCCGACTGTGACGTACTGGAGCTACGGCATGATAGCGGGGGAGCGGAAGGGGTCGACAGGTCGAGCTGTCGGTTCTCCCCGGACGACCGGTCGCAGCTCGCGCGACGAGCTCCCACCCCCCCCCCACCCCTCCCTGACCGCCTCTCGACGACCAGCTATCAACCCCTTGCTCCCGAGCCTCAGCCCTACCTACCTTGCAGGATCGAGCCCGCCGGGCTCATCAAAGTCGTCGCCATCGCTCTGGCCCGTCAAAACCGCCCCGCTTGGCAGCTCACGGCGCTTCCGGCCCCGGGCTGGCCAGCAGCCGACGACCGCGGACGCGACGAGGACTCGCCATCAGCCTCCTCGCCTCTGTCCTCAACCTCGACGACAACATCGGACAATGCCCGTCGCCGGCCACCTGCACGGATCATCAACGCGAAGCGGAGTTTGGCCTTGGGCTAGAAGCTTGAGCTCGCGTCCCTAGGCATCTCTCGCCAGCTTGGCCACAAGCAAGACGACAGGGCGCGATCTCTTCCCTTGCGAACGTGCGTTCGACGGCCATCGGACAGCACTGCACTCTTCTGATTGACGGCTGACTCGAACTTGTCCTGTACAGCTCGCAAGAGGACAAAGATGAGCGTCCGATGACGCCTGACCGGGCCCCCCCGCTCTATTCGACGACCGGCCGCGGACAGGTCTCGTGCGCCTTCCCGTGAGACCGTATTTCCTGAGGCATCCCTGCTGCTCCATCACGGTCGGCATCCACGTCTCTACTCATGGCCGCCGCGGTAACTGCTAGGCTGATGTCGGCCACCTCTGCCGTTGCAAGGGCCGACTCAGTCGACCCCGCCATGGCCGACGCCTCGATCGGACCATCACCGTCTGGCGCGACGTGGCACCTCTCGGCAACCTGGCCGGCCTTTATCGTGCTCTTGCTGCCACCGGCACGGCCTACCTTCTCTTCGCTCGTACCATTGGCTGCCCTCTACGAGGCTCTCCTGGACCCGCTTGTGCTTTAGCAGCTATGCGTGCTGTCGACGCGACCCACAATCTCTGCGAGCGTCGACTCGCTCAGAGATGAGAGCGACGCGTGCGTTCCTGCTACACACCCGTCCCCTTCGTGTCTGGCTCAGGCTGACAGGTAGTTTCAGCCTTCTTTTGGCTCGACAGCAAGTCGCTACTCAAGGCTCAAGGCGCGCTGCGCAAGGCGACACGGGCGCACAAGCAGCCGGTGTCAAGGGGCGACAGCGCAGGCGGCGGGCGCGAGCCTCATGGGGAGCTCGTCCAATCAGCTGCTGGCGTCAGCGATCTCCTCCCCGGCGACGGTCACCGTCACCTCCCGGCCGGGCTCGGCTTTGCCAAGAGGGGCGTTTCGACGAGCAGCGTCGCTGCCGTCGCACCAGCAGCGGGCGCGTCTGTCACCTGCTTGTGATCCAACGACTTGCCGTCCCTGTTCAGACGGTCGGTCACGCCCAAGGTGTCTCGGTTACTTCGGCAGATTAAGGAGCCGACCAGCCTCCCTCGGTGGGGATCCGAATGGCCGGTGACGCTCCCCCGCGCAGAGAGGCCTCGGACGCGCGCGGCGTTCCGCTTGCGGCGGCTCCGACGGGCGCGCAGCATGCAACGCGGGGCTCACGAACGGGGACAGACCACTTCCGTCAGTCAACTTCTCACCATGAGCTCCCAGCTCTCGCCCGTTCAAAAGGGCAGGGCACGCTTGCAGACTCGATCTCTTCCTTACCTTCACATTTCACCCTTGCTGTCCCTGCTCTCGCTGCCCGCCTCATCAAGATGGTCGCCCTCTCCTCGCTGCTATCGGCAATCGCTGCCAGCTCTGCAGCTCTCTCCCTCGCCTCCGCCCTTCCGATCCAGCCAGTCGAAGAGCTCTTCAAGCGGCAGTCGACGGCTGAGATTGGTAGCGACGGTTCGTACGCCCCCCTTTGCCAGAGAATGGACGTAGCTGACCGACAGCCTTTGCCGGCTTGCCTCCCCGCAGAGTGGAAGGCAGCCTACCCGCTAGCTGGCGCGATCCCCCAGCCCAAGCAGGAATGGCTCGATGCCCTGGCCGAGGTCGTCAAGCAGGGCAAGATACCCGACATGCCCCCTGCTACGATCACCGACGGCTGGTGCGTTCCCTTGCTGCCCTGTATCCGATTGGAGCCGCCGCAGGATAGTCGTCGCACGCCCCGTAGGCAGGTTCATGTGCTAAACCTTGCCCTCAACGGTCCTCTCCTGCTCGCGTGCATTCTATCTCCTAGGCCTTCCTACCGCGACGGAACCGCGCCGAGCGACCCTCGCTACTGCCACCAAGCGGTCGGCTGCACGGTCGCGACCGACTACAGTCACGCCCCGGACGGATATATCGGCGTACGTCGCTTGCGCTCGGTTGCTGTCGCTGACCCCTTCTTCGCCATGTTGACAGAGTCACCCTTGCTATCTGCTAGATCTCGCAAGACGACGGGCCTCTCCCTCCCGGCCGGGCGCTGAACGAGTTCTTCAAGGCCAACTCGATCGCGGCGACCCACTTTTACATCGGCGCCAACGTCGTCGAGAACATCGTGCGCTTCATTTATCGCGTTTCGTCCAGTCTATGCGCACCCGCTGATGACTCCGCTCTCCTCTTTCCCCAGGACGTCGCCCTCCAAGCCCGTGACATACCCAACCAAACATTTGGCGTCCACTCGTGGACGCACGGCTACTCGAGCAGCCAGACCAACGAGGAGCTGCTCGGCGAGCTTGGCTGGACGATGCAAGGTGCGCTACAGTCCTGCCGAACATCTCTCGCGTGACTTCCGGCCGTCGCTGACCCTTAACCTACCCTCGCTTCAGTTCTCGCCGACATGAACGGAGGCCGTATCCCGTCCTTCTGGGTGCGTCGAGATCTGCGACTGATCCTCATGCGCCCCGACTCTCGCTGACTGTCGCTCCTGATCTACAGCGCCCTCCCTACGGCGACGTCGACAACCGCGTCCGCGCCATCGCCCGGGAGGTCTTTGGCCTGCACACCGTCATCTGGAACCAGGACAGCGAGGACTGGACGCTGGGCGTTGGCGCCAACATCGACGAAATCCAGAGTGCGTCGGAAGTACCTGCTTGCGTTTGCAGCACGGCCGCCTGGCTGACAACTACCCCTTCGCGTTCCGAAGATAACGTCCAGGGCTTCGTTGATGGCCCAAAGTCGCCCGGTCTCATCATGCTCCAGCATGAGCTGACCGATGGCTGCGTCGAGGGTGCGTGCCCGTTTTCCCATGCAGTCGACTGAAGCGATGCTGATGCCTCGCCTGCCGCCTTGCGCCTCGCAGTTTTCCGCAACGTCTATCCGAGCATGCTCAGCCAGGGCTGGAAGTTGACCGACATCCCGGGCCTGTGGGATTTCCCGCAGTACAAGAACGCCCTGACCGGCCAGTCGGACGTTGTCGACTCGATCGCCATCACCAACACGACGGTCGTCGATCTCTCTGGCGCCGCCGAGCCGAAGGTCTCATCCGCGCCTGCCTCGTCAACCAGCCCCGCAGCCACCTCGTCGAGCGCACCATCATCTTCGGTTACCTCCTCCTTGAGCGCATCCTCATCTGCGGCTGCCTTCTCCTACTCGAGCGCATTGGAGTCTTCGAGCTCGGCGACCGGGTCCTCGGCCGCAGCGGCGGCCTCATCGGCAGCGATTGTCGACGGCGCCAACTCGGGCTCGGGCTCGACCCCGCCTGACGGGTCCAAGAACCAGACGTCGGCCGCCTCGCCTGTCACTCAACGGTCGATCGCCGGCGCTGGCCTTTCCCTCCTCGTCGCTGCTGTCGTCGGCTCGGTCCTCTGAGGCCATCCTCGTCCTTTGCTTTCGCTCTGCATCCCGTCTCTTTTCCGCTCGCCGCACCCTTGTCCCCCCAATCACGCTCTCGCATCGCATCTCCAGCCTTGGACGCTCTTAATCCTGCCCGGCTTCGCCATACACTGTAGCATATGTAACACCTATCGAATTTTTGCTTTATTCCCTCTCATTGCAGTGCCGGCGTGCAAGAAGCGGCTTGCCAACCCCTCCTTCTCGGAAACGACGTCAGGGAAATGGGGCTGCGAGGTGGCTTCCGATCTCGATCGATGACACTAAGCAGATCTTGTGAGCTCTTCGTTGCGTGCGGTGTCAGGCGACCCCTCCCTCTCCCTTACCGCACTGCTGGCTATGACTCTCCCCGTGCCCCTCCACTTCATCGTCCTGCGTCGGTCCCATGCCCTCGTCGCGCTTCCTCCTGCGCCCAGTGCCCCCGACGCCCGTGCGTACTGGCTCCGACTCTGGGGAAACTCATTTCGGAAGCAACCCCGTCAAGCGCGCGCGCGCCCCCGCCACCGGCGCAGCGGGCGCGTACCGACCTCCCTCCGACCCGACCCCTCAGCCCCGACACGACCCGCAAAGCACAGCCGACCAATGGCGCCTCCCAAGAAGGCAGCAGACCGCTCAGAGAGCTCCTCACGCTCGACCTCGACCCGTGCGTCCTTTCTCCGGGTTGCACTCTGACCTCACGCCCAGGAGGGAGCGGCGCTGGAGGTCGATTCGCCACATTCCCGCTGGCACCCCTCTCCTTTTGAGCCCATTTTCGCCCGGCCTTATCCAGGCCGAAGGCTGACCCTTGGCTCTGTCTCGTCTGCGCAGCTCGGAGCAGCACGACACGGGCCTCGACCCGCCGCTCGACGCCGGCGACGTCCGTCTACGCCGAGCTCTCGTCGTCGGACGAGAGCGTTCCGCTCGCCGACGCACGGACCCGCAAGACCGCCGGCAAGGCCGCCGTCAAGCGCGAGGCCGCCGACGAGGACGCGTCGGAGGGCAGCGACTGGGAGATGGACAGCGTCGATGCGATCGAGGACGAGGACGACGAGGACGCGATGCTTCAGGAGGCTATCCGGGTGCGTCCTTCTCGCTACCAGCGCGGAGAGGCGGCCATGACGCGCGGGCCCCCTTCTGAGCTTGCAGCTGACGCTTGCGCCTCCTCCCCTCTTGACCCTTCATACAGCTCTCGACGCAGACCCAGAGTCAATCGACCCAGCGTCGTCCGCCCAGGTTGACGGGCCGCCCGGAGGTCGACGCTATGGTCGGTCCGGGCAGGGCCGCGCCCGAGCAGCGCCAGGTGGCGGCGGCAGCGGCGACGGCCGAGGCTCGGCTCGCTGCGGGCGGTTCCGGCTACAAGGTCAACGTCAAGCAGGAGGAAATGGCGATGATGCTGCCGCCGGCCCTGCCGGCCTTCGAGCGCAAGCCTAAGGTCGGCGCCGCCGCTAAGGGCAAGGGCAAGGCAGCCGTCAACGGCCGCAAGGTGACGTCGGTTGCCACGGCCAAGGCCGGGCTCAAGCGCAAGCGGCCGGCGGCAGCCGGCAGCGACGACGAGGGCGGCTTCGTCAAGGACGAGCCGGAGGACAGCGACGCCTTTGTCGACGCGGCGACCGACTCGGATGACGACGCCGATCTCGACTCGCTGCTCTCGGACCTTGACTCGCTCTCGGACGCGCCGTCGTCCGTCGCCGGCTCATCCAAGGCTAAGGCCTCATCGGCTCCCAAGAAGAAGAAGTCCTCAGTCAAGGTGCTCGCAAAGAAGGAGCAGCAGGCGGCCGAGCTTGCGGTCCTTCACGCCGAGTACGCCGCCGAGCTCGAAAAGTCGCGCCAGTTTCAGGACATCAACACCAAGAAGCGGTTGTCGAAGCTCGTCAAGGCCATCTCTGCGATCGAGCAGGCCTCGGTCCGCAAGAAGCAGCGCCGGCTCAAGCGGGAGCTCGGCCGCAAGCTCAACCAGTTCGAAAAGAATCAGATCGCGCTCTGGGAGTACCACCCGGAGCTCGAGACGGTCTGGGGCGACCTCGAGGCCGACATCCCGATCATCGCCCCTGTTCAGATGCCGGCGCCGGAAGGCCTCCGGCTGAGCCTCCTGCCCTTCCAGCGCGAGAGTCTCTACTGGATGAAAGAGCAGGAGAAGGGCGTCTGGAAGGGCGGTATGCTCGCCGACGAGATGGGCATGGGCAAGGTCGGTTCGCACACTCGCCCCCCTACGCGCCGACGCCTGCTGACCACCTTTCTATCTGTTCATCCCCGCTTGCCCCATTCCACAGACGATTCAGACGATCTCGCTTATGCTTTCCGACAACAAGACCAAGTCGGGGCCGAATCTCGTTCTCGCGTGAGCCCTGCTTCTGGCTCCTCTTTTTGTGCTGCTCCAAGACTGACTATGGCGCATGTACCCTTTGTGCTCGACAGCCCCGTGGTCGCTTTGCGCCAGTGGAAGTCGGAGATTGAGACGCACGCCGAGGGGCTCAAGGTCCTCATCTGGCATGGCACCGGCCGCGGCAACTCGAAGGCCTCCGAGCTCACCAAGTACGACGTCGTCCTCACCTCGTAAGTCCCTCGCCCCTTCGCTCCGCTCTTCGCGCTTGAGATTTCTTCGCTGACGAAACCGGTCCGCACGTGGCAGGTACGGCACTCTTCAGAGCAGCTGGACCAAGGAGTCCAAGGGCTGGAAGCGCGGGACCAAGATCCTGACCGAGAAGTCGCTGCCGCACAAGATTGATTGGCACCGCATCATCCTTGACGAAGCCCACAACATCAAGGTGCGAGGAGCCTGTCGTCCTACCCTTCGCTCGGTGCTAGACCGAGCAGAGCTGACGAGATATCACCGCCTTGCAGGACCGCAACACCAACGTCGCCAAAGCCTGCTTCAACCTCAAGGGCCAGTTCAAGTGGTGCCTGTCGGGCACGCCGCTCCAGAACCGGGTCGGCGAGCTCTACTCGCTCGTCCGCTTCCTTGGCGGCGACCCTTACTCGTACTACTTCTGCAAGAACTGCCCGTGCAAGGTCCGTTGCTGCCGGCTCTACTCGCCGGTCTTCCGCAAGTCTGACCTGGCCATCCTGCTCGCCCGCCCGCCCTCTCGCAGTCGCTCCACTGGCGCTTCAGCAACAAGGCCAACTGTGACGAGTGCGGCCACAACCCGACGGCCCACGTCTGCCTGTGGAACGTGAGTTGCGCCACCTCCTTTGCAAGAGATGTTGAGCGCCCGGGCTAAAATTACCCGAAACTGCCTCCCCCTCCTTTCCTTCAGAACGAGATCCTCAACCCCATCGTCAAGCTCGGCACACACAATGGCTTTGGCAAGTCGGGCTGGAAGAAACTTAAGCTCCTGCTCGACCGTATGATGCTACGCCGGACCAAGCTCGAGCGGGCCGACGACCTCGGCCTGCCGCCGCGGACGCTCGTCGTTCGGCGCGATTACTTTTCGCCAGAGGAGAAGGAGATCTACTCGTCGCTCTTCTCGGACGTCAAGCGGCAGTTTTCGAGCTACATCGCTGCCGGCACAGTCCTCAACAATTGTGCGTCCTCGGCCTCGCGAGACGTGTCTTGTTTGCAGCCGCTGAAGCCGTCGCCGTTTCCCACAGACTCCAACATCTTCTCGCTCATCACGCGCATGCGCCAGGCCTCGTGCCACCCAGATCTCGTCCTTCGGAGCAAGACGGCCACCTACATCGAGGACCTCGACGAGACGACGCTCTGCCGCATCTGCCAGGAGGTCGGCGAGGACGTCATCAAGGCCAAGTGCGGCCACTGCTTTGACCGCGAGTGCATCTCGACCTACCTCACCGGCTACGGCGCCGGCAACCAGGGCGGTGCGCCCTGCCCGGTCTGCAACGCTAGCCTGACGATCGACCTCGAGGCCGACGCTATCGACCTCGACGAGAGCAACGTCAAGAAGGCCCGCCAGGGCATCCTCGGCCGGCTCGACGTCGCCAACTGGCGGTCGTCGACCAAGGTCGAGGCCCTCGTTGAGGAGCTCTCGAAGCTCCGGGCCGAGGACGTTACGACCAAGAGCCTCGTCTTCAGCCAGTTTGTCTCGTTCCGTGCGTTTTCGCTCACCTTCCCCGAGTCGCGTCTCGCCGGTCACATTGACTGACCCGATTATATTGCGCTCGAAATGCAGTCGACATCATCGCTTTCCGGCTCAACCGCGCTGGCTTCAAGGTCTGCCGGCTCGAGGGCGGTATGACGATGGAGGCCCGGCAGGCGACGATTGACAAGTTCACCAACAGCCCCGACGTCTGCGTCTTCCTCATCTCGCTCAAGGCTGGCGGCGTCGCCCTCAACCTGACCGAGGCCAACCGCGTCTACCTGATGGACTCGTGGTGGAATCCGGCGGTCGAGTACCAGGTGCGTTTATGTCGGCGCGGATCGAATGCGGCCGTCAGAGCGACCCTCGAGCTGACGCTTCCTGTCTCGCAGGCCATGGACCGCATCCACCGGCTCGGCCAGCACCGGCCCGTCACCGTCATCAAGATGGTCATCGAGGATTCGATCGAGTCCAAGATCGTTCAGCTGCAGGAGAAGAAGCTTGCCATGACTGACGCGACGCTTAACTCGAACTCGGACGCGATGGGCAAGCTCACGGCCGAGGACCTCGGCTTCCTCTTCCGCCTCTGAGCGACCGCCCCCTCCACCTCCCTTGTACACCGCGATCTACGCCCAGCCGCCTCACGACCACTGTTTTCCTCTTCTGGGTCACACTACCTTTTCGCCGCCCTTGAGGCCGACCTCTGTGAAGTGGCGCTCAATCGCCGGCCCGCCTTTTGCACCTCTCTCTCCCGCCCGGCTCTCGAAAAGCCCGCGCGTCCTCCTGCCAGAGGTCGCGCCTGCCCTCCTTCTCACTCTTGACGATTGCAATGCCCTCTTCTCACTTGCCCGACACAACGTCCCTCGCTTGAACGAGAAAGGATCAGCCAGCCGGTAGCTTCTCTGTCAAGTGGCGCTGTCGCGGCGACCCCTTCAGACCCTCTTGGTGGACTACTTCCTGCTAGATTGGTGGTTGGGGTTTGTCGCTGTGATTGCGCGGCGATGAGTCGTCGTCTGACGACAGGCCACCCACAAACGCCTCGCAAAGGCGACCCGCTTAGCGCGACACGGCTGCATGTGCGAGGGCATGAAGCATTGACGAAAGATACAAGGACTGCTGCAAGAAGAAGGAGCCAAAGGCGCTAGTTGTACACGGCATGTGCGGCCAGAGAGGAAGAACAGCGAGGGGGGGTGCGGAGACGCTCAGCTTCTTCGGCGCGAAGTGCGAGCCGCGGCGGCCCTGCTCGACTCGGTCGTGGCCCTTTTGACAGGACTCGGCTCCTCGGTGTCTTCTCGTTCGTCCTCAGCCTTAAAGCGGGAAGGGCTCGTCGTCCGCCTGCGCGTCGACCGCCTCAAGCTCGCCGAGACCGGCGTCGTTCCCGACGGCCCGCCGCCGCTCGTCTGGTCATCTTTCCGCCTCGAATTGCGGGTCGATTGCCGGGCAGGCGTATGCACCTGGCCGCCGTGCCCGTTTGCGCCTGCTGCTGAGGGGCCAGTGGATGCGCTCCGCGTCTGTCGGCCGGTGGTCCGCGGCTTGACCTTTGGTAGGCTTGGCTCGGCACCGATCGACGAGAGCGATGATGAGCCGCCAAAGACGTCGAGCGGAGCCGGAGTCGCCGAGGGCGAAGGCGAGTGCTTGCGTTTGCGGCTGCCAGACGCCGTGGCCGGCGAAGCCGCCGTCGGGATTGGAAGGGCGAGTCGTGTCGCGATCGGCGGATGAACAACGGCGGGTGCCCGGCCATCGGGCGCGCTGCTCTGCATCTCAACCGCAATCGAGGCGCTCTCGCCGAGCTGCCCTGCCGACTCATCTTCGTCCATGCGCTGGTCAACGGCCGCAGCAGACGACGAAGAGAAGCGCGAGACCGGGCCAGAGGGCTGCACCGTGTCGGTCTGAACCGACATGTCCTCGATCGGCGAGAGAGCCGGCCCTCGGCCTCGCCCGCCGTTGGATCGCGAGCCTTGTGCCAGCGTCGCTTCGATATTGAGCTTGGCGAACGGCTGCGAGTACTCGTCCTCGACACCCGAAGGCACAGCCGAGAGTGCGATGGCCGCATCGTCGTCACCGTCGACCCCACCAGACGACTTCTCGGTCCGTGCCGTCATCGGCTCCGTTTTGCCGAGCGAAGTGACGGTCGGCAAGGCGCCTTCGTCGAGGGCAGACGGCGCAGCGATATGCGGCGACCTCAGCCAAGGGTGGAGCAAGGCGGTCTCGAGGCTCATGCGAGTCGTCGGGTCGGTCGTCAACAGGCGGTCGACAAAATCCTTGGCTGTAGGACGAGGAGTATGCGTTAACGTCAGTCCTTGCGACCCCGGGCGGCGAGCGATAGGGCTCACGCACCCATGCCCGAGACGCCAAAGTCGTCGAAGGGCGAGTAGTCGACGCGCTCCTTTGCCCGCTTCGTCAATTTGACCTCGATCGGGTCGTCCTTATCTTCCGAGAAAGGCAAGAGCTGGATGCAGGTTGGTCAGTGGGTTGGTCATCACGCGCACGACGAGACACCAGAGAACAAACCTTTGTCAGCATCGCGTAGACGATGATGCCGACCGACCACGAGTCGACCGCCTGGCCATAGCCCTCTCCCTTCTCGTGCAGAACAACCTCGGGCGCGAGGTACTGCGGCGTGCCGACCATGCTCTTGAGCCTGTGGTGCGGTCGGGCAGAAGGAGGCAATCAGTCAGTGCCCGACAGCTAGGAAGCAGCCGAGAGGGACACGGAGAGCTTACATGGTTCCGCCGCTGTCCTCGATCATCTTGGCGAGCCCAAAGTCAGCGATCTTAGCCTGCGGCGGTTCCGAATCGGTCAGAAGCACGTTCTGCGAGCGTGTGCGAAGTCTGTCAACGTCAAGCTTGCGCGATCGGAGTCCAGCGCGCAAGGATACGAGCCGCACCTCGGGCTTGAGGTCGCGATGCGTGACGCCCTGGCGGTGGCAGTAGGCCATGCCGACGCAGATCTGACGCGTGATGTCCTGCGCGTGGGCCTCAGCCATGCCGGCCTCGCTGTCGGTCGCCATGATGAAGTCGAGCAGGTTGCCGCCGGCGATGTACTCAAGGACGAGGTAGATGACCGAGTCGTCCTCAAAGCACTCAATGAAGGAACAGATGGCCGGCTGTGAGAGGGAGGGGCGGTCAGGTTTTCTTTTTTCGGGGAGAAACGCTGGCGATGGCTGGGCGGGCGACGCACATGACTGAGCGCGCCGAGGATTTCAATCTCGCGCTCAAACAGCTGCATCGTCTTCTTGTTGCTCATGAACTTGTGCTTTTGGATCTCTGCAGAGCAAAAGCCGGACCGTCTCAGGTCGTGTCAGCAGGCGATTAAGTCCGAGAGTCAAAGACAAGAGGCGCACCTTTGATGGCGACGAGCTCGCCCGTCTCGAGATTCATGCCGCGCTTGACCTCGGCAAACGTGCCTGAGCCGATCTTCTCGCTGCGAAGAAAGCCGTCCTCTGCCGTCAGCTTTCACCGCAGCCAACCTCGCGAGCATTTGGCTCGGCACGAACCCAACGTGGTACTTCTCAAAGATCTCGCACCGCTCGAGCATTCGCTTCGCGACGCTGCAGAACATGAGCCGGACGCCGGCGCTCGCGCTGGTCTTGGCGCCCTGGGCGGCGGCGGCCGCCTTAGTCGACGCTGGCTTCTGGCCGAGCGAGATGTCGTCGCCGTGTCGAAGGACGCGACGCTTGTGCGGAACGAGGCGCTGACCTGCGAACGCAGACGCGGAGGGCAGATGGGAGGCGTCAGAGTCTATGAATCGGTAAGCGCATTGTGACGGCAGCGACTAGGACCGACCGTTGACGTAGGTGCCGTTTGACGACCTATAGAGAACGCGCAGACGGCGTCAGGACCTGGCTCTGGACGCCGTTGCCTCGTGCGCTGCATGATGACTTACTTGAGATCCTCGATGAGAACGAGCGGTCCGCTCGGATCCGACTCACTTAGGTGGAAAGCGGCGTGCGAGTTGCCTAGGGACCATCAGCAAACGCGTCCCGTTAGTCATTTGCCCACGCCGGAACTGGAAGCGGGTTGTTACGCACTAACGCGAGCCTCCTTGTCAAAGACAAAGTCACAGACGGCGTTGCGACCGATCCTGAACGTCGGCTTGCTATAGGTGAAGACGAGCGGCTCGCTCGAATCCTGGTTGAGCGGGATCAGGCGGCCCCCTGGGTCGGGAGTAGGCGAGGAGTGACAGGTGGGTCAGCGGGTGCGCGACGGAAGAAGGACGTACGGGGTAGTCGTCGAGGGTGGCAGGGTCAGCTGCGCGGTCAGTGACCCAGCGCGAGCTGCCAGCTGTGCGACGATGGGTAGCAGGACAGAGCCCGACCAGTCGCCTGCTGAGCGGGACGTTGCCCCGTACGTGACGAGAGGTTGCCAGGACACAGCTCGTCCGGCAGTCGTGCCTGGCCGGGCCGGCCGGCGTAGCTCTGCAAGGCCCAGCTGGTCATGTCGTTGCGAGCTCGTCGTCTCGGCTGCTCGACCGGACAGCCTCGTCGACGCCCAATAGCATGCCAGCCCGTCAACCGCGCTCGCTGGCCTAAATGACCCTGCGTGAGCGGAGTTCGACAGCAGCGGGCGGGACTCGTCGAAGAGCCCGGACGACCCCTGAGTGCGAGCGCTGAAGCTGGCCAGCTAGCCGGCTCGCGCCAAATTCGACCTGGACAGCGAGCGAGCTCCCCTTTCGCTTGACCCAATGTCGGCATAAGCAGCAAGACCGGCGCCAGCAGGTACGCACAATGATCAGGCTCGCCCTGCTGGGTGCCATTCGGCAGGCTCTGAGGCTGGGTCGCTGGGCCGGTCTGCGTCGCCTCGAAGAGCTCGTCGTCCGGATGGCCGGCGAAGCCGCCGTTGCCGAGCCCGCCGTCGCCGAAGACATCCGACTCGGCGTCGTCGAGCACCGGCGCGAGACCGATCGAGGACGAGGCCGGGTCGAGCATGGTCCGTCGTAGGTGCGAGGGAGTTGCTGGTCGGTCTGGCTTTCTCGTGCTGAGGTCGAGCTCACGCGCAGACATCTCAGTCGCCGCCGGCGGCGCGCGCCCGCGCGTGGTCGAGGGACGGGACGGCCCGGCGGACATGCATCGACGGCGAGACGAGCCCAATAGTACTTCGAGCAGTGCGCACTACTCGGGAAGCTGATGACAAGTCCCAACTGCAAAAGCATGTCTGCTGCTCGAGCTGACGCTCCTCAGTGCACTCAAGAGCTTGACGTTGCGACGGATGGAGTTCATGAGCGAAACGTCGCGGCCGCCGCTTGATCTTGACAGTGCCCCGCCGCATCCCTCCGTCGACGACGGCTTGTGCGCATACTGAGGCTCCCTGCGAGCGCTCACTGAGCATGCTTTTGAGACGGTATCGAAGTGTTCGTCGCAGCGGCCAGCGCTCCAGATGGGCAGCCCGGACCTTGGGCCGAACGGCCCGTCCCCGTCTTCTTGCATGGGGAGGAGCCATCGGCCGCCCGAGCCCGAAGCGCCTGTCGACCCGTTCGCTCTCAGCCCAACGACCTCGCTCGCTCCCGTCCGACACCCACTCGTCTCCTTCATCGACCCTAGACCCTTCTTCGCTCTCTCTTTTTCTCATCTACACCATGGCTCCCTTCAAGATTGTCGTGCTCAAGGGCGACGGTATCGGTGCGTCTCTCTTCTTGGCAAGCGCGTCATCGTACGCAGGCCATGGGCGCTGACAGCTCCCGCTCCGCCTCGCCCATCTCCTGCCTCCTGAACCAAGGCCCCGAGGTCGTCAACCAAGCGACGCGTGTGCTCCAGACGCTGCTCGCCAAGACGCCCGAGCTCGAGCTCGAGCTGGCCGAGCACGACTTTGGCGGCATCGCCATCGACAACCACGGCGAGCCGCTCCCGAAGTCGACGCTCGACGCCTGCCTCGCCGCCGACGCCATCCTTATGGGTCCGTCCTCTATAACCCCAAGCTCGCCTCTGCACTCGGACTGACTCGCCAATATCTTTTGCGTCCTTGCCCTTGTGCCGCTCTCAGGCTCCGTCGGTGGACCCAAGTGGGGTGTTGGTCCCGTCCGGCCCGAGCAGGGCCTGCTCAAGCTGCGTAAGGAGCTCGGCCTTTACGCCAACATCCGGCCGGCCAACTTTGCGAGCGAGAGCCTCCTCCGGCACTCGCCTCTCAAGGAGGAGGTCGCCAAGGGCTTCGACATGGTTGTTGTCCGTGAGGTACGTCTCGCGGTTCTAGCCTCTTTCGCTCGCAGGTCGGCTGCGACCGACTTTCGCTCGAGCGACCTGACCTTCCCTACCTCAAGCGCCGATGCTGATTCGCTCGCTCAACTCCTTCCTGCCAGCTCATTGGCGGTGTTTACTTTGGCGAACGGCAGGAGACGGACGCCAACGGTGTCGCCTGGGACACGACCCTTTACTCGGTCCCCGAGGTCGAGCGCATCACGCGCGTCGCCTGCGAGATTGCCATGGCCTCGAGCCCGCCCCTGCCGGTCCACTCGATCGACAAGGCCAACGTGCTCGCGACCTCGCGCCTCTGGCGGAAGACGGTGACCGACCTCGTCGCAAAGGACTACCCCGAGATCCAGCTCGACCACCAGCTCGTCGACAGCGCCGCCATGGTCATGGTCTCGAACCCGCGCAAGCTCAATGGCGTTATCCTTACCGAGAACATGTTTGGCGATATGTGCGTGTCCGCCGTTCATGATGCTCAAGCTCTAAGCTCCTCTCTGACCTGGCCCTCATCCTTCTCGATCCACAGCCTGTCGGACGAGTCGTCCGTCATCCCGGGCTCGCTCGGCCTCCTGCCCTCGGCCTCGCTCGCCGGCGTGCCTTCCTCGTCAAAGACAACGATGGGTCTTTACGAGCCCATTCACGGCTCGGCGCCCGACATTGCCGGCCAGGATATCGCCAACCCGATTGGCACGATCCTCTCGGCCGCGATGATGCTCGAGTACTCGCTTGGCCGGCCGAAGGAGGCCGGCCTCATCAAGCAGGCCGTCAAGGACGTCCTCGATGCCGATCTCCGCACGCGCGACCTCGGCGGCAAGAGCGGAACCAAGGAGATGGGCGACAGCATCGTCGCCGCGCTCGAGAAGCTCCTCTAGACACTGTCTTTTTAGCCCGTAATGCATGCTTGTAACTGCAGGAAGGAGTGATCAATATCGAGGGGCTGACAGTGTCTTAAAAGGCGACCTTGAGCCGAGCGTTCGCCGTCCGGGCGATGAGCTGCCCCTTTCCATTGCCGCCACTGAGCGCGTGGCGGTCACCCCTGGCATGCGAGCCGCCCTTGTCACCAACGTGCACGCGCTCGCCCGTCACCTCGACGCCGGCGTTGGACGTCGCGAGTTCGAACGAGCCAGCAAAGTCGGGCGCGACGACGGTCAGCGGCTGGTTGCTCGTCGAGGCCTCGATCTTGAGCGCCGCAACCTTGCCCTTGGCAGGCAGGATCTCAAGCTCGAGTGCGCCGTTCGTCGTCTTGGTCGAGATGGGCACGATGTCGATCGGCTTCTGGCCGAGCTCGACCGAGGCCGTCAGACGCTCGTTAGTCGTCTGGAGCGAGAGGCCGCGAACGACGGATGAAAAGGAGGCCGCGATGACGCCGTTGGTCGTCTTTGCCTTGACCTCCTTGGCGGCCCACTGGCCCTTGATGCCGGCTGATGAGGGACCAGTACTCAAGGTCAGCGAGACGAGCCGGAGTGCGGGGTGGGGTAGACTGAAGAAGCCGGGCGCACCGTTCGTCGTCTCGATCACAAGCTTGTCAAGAGTGTCGGCCTTGTCCGGCTGCAGCTCGCCCGCCCAACCTAGGACGGCTCCGCTCGTGCTCTTGATAGACAGCAAGTCGCCGACCTCGATGAGCGCGGTCGACAGGTTGACCTTGCCGTTAGTCGTCGTCAAGGCCGCCGTCTTCGCCCGAAGACCGATGCGCGCAACCGAGAGGGGAGCGCCGTCTAGCATGCCGATGTGCGCATTCGTCGTCGTCAACTTGACCGCCTCGGCGTCGAGCGTCTACCGTAAGCCAGTTCAAGGTCAGCTACGAAAAACTTCGAAGTGTCCTCTCCAGTGCCGAGTACGCACGGCAAATTCGATGGGCGAGTTGCGCGTCGTGTAGTCGAACGAGCGGTACGACGGGTCGTGCTTGCCGTCGTCGCCCTCGACACGAAGCGACATTGTCGTCGTCATGCCCTCGAAGGCGAGCGCCTTGGCGTCAACCGGCACGCGGAGGACAACATGGAAGCGGAGGTAGTCCGTCCGGCTGCGCCAACCAAAGCCGTGAGCGCGCGGGGTCTTGGGGCCCAGAAAGAGGAGCGGCAAGGTCAGCGTACTGTCATCCGAGATTGACTCCTGTGCCTGCTTGGACTGACCATGATGTCGACGCCGTGCCGGTTCTTGCCGTCGATGACCTCCCAGATGCGCACGCGCTCCTTGAGCTTGTCCTCGCCGGCATAGACGACCGAGATCTCGACGTCGACGATGCTCTCCTTGGCCGCAGGCTTGTTGACGACGGTGACGCTGCCGACGGCATCCTCGCCAAACGCATGAAGGAAGAAGGCCGGGTCGCTCGCCGCGAGCGGGAGGTGGAACGTCGTGTTCTGGACGTGGAGAGGCGTACCTGGGTACGAGGGGTGATCATGCTCGTGCCGGCCAGCTGGGCTCCAGTCGGGCAAGGTGTTGGGGTTGGGCAAGGGCCGGCCGCGCGTGTCGTTGGCGGGAGGGAACATCTGCGCAGCCACGGCCGATCAGCACAAGGGAGCAAGGGTCGAAGCGAGGCGGGTTCCGTCGAGCTCGCTTACCCATTCTTCGCCGCTGCCCTCGCCCGAGCCGGGCGAGCCCTTCCGTGCGTTCTGCGAGAACAGGACGGCTCCGGCGGTCGCAAGGGCGCCGGCGACGAGGGCGAGCATGATCAGGCCCCAGCGGCGGTTCGGGCTCTTGCACTTGACTGGACTGCCGGCTCGCGAGGTGCCGTCTTCGAGGTCCGAGGCACGCCGGCGGTCGGCGTAAGCGGGCGGAAGAAGAGGAGACGACTCGTCGGCTGCTGGCTCTGGATACCCGTACTGGTGCTGGCCGTCGGAGGGAGACGGAGGAGCCGTGGTCGAGGCGGCGGTCGAGGCTGCCTGTTGCGCCTGCAGCTTGTCGTTGGAGATCGGGTCGATCAGGATGGTCATATGTCGTGCTTGGGAGAGGCAGCTGAGTAGTCGTTAGTAGGCTCCAGGAGCTCTCTCGCTTCCAGAGACTTTCAGCTCGAGCGAGGGCGGCGACAGAAGGAGCAGCACATGGACCCCTGGGCGAGCTCGCCAACCGACGCAGTCGTCCTCGAGCGAGCGAGCGCTGTTTGGTTCGATCCAATCTGTCTCCGTCCTGACACGAGCTTGCTCGCGTCGTCGACGAGGGCACGCTCGCTTCCCGGGGCTTCGAGTATGAGAACTGCGACATCTCTTCGATTCTCGAGGCGCAATGAGATTGAGCGAGGTGAGGGCGCATGGCAGAACGTCGTCGACAGGCGGGCTCGTCGGAGGGCGATCCAGAGGGATGCGCAGCACGGGTAAGGCGGCAGCGAACCGTTAGAATTCGGTAATCGGCCACGGCCGCACCATGTCAAGTCGGCGAGTCGCAGAGACGCTCAGAGGATGTCTGCCGAGACCAGAGCTGACCAAAAAGTCCACTGGGCAGCAGGCGGTGGTGCAGCCGGCGCACCTCATTCCGGCGCGTGTCGACGCGGCGGCAGCAAACGCGTCAACCGCGTCTCGACCATCTGCATCTCCTAGCCACCATCTCGCCCTCCCGCCGACCTAGCCCATCCGTCTCGCCCACATCAGCATGTCCGCCGATCATCGAGCAGCAAGCAGCTCCGATCCCGCAGCTCTCTCATCCGAGAAGGATGCCTCGACGATTGCCATCGAAGGTGTCGGGGCAGGCCGTCGGCGAGCTCGACGCTAGCCCAGCCGTTCGCCCTCACTTGCACGCCTCGTCCTCGCAGTGATCCAGCAGCTGACTGGCAGTCTATCCTTTTTCTTATCCCAGGGTAGCCGCGTCTTCGCAATCCGTGAGCTTCGAGGCCTGATTCTCGCCTCCTGGCCAGACAACGTCGCCGTCGACCCGGCGCTCTTGCGCACGAGCCGCGCCTTCTTTGACGGCCTCATCCCGATGCTCTACCGGACGCTCGACCTCACGGATGCAAATCGTCGGCAAGCCATCATGGAAGCGGCCGAGGCGAGCTCAACTCCCTCTGTCAGGAAGCGACTGAGGCACACCGAGGAGCTCAAGCTCAAGCTCCTGATCCCACACGAGATGCTTGGAGTGTGGCTCGACTGTCCCGCGTACACCCGGCTCGGCACGCTGTTCTGGAGGTCGTCTAGAGGGATGGTCAGCTCGATCAGTCTTCATATCGACTACTCTCCCAAAGAGATCGGCGACGGGCAAACGTACAGCGACGAGGCTCGCAAGGAGAGCGAGTGGTTGACGCCACCGGCTCTAGAAGGGACGTACGCGCGGTTGGCCTATCTCGTCAAAGCCTGCAGCCAAGGCGAGGAGGGCTTCACTCTCAAACTCACGGGCCGCCTACCGGACGAGGGCTGGCCCCGGATCCTCGACGCTCTCTGCGGTGACGGCGAGGACGGCATAGATCTGGCCAAGTACACGATCGATCTCCCAGCGGCCAATCAGTTTCTCAGCGAAGACTTCGAGCTACTCCCCCGGCTTCGGTACCTCCGAGATCTCCCGGTGGGCGCCTTCCGCATCTTCTCGGACGACGAGCCGGCGATCGGCCAAGACCTGCACCAGCGAGATATCGAGCCAGCGACCGTCCTTGCGTGTCTTCAAGACCTCCAAAACGGCTTTCACGACGTCGACTTTCTCGCGCTTGACATCGGTCCAGGCCTCGCACGTAACTTGAAGGACGGCGGGCGCAGCCTCTCGCTTAGATGGGCTACCGTCTGGCACTTCACTCAAGAACTCGAGCGCTCGTCCCACCGTCGCTACCGGTGGGCGCCCGAGGTCGTCGAACTTCTCCGCGGGCTCATCGACGGCCAGATTGCGGAGCATGGGCTGGCTTGCCTACTCAACGACGTGATGTCTCTATCTTGGACGAGGACGGGGACGATCTGGTCGCCCTGGGAGGACTGAGCTATTGCTTCGACGTGTGCGCCCCGTGCAATGTAATCCCTCTTACCGACACACGGCGACGCCTGCCTTCAGGTGCCTATGGGGCGTCTTGCAAAGTGCGGTGCGTGTTGATTGGACGTCGGGTAAGTGGAGCAGAATTGGAAGTACGCACAGCGCTTGAGCAGGCGCGCCGCCGACGACGACGACGACGAGCGCGCCGCCGGCGGCCAGCAGTACGCTCTGCCGTTCAAGAGCTCGACGTCGACGTCCTTGAGTATCGGCGTAGACCCCGTTTCGCCTGTCAACTCACTTGGACCAAGTGCCAAAGCCTGCTATCGAGCGTCGACTAGGTCAGCCAAGACGCCGTTCGCTTGACGAGGCAGCAGCTGACACACAGACGCCCGCCGGCTCCCGCTCTAGCACCTCCCCAACCCTCCATCCGACCTCGCGCCATGGCCAGCGCCATCCCTGCCGCAAGTCGCGCGGTCTTCATCCCGCTCGAAGAGCAGAGCTCGGAGGACCTGGCGCTCATGCGTCTCGCTCTCGATCAGGTGCGTCTCGCCCGTCAAACAGACGCCCGGCCATGTCACGGAGCTGACCTCAGCTGCCTCCGTCTCGCAGGCCGAGGAGGCCCTGGCCGCCAACGAGGTGCCCGTCGGCTGCGTTTTTGTCCGGGACGGCCACGTGATCGCTGCGGCTCGCAACCGGACGAACGAATGGCGGAACGTGAGCTCAGTCGGCCTCTGCCAAGCAACGGCTGCCGTCGCCTGACCCGAGCTCGCCTCTGGCTCCGACCGCAGGCCACCCTCCACGCCGAGCTCGTCTCTCTCGACCGTATCCTTCCCTTGACACCGGCGCCGCTCCGGGACGTGACGCTGTACGTGACGGTCGAGCCATGCGTCATGTGCGCGAGCGCTCTTCGCCAGGTCGGCATCGGCCGTGTCGTCTACGGCGCCGGCAACGACCGCTTTGGAGGCTGCGGCAGCGTCCTCTGCATCAACTCGCAGTGCGGCCCCTCTCTTACACAGCTCGCGCCCTCGGCACATCGGTTGACTGACGGCTTACACTTCGCTCCGCAGGGAGAACCTCGACTCGCATGCTCCGTACGAGGCCGTCGGCGGCTACTTTCGGGAGGAGGCCATCATGGCCCTCCGCCGCTTCTACATGATTGAGAACACGAACGGTGCGATTCGTTCGAGTCGGCGTCTGCCGGTTGCCACCGAGACTGATCGCCGTGCACGTATCTGCAGCTCCGAAACCCCGCAAGAAGGCAACGCGCGTGCTCAAGACGGACATCCTGCCCACACCGACCGCGACTCAGTCCCCGTCAAACGGCGCCACGACGCCGAGCGATTACGAGCCGCTGGCCTAGAACGCAGGCACTCGAGTTGACTCTGGGGCGGGCCATGCATCATCGCGCGGCCATAATCCCGGCCCAGTAGGCGGCGTCGTCGCTCTCGCGGCCGACGACCGCCTTGCCGACAGCCTCGCGCAATCTCCGGCCGGCCTCCTCGTCGGCGCCCTCGAGCGCTGTTCGTGCGACGTCGAGCGCCCGCCGACGGACGTCGACATCGGGCAGGGCCGCCCATGGTCCAAGCACGTCGCCTCGCGTTGGATGCGTCGAGTAAAAGAAGGGCGGGAGCGAGCCGAGGAGGATCGGCGTCAGGCCGGCCGATGTCATCGGTGCCAGCAAGAACGAATGGACGAGGCGGAGCAGGGTCTGCAAGGAGGCGGCCGGCGCGTCAGCTGGACTGCTCTGCGAAGCATGCGCCCCTTGCAACTTAGGACGTACGGTCGTGCCAGACAGATCCTTTGACCGCAGCTCCCACAGCATCCGGGGCAGGCTCGCGTAGAACTTTTCGACCCGCGGCCTGCTGGCATCGTTCAGCCGGAAAAGGCCGATGTAAAGCGGTTCGCTCTCGAGCTATGGTGAGTGGGCAGGACGGTCAGCGCTCATCAGACAGGCGGAGACGATCCTGCCAAAAGAATGTTACCCACGAGACAGAGGCGACCGATGAACTCGAGTGCGAGCTTCTTGACCGGATCGGTGCTGCCCAGTCGGAGATAGTGGTCGACGAGCGCGGCCCAGACGAGGCCCGGGACGTCAAGGGGCTCGTCGTCGTCGTCCATGTCGGCGGCAGCCTTCTTGGCGCTCGGCGGAGGGAGCGACAGGAGCGCCCAAACGCACTCGCGAATGTCGAGGTACGACTCACGCGAGACGTTGACTCCAAGCGGCGAGGCGAGCGTCGAGCGCTCGCCCGAGAGAAGCGCGGCGACCCACTCAGCCACCTCTTCGATGCCCCGGCGCTTGCCCTCGCTGACACCCCGCCGGGCCCGGCGGAAGGCCTCCTCGAGCGCTTTGGCCCGGTCCTTGGGCCCGTCTGACTTTGTCCGCGGAGGGACCGAGACGGCGCTGGCGCCGGGCGCGAGGAGCGAGGTCAGGCTGGCGTAATCGAGCTCCATCTTGACGAGGAGGGCCTCGTCACGGCCAGAGCGCGTCTCAAACGTCTTTTCCGAGAAGGGGAAGTAGGGCCGCATGTGCTTGAGCATGAGCTCGAGCGCCGAGCGGAGGGCCGGCGTCTGGTCGTTGGCTGGGCTGCGGAGCGCCGTCAGGCCGAGCAGGCTGCAGAAGGACAGAATCGCCGAGAGCGTCTGCAGGTGGACGTCCATCGAGGCTGACGAGCCAGTCGGGGCCGAAGGCGAGAAGGCAGAAGGGGCCGAGTCGAGGAAGGTCGAGAGCAGAAGCGGGTGAAGCGCAAGGTAGAGCTCCTGGTAGGGGACGATCAGAATAAGAACATCAGTAAGGGCTCTAAACTGGTTGCAGCGCTGCTCTAATGATGACTCACGGTGATTTTGCGGCCCTTGTTGATCTCGCCGCCGTTCGGCCCAGCGCCGCCCTCGAGCTCAAGATCGCCCCGCTCCCAGCCGCCGAGGCTGATCGCCCACTCGCCGGCGCGAGCCTTGCCCTTTCCGGCGCCAGTAGCCGCAGCTGACGACGAGAACGAGGCCTCAAGCGAGGCGGCGAACTGCTCGAAGGCCTGAGGCGTCGCGAACGAGGGCGCCAGGAAGCCAAAGGCGGAGGTGCGCGAGGTCGACGAGGGCGTGAGCGAGCGGTCGGCCAGAGCGTGGGTGAGGAACTTGAGCAGCGCCTGGAAGACGACGAGCTTGGACTGGAATGGGGAGGGGAGGAATTCGAGTCAAACCTGCTCCTGATTATGCTATGCCGTACACGTTAGGCGCAAACTTACGGCGGTCCCCAGTGGCGCGTTCGAACCGGCCGTCTCGCCCTTGCCGCCGACGCCGAGCACGGCGAGAAGTCCCTCGAGCACGCGGCCACCCTCACCCCGGCCACCAGAACCCGTCTCCCAGCCGTCAGCGATCCGGTCGCAGCCCGCGCCGCCCTCATCGAGCAGGACGCCAAGCACACGGACGGCGTCGACCCGGACGGCCGGGAAGATGGACGACAGGGCCGAGGTCGCGTGAAGGAGGAGGACGGGCAAGTGAGGCGCGAGCGTCGACGTCGGCACGAGCGGCAGGACGGCCGATAGCAGAGGTGGAAGGAGCGACCGGACCGAGGCTTCGGCGTCGGTCAGCGTCTTGCAGACTGCCTGGATCAGCGCCGGGAATTGGGCCGTGCGCAGGTCCGGGTAAGCGAGCAAGAGCTCCTTCATACCGTTGATCGAATCTGCGACGGCGCGGGGATGAGGTCAGTCCCCCTTCGAAAGCTCGATGTCCAGGGCTGCGGCTGACCTCGGCGGATGGCGACGTTATAGTGCCGGCTGCCGACCCGCAGCTCCTCCCACGTCTTGCCGCCCTTGGTCAAGCGCTCGCCTTCGTCGTGGACGACGCCGATCGACTGGTTCGGGAGCGCGATCGACCGGGCCTTGTACGACGTGTCGGTCGCATTCTGAGCGACCTGCTTGCCTTTACCGAGCTTGGTCTTGACTTTCTGTAAGCCGGCGGTGGTCGGGCACGCAGGGGCGCGCAGGGACGGCGGTCAGCTCGACCTCGCCGACGTGATCACCCAAAGCACACCGCCAAGGACCGCACCGAAAAGTCGGCCACCTTCTGCTTGTTCGGGTTTGGCGCGGCCGGCTTGAACTTGCGCGGAGCGTCCTTCGGCATGGCTGGGCGATCTCTATCGACGAGGAAGGAGGAGCAGGTCGAGGTCGAGGGAGGGTTCAGAGGCTCGAAATTCCTTGAGCTCGGCTGCCGCCGACGCTGCGCTGCGCCCGACGAACCCGACAGCACCGCTGCTCCCTCCGACCATAACAGACGCTCGAGACCTTCCCTTCGACTCGCAAACAGGATCATCGACGGCAGCAGCGCAAGGCCAGCAGCCCCTCGCCATGAGCTTCATTCAAAGGCTTAGATCGTACTTTATCGTCCCGTCCTTCAGCTTTCGTTCGCCCAACCCGGAACAGACGGTTGCAGCCGGTCTCCGCCAGCGGCGGCCTGTCCTCCTCTCCTGGTTCCTCCTCTCTTGCGTGGCCGGCGTGCTTGCCGATGCCAAGCGCCGGCTAGCGGCCGACCGGGCGGCTGTCGACCGCAAGATCCGCTGCCTCGAGGAGCTCATCGCCGAGGAGCGAGCGGGTCAGGCCGGCGAGCTCGAGCAGACGCGCAAGCGGCTCCGCGCCGTTGGGCTCGTCAGGCGCGAGGACCAGGAGCTCTGGGCGCGCGAGCAGGCCGAGCAGGCCGCGCTCGAGAAGGCACGCCGGGCCAAGCTCGGCTTCTGGAAGCGCCACTTCGGCAGCAAGACAGCTGAGGAGGAGGAGAAGGCAGCAGAGGTGCGGCTTCCCTCTGTGCCCTAGCACATGATGTCAACCGGCAGCTGATCGCTCTCATGCTGCTTCTTCGTTTGGATTCCTGACCACAGGCAGGCAACGATGGGCTTAGACGTGCGTCCCTACCTCAACTGACATGGCCGACATTTAGCCTACTAACCGTCTGCGCTTTATTCGGCCTTCGACAGCGGAAGAACTCGCGGACCTCGCGGCCGCCTTCTCCTCGACACCATCGAAGCCAGCCTCCGCATCGGCGGCTCGCTCGACAAGCTCATCAGCAGCAGCAGCATCTTCGTCAGCATCAGTCTACACCACTCCTCCATCGACCGGGCGACGACCGGCGGACGTTGACGCTGTCCCTGCGCGGGTCGAGTTTGTGCCGGCCGAGAAGCGGGCAGACTGGGCGAGGCGCAACTTTGTGTAAGGGCTGCCCGGACCGGGCTAGCCCACCAGATCACCATGAGCCTCATGATCGCTTCTGGATAGGTTAGTAAAGAGTAGAGCAGGGCGTTCTTAAAAGGCGACTGGCGGATGGACGCGCAGCGGCTCGGGCAGGAGGAGCCGCGTCGGAGGGCGCCGTCTGCACCGACAGCCCCAACAGCCGACCGTCACTCCGACCATCAGCCTTGCCGACCGTTTAGACCTCGCTCTCTGCCCTCGCACCTTCATCAGGAATCTGATCCATGCTACCAGCGAGCATGAACCGCCGTACCTCGGCCCGCCCATCGACGCTCGACCGGCCGTTCGTTCCCGCCCATCGCGAGCTCGGCCACCCCGCCCTCGGAGAGACGAGCTCGAGGCTGATTGCCTCTCCCTTGACCAACCTCCTGCGTCAGGTACAACAAGACGCTCCGGTCAGAAGTCTCGGCTTCGGCGATGGGCTTCCTTATGAGCGAGATGGTCTCGTATGCTCAGACGCGGGTCGACTCGATCTCAGACCTCGAAGGCCGGTGCGTGCGCCGGAACGAGGGATCGACCTGCCGCCTCCTTGAAGCTGAACCTTCAACGCCTGGTTTGCCTGTGATTAGCTTGAGCTCGCTCGGTCACCAGGTCGGCCTTCGTATCCTCAGTCTGCTCCTCCTGAGAAACATCTATGGCAACGCGTCAAGTCTCAAGGTGCGTCTGCCCCCCCCCCCCCGGGCACAAGCCATGCGCTTGCTCGGTGGGCGCAGCTAACGATCAGCACCCGGCCCATCACGCCCACCACGGACGCAGGACCCCAAGAGAGAGCACCGGCTTGTCGCGACGCTCCAGTTCATCCACACGCAGGTCTACCGCGCAGCGTTCGGTCGGCCGGCAGACTCGCTCGAAAAGTCGTTTGGCGGCGACGACGAATGTGCGTGCTCGAGCCCGTCTCATCATCAGCCCCTGAGTCTCGCCTTCCGACTGACGTTCCGGGGCCCATGTGATCCGCCAGACATGATCGCGCTCAACAGCCCAATACTAACGCAGCACATCTCGATCCCAAAGGACATGAGCTCGCTCTCGTGCGAGGCGTTTACGGCCGGCGTCGTCGAGGGCGTCCTCGACGGGCTCGATTTCGTGCGTCGACGCACCCCCGCTGCCAGGAGGCTCCATGTGCCGACAGGCTGGTCCGGTACTGACGACGCTCGCTCTTGCGTCCGCAGCCGGCAAAGGTGACGGCACACGAGGTGCCGACCGAGCAGCATCCCCGGCGAAGTGTCGTCCTCATCAAGCTCAGCCAGCGCGTCATGGAGCGCGAGGAGGACTTCAACGCCAGACGATGAGGACTCGCACTTGTGGCCGGCGCGCGGCTCCAGATACCATGGCGCTTGACATGACTGGGCGACATCGGTCACTCGAGGCCGATGCCAGACAAACGCTGTGGGAGAGCTTGGATCGCGACGGCACGAGCAAAACCTCTTCAGCGGGAAGCCCCTCCTTCGCGAGACGAAGTAACCACGGCGATTCGTTCTGTCGCAAGTGGAAATGCTGTCCTCCCACCCAGCCCGACCAGCTCTGCCTCTCCTCAATGCGGCGCCTCCCGTAGCTTTACCGCCAATCGAGAGGAAGTCAGAGCCGAAGCTGGCGTCAGCAGCAGGGCAGCCGGCGAGATTGAGATGGGAAGGGAGGTCGCCGCGGTCAGATGAGCAGCCGGCTACGGCCACTCAGGTTGCGCAAAGCGTCGACCGCAGCTTGACTCGAGCGCTCAGCGAGGCAACGGTCACGCTATTCCGATGGGCCTTGAGTACGAGCGAGGGTCGGCGAGGGCCAGGCTCTGTTAGTACAAGGGTCGGACTCGGGTAATAGTCGTATGCGGCGTATGCGGCGACCTCCGACGGGCCTACTGCGGACGCTCGCCCCGCACCATGGTCTTTGAGCCACTCTGCACTCCCCCCTCCCTAATCGGGGTCCAGACGACAAGCTGGCATGCAGAGGCTCATAAGACTTGTGCTATATGTACGCTGCACCGCCGGCAACAATCACAAATCGATTCTAAATCGGAGATTGTATAGTTTAGGTGGTTAGAGCGCCAGCTTGTGGTTCACCTCAGGACGCTGGATACCCGTGTTCGAGTCACGGTACGATCAACTTTTTGGCCCGTCTGGGTGGCCTGCTTTTGCCCTGCCGTTTGAGCCATCAGTCCAGCTTGCCCTTCAACTCAATGTATATTGTCTTGGACTCCGACTGCCATAGATTGCTGCTAGTCAGCTGCTCATCTGCTTTCCCCGCGCAGAGCGTGAGGGGCTTGCAGTACTTCCTGCGCGCACTCACCGAAGCGCCTGCCGCTTTCCGCCTCGACCGGCCTGTGCCCCTTAGATCCTGCCGCACATTTCGCTGGTACAATGAGGTCACCGCCGTCCTTCTTAGGCATCTCAATTGCTCTCCAGAATTGTTGTCTTTACGTATTGCTGGCCGTCGCCCGCCTGGCCAATGCTCGCGAGGGCGGAGTCGTCGGCCTGCGCGCGCTGCGCGAGAAAATGTCAATTTGCCGTGGCCTCGCAGCAGCAGCCCCTGCACTGCTCGCGACGGCTCGCCCGACCCTCCGCCCGGCACCACCCGCTCTCCCAGCCACACACCACCCTCCCTCTCGTCTAACGCAGCAGCAGAGCAAAAGCGACCCGCTAGCAGCCTTCCGGACCTCGCACCCTTTACGACCGGCCCTTTGAGAGTTCCTGTCACTCGCCTCGCACCCCGCAGCCGTCCGTCGCCGTCGCTGCCGCCGCCCGGCCTCCCGCAGCTCCTCCTCCCTCTCGCGAGCTCGGCCAGCACCCACCTCGACCTCCGCCAGTCCCGGCAGCCATGCAGTCGGACGATGTCATCTGGTCGGTGATCAACGCCCAGTTCTGCTCGTACAAGGTCAAGTACGTACCGCCTCCTGCTGACTCGCGAGGAGCGCGAGCTCTGCTCGTCCGCTCGCTCGTCGACCACAATCTTAACCTCTGCTCGCTCGCTCACGCTCTCGGACCTCCTCTCGAACAGGACGACGACGCAGAACTTCTGCCGGAACGAGTACAATGTCACCGGCTTCTGCAACCGCCAGTCGTGTCCGCTCGCCAACTCACGCTACGCGACCGTGCGCGAGAAGGAGGGTGCGTGTGCCTGCCGCCCACGCCCGCTTGCTGCCCTTGGACTTGAGCTAACCTCACGACTCCCGCTTCGTCTCGGGCCGCGCAGGCGTCGCCTACCTGTACGTCAAGACGATCGAGCGCGCGCACTCGCCGGCAAAGATGTGGGAGAAGATCAAGCTCTCGAACAACTACACCAAAGCCATTGAGCAGGTGCGTCCTCCCGCCGGCGGCCTGCGTGCGGTGGCAAGCTAGCTGCTGACAGCAGTGCCGTCTTCCTCCCCGTCCGCCTTCTGCTGCTCCGCACTCCAGATCGACGCCGAGCTCCAGTACTGGCCCAACTTCACGGTCCACAAGTGCAAGCAGCGTATCACCAAGATCACGCAGTACCTGATCAAGATGCGCAAGCTCGCCAACACCCAGCAGTACGTATCCCTCCTCGCTGTCAGCGGCTCCTCTTCTCGACTTTGGCTGACGCGCGCCCCACTCCCTGCAGGCCGACGCTCGTCGGCGTGAAGAAGAAGCTCGACCGGCGCGAGCGCGTGCGCGAGGCTAAGGCGCTCTCTGCGGCCAAGCTCGAGCGCTCGATCGAGGCCGAGCTCCTGGCCCGGCTCAAGTCGAAAGCGTACGGCGACATGCCGCTCAACGTCAACGAGGATGTTTGGGCGGCTGTCCTCGAGCGGGACCGGCTCGGCGAGGAGGGCGAGGAGCTCGAGGACGAGGGAGAGGAGGAGGAGGAGGTCGAGTACGACGAGGACGAGGACGAGGAGCTCGAGCAGAGCGAGGAGGAGCGCGGCTTCGTCGAGGACGACTCGGAGATCGAGGAGAGCGACGACGAGGACGACATGGAGGACTTCAGCGGCGAGGAGGTGAGCCGCGATCACTGCCCTGCCCTTCGCTTCTCGTCCATCCTGCTGACGCTCCCCTCTACTCGCTCCAGTACCGGTCGTCGCAATTCGACTCGGATGAGGACGGCTCGGGTTCCGAGGCCGACGAGGCCTACCCGACCTCGGCCCCGACGGTCGCCAAGCGGTCCGCGCCGTCATCGTCGGCAGGTCCGGCGGCCCGGCCGAAGAAGGCGCCAAAGAAGAACGCCGGCAGCGGCCCGCGCGTCGAGATTGAGTACGAGCACGAGACCGAGACGGCGCCGATGACCAAGGAGCTCATGCGCGACTGGTAGGCCACGGCTTGCCCGCCGCGCACGTCCCTATACCCGGAGGGGCAACGAGCGGGGATCTGCATGGCCCGCTTTCTCTCGTTCGCCGTTCAGACAGAGGCAGCCTCGTCTGCGCGGGGCCAGGCCGGGCCCCGTGCAACATTTGCCGGAAGACAGGACGTGCAACTGCTAGCTCACCTGATCATCTCGCTCCTGACCGACGCTGCCTCCCAGGGAGGAGGGCGTGCATGGGCACGTTGACAGTAGTTGCCGCTCCTAGTTCTGCACGCCCGCTGCCAGGCCGCGCTGCTTTTAGGCTCGTTGGTGCGACGCGTCGGCGCGCGCGCAGCAGCCAATCGGCCCGGACCAGTCGACCGCGGCAGGGTCAGCCCCGACAGCCCTCCCCTGTCTGAGCGCCCGGCCTCGACAGGTGCGCACTGGAAGACCCGTCACTCCTCTTGATGAAGCTGTCGTCTTCTCTGCGCACATGCAGACGACTGCTTCTGCTCGTCGCTGGGTGCGAGATCAGCCCGTTTGCCCTCGTGAAAGTGGTTTGCGAGTCGGTCACGCAGGCCCCGACAGCGGCCGGCGCTCGATCGTTGCAGCCCACCGTCGTCCCTCCGACGCGCTCGAGCCCCAGAGCAAACGCCCCTTCTCCTCCTCACACTCGCTTCGACCAGCATACCCCGGACCAGGACCAGCCTTGCCTTCAAGCCGTCGGCTGCACACTCTGCCCTGCTAGAGAGAGAAAGAAGCAGACGGCCAGCAGCTACTGGTGCGTGTCCCACGTTGTCTCTTCACGATGCGAGGCCGCCGCCATCGGCCGCCGCCTTGTCCCTCCCCTCATCTCGCTCCGAAACCTCCTCCCTGCCGCTCCCTGTCCAAGGGCCGCAGCTCCGTCCACCCGCCGACCACGCTCAGCAGAATTGGCACAGCACGGAACTGACTTGCCCCGCCGTCGCTCTCGCTCCTGCCAGCAGCTTTCCCGGCGTCACTTCCGCCCGTCGACGATCAAGCTCGACTTCCGGCAGCTCGCTTCCCGAGCAGCAACTGGCCGGCCGGACGCCTCGTCTGTTTGTGAGCGCCCGACCCTCTCCGTCCCTCCGCCTTCCTGCCAGGCTTCGAGCAGTCTGCCTCGCTGCAGCTGCCACTCCCACTGCCGTCTCGCCCCCGCTCTGCGGGCGGTCCGCCTTCTGCCATTCTTTCCGGGGTTGTGCGCTGACGGCCTCGTCATGTCCGTCATACGCGCGTCCGGTCCCCTTTCCTCAAGAGCCTTCCATGCTCGCGCTTGACCGATCGCACGGCGCCCATCAACCTCACGCCCACGTCCACGGCCCGGCCGCGTCGTCGTCGTCGACCAACCCGTCCCGGCCGAGCATGTCGTCCGCCTCGCGCAGGTCGAGCTCGCACAGCGGCCAGTCGTACGACCTCCCGCCCCGGAGCCGGTCGACGCCGCCGATCCTGCCCCACTCGACCTCGTCCTTCTCGGCCGGTGCCAACGGCGGGCCCAACATCTATCAGCAGCAGCAGCAGCAGCAGCAGCAGCAGCAGCAGCAGCAGATGCAGCAGTGGCACGCTCACCAGCAGCAACAGCAGCAGCGGCAACAATTCGGTGGCGGCGCCGGATGGAACCCCTATGGCAGCGTCGGCGCCGGCACACCGCAGTCGCAGCAGCAGCAACATCAGCAGTGGACCCAGCAGGCGATGGCCGGTCTCGGCTCGCCTCACTTCTTCCACCAGCAGCAGCAGCAGCTGGCCGCCTGGGCGTCAGTCTACCAGCAGGTCCGTCCGCAGTCGCCCTTGTTTGTAAGTCGCATCGACCGCCAGATTGGCTGACGCCCTCAACCCCCTGTCTTTCCTTCGGCGACCTCAGCAATTGATGCGGTCAGGCTCGTCGCCACCCGTTCCGTTCCCGAACAACGGCGGGGGTTCGAGCTCGCCCTACGGCCACCCCGCCGACTTTGGCCCGCCGTCGCACATCCAGGACCCGGCCCGCCGGCGGACGACATCCGGCCCGCAGCAGCAGCAGCAATCGCAGCGGTCGGCGTCTGCTGACCTGTCGTCCTACTTTCCTCAGCCAGGCGGAAGCAACAACGTCGGCGCCGCCGCGGCCGCACATGCCCGGCACGCCTCGTTCTCAACCGCGCCGCAGCCTTACGGTTCGCAGCCTCGACAGCAGCAGCAGCAGCAGCAGCAACGGCAGGACTCGCGCCAGCCTTCACCGCCCTCGTCTGAGCCCTCGAACGGCGGTCTTCCGCCCCAGGGCGGTGGCTTCCACCCGTATCGCCGGCCAGAGCGCAAGCCGGTGCCGTCGGTCTCGGCGGCCTCGGCGCGCGACTCGCCTACGCCGTCAACCGCAAACGGATCGGACGAGCTCGGCCGGCCGAGCCGGCCTTACGCCCGGACCGCCGATGGTGCGCGGTCCGACTCGAGCGTGAGCTCGCGCTCGTCGGCCTCGCGCCAGCAGTCGGACCGCGAGCAGCAGCATCGTCAGCAGGCGCCGCCGACCAAGGCGCGTGGTCCCAACACGCCAACGACGACCGCCGACTCGCACGCCCGCGGCCACTCGCTCTCGTCCTCGTCCGCCTCGAACGGATCCATCTCGTCCCTTGGCGCGGTCGTCAGCCCGCCTCGCCAGCAGCGGACCGTGACCGCCGACGGCTCAGGCCGGTCGTCGGTGAGTTCGACTCCTCAGGGCGGGTCGCCGCCTCGCGCGCAGGGCGCGCAGGCCGGTGGCAAGCCGCCGGCGAAACCGAGTCCGCTCTCGCAGTCGCAGGCGCAGAATGAGCCCGTGCGCCAGCCAGCGGTGACGCCAGCAGTGCAGAAGCTGGCAGCAGCGCCCGTGACCGCCGCTCCGGCGGCCGCTCCCGAGAAGGTCAAGAAGGGCTTCATGGGCAAGCTCAAGGGCAAAGGCAAGCCGCCGTCGACCGAGCCTGGGTCCAAGGCCAATCCGCTCATCCGCAATGTCTCGGGTCCGGCGACGGTCGGTGAGCCGACGACTGGCTCATCGGCTGATGGCCCGCCACTGTCACCCGACGACGCAACCTTTGTTGCCGCCGGCGACGAGCCGGGCAAGCGGGGCGGCCTCAAGCGGACGCGCAGCCTCTTCAATATGAAGAACGCGAGCACCGACAACATCTCCATCGCGAGCGCGGCTAGCAGCGCGAGCATGATGATCCGCAAGATTGGCTCGTTTGGCAAGCTCGCCTCGCGCAACAGGTGCGTGGCCCCCGGGCGCTTGCCCGACCGCGCTAGTCCATGCGTCGTTGCTGACCTCCTTGCGACCCCGACTCGCAGCATCTCTGGCATCTCCAACATCTTCAAGGACAAGAAGAGCAAAGACCTTGACGACCTCGACGGCGGGGCCGAGAAGAAGAAGGGTGGGCTCTCGGCCTTCCGGAGCCGCAAGACGGCGCCGTCGGCGGCGGCCACGGCCCGGGCAAGCGCCGAGCTCGACCGCCAGGCCGCCGTCACGGCGTCGGGCCTGACGCCGGCCGCCCGGCTCGCGCGCCAGCACACGATCAAGAGCAAGGCGGCTGAAGAGGCTGAGGAGGAGCGACGGCGGTCGACCATCGGCGACGTCGTCACGGAGGACGGCCGGCGGCCGTCGCTCGACGTTCCGACGGCGTGGGAGTCGACGACGGCGACCTCGCAGACGAACGGCCGGCAGCCCGTCCAGCTTGTTGACGACGGCTTCTCTGACAGCGAGGATGAGGACGACAGCCGATCGCTCGACGTCGACGATGTTGCGGACCGGCTGGCCGGCGCCGGAATTGACGACCATGCGGGCGACGAGGCTGGCGAGTATGCCGACTGGGGCACGTACCCCGTCTCGGTGCCACCTGCCGCGCCTCGGAGCATCCTCAAGCGTATGTCTCGGCAGCTCTGCGTCTCCGCTGAGGGGCATCTTTGACGATTTTCCGCCTCACCCCCTTCCTCTTGCAGAACACTCGTCGTACGGCTCCGCTGCCGAGCTCGAGCCTCCGCAGCCCGCCTGGACGCGCATGCGGTCCAACTCGTCCGACCAGTCGATCAGCGCGACCGCGCTCGGCCCCAACGTTCTCAACGACCTCCAGCCGGACGCTAATCAGATCGATGGCGTCCACCCCGGCGACCTCCACCATGGGCACGTCGACTCACCCGCAAGCGGCGCGGCGCCCGCCCTACCGCCGCTCCTGTCGCCAACGGACGACCCCTTTGCAGCGACGACCGACAAGCTGTCGTTCCCTTACCAGAATCCGGCCCACAACTCGTCGGCGCCGACGCTCTCGCTCTTCGCCACCCCGGCTGCCCCCGTCTTCAACCACCGGTCGGTCACCGCCCCGCCGGGCAAGCGCAAGGAGATTGCCTGGGCGCCCAACTGCGCCGTCTACCACACGTTCCACGCGACCGAGTACGACCGACGTGAGTGCCTCGCTCAGCCCCGGGCGATGCTCGATGCGAGCTGCCCTGCTGACGTTCTCTCGCTGCTCTTCGTTCGCAGGCTCGGAGCCCGCTACCTGCAACCGCTTGACACCGGCGCTCGCGCAAGAGATCAAGCTCTTCCTCAACCACTACAAGATGGAGGAGATGGAGATCCACCCGTCGAGCAAAGCCTAGTGCGTGCTGCGCCGGCCCTGATTGCCCTCGCAGAATGCCATCGCTGACCGGCCCGTTGAACGTTTCGCAGCACACACTTCTTCCCTTGAGACTCCCCGGCGTGTGCCGGCCCTTGCGACCCTTCCTTTCTTTCTTCAACCCGAATGGCCCAAACGGCCGATCTCGTCGCCCGACGAACCCCTTAGATGCGTCACGACGGATCCTGCACGTCCCTCACTTACGACCGACTCTCTTCGAGCCCAGTCGGCCCTTCAAGCGTCGCACCGGCGACTGCCTCTCGGACCTTTGCCTGCCTGCCCCCGTTGCCGCCCTTGCCCTTCCTTTCCCTTGTCTCTGTCGGCCAACCCCATCGGCCCCGAACCCCGCGACCCCCCCTTCTTGCTCACACCTCTCCATCGCCTGCTCACCAACCTCACGCCTGGCCCCCATCCTTTGCATCCCCGCCCATTGTAGCAG
>Ga0308160_10000299_pt1 | contig 112074 bp, 93 predicted proteins | sample PhyFR1_FD_201036 | JGI IMG/M metagenome (GOLD analysis project Ga0308160, IMG submission 201036) | Phyllosphere microbial communities from UC Gill Tract Community Farm, Albany, California, United States - DLSLF.R1 | ecosystem: Host-associated > Plants > Phyllosphere > Unclassified | place...
CTTTTTATACATGGGATGGGCGGGGGGGCCTTATTGGTTACTGCCCAAACAATTATTACGGAAAGTTATCCCAAAGAAAAACGTAGTATGGCTCAGGCTATCTACGGTATGGGGGTTATCGTAGGTCCTACCTTAGGGCCGCCGTTGGGGGGGTATATTATCGATAATTTCTCATGGCCTTATATCTTTTATATCAATGTGCCGCTTGGAATTATCGCCACCTTGCTGACATTATCTTTTGTACGCAGTCCTAAATATAGCCAAAAACAGTCCGCGAAAGAGGTAGACTGGTTCGGTATGATATTTTTGATTATGTTTATCGGTTCGCTCCAATTTGTGCTGGAACATGGTCAACAGGACGACTGGTTTGATGACCCATTAATCTTAGGATTGTCTATTTTATCGGTCTTTGGATTGCTATTTTTTATTTGGCGAGAGCTTGTCTATGATAAGCCTATTGTCAATCTTCGGGTATTGAGAGATAAAAATTTGCAGGTCGGGGTAATCATGAGCTTTATACTAGGCTTTGGTTTATTTGGATCTACTTTTATTATTCCCATCTATACACAATCAATATTGGGATGGACGGCGACGGATGCAGGTTTGTTATTATTGCCAAGTTCGATCATGACAGGCATTATGATGCCTTTTATTGGTAAAATGATCCAAAATGGTGTACCTCAGAAATATATGGTTGCCGTAGGGCTAAGTATCTTTTTCGGTTTCTGTTTTTGGATGTATAGTCTGATGACGAATGATACCGGTTCGGAGCATATGTTCTGGCCTTTAATTCTCCGTGGAGTGGGTCTAGGTTTGTTGTTCGTTCCTGTTATGACACTCTCTTTATCGACATTACATGGTAAGTCGATCGGTGAAGGTGCAGCCTTTACGGGGATGATGCGTCAATTGGGCGGTTCATTCGGAATTGCCTTGATTACGACATTTATTGCCCGTGATTCTCAAAAACACCGTGTTGACTTGGTGGCTAACTTAGATCCAAGTAAATTTGATGTGCAGCAGCGTGTGCAACAATTGCAAATGAGCTTTCAGGCGAAAGGTTTTTCGCCAAACGAGGCTTTGGCAAAGGCTCATCAAATATTAGACTTAAGTGTTATGAAACAAGCGACAGTTTTATCCTATATGGATGTATTCTTATATCTCGGTGTCGTATTTTTACTCTGTGTTCCATTTGTATTGATGATCAAACAGGGGAAAACACAAATAGATATGTCCAGTGTGCATTAGATCATGGTTGGTCGGTTTAGCCGCCATAAAAGCTAATCGTTGAATGATAAACAGTTCATTGTTCAACCAAAGCCCTCAAAAGTATGTAGCTTTTTGAGGGCTTTTTTTGTTCGCCATTTTTTTTGGTAGAAAGTACGTTTGGTGACGTTTGATAATTGTCTGTATACGCTATGGCATTGCAAATATTGTAAATCGAAAATCATAATTGAAAAACCTGATTTAAAATTAATTGTTTAATAATAAAGAATTTTGGAGGAATCAATCTTTTGGAATAGCGAAAAGATGGTTCTTTTTGAATGGTGATTAAGGAAGATTTTTTGTTTTAAAATAACGACTGCATGTATACGGAAAAGCTTAACTTTTTGGCATTTATCATTCCCTTGTTTTTAGTTTTGATGCTGTTGGAATATTGGTATAGCTTAAAAAAACAGAAGCATTTTTATTCTTTTGACGAATCAATTTCAAATCTCAATGTTGGTATCGTCGAGCGTATGTGTGATATGTTTTCCGTGAGTCTATTTTACTTTTTTTTCGTTTGGGTATATCAAAACTTCGCTATCTTTCACATTGAAGCTAATGTTTGGACCTGGATCTTACTTTTCCTATTTACAGATTTTCTCTGGTATTGGTATCATCGTTACAGCCATGAAATTAACTTACTTTGGGCCGCGCATGTAGTCCATCATCAGAGTGAAGACTATAACTTTACTGTAGCTGCCCGGATTACTATATTTCAAGCGGTATTTCGCTCGCTTTTTTGGGCTTTTATTCCCCTGTTGGGCTTCCCGCCTTTTATGATGACAGCCATTTTGTTGGTACATGGGGTATACCCATTCTTCTCCCATACGCAAATTGTCGGTAATTTGGGTATGCTCGAGCGGATATTTGTGACTCCCTCACATCATCGTGTACATCATAGTAGCAATGAGATCTATCTAGATAAAAATTATGGGGACATTCTGATTATCTGGGATAGACTGTTCGGAACATTTATTCCGGAGCGGAAAGAGGAACCTTGTATCTATGGCCTTACAAAACCTATTCATCGCTATACTTTCCTGTGGCAGCATTTTCATTATTTATTTGAAATTGGCTTGTCATTTAAGCGGGCAAAGGGATTTAAAAATAAAATGCAGACTATATTTGGTCGGCCCGATGATATCCAACCTGAAATTAGAGCGGAATTGGAACAGAAAATTTTTGCAGGTATCAAACCACAAGTTCATGGACAGCGGTTAAGTCGTTATATCTTTTTTCAGTCCATGCTGACGATGATCCTTCTTTTTTTCTTTTTGCTCTACGGTAATTATCAGCAATTCATGCAGCTTGTTGTTGGTGGGGGATTTATTCTCTGTAGTGTTATCTGTATTGGCGGGCTTTTGGAACATGAAGACTGGGTTTTTCCGCTTGAGATGTTTCGATTATTTATGTTTCTACTGTATATTGGTCTAACTTTCTATTCACCCACAGGTCTTGTTTTACTACTATGTTTCGCTTTAATTCAATTGGTTTTTTATAAAAGGTTAGCGGGCTACTATAAGAAAGTTCTCGATCTTCAAAGAAGTTGATTTCATCGTAAATCGTTGTTGTCTGCCTGAATAGTTTTTTTGTAATATATATCCTCATCTAGTTGATCTTATTGTCAATCATTTGTAAACCTATTTATATAGGTCTACAAATGATTGACAATAAGATCTTGCCATAATATCCCAGCTGTAGTGCGCTAGGGTATTTTGTTTAAATTCGAGGCTGAGTTTTTTATAGTGCACAGGATTATCTATAATCGCTTGAAGTTGTTCGACCCAAACTTTTTGATTTTTACTTGCCAGGAGCAGGCCATTGCAGTTATGTGTAACTGCACTTGTAATTCCTTCCAATTCGGAGGCGATCACTATAGTGCCCGCTGTTGAAGCTTCTAAGCAGACGAGACCAAATCCTTCCATATCACCGGATACTTCAATGTTGGGCATCAAAAAGGCTTGTGCATTGGTCAGGAGACTCTTTAGTTGTTCGAAGGGAATCTTTCCGAGATGTTGAATTTTTCCGGGATAAGTTTTCAGCAATTTTCGGATTGCCCTCTGATCGGTCGGGAAACCAAGGAATAGGGTAATTAAATTGTATAATTTTTTTGGCATAAGATGCAGCAGATGCTCTTTCCATGTAGGTTTTTGATCAAATGGACCAACCATCAGCAATTTGAAATCTCCTTGGATGGCAGGAATCACATGCTTCATCAACCAAGAAAAGCCTTTCCGTTTGACAGGTCGTCCCAATGTGATAAAATAGGGTATTGGATCAGCTTTAAGATCTGTGTCGTCAACTAGAGGGGATCTATCTATCGGATCTACACCGTTGGGTATGATGGTGATTTTGGAAGGGTCAATACGACGTAATTGTGCCGCGTCAGCTGTGGCTTGGCTAACTGCAATAATCTGATCAAATGTATTAAATCGGGGTATGATTTTACGCTGGAAATAGCTGAGGGGGAAAACGATATCTAGTCCATGAAGAGTAGCAGCTCGTTTTAAGTGTGCATATCCTTTGTGAAAGGAGGCTAAAGAAGCAATTAGTCCATCATTAAAATGGATAAGCTTAATGCCGGGATTATCTTTGACTTTGACAAGGATACGACGATTTAGCTGAAAGAAGAACGCTAAAACGGATTCTTTATTGTCGTAAACTAATGTATGTACTTTCAAGTATAGCGCCGCTGTATTAATGAGTTCAAAACTCTGTTTTTCCATACCTCCAACACTTGGAGGGTATTTGTGGCTGACAAATAATATTTCTATTTCAGACGGGGACATGAACTGGTTTCTTTTTGATACATAGATAAAATATAAATCCCATACCTATCCAGATAAGCTGTCGGCCCCGACGCAAGATTGAAACACTGAGCCAAATACTTCCGCCTGTAATACCAACCATGTTGAGCAAAAGCTTGTTTGCGATTTCTTCAACACCGAGTTGCCCAGGAATGAAAGCACCTGCACTTTTGAGAACAATGACACTCATGTCCAGTATTAATCCATGGATCGGCTGCGCGGCGACACCTAAAAATTTGAGGATATAGTAGAATTCAAGACTGCCGATCACCCAATGTAAGGCAAAAAGTAAGTATGAGCACCAGAAAACCTTATTCTGATGTCGGTAGAAGTCTTTCACACTCCAGAGCAATGCCAGCAAATGAACTCTTGCTTTCCCAAAAAATGTTGCTGTTGAAGCCGTATTTTGCGAAGGACTTTTTGCTGCTATTAACCAGTAGAGTATAAAGATAGCGAAGAGCAGCAAAAGTGCACAGATGATATAGATTACATGGCCTGTATAGCGTACAACTTCATTTTTTAAAGGAGATAACATCAGCCAGAGCATAGCAATCAAAAAAAGAGTCAATTGAGACAGTACAGCGGTAATACGGGATATCGCTACCGAATTCAATCCTTCTTTTAGGGGAATATCATAACGCGTTAGTAATTCGGCTTTCAATAAATCGCCTCCGATAATGCTTGCGGGATTGAATAATCCAACAGTTTCACCGATTTGGCGTATGGCAAAGAGTTCATATAGATTGACCCTCTTTTTAGCGGAGCCCAAACATATCCACCAAGCTAAAGTCCCTAGCAAATAGGCTGCACAAGTTGTCAATATAATAAGGATAAAACGATAGCCAACTGCTGAGAGTTCTTTTTTCAATGCATTTAAGTCGCTTTTAGCTAAAAAGATGCAGATGGACAGCAGGATCAAAAGCAGCAAGGTGCCTTTGAGGATCTTTTTTGGACTTGTCAGTTTGCCCATGCTAAATCTGTCTCCTGAGTTTTGTCTGTCAATAGTTCAATGTCATCGAAATACTGCTGGGATAGTCTATTCCAATCCAGCTGTCCAACATAGGAAAGACCTTCTGCGACGAGATTCTTTTTTAATTTTGTGTCTGAAAGAATTTTTTTGAGGAAGTAGACATACCCTGCTGCATTTTCGGGTTGGCACTTAAAACCATTTTTTCCATGCTGAATCAGGGAGGCGGAACCTCCACCGTCAGCGATAACACAAGGAAGCCCGGATGCTAAAGCTTCGACAACGACGTTTCCATATGTTTCTGAGACTGACGGGAAGACGAAAGCATCTGCAGAAGCATATAAAATGGCGAGTTCTTCATGGTTTTTCTTTCCTAAAAATATAGCCTTGGGCATCTCCTGCATCGCTGTTGTTCGCGCTGTTCCTTCACCGACAACGATGAAATTATAGTCTAGATTTTGTGCTTGTATATGCTGATAGATTTCAATGAGCGTTTTTATGTTTTTTTCCCAGACAATACGGCTGACAAAAAGTATAGTCTGCTTGTTATTTTTTGTAATGGTCTGTAGGTATGAAAGACTCCTTTTATGTGGATTGAACAAGGTTGTATCTATTCCTCTTTGCCACAGCTTCAATCCCTCTTGTTGTAAACCGATCTGCTGTAATTCGTTTAGAATAGAATTTGTCGGCACATAAACAATGTCACATTTGTTGTAAAAATTATTCATTGCTTTTTTCATCCATTGTTCAGTTGGTTTGACCAAGGGTAGTATATTCTTGAAATAATAGGCAATGTAAGAAAGGAAATGTGTGTGATAGATGGTAAGTACGGGGATATCTTTACGTTTGGCATAATTCAATGCAAAGAAACCTAAAAGGGAAGGAGTCGCAATGTGGATCATGTCCGGTGCAAATTCATCTAAGGCGAGTTCCAATTTCTTTTTAATAAGCTGTGGAATAGCGAGACAATAATCATCATTGACGGGTATCTTGAATGTCGGGACCTTATAAGAATGAAAATTTCGAAATTGCGTGGGGCCGCCGCCATAGATAAAGAAGTAGTCGAATTTTTGCTGGTCGATGCGGTTTATCAGTTGAAACATTGTACGCGATGCGCCGTCAAAATCCGCGACGAGTATCTCTGTAAAGAATGCTACCTTTCTCATGTTATTCTTATTAGGGGTTGTATAAAAATATCTGAAAGCTGTAACCCCTATGCTATATTCGTATTAACCTTTTGTCATTATAGTGTTTATAAATTATGAGTTTTTAATAATTTGTGCATGATTATTAAAAATAGAATTAATTGAATATGATTACTGAGCTAATATTTGTGCTGTAGTTTTGGATTGAACAAAATATTCAATCCATGTTATTAGATCTATTGTTCGAGAAAAAAATTAGACCCAAAGGGTTTCGAAAGATTCTCGTGCTATTTGTTTGTGCATCTGCAGGTGTGATGCTGGGTTTTAAGCTTAAACCGAAACAGCAGCCGAAGCCTGGCAGTTTGGTCTCTGCGTCTATGCCGGAGGCAAATTACGGACAGCTTAATTTGTTAACATATAATATTGCAGGCCTGCCTGAGTTGATTTCCAGTGCGGTCGCCGAGCGGTCTTCGAGTATTACTTCGATTGGGGAGCGGATCAATACATTTGATATCGTCAATGTGCAGGAGGACTTTAATTACAATAAGTTTCTTTACAGTAAAAATAAACATAGCTATCGAACTGTAAATATGGGTGGGGTACCCTTTGGTGATGGCTTAAGTACGCTTTCAAAATATCCTATTGTTGAGTTCGAGCGAATAAGCTGGACTGATTGCAATGGCACAGATTGCCTGACTCCTAAAGGTTTTTCTTATGCACGAATTCAATTGGCCAGGGAGGTGTTTATTGATGTCTATAATGTACATGCAACAGCACAGGATGATCGGAATGCAACTATAGCCCGGCAGAAGAACATCAATCAGCTGAAGGCCTATATTAAAAAGTATTCGGCTGGTAAACCACTTTTAATTATGGGAGATTTCAATGCGCATTATGCTTACGAACTAGATAATGTCGGTTCTTTTCAAAAGGACTTGGGTCTCGTCGATGCCTGGATCAATTTGCAAAATAGGGGAGAAATTCCTAGTCATCAAGCGCATTTTGAAGCGAAAACCGCACTGGAGCTGACGCCGGATTGCGAAGGTATTGACAAAATTTACTATCGCAATGATAATCATCTGGTATTTGAAGCGAAGAATTATCAAATCCAAAAACAGCTTTTCCAAAATGAGGAGGGGCAAGATTTATCAGATCATTGCGCGGTCTCCTTGCAGTTGGGCTGGCGTGTTGTCAGATCTTCGGTTCAGTAAAATAAAACTTTCTCAATTCTTTCATATCAATCGCGATTAGCACTGAACCCCTCAGTGCTTTTTTATTGAATGTATAACTCGATTGCTTATTCGATTGTACTGCTTGGTTTATTTCTTTTAAGATCCTGTAGATAAACCAGCGTATAGCCTCGCTTCTTCTTTGTCATGAATTTAGTCGGGAACTGTTTTTGACCTACCCTCAACACGGTTAATAAAAAAGCCCCATAAAATAAATTATGGAGCCTTTATAAAATTGGGATAAATTATCTTATTTATACATTTCTTCACGTTGTGCTTTAACCACATCGCTATTAATGTATTCATCGTAAGTCATTAATTTGTCGATGATACCTTTAGGTGTCAATTCGATAATTCTATTGGCAACAGTTTCAGTTAACTCATGGTCACGTGAAGTGAACAACATCGATCCTTTAAAATCAGACATGCCATTATTTAAGGCTGTAATTGATTCCAAGTCCAAGTGGTTTGTAGGCTCGTCGAAAATAAGGAAATTGGCACCTTGAAGCATCATTCGAGAAAACATACAACGCATTTTTTCACCTCCAGATAGCACAGATACTTTTTTCATAACTTCTTCACCAGAGAACAACATTTTTCCTAAAAAACCGCGCAAAAATTGTTCATCTGCTTCTGGATTCGTCGTATAGTCTCTTAACCAATCGACTAGATTTTCGTTTTTACCTTCAAAAAATGCGGCATTTTCAATTGGCATATCTGCAGGAGTGATGGTCACGCCCCATTTAAATTCACCGCCGAAGTCAGTATCTCTGCCAGTGATGATATCGTAGAACGCCGTTGTAACCAATGAATTTGGACCTAATACAGCGATTTTATCACCTTTATTAATCATAAATGTGATATCCTTGAAGAAAACTTCACCATTGACTGTTTTGCTCAATCCTTCTACCTGTAAGGTTTGATCTCCGGGCTCGCGGTTCATGGTATTGAACATGATTGCCGGGTACTTGCGGTTAGATGGCTTGATTTCGTCAATATTGATTTTATCCAAAGCTTTCTTACGTGAAGTTGCTTGTTTAGATTTGGAAGCATTCGCGGAGAAACGACGGATAAATTCCTGCAGTTCCTTAACCTTATCTTCCATCTTTTTATTTTGGTCAGAACGTTGTTTTAAAGCTAATTGAGAAGATTCATACCAGAACGAGTAGTTACCAGTATAGATTGTCATCTTACCAAAATCGATATCCACAGTATGTGTACATACGGCATCCAAGAAGTGACGGTCATGGGATACGACTAGGACGATTGCTTCGTAACTCGCTAAAAAGTCTTCTAGCCACGCAATGGTATTGATATCTAAGTCATTGGTAGGCTCATCGAGAATCAAAATGTCTGGTTTTCCAAATAGCGCTTGCGCTAAGAGTACGCGAACTTTTTGATTACCGTCGATTTCGGAAACCAATTTATAATGTAGATCTTCTTTGATGCCCAAACTGCTCAATAGTGTAGCTGCATTGGATTCGGCATTCCAGCCATCCATTTCCGCAAAAAGACTTTCCAATTCACCTGCACGTTCGCCATCAGCATCAGAGAAATCCTCTTTCATGTAAATAGCATCCTTCTCTTTCATGATTTTGTAAAGCTCTTGGTTACCCATCATGACAGTTTCCAGGACAGTAAATTCGTCGAAAGCATAGTGATCCTGGCTTAAAACAGACATGCGTTCACCTGGCGTAAATGCCACCGAACCTGTTGAAGGATCAACTTCACCAGAGATAATTTTTAAGAAAGTAGATTTACCTGCTCCATTAGCGCCGATAATACCGTAACAGTTTCCAGGTGTGAATTTTAGATTGACATCTTCGAATAGTACACGTTTACCAAAACGAAGGGAGAGATTTGACACATTAATCATGCTGCAAAGATACGTTTTAATCTTGTATTTTTAACTATTAACGGTGATCACTTCTATTGAAAATAGCGGAGTCTTAAATGTTACGGCGAACAGTTGATTTTGAGGTCTTTCCAACATGTTGTATGCTTCTTGTATGCTTCGGAATGGAAGGAAGCACGCGGTTTCATTTAGTGAAGGATTAAACTTGGGGTAATAGTCTCCTATTGAATTAATAAATGATGAATATTGTGCTAGATAGCCAAATTGGCTTCTTTTTTGTTGTGCAAGAGCTGAAAATGAAATCAATTATGAAGAGAAAAAGAATAACCTGTTCTATTGTACTTGTTGTCGCTTTTTTATTGAACCTACAGGACGCATCTGCCCAATTTGGAGGTTTACTTGATAAAGCGAGCAAGGCTGTTGCTTCCAAGGGGAGCAAAATGCTGGGCTTGGATAAATTGTTAAAAGAGCCAGAAGCTATCAGCACCAGTTTTGAAGATGTAAATAGGAAAGACGAGCAAATGCCGGACTTTCAAAATACGGCTGTTTATAAACCACTGGAAAATTTACCAAAAAATGGAAGCGACGGTTACTTATTAGAGGCTGGAAATTTTGAAATGACCAATAAGAGCTATTGTTTAAAGGCTGGTACTTATGCACCTTCAAAAGGTGATGGGTATATGTATGCGCCAACATTGGGTAAAAAGAGGGAGGTTGTTATTGCTATTTTGAAAAGTGCAGAGAAACATCCAGAAGTTGCCCAGTCTGATATACAGATGCTATTGTGGACGATTATTGCGAAGACAAAATTTATTGATTATTCAGGACCTGTAAAAGAGACGGCTTTAAAACTGCTTACAGCTGAGCAAATTTTACATCTAGAAGGCGGTGCTCTTGGCGTTTTGCCATTTGATGTTGTTCAGAAAGCAAAAGACCAAATGCCACCTGCTTTACAGACAATCTTTGAAGCGGAAAATAATATTCGACAGCTCGTCTCCTCAGGAAATTACTCTTATGCCGATTTTGAACAATATGCAATCTTGGCTGGTATGTCTGCGCCTCGCACGGATGTGCCGAGCGGTATTTGGACGCTTCATCCCGATGGTTATTATGTTCGCTACTTTCCAAACGGGTATGCAATTACCAAAGTTCAGGTATATGTCCCTCAAGAATTGATTGCAAAATTGAACGGGAAGAAATTGGTATATGATGCGACAGACGATATTGCATGTCCGGCAAATACTGGATCGCAGCGATTGGCACAGACGAATGAGCCGATTCGCCATTAAGATTTAAGTTATTGAAATTTATAGGAGGGGACTTTGTGTGGGGATGAAATTTAATGAATAAGGGAGATCTGCTGATCTCCCTTATTCATTAAATTTCCTCTTTTGCCTCCTGTATAATATATAAACAATGACAATAATAGCGATGATTGCTAAAATAATGTAATGGGAACCTGAATGTTGGGTTTTATCCTCTGTCGTCTGCGCATATGTAAAATTTGCTACGAAAAGAAGCACCATGAAAATCCACTTCTTGCACATAATAAACGGTTTATTAACTATAGTAGCAAGCTAAGTATTTTTTGCAACAAAGCCAAATTTATTCGGCAAAAAATGACAAAGCTTTTTAAGAATTATTTCTTCCTGATTTATCGACGTTGCTTCTAATCCATTTGCTGAAAAGAGTAGCATGCAAGGGGATAGATATATGGTCATTTTGTTGTCGCAGGTTGAAGCTGTCAATTTGTGAGGCTGGTGCCCCGACAGTTGAAGCATATTGTCCGGCAAAATTGGATAAATGGCTATAAAAACCGTATCTTGTAAACCTTTTTAAGCGTTTTTAGTTATCTATATCATGTCGAAACTTATCAATTTAACTGTCTTTAGAGAATTCTTAAAATCTAGCTTTGCGGGTGGAATTATTCTTTTTTCCTGTGTTATTCTGGCGTTGATTGTTGCAAATACGCGCTTATATGACGGCGTAATGGAGTTCCTGAACCGTGAGGTCGGTTTTGAAAGTGGCAGCATCCATCTAAAATATTCCTGGTTACTATGGCTTAACGATGGTCTAATGGCCGTTTTTTTTCTGCTGGTAGGGCTGGAAATCAAACGTGAAATTGTGGAAGGGGAACTCTCATCGCCGAGTAAAGCAATACTTCCCATATTGGCAGCAGTAGGTGGTGCTATTCTGCCCGCTATTATTTATTTTGTTTTAAATCAGGACACTGCTACCGCAAATGGCTGGGGGATTCCAATGGCAACAGATATTGCTTTTGCTTTGGCCGTTATCACACTTTTAGGAAATAAAGTACCTGCAAGTCTTAAGATTTTTTTAGCTGCGCTGGCAATTGTTGATGACCTGCTTGCGATATTGGTTATTGCTATCTTTTATAGCAATGGCGTTCATGCAACCTATTTATTTATTGCTTTAGGTATCTTTTTGTTTTTGATCGTATTGAATAGATTGGGGGTTAAGGCATTATGGGCTTATCTAATTCCCGGATTATTCATCTGGTATTTTATACACCATTCGGGTATTCATGCGACAATAGCTGGTGTGTTGGTGGCTATGACTTTGCCGACGACACCTGATGCCGAGGAATCTCCTTTGGAAAAACTTGAACATTTATTGACCAAACCTGTCAATTTCATCATCATTCCTTTGTTTGCTTTTGCAAATACGCTTATACCAATTCATGGAGAAATGATCGGTGGTTTGACTTCAAAATTAGGTATTGGTATTATTCTTGGCTTAATTGCCGGTAAATCCATCGGCATATTTTTGATCTGTTTTATAGCTAAAAAATTGAAGATCGCTCAGCTACCGGAAGGAGCCGGTTGGAAGCAGATTTTTGGTGTAGGGCTATTAGGAGGAATTGGTTTTACCATGTCAATCTTTATCTCAATACTGTCTTTTGACGATGCATTATTGATAGAAGAAGCGAAATTTGCTGTACTTATAGCTTCGTTATTTGCCGGTTTGCTCGGTTATATCGTTTTGAGTTTTGTGGCTTCATCAAAGAAAAAGGCTACTATTCGTTAAGTTCTGTGTAAAATATATCGTAGATATAGAATAATGGACTTTTGATCGACAATTTCTGACAGTAATTCCCATATAGCAGCGTGAATGTATACCGCTTTGGGATTTAATATACAGATACATAATAACAGGTCCGGGGAATGATTTTCCTCTTTTGTGGAATAGATTTTGTAATTTAGGGGACAACAATAAAAAGAATACTTTGAGGTTTGATGAATTTGGCTTTGTTCCAGCTTTGGAAGAAGGCTTAGAAAGTATGATGTTCGAAGAGGCTACACCTATTCAAGAACAGACTATCCCGATTATCAAAGAGGGAAAAGATATGATTGCCTGTGCACAGACAGGCACAGGTAAAACGGCAGCCTATATGTTGCCAATCCTTGATGCAATCGCACGGAATTCAAGAGAATCTATTCTTGCAATTATCCTCGTCCCGACGCGTGAACTTGCTATGCAAATTGACCAGCAAATAATGGGAATGTCCTATTATACCGGGGCAACGTCCATTGCTATTTATGGTGGTGGAGATGGTATGGGGTATGAACAACAAAAGCGTGCGATACGGGAAGGGGTTAATATCATTGTTGCTACTCCCGGGAGACTAATCAGTCATCTGACTTCGATGAAAATTGATTTGACTCACATCAAGCATTTCGTATTAGACGAAGCTGACAGTATGCTTGATATGGGATTTCAAGATGATATTTTACGTATCGTCAGTTATATGCCGAAGAAAAAGCAGATGCTTTTGTTCTCGGCGACGATGCCCCCCAAGATCAGGTCTTTTGCCCGGAAAATTCTACAGGAGCCTGTTGAAGTCAATATTGCTATTTCTAAACCTTCGGAAGGTATCGATCAACGGGTATATCTTGCCTATGACCAGCAAAAGATGGCACTTTTGAAGAATATTCTCAAGAACCCTGATTATGTTTCTGTTATTATTTTTGCTTCCCAGAAGAGTACAGTCAAGCTGCTTGCGCAGGAATTACAGAAACAGGGGATAGATGCGGAGGGATTCCATTCGGATCTTGAGCAATCCAAACGAGAAGATATTATGGCTAAATTCAGATCACGTCAGGTACGTGTACTCGTCGGTACGGATGTGATATCCCGCGGTATTGATATTGTAGGGATCAGTTTGGTTGTTAATTATGACGTTCCACCGGATCCAGAAGACTACGTGCATCGGATTGGACGTACCGCACGGGCTGCGACTACTGGAACAGCCATTACTTTTGTCAATGATAAAGACCAGAATCGCTTCGCCCAAATTGAAAGCTTAATAGGTTATCCGATTGAGCAATTACCATTGCCTGAAGGATTTGAAGCAGGACCGGTATATAATCCTTCAAAGAAGAATCCGCAGAAAAAAAAGAATTTCAATAAAACTAAAAACAAGAGTAAAAATTACTCAAAAGCGAAAAAAGCTTAGTTGTCAATATGCTGGCCTCATGATTATGGAGCCAGCATATTTATTTTAGATAGTTTATTCTTCAACTGTCCATACCGCTAATTCGTAACCATCCGGGTCTTGGAATTGAAATCTTCTACCGCCGGGAAAACTAAAAATATCTTTCAGTATTATCCCACCAGCACTAATCACCTTATCCCGTGTAGACTGTAAGTCATCGGAATAAATAACCACTAAAATACTGCCATTTTTTGGTACACCTATGGTAAAACCGCCATCGACATATTTTCCTTCGAAAGCCGTATACTCCGGGCCATAATCCGTAAACTGCCAACCAAAGCTTGCCGTGTAGAATTCCTTAGCGCGTGTCAGATCACTGGATACAAACTCAAGGTATTGAATCTGCTCATGTATGAATTTGTTGTCTGTAGGGATAGTGCTCATGATGATTTTATATTTAATATGTGTTAATAGTTTGATCAGGTGTTTTGGTTGTACGACTAAAGCATTAATCCTCTATAAATATAGGAATTTGTCATTCAATTTTTCAAAAATGGTTTCTTCATTATTTAAATTAATGACAGAAAAAGACGAGCTCGAATAGATCAACAAAAGTCATTCATTTCCACATCTGAACAGATCTGGAAATCGCAATGCCACGTAGTGTCGGCTCGCTGAGCAAAATTCCGTTAGTTTGAACTCTGGCCTATTGATGATTTTGATGATTCATACAAAAATTGCAGTGAAGAAACTCGACATGCAATGGCAGATAGCATCGATTGAGATCGTTGAATACTTGCTGTTTACATAGAAAAACCCCCAGAAAGTTGTTTATTCCTGGGGGCATATATTTAATCAGTTGCCTTAATTTTTTTTTTGATTTATGGCGTATTTTGGGAGGGCAGAGTGTCAGTTCCTCCTCCCAATGCACGGTATAGATCTATGGCAGCATTTAGCTTTTCGCGCTTTACGGTAATGCGTTCCAGATCATTTTGAAGAGCATTGTTTTGCGCGGTAATAACTTCTAAATAGTTTGCCATACCACTTTTGTAAAGTAATGCTGCATCGGCGGTAGCTTTGGCCAATGCATTTGATTTTGCATGGATAAGTTGCAGGCGCTGCTCAGTATGTTTAATTTTTGCTAGGGCATCGGAAACTTCGGAAACAGCAACCATGACCGATTGTTTAAACTGCAGGGCTATTTTTTCGCGTTCAATAACGGATATTTCATAGTTTGTTTTTAGTGCTCCTTTTTGAAAAATTGGCTGTGTAATATTTCCAGCGATCGTTTTTACAATTGAACCCGGTAAATCAAACCACTTGTTAAATTGAATCGAGTTGGTCCCAATGGAGGGTGTCAAACTGATCGTAGGATACATCGCAGCCTTGGCAAGTCCCATTCTGCTGGTTGCGGCCACTAAGGCATACTCAGCTGCTCTGACATCTGGTCTGCGGCTTAATAGTTCGGCTGGTACCGCTATTGCAAGCCCCTCTCCAACAATCGTATCATCTAAACTTGCTGTGCGTTCGATATTTTCGGGAAATCCTCCGCAAAGAATACTGAGCGCATTTTCTTCGACCGCCCGATTTTGATGAGCTAAGGGAATCAATAATTCCGCTGTTTTCTTTTGAGCCTCAGCTTGCTCCACTGCGAGGGAGCTCACGAGTGAGGAGTTGTATTGCAACCGGATCATATCAAGTGTACTATCGCTCAGTTGAACATTTTTTTGAGCGATTTTAAGCTGTTCATCCAAGGCAATCAAATTATAGTATGATTGGATTACTTGCACGATAACACGCGTTTTCAACGCGGATAGGTTTTCCTTTTGGCCAAAGAAATTGGCCATAGCTTCCTCTTTCTGCATCTTTGCTTTTCCCCAGATGTCCGCTTCCCAAGAAAGTCTAAGTGTAGCGCTATAATCGTCCATATAGGGCTTCCCAATAAATTGGTCACTCAACGATCCATTCAACGAGTTGCTTGACAACCACGTTCTGTTGGCTCCAACACTTAAATCAGCCGTAGGCAACAGCCCTTTTCTAGACTGCTTATAGGCAAGTTCCAATTGTCGCATATTTAAGAGTGCAACATGTACATCTGTGTTTTTAGTCAATGCTTTCTCTATGAGTGAGGTCAATAGAGGATCCTTTACAAATTTATGCCAGGAGAGCTGTAGTGTATCTGATGTAAGCACTACATCGCTGTTTTTGAAGTTTTCTGGCATCGCAAGGTCCTGACGCATGTATTTTTTTCCTACACTGCATGACGACAACAAAAAGGAAGTGCTTGCTAAAAGTATAATATAGTGATGAAATCTTTTCATGTTAATCGTTTATCTTGTCTATGAGTTTTTTACCCGAAACTTTTTCTTGTAAATATTGGAACACCAAATAAAGCAATGGTATGATGATTACCCCGAGGATAACACCGCTCAACATACCCATGGCTGCCCCGGTACTAATGGAATGGTTGCCTGTAGCCGTTCCGCCTGTCGCGAACATCAATGGCACCATACCGGCAATGAAAGCTAAGGAAGTCATCAAGATCGGACGTAGACGTGCTCTGGCACCCTCTAGGGCTGAATCGAGGAGCGACGAACCTGCTCTTCGCCGCTGTAAGGCAAACTCAACAATTAAAATGGCATTTTTTGCCAAAAGACCAATGAGCATAATCAGGCCGACCTGTACGTAGATGTTGTTATCCAGTCCAATTGCACGTGTTCCCAGGAAAGATCCTATCATCCCTGTCGGGATCGATAGTAGAACGGCCAGGGGAAGTAGATAACTTTCGTATTGGGCTGACAATAGGAAATAGACAAAAAGTAAGCTTAACGCTAGAATAAGTACTGTTTGATTGCCCGATGACTTTTCTTCTAAGCTTAGTCCGGTCCATTCGTAGCTATAGTCTCCAGGTAATTTGTTCAATACATTTTTTTCCAATGTTTCCATGATCGCACCGTTACTAATGCCCGGATTACTGACGACATTTATAGTCAGTGAATTGTATAAATTATAACGGGTTACTGATTCGGGACCGTATACCTTATGGAGTGTGACCAGGGTATTCACCGGAACCATTTCCCCCAGGTTATTTTTGACAAAGATTTCGTTGAAAGCTTCCTTGTCTGTTCTGTAGATACCATCGGCTTTCACCGCTATACGGTAGAACTTGCCGAAACGATTGAAATTCAAAGATTGATCTCCCGCAAAGTAAGTTTGAACCGAAGAAAGCATTTCACTGACATCTACGCCAAGTTGGGCCGCCTTGTCTTCGTCTACCTCTAGTTCCATTTGTGGATAATCTGCTCTGAACATGGTATAAGCGAATTGTACACCTGGTTGTTGCATAATCTGTGCGATAACAGAGTCTGACATGGCTTTGAGTTCTACAGGTGATTTGCCAGCCCTATCCTGCAAGACGAGCTCAGCGCCATTCATCATACCATACCCGTCTACAGGGGGGGAGCGAAAGGCCATTGCATTGCCTTCTTTGACACTGGCTAATTTTTCCGAAATAACTTGGTGAATCTGTTCAATATCGTTCATTTCACCACGCTTCTTTTTATCCTTCAAACGAATGAAGCCTGTTGCGTATGCCGCACTTGAATTATTACCGATCATATTAAATCCGGTGATACTCGTATGGCTTTCAATGGACGGAATATCAGCAAGTAGTTTTTCTATTTTTTCTACGGCTTTTGTCGTTCGATCAAGTCCAGTCCCTGGAGGCATTTCTAGGCTATAGACCACAAAGTTATCATCTTCCATTGGTACGAAACTTTTGGAAGTACTGGTCATGAGGTATCCGGCAACAGCAATGGTTGCGAGGATCAATATCGCGGAAATCCATTTTTTCTTTGCCAGGAATTTTAATGAATCAACATATCGGTTGGTCATGTTTTCGAAACCGGCGTTAAAAGCTTTGAAAAAACGTTGGGAGAACCCCGTTTTCTGCGGCTGTCCACCGTGATTTTCTGTGTGTGTATTTTTAAGCAATAGTGCACAAAGTGCGGGTGTCAGCGTCAATGCATTGATCGCGGAGATCACAATGGCGATCACAAGTGTATAGGCAAACTGCTTATAAAACATCCCAGAAGAGCCTGTCATAAAGCCAATAGGAATAAAAACAGCACACATAACCAAGGTGATGGAGATTACAGCCCCTGTGATTTCACTCATGGCACTATGGGTAGCTTGCTTACCTGTTAAATTGGATGTTTCCATTTTTCCATGAACTGCTTCGACGACGACAATCGCATCATCGACAACGATACCGATGGCGAGTACCAAGGCAAAGAGCGTCAATATATTGATGGTAAAGCCAAACACCAGTAGAAAAAAGAAAGTACCAACGATAGCGACGGGTACGGCGATTGCTGGAATAATGGTCGATCGTATGTCCTGTAAGAATAGAAAAACAACCAAGAAAACCAATATGAAAGCTTCAATTAGTGTAGAACGCACTTGAGCCGTACTTTCATCCAGCCGTTCTTTGGTACTGATCAGTTTAAATATCTTGATTCCAGGAGGAAACGAGCGCTGTGCTATTTCAATCTGTTTATCGATGCCTATTTCAATTTCATTCGCATTGGAGCCAGAAGTCTGGAATATACCGATCGTAACGGTATTTAGACCATTATTTTGGGAGTTACCACTATAACTGATTGAGCCAAACTCTATGCGTGCCACATCTTTTAAGCGTACAATCTGGACACCATTATTTTTGACAACAATATTTTCATATTGCTCCGGAAGATTCTTTTTCCCTTTATATCTGATAACATATTCCAATGGTGCTTTTGACTCTTCACCTAATTTTCCTGGAGCTGACTCTAAACTTTGTTTGGAGATTGCAGCAATGACTTCTTGTGGAACCAGTCCATAACTCGCCATTTTCTGCGGATTTAACCACACCCGCATCGAATAATCTTTGGAACCAAATACCATGGCTTGACCGACACCCGGTACCCTTTTGATCTGTGGAATCAGGTTGATGTTGACATAATTCTGTAAAAATAGTTCATCATATTTTTTGTTATCTTCTGTATAGATATTAAAAATCATGATCATACTATTTTGCTGCTTGGAGGTTGTTAATCCCATTCGGACGACTTCCTGTGGCAGGATCGGTGTAGCCTGTTGTACTCTGTTTTGTACGTTTACTGCTGCTTGATCTGGATTTACTCCTGCTTTAAATACAATACGTACCGAGAAAGTACCATCGTTACTGGCAGTCGATGTGATGTATTCCATATCCTCCACACCATTGATTTGCTCTTCAAGGGGGGTAACAACTGATCTTAATACGGTTTCACTATTTCCTCCAGGATAACTTCCGGTCACCTGCACTGTCGGAGGGGCAATATCCGGGAATCGCGTTTGGGGCAGTCTAAAGAGACCGATTACCCCCAAGATGACAAATATGATAGATATAACAGTCGCCAAAACTGGCCTGTCAATAAATTTCTTTAACATTTTAATCTAAATTTTATAAAGCTTTTAGTATCGTTTGTTTCAAATGTGAATATTGAACTTGTATGACTGTTGTTTGAATTTTTCTAAAGTATCCTAAAGAAATGATTCTTCAGCAGTTCTGTTTTTGTCATTCACGATACACCTTGTTACATGTTGGTTTTTTGAGATGGTTGAACCTGCATTCCGTCGTTAAGCACATCAATTCTATTCATCACAATTTTTTCACCTGCGCTAAGACCTGATTTCAATAAATATGCATTGGCCGTATTCCCCGCGATTTCAATTTGCTTCATTGAAATTTTGTTTTTTTCGCCAATCACATAGACAAAGTAACGGTCTTGGATATCTTTCACGGCAGCCATAGGCACCAACAACACGTTTTCATGTGTTTTTTTCAAGATTACTTTGGCGGATCCGCCGGAACGTAGAATTTTTTCTGGGTTCACAAAGCTTGCTTTAAGAGCCATACTTCCGGTTGTTTTATCAATATTACCGCTGGCTAACTCTACTTTTCCAGAATGGTTGTATGCTGTTCCGTCTGCCAATAATAACGTCGCTTGCTGATTGGTAGATTTGCTGTTCTGATCTTTTATAAAGGCTATAAAATCAGCCTCACTTAATGAAAAATAAACATTTACCGTATTGATTTCCGATAAGGTTGTCAAAGGTGTCGCATCTGCTGCGGTAATTAAATTTCCGATCCGATTTGGAATACGTCCGATATAACCACTCACAGGTGCATTGATCAATGTAAATCTGGCATTTATTTGGGAAGAACCAAGTGCGGCATGTGCTTGAGCAACCTGTGCTTTTGCTGCCGCATAATTTGCCTCCGCAGTCTTTAATTGTAGCTCCGTATATACTTTACCTTCGACAAGGGGTTTGATTTTTTCAATTTCCAATTTAGCGTTCTGTTCCGCAGCTAATGCTGCTTGATAGGCCGCCTTGCTATTGTTTACTTGCTCGTTGTATACCTCACCTTTTATTTTGAAAAGGGTTTGACCCTTTGATACATAGTCACCTTCTTTTACGTAGATCTGCTCAAGGTAACCCGTTACCTGCGCTTTGACATCGACGTTGACAGTTCCCTCTAATGTACCGGGATATTTTTTTTCAGTCTCCGCATGTGTGGGAGATAATTCGATAAAGTCAACAGTAACTGCCTGCTCTTGCGGTTGTTCTTGGTTGCCTCCACAGGACGATAATAATGTTGCTGCTGTAAAAAGTGTAAGGAAAGGTTTTAAAGTCATCGTTCTTTGTGCCATTTTATCATTTTATAATGAAACAAAGAAAAGAATTCTTTTAAGCCATAAGACAAAGAAATCTACCGAGACGTTACAATTGCTCGCTGAAACGTAGCATTTATGGTCTGAATTTTACGATATTAAACAATAATATCTTATTGCATTGAGGATATCGGTTTCCAGCATTGATATTCCTTGATTTATAGGAATAAACTTATTCTACGTTTCCGACATGAAAAAAGAGTGCGCAGATCCGTTTTGGCAAGGCATCAATAATCTAACCAATTTTTCAGCAATTGAGCTTTTTCTCGGCTCACAAGAATTTCTACTTGATCGTTATTTTTAATTTCGATTTTTAGTTTTCCATTGAAGTGGTTATGCAATCTTTTGATCGCATCTATATGGATTACGAATTGTCTATTGGCACGGAAAAATACTTTTGGATTTAATTGTTGCTCAAGCTCTTCCATAGTCTGTGGTACAATTTCGACGGTACCGCATTTGAGTTGTGCGTGGGTAAGTTTAAATTCAGAATAGAAGTATAATATTTCTTCAACGAGAATGGTTTTATAGCCGTCTTTGAAGGGAATTAAAAAACGTAAGCGAAAATCTTTCGGATAGATGAAATCCAATAGACTTTGGATTGGCTGCTGGTTAATCTGCTTATCTTTCAGATGGTCAAGTTTCTGGATCGCATTTTCCAGTTCTGTTTTTTCTACAGGCTTGAGCAGATAGTCTATACTATTGAATTTAAAGGCCCGCACAGCGTATTCGTCAAATGCTGTTGTGAATATAATTGGGCAATCTATTTTTATCGATTCCAATATTTCAAAGCTTAAACCATCGGATAGACGAATATCCATCATGACAAGGTCGGGGAGTTCATTGGTTTTGAACCACTGGATACTATCTGCAATATTATCCAGCACATCCAAAATGACGATGGATGATTTTATTTCTTTCAAAAGTCGCTTTAAACGATCAGCATTGAGTTTTTCGTCCTCGATGATTAATACGTTGGTTATGTTCATTATGCTTGCTCTAAAAGTGGTAGGATAACATTAAATGTTTTTCCATCATTATTAATTTGGGGTTGTAGGTTGGATAACAAATCGTAACGTTTACTGATATTTGAAATTCCGATTCCTGATGATTCAGATACGTTCTCAATGGGGATTAATACATTTTCAACGACAAGTTGATTCTGGGAATTGCTGTATACCTTTATTTTCAGTGGTCTTTTTTTATTTGTCTGATTGTGCTTAAGTGCATTTTCTACTAATAATTGTAAAGTGAGGGGGGGTAATTGGAAGTTTCTTTTGGCTGGATTGACATTTATTTCGAAGTTTACACCGTCACCGAAGCGGTTTTTAATAAGAAAAATATATGAATTTAAAAAGTTTAGTTCTTCTTCGAGTGAGATAATATCCTTTTTGGAATTGACAAGAAGATAACGGTATATTTTGGAGAAGTTTTCTGCATATTCATAGCCTAATTGCTGATCTTCGAGTATGATTTCTGATAATACACTGAGGTTATTAAAAACAAAATGGGGGTCAATCTGTAATTTTAGCGACTGAAGTTCTGTTTCAAGAATGACCTGATCGAGTTTTGCGGCACGCATCGACTCATTCTTCCAGTTGGTGATCAAATGACTGCCAATATTGATACCCATTATCATGAGAGCAATCAATACGCTGATTGTGATATTTTGTATCATCCCTCGTTTTTCCTCTAAAGATGGAGCTATGGTAACGTTTTGAGGGCCAAAATAATATTTTGAAATAAGGTACTCTAGGAGCAAGTTGATAAATAGTACGGCAAGAAGATTAATGACGGTTTCGAGCAGGAGGCGTTCTGTCGGAGTATCTTTCCACGTTAAGAACTTGTCAAGCTTATTATGAACAATGATGCTAAATTCGGAAATGATAAAGCTGTATATGATTGTAAATGTCCATTCACCGATTATTTCGAACATATTCCGTTTAAAATAACCATTCCAGCAACTGGAAAAAGGATCTATAATATAAGCGACTAGATAAATGAGGAGAAAGGAAAGAAAGGTAAATATCAGTCTTTTTTTATTTGTGCTGATTAGATTCTTGTCGTTTTTATAAATCGCTATGTCCTGCATTCTTTTAACTTATGTGTATCGGTGAAATCTATGCAAATTTCGTAATTCCTTTTAGTATTGGGCGACTAATTTCTGCTGAAACGTATAAAGCCCTGACTGAAATATCAATTTGATGCACTCAGACGTATATTGATCTAGACCACGCCGATTATCAAGTGGCGGATAGGGGATAATGAAATAAAGCTTGACGAGGGGATGTCAAGCTTTATAATATTGTACGGTGAAATATCTGTTTCTATTATTATCGTAAAAGGCTATTTCGGTTCTTTGTGTGAAGTTGGTGTATGAATAATATCGAAATAGACGGTTTTGTCATTGGTGTTTGGATAAATTCTATAGGTGAATTCTTGCTTTGTTAACACAGTTATATCGACCACACGGGTAAACAATGTCTCACCAGCTGCATTTTTAGCAACAATTGTTCTTGTCTTACCATCTGCCGATACAGTCCAGTCACCGTGCATTTTGGGCGAATCGTCAAGATTGAACATGGTAAATGTACCATCTGATTTGAAATAGGCAAATCCCACAAAATTGGAAACGTTGGCATCTGTTAATACGACGTTTTCGCCTTTATTGTTCTTTGCATTTGTTGTTTCCCAAGGGGTACTTGCTAATACTTCACTTGGTGTAAGTTGTGGTTCAATCACGGTCTCGTCATCTTTACTGCAGCTCATGGTCAGGAATGTGCAGAAGGCAATACAGACAGCCAATGCAATCTTTTTAAAATCTCTCATTTTATAAAATTTATTATATCACAAAAATAGTCGTATTGTTCCAGTGGCATTTGTTCCTTTTATTCCAAGGTTTGAAGGATTTATAACTGGGCATGAAATTCCCTTGTTGAAGAAGAGATAAAAAATAGGAGAAAACTATATGTTGGCTTAGTTTGGTGTCTTTTCTTATAAAGGATTCAGTTTGCATGGCAGTATAAGAGTGGCTATGCGTTCAAAAAAAACAGGGGACCTTGAAAGGCCCCCCATCTACCAGATATGTATAATAAAATTAGAAAATTGCTTTTGTAAGCGTTAGTTGTTGCTCCAGCCGCCGCCTAAGGAACGATATAGATCAACAACTGCAGAAAGCTCTGCTTTTTTTACCTGAGCGAGTTCAAGTTCACTTTGTAATATATTGCTCTGCGCGGTAATCACTTCCAGGTAGGTGGCCATCCCTGTTTCAAATAAAAGATTTGCATGCTTTGTGGCCTCTTTCAAACGATTCGTTCTATCCAATGTAATTTTTTGTTTTTCTTTCAATTTTTGAATGGAAACTAACGCATCGGAGACCTCCCCAGCAGCTGAAATTACTTTTTGTTTGAAAATCAATACATTTTTCTCTTGTTCGACACGTGCTAACTCATATTGTGTTTTCAATTCCTTACGTTGGAAAATTGGTTGGGTAATACTTCCTGTAATCGCACCAAATAAAGAAGCAGGTAAGTTAAACCAATTGCTGGCTTTGAATGCATTTACGCCAGCTTCGGCACTAATCACCAAGGAAGGATACATTTTTGCTTTTGCGTATTGTTGATAGGCTTGTGAAGCCGTGATCGCGAGTTCCGCTTGTTTAACATCGGGGCGATGGCTTAGCAAATCTGCTGGTATACCTGTTGCTAATTCTTCGGGAAACCGAATATTAGTCAATTTTTCCTCCGTTTTGATCTCTTGTGGTAGTTTTCCACTAAGAATCTGAATGGCATTTTCTTGAATTCTGATCTGCTGTTCAAAGTCAGGAATAAGAGCCGCGGCCGACAATCGTTGTGCATCGACCTGTTCCAATGCAAGCAGGGTAATGTCGCCAACCTCATATTGTTGTTGGACAATACGGAGGGTTGTATCGCTTAATTGTAAGTTTTGCTGCGCGATATCACGCAATTGATAAAGCATCAGAAGCTGATAATAACCTTGTGCAACTTGCGCAATTAATTGGGTTTGAATTACTTTTTTAGCTTCTTCTGTCTGCAGATAGGAAGCTAAAGCAGCAATATTTTGGTTTTTGATTTTACCCCATAGATCAGCTTCCCAGGATAGTCCCAGGGATGCCGTATAATCTTCTACATGATGTTGGCCCAAAAACTGCCCAAGGCTCAGTCCATTCATACTATTATTGGATGGATTGGTGCTATTTCCCCGGATCTGCAGCTGTGCAGTCGGAAGATAGTTTGCTTTTGCTTGCCTCAGACTAAGTTGAGATGCTTCAATATTCTTTAATGCAAGTTGCATATCCAAGTTGTGTTGAATCGCGCTATCAATTAAGGTTTGGAGGACTTGATCCTTAAAAAAATCCCGCCAAGGAATAGAGCCTATATTATTTTCTTGCGGTGCTTTTCCCTGATCACGGTATTGATCAGGGAGGGTAGGGGCAAGGTGTTTATTGCTGACCAACTTATCTGTTTTGCAGGACCATGCAATAAAAGATAAGATGAAAACCGTCAGTAATTTTGTTTTACTATTTATATATTTAAATTTTGCCATGATTTACTAATTGTTTGTATGCACGGGAATTTCCATCGGGACTGCATTATTTTCATGCTGTTTTTGTTGTGGAGCACGTCCTATTTTCTCTTGTATAAATTGAAAGAAAATAAAAAGAATAGGGATTACAAAGAGCCCCAGAACGACTCCCGTAAACATTCCTCCCGCAGCGGCGATACTGATTGAGTGATTTCCTTGAGCTGAAGGACCTACTGCTGTCATCATTGGGATCATACCGACGATAAAGGCAAGTGAGGTCATGATAATTGGTCTCAAGCGTAGTCTTGCGGCTTTAAGTGCGGCACTAGGAATAGAAAGACCCTGTTTACGTCCCTGAATAGCAAATTCTACGATCAAAATGGCATTTTTTGCCAATAAACCAATCAACATGACAAGTGCAACCTGAACATAGATATTGTTGGCAATATCTGTGAAGCTAATTGCTGCAAAGACACCAAAGATACCCGTAGGAATAGAGAGGATAACCGCCAACGGAATGATATAACTTTCATATTGTGCCGCCAGTAAGAAATAGACGAATATCAGACATAGAATAAAAATTAACGTAGATTGTCCTCCAGAAACAATTTCCTCTTTGGTCATACCTGAAAACTCATAGGTGAACCCTGTTGGCAATTGTTTTTTTGCAACCTCTTCAACTGCACGGATAGCATCTCCTGAACTATATCCCGGTTTCGGTATCGCATTTATTCCAATTGAATTGAATAAGTTGTAACGAGACGCCGTTTCTGGGCCATATACACGTTCTAATTTTACCAATGTATTGATAGGAACCATGTCACCTAATCTATTTTTTACAAAAATTCCGTCCATCGAAGTTGGTTCGCTTCGATCCCTAGCATCTGCTTGGACCATAACACGATAATATTTTCCAAAACGATTGAAATCTGAGGCTTGGGCACTACCGAAATAGGCTTGCATAGTCTGTAGGATACTTTTTGTGCTGACACCAAGTTGTTCTGCTTTGATATCATCAACTTGTAGTTCATACTGTGGATAATCCGCTTTAAAGGTTGTGAAAGCCATCATAATTTCGGGGCGTTTCATCAGTTCGCCAATGAATTTCTGACCTATGCCACTGAATTTTCCGAGTTGCCCGCCGGTTCTGTCTTGCAGTACCATATCGAGACCGTCTACGTTACTGAATCCTGGGACAGTAGGGAAGGTAAATACAAAGAAATTTGCACCTTTGACATTTGCTAGCCGTTGATTGACATCAGCCATAATTGCATTGATATCTTTGATTTTACCACGCTCTTCATGTGGTTTAAGGAGGATAAACGCAACACCAGCAGATGGGCTTGTAGATTGTGTTAAGATATTGAAACCAGCAAGGACATTCAATGTTTTAGTAAAATCAGCATGCTGAAGTTGTTTCTCCGCTTCGGCTAATGCGCCAGACGTACGGTCCAAAGAGGCACCAGCAGGCATGGATAATGAAACCGCAATAAATCCCTGATCCTCCGAAGGAATAAATCCTGTCGGCGTTCTGCGTATCATAAATATTGTCAAAAGCAGTGTAATGCCTAATCCAGCAAATGCTACCCACTTATAACGAATCAGGAACCGTAAGCTGCCTAAATAATTTTTCGTAAGGCGTTCAAAGCCAACATTGAATCCTGCAAAGAAACGTTCTTTAAAATTAAGCTTCTTAGTGCCAGGTTGTGCATGATGAGTCGGTTTTAAAAATAGCGCACATAGGGCAGGACTTAGTGTCAACGCATTAATTGCAGAAATAACGATAGCAATTGCTAATGTAAAAGCAAACTGCCTATAAAAGACGCCTGTGGAGCCTTCCATGAAACCGATAGGAAGGAACACAGCAGACATGACCAACGTAATAGATATAATCGCGCCGGTGATTTCACTCATGGCTGAAGTTGTTGCCAATTTAGGCGATAGGTTCTCATGTTCCATTTTAGCATGAACAGCCTCCACGACCACGATTGCATCATCGACGACGATACCGATGGCAAGCACGAGTGCAAACAGGGTCAACAAGTTGATCGAAAAGCCAAAAAGCTGCATAAAGAAAAATGTTCCAACAATGGCTACTGGGACGGCGATAGCAGGTATCAATGTCGATCTGAAATCTTGAAGGAATAGAAAAACAACTAAAAACACCAGTATAAATGCCTCAATAAGTGTGTGTTTTACCTGATCAATAGACTGGTCAAGTGCATCTTTAGTATTGTATAAAACAAGATATTTGACACCTTTAGGAAAACTTAAGGATGCTTTTTCCATAAATTCCTGGATTGCAATCTGAATCTCATTGGCATTTGACCCAGCTAATTGCATGACACCAATATTTAATCCTGCTTTTCCATTGATACGGGTGTGGCTCGCATAGGTGTAAGATCCCAATTCTACCCGAGCAACGTCTTTAAGTTTTAATACCGAACCATCTGTATTGGAGCGGATAATGATATTTTCGTAGTCACTAGGTTGATTGAGTTTACCTTTATATTTGATGACAAATTCAAATGCTTCACGGCTGCTTTCTCCAAATTTACCTGGAGCTGCTTCGACGTTTTTATCTTGAATTGCAGCCATCACTTCCTCGGGCGTCAATTTATAAGCCGCCATTTGATTAGGATTCAGCCATACACGCATTGAGTAGTCTTTACTACCACCGAAGGCCAGTGCTTGTCCAACCCCCGGTATACGTTTGAGCTCGGGGATGATATTGATCTGTGCGTAATTGGTAATAAATGTCTGATCGTATTTACCTTGGTCTTCTGTATAGAGATCCAATACCATGATTAAGCTGTTTTGTTGTTTTGCGGTCGTGATACCGGCCTGCACAACTTCAGCTGGTAATTGGCTGGTTGCTTGGGCCACACGATTTTGAACATTGACAGCAGCTTGGTCTGGATCAGTCCCAAGTTTAAAATATACGGTAATCATCAGAGAGCCGTCGTTGCTGGCTGTGGAGCTCATATAACTCATGTTTTCCACACCGTTGATGGACTCTTCAAGTGAGGGAGCTACAGCGCGAAGGACGGTTTCGGCATTTGCCCCGGGGTACAGTGCCGTTACTTGCACCGCTGGCGGTGCAATATCAGGAAACTGCTGTAATGGCAGTTTTAAGATACCGATCACACCCAATATGACCAGTAATATGGAGATAACGGTGGCGAGTACAGGTCTTTCTATAAATTTCTTAAGCATGTGATTTTTCTAATTATAATGAATTGATGCTATCTCTTGATAAAGCTTGTGGAGTAATCTTTTGTCCGTCCTGAAGTAGGTCAATACCCTTATAAACGATTCGATCTCCAGCATTTACCCCTTTACTTACGAGGTAATTAGCACCGCTTTTTCCAATGACAGTAATTGGCTGTTGAACGACTTTGTTTTCTTTTCCAACAGTGTAAACGAAGATTTTGTCTTGCATTTCAAGTGTTGCTAGCTGCGGTACTAACAATGTTTGTGCATACTTTTTCTGTAGTCTTACCCGACCAGTGTTACCGTTACGTAATACGCCTTCTGGATTATTGAATGTTGCGCGAAGGGTAATAGCGCCTGTATTTTTATCAAACTGTCCGTCTATCATATCTATTTTTCCTTTCTGATCATAAATTGTCTGATCGGAAAGAACCAAACTAATCGGTGGAAGATTGTTAAGTTTTTGTTGCAGATTATTTCCCTCTGTATTGTTTTTGAATGAAATAAAGTCATTTTCACCCAGTGAGAAGTAAACATGAAGGTCTCTGACATTCGACAGTGCTGTAAGTGGTTGCGGATCCGTTGGACCTACTAAACTTCCCTGTTTTCGTTGCAGTCTACCGATATATCCCTCGGCGGAAGCACGAATAAGGGTATATCCAACATTGATTTTTGCAGTCTCCACGGCAGATATTGCTAGTTGTACATTTGCTTTGGCTGCATTACGTGCGCTAATTGCGGTTTTTAATTGAAAGTCTGTTAATACTTTGTTATTGACTAGCCGCGTTTTCTTTTCTACTTCTAACTCGGCGTTCTCTAAAGCAGCTTTTGCTGCCAGTAAATTTGCTTTAGCTTGGTTGAGCTGTTCCTGATAAGGACGGTCATTGATTTTAAAAAGCGCCTGACCCTTATTTACTTTGGCTCCTTCATCGACATAGATATGTTCAAGAATTCCTTCTACCTGTGGCCTGATCTCAATATTGGCAGACGCTTCAATAGTCGCCGGATATTCTTGATAAACTGTCTCGTTGCCATTCTCTATCGTAACGACAGGTAAACTAACTGGTGGCGGATCAATAGGCTTGCTTGTTCCTGTTGAGCAACTATATAGAAAGATTGCACTCAATAAATATGCAGTCTTTACGATATTAATTCGTTTAACACTGTTAAGTGTCGGAACGTAAATCCTTTTAAGACTTGGTGATAAATTTGTTTTCATGTGATATTAAAAATTGAAGTTTGGTGTATTTAACGGTGTTAGATTTTTTAACGTTGTATTTTTTAGTATAAAAAAATTTAGTCAGTCAGGGAGCGCGTGATGCCATAAATCGCATCCTTCAGTACTTCTTGATTGGTAATGTCGCCATTGCCTTGGTTCACGAGGTTGATTGAAATCAATCCATGAATGATAGACCAGTAGGTGAAATATTTTCTACAGATCAATTCTTCAGATGGATTTTTCTCTTTCATGATTTCCCGGATGACATCACTAATCAATTTACCGTGAGATTCTGCACACTTATAAGTTTTTTCAAATCCACAGCAAGCTGTTCCTATACCGAACATTAACTGATATAACTCGCGTTCTTCAAAAGCAAAATCCCAATAACTAAACCACATCGCTTCCAATTGTTTCTCTAGGTCTGTTTCAGTTGATTTTGCTTGTTTTACTTTCTTGGCAAGCAGGAGATAACCTTGGTTGGCGAGTTCTGTTAGAATGGCATCTTTATTGGCAAAATACTCATAAATCATGGGAGCAGTATATTCGATGATATCTGCAATTTTACGCATACTCAAAGCCTGCCAGCCCTCTTCTTTTACGATTTGGAGCGCAGCATCTAGAATATTGGTTCTATTCTCATCTTTGAGCCTTTGTATGCGTTCTTTACTACCCATGTGTTACTGCGTAAATAATTTAACAGTGTTAAGCAAAAGTCTAACTTTTTATTTTATTTATTGACATCTAAAAGTCATTAAATAAAAACTCATTATTTTCTTACTTAAAGTCATTCTTTTCATGATTTGCGACAGACACTAAAATTTGCTTTATGCGAGCTTTCTCTTTATCCGTTAAGGAGAGAGCTTGCTCTATAATGGAAAGAATATCCTTACTTTTTTCCGATTGCAGTAAAAGATCAATAAAGCCTAAATAAGTTCGAATAAGGTCTGTTTTGATGCCGAAGAAAATTCGCGGATCTACAATAAATATTTCCTGAATTAAAGCAAGTAAGATGCTTTTTCTTTTTTCATCCTTTTCAGATGGTGTATATATGGGTAATAGGCCTTTTTTCTCCAGATCTAAAAGTTTGATGGAAACCGCATGCTCTAGTATATATTTTTTTTGTTTTCTATCAAGTAAATCGCGTAATTCTGCAAGGAGATTCCGATAAACAACTTGTTTGGCTTTTCCGGAAAAAAGATTGTCATCTGTCGATACAGCTATATCTTCTTGTTCGAAATGGTCAAAGAAATTAGAATCTACATACACCGAATGATAGAAATTGATAGCGTTGTTATTGAAACTGCTGAGTACCTTTGCAATTTCTTTTTTTTCGCTATTCCGAAAATAATAGTAATAGCGATCGCCAATTTGCTGACTCCAGCGAATATAATTTATAGTAAAATTATAGGAGGAGTTTCCTTCTGCTGTGTAGGCTGTCCACGATATACAATCGGTTTCTTGTATTAAATGGTCATAAGTCAACTGCTTGCCGTTAATACGTATTGCGTAGTTTAGATTTTTATTTAAGTACAGAAACCATCCGAATTCCTGTGCAAGGAAATTTTTAAACTCGTCACTTTCAAAAAATACAGCATTTAATCCAAAAACACCTTCAAGTGTAACTTGTGTTCCCGTGATTTTACTTTCAGACAGGTTGCTTTCGCTAATATCATATTCCTCCTTATTTTCTCTATCGATCTGAATACGATAGGCAGTGAAGTCCCCGTGTTCGCTAATGATAGTATGCCAAATGGCACGTGTTGCAAAAAGGGAAAAGGAAAAGCGACCCTTTCCCTTTTTTCCCCTCGTGTAAGAACTACGTTTGAGACTATTCTTTTTTATTGAATCCAAAAAGTTGCCAAACGAATAGGAAAGTGTATCCAAGTGTATTCCTTCTCCATTATCACTTATGCTTATCCTATTAATATATCCCAATTCATTGCTGTCTATAAGAATATCAATTTCCGTGGCTTTTGCGTCAAATCCATTCCATATATATTCAGCAATAACATGTTTAGGATCTTTGGGAAGTCCCGCCGATTCTATACTTTGATTGGTTATCTTGGCACTTTTCTTCATCATAAAGTTTTTTTTGACTTGAAATTTATTTATAAAACCATTGGAAATGATCTTATTCAATATCAATGTATGTTATTTTTTTCTCTTTATCAAAATGGTGAAAAAATAAGCTAGCCCAAAATAGATAAGTAGATTGAAAAGAAGATAAGTAGCGTTAAATGTACGCTCGTTTTCTGCTTCTATTGAGTGCTTTCCGCCCTGATATTCATAAAATGGGAATGGAAAACCCAGTCTATCATTTCCGTCGGAAGGACTGTCGCATTTGGTTGAAAATATGGTTATAGCTAGTGTTATAATGCTAAACACCAGCCAGGTCTTTCGTTGAAAATTCTGAAGTATCTTCATTATTATTTTGATTGCGCGGCATGAAATTTTGATTTAATCTTATTGAAGTTACACATTATCGTGTTTAGATAGAAGTTTAAAATCCATATTTCTATAAATCAGCTTTTAATGGGAAATAATGTGTTTCATTTCCCATAGTATAGTTAGGTATTCGACAAGTAAAAATTATGATTACATTTAACATAGGCTTATACAAACGTTAAAAAGCCTTTTCTAACGGTATTAATAAGGCTATGTGATGAAATCCCGTTGTACAAACAGGAGGTGAATATTTGGATTGTTGAAAACAACATTTCCAATTCAGCTGGAAACTTGTGTTTGCATTTGATTGGAAATCTAAAGACTTATATCGGTGCTGAAATAGGGAAAATGGGTATTGGATAAAATTGATGATACGATAGGAATTGTAGCCAGTGCATTAGACGTACTGCGAGAAGATCAATTGGAAGAAATTTATCCAATTTTAGTGTTTGACGAGAAAATGACAACAGCCTATTTTCTTGTCCACTTGGCCATGCATTTAACCTATCATTTGGGGCAGATAAACAATCACCGCCGAATATTGGATCAGTCTTGATCAATAATAAGTAGTGGAATATAAAATACATTCATATTATGAATATAAGAAAAGCAGTATTGTCTGACTATCGGGAAATAGCAAGGTTGACTGAACAACTGGGCTATTCTGGAGATGCTGAAAAAACAAAGGCTATTTTGACCGGTGTATTGTCTCAACAAGACGATGGTGTATTCGTTGGAACCACTGATGAAAAGGTTATTGGCTGGATTCAGCTCCATCGGGTCATCAGTTTGGAGACCGGTGCCTATGTGGAAATCATGGGCCTGGTTGTCGACGATCAATACCGGGGCCAGGGGCTAGGTCGATTATTAGTGAAGGAAGCCACAGATTGGGCAAGGTCAATAGGGTGTTGTCGTTTGCGTGTTCGGTGCAACGTTATTCGAACAGAGAGCCACAAATTTTACGAAAGTATAAGCTTTAAACTAAAAAAGGAACAGAAAGTCTTTGATTCCTTGCTTTAAAAGGGGAACTTTAGCCTTGATTAACAATCAATGTTTTCGTTGCTCATAATATGTAATCATTTTATGAGGGTTGAATCGTTGTTTAATATAGAAGGAACATTAACAAGGGAGTAAATATTGACTGGTAATGTTCTGGATGACCGACTTAAATAAAATGAGAAGAATCTTTACATTAATTGTTTGTTGCAGTGTTTTTCATGGATACGCGCAGCGTCTTGATAGTATTACTACTCGTATTGCACCTGAATATGATCGGGTGGGCCTGGCGCATCGATTTTGGCTTGGAGATAGTTACCGCAAGTTATATAATACACCCGTTAAAATGCGTGTAATGGACCTCGCTACCGAACGAGGTGGACTTCAGATCGTCAAGTTGGGTGGCGGAATGCAAACACAGTCACTTCGACTTGTAGACACTTCAGGCAGGGAGTGGGTGCTGCGGTCTATTCAGAAATATCCAGAGCGTAGTCTTCCGGAGAGCCTTCGAAAGACCTTCGCCAAAGATATTGTACAGGATCAGATTTCAATACATCATCCATTTGGTGCGTTGACCGTTCCACCATTTAATAAAGCTCTGGATATTCCTTCGGCATCCCCGGAACTGGTTTTTGTTGGAGATGATCCCAGATTTGGTGAATACCGAGAGGTCTTTAAAAATAGGGCGTATATGTTTGAGGCGCGTACACCTTTCGAAGATCAAAAAACAGATAACAGTGCAAAGGTGATACGTAAGGTGTTGGAGGATAATGACACACAAATTGATCAGAAACTTACGTTAAGGGCAAGATTACTTGATTTTACCTTAGGGGACTGGGATCGACACCAGGATAACTGGCGTTGGGATCCTGAAAAAGAAAAAGGTAAAAAGATCTATACCCCGGTGCCGCGGGACAGGGATAAGGTCTATTATAAAACATCCGGCGTATTTCCTACATTACTTTCTTATCAGTGGTTAAAGGCCCATTTACAACCTTTCAGTCCACATATACGTAATGTACCGCACTGGAATTTTAATGCAAGTAATTTTGATCATTTTTTTCTTACACATCTCACAGAGGATGAATGGACTGATGAAATAAAATTTGTTCAGAAGACGCTTACTGATTCCTTAATTCATCAGGCGATGCTAACAATGCCAGATACCATTGTGAAAATGAGTGCAAAGGAACTGGAAACGAATATTCGATCAAGAAGAGATGAACTTATGGAAAGCGGGCTGACCTATTATCGTTTTCTTGCTCGCGTTGTTGAGTTGCCCCTATCTGCAAAATCTGAATTTGTGGATATCGATTACAATAAGGATGGATCGGTGTCACTCACTATTCATAACAAGAAGAAGGATGGAACTCAAGGACGAAAATTGCTTGAACGTACCTTTTTACCCAGCCAAACCAAAGAGGTTAGGATATATGGAATTTCTGGTCGTGATGAATATAAATTACATGGTTCAGGTAAGTCATCTATTAAGATTCGTATTATTGGTGGAGATGGGGAGGATCTTTATCGTACAACTGAAAAGTTTGCGAACGGAAATAAAGTCTATCTCTATGAATCCAAAGATCAACCAGCGAGTAGTATGCAAATTGATGACAATATTCATTTAAAGCTGAGCAGAGATACTGCAATCCATAAATTTGAATATGATAATTTTGTGTACGATCGTAAAGGCGTTGTTTTTAATCTGGACTATGGCGTCGATCGTGGACTTATTTTTGGACTAGGTTATCTAATCGAAAATCAAGGTTTCAGGAAAAAACCTTATGCTTACCGACACCAGATTCTTGCAAGTTATTTGACAGGCCGTGAATCATTTATGTTTGATTATAAAGGTAATTACAAGGATCTCATTGCAGGGCATGATCTTTATATTCATTTTTCTTCCTTAGGCCCAAAAAATCTAAGCAACTTTTTCGGATATGGTAACAGCACTGTTTTCGATAAGTCGGACTCAAAAAGTATCTCTTATTATCGCAATCGATTTGACCTGGCCACTGGTGATATTTTTTTGGAGAAGTATTTGGACCCTAAATTAAAACTTTTCTATGGTTCTTCGTCCGAATATTATAACAGTAAAGAATCAAATAATGTAGGACGTTACTTTGAAGAGTTTCACGAAAAATATCCTTCAGAGTCTATCTACGGTAGTAACTTTTTCACTGGAGTTACAGCTGGAATAGATTACGATACGCGTGATAATATCACGAATCCAAAATCAGGAGTGCATTTTCATACAAGATTGGGCTGGAATGCTGAAATTGGTGGTGAGGGGCGGAACTATACAAAACTACAGCATGCGATGAGTTTTTACAAAACGATTGCGGACAATTATATCACTTTTGCGAATCGCGTAGGACTGGATGCGGTATGGGGAGATCCATATTTCTATCAACATGCTCAAATTGGTGGTGAAATGAGTTTAAGGGGATATAACTCAAGGCGATTTACCGGAAAAACGGCGCTTTATAATAATTTTGATATGCGTTTGAAATTATTTAGCTATTCTTCTTATTTAGTTCCTGGTACAGTGGGGGCAATTGGTTTTTATGATGTTGGACGTGTATGGATGAGCCGTGAAAATTCCAGTGATTGGCATATGGGATATGGCGGTGGAATTTATTTTATGCCTGGAGATCTCTTAACTATTCAGGGCGTAATAGGTTTCAGTAAAGAAGCGACATTGCCCTATATCCGGGTAGGGCTTTCTTTTTAGATGTTTAGTGATTTTTAGGAATGAATCATTATGGAGAAGGATCTCAAGAAAAATTTGAGTAAAAGTTTTGCAGAGCGGGGAGTACGAAATAGCAACATAGATTTATCTGTATTAAAAAAATATAAGAGCTATGCGAAGGCCTTCGCTGAAATTCACAATGGTATAGCTGTCTTGAGTGATCTAACGGCCAACTGGAGTTATACCTATATTGGAGCAATTGCGGAAAAGCTTCATCTTCCTTCTAATGAGAAGAAATTGGAAATAAATAGCATTTGGGAAGACTTCCTGCTTGAACGCGTTTATCCAGATGATTTGGCCGTTAAGCATGCACTGGAACTTCAATTTCTCAATTTGGTAAAAAAAATGAATGCTGAAGATCGGTCTAATTACCAGGCAAACAGTATTTTACGGATCGAAGGTAAGGACGGGCAAACTATCCTCATGTCGCATCATATTTTTTATTTGAATACGTCTAGTAAAGAATTTCCGCAATTGGCTTTATGCTGTTATTCTGTATTACCAGAAGCCGAAGGTTCAGCCAAACTTAGAAACTATATTTTTAATCAGGTAACGGGCGCTGTATATCCCTTTAATGGAGAAGGAGCGAAAACTTCTATTACCGTGCGCGAGAAGGAAATTTTAAGCTGTATTAAGGCGGGAATGATCAGTAAAAATATTGCGGAAAAACTGGGCCTGAGTATAAATACAGTTAATCGTCATCGGCAAAATATTTTGCAAAAGCTTCACGTTCGGAATTCCCATGAGGCGGTCAGTGTTTTTAATAAGATGTCTCAGCAAGAGTCTGATACAATCTAAAAAATGTCCGTCTAAAGAAACTCTTTGACGGACGGAGGCGGTTTTAGTTCGAGTTATTTTCTTTCAACCATTTGGTTCGACGTTGATCTGCAAGATGTTTGATATTAAAATAATCGAATTTAGCTTGGAATCCGTCGCCATCTGGGGAAGCTGCCATGAGACCGACCATTACAGGATGATTATCCGCTAACCAGGCATTTCTCATCATGATATATTCTTTATCATCAAATGAGTAGAAAAATTCAACTGCATCTAATTTACGTATCGCTTTGATCCAGATAAACGGGATTTCCTTGTCGATGGGGATGATGCTCCAGTCACTTGTCTTATGGGTAACAACCGTGCTCAAATTATATTTTCCATCCACAAATTCTATCCCTGCTTTAATATAATTTTCATGATCAATGCGTAACATGAGACCAGCCTGATCAAAACGGGTTTTATATTGAGCCGAAATTTTTGCCTTCACTTCAAATTCTCCGCCCCTCAGCGTATAGAAAAAGGGGGCATCATCTACGGTAAAGCCATAGTGGGATATACGCCAATAGTCACTTTTTGCTGTCACAGACATCGCTAAAGAATTGTCTTTGATGGTCCATTCGGCAGGTTCATTAAACCATGTCATTTTATCTAATTTTTGGGCATCGGCCTGCATAGTTAGCCAGGGAAGGAGTGAAGCTGTTAATATTGTTTTTATGATTTTCATGATCTTATTGTTGAAGTGAGCACCTTTTGTTCGGAGCAAATATATTCAAGAATTTAACCGGTTTTCAATACTGATAAATAACCATAATTTCAATAATTCATCCAATTGTAATTTATTTGCAATTTAATTGCATTTAATGGTTTTGCTACATAGTTGCAATAGTGTAAAAGTATTATCTTCGCTACGTAGACTTTGAACGACAGAATAGCCTGTTATTCCTACGGTATAATCAGCTTTTAATAAGAAAATAAGAATCTATAGTATGGAATTTTGGGAACGTAGTTTTGTCGAGAAACAAGAAATGTGGGGTACTGAAGTTGCCCAATCTGCTGTTTTTGCAAAGGATTTTTTTTTGGAAAGGAATATAAGAGACATTTTGATTCCAGGCTTTGGTTACGGTCGAAATGGTCGAATCTTTTTAGATAATGGTTTTAAAATTACAGGAATTGAGATTTCAAAAACTGCAATTGAACTTGCCAGAAAATATTTTGGAGCAGATACAATTGTTTATCACGGTTCAGTTAACGATATGCCTTTCGACAATTACAACTATGGCGGAATTTTTTGTTATGCATTAATTCATCTATTGGACGCTGATGAACGTGCCGAGTTAATCCAGCATTGTTATGATCAATTGGTTGAAGGCGGCTACATGATTTTTACAAGCGTTTCAAAACAAGCGAGTATTTATGGAAAGGGGGAGGAGATAGGCACTGAGCGGTTTGCCATGTTTGGTGGAGTAAATATGTTTTTTTACGATTTTGATTCCATTCACGCTGAATTTGATCACTATGGACTTATGGAGATCAGAGAAGTAGAAGAGAATTTTCCGTTTTACTTAATCATTTGTCAAAAGAGAAATAATAATTAAAAATGTACATATGAAAGAAGATAGAAGCTATGAAGTAATCATTATTGGCGGGAGCTATGCGGGGCTATCTGCTGCAATGGCATTGGGGCGTTCATTAAGAGATGTCTTAATTATTGATAGTGGTCTCCCTTGTAATAGACAGACTCCATACTCTCATAACTTTATTACGCATGATGGGGAAAAACCACTGAGTATAGCGAAAAAGGCAAAGCAAGAGGTTTTGAATTATCCGAGCGTCAAGTTTCAGAGGGGGCTAGCTGTCAGTGGTGTGAAAACGGGGAACGGTTTTGAGATAACTACCGAAAATGGGGAGATTTTTAAAGCTGAAAAACTCATTTTCGCATCCGGAGTGGAAGATATTATGCCGAGTATACAGGGGTTTTCGGCCTGTTGGGGTATTTCAGTTATACACTGTCCCTATTGTCATGGTTATGAATTCAGAAAGGGAAAAACGGCAATTATGGCTAATGGCGAAAGAGCCCTTCATTTAGCGGGATTGGTCAACAATCTCTCGACCGATTTAACGCTATTGACTTCTGGTAAAGCGGATTTTGATTCCAAGCAGAAAACTAAACTCCAACAGCATGGTATTACCATTATAGAGGACGAAATTGGTAAAATCCAGCATAAAAATGGATGGGTTCAGCATCTGTATTTAAAGGATGGTCGCGAGCTTGCGTTTGATGCAGTTTATGCAGCCGTTCCTTTCAGACAACATTCCGCAATTCCCGCGGCTTTGGGGTGTCAATTGACAGAGCAGGGACATATTAAAATAGACACTTTTCAGAAAACAACAGTTGCAGGTGTTTTTGCCTGTGGAGATAACTCCAGTATGATGCGTTCTGTTGCAAATGCGGTTGCTACGGGAAATTTGGCCGGAGCGATGGTTAATAAAGAACTTGTGGACGAACGTTTTTAGTGGATTTGGGACCGTCCATAAAGTGTAGCCATAAGGATGGAGTTTTTATCAGGAAGTTTGATTTGACAAGAACTTCCTGATGGGTAAACTCTCGCCTCTACTTGACCTTAATTTGACGCTAGCTCTGTTCCACATCAACATTTTCGATTAATGCGTCAATTTTTTAGGTGCCTTCCATCATCAAGGTTTTCATAGTCAGATGTGTCTTACATTTGTCGAATCCGTTCCGTCTGGCTAGCTGTTTCTCTTCCCCATTCTGCAATAGATTCTAATAGTGGAATAAGCGTCTTGCCGAATGCAGTAAGCTCATAATCTACTTTCAATGGTGCCTTATCGGTATGCACTGTCCGTTTTACTAAACCATCTGCCTCAAGTTCCTTTAGTTGCAAGCTCAATGTTCGTTCGGTAATCAAAGCGCATTCCTTTCTTAATTCATTATAACGTTTTTTTTCAATTAAATGAATTAGGATGACCGCTTTCCATTTTCCGCCTATATACTTCATTGTCAGGCTTGTACTGCATGGGTATTGTTTGTTGTCTATAAAATACATCTGTTACTATCAAGTTTGACCGTTATTGCAAATATATGATACTATATTTAAGTTTGCAACTATAAAAAATATAGTTAATTAAATATTGTATGTTATGGCTTTTTTAGAAACAGCAAAGCAACGTTACACAACGAAAAAGTATGATTCAACAGCAATCATTTCCGAAGAAAAGATTGCTGAATTAAAGGAAATAATCCGATTGAGTCCATCTTCCATTAATAGTCAGCCCTGGAAATTTCTCTTTGTTTCTGCGGGGGATATGAAGCAGAAACTCGCTGCTGCATCCTACTGGAATGCTCAGAAAATAAATGAAGCGAGCCATTTAGTTGTGTTTAGTGCACTTACAGATGTTGGACGATTTGAAGATCAAATTGAAAGTACCCTTCCTGAGGGATCGATAAATTACTACAAGCAATTTTTACAATCAAAAGGTGATTTGCACGTTAAATCTTGGATGAAGCAGCAGGTTTATCTTTCTTTGGGGTTTTTCCTTGCTGCTTGTGCTGCAAATGATATTGATGCGACACCAATGGAAGGAATAGAAAATGAGGTCTACGATGAAATATTGGGACTTCAAGGTTATCAGACGCTATTCGCTGTTGCTATTGGGTACCGCCATGGTGACGACACCAATCAACCTTCCATTACAGCAAAATCGCGCTTAAGTCTAGAAAACATCATCGAGGCGTTATAGTTCTTAAAAAGATGAGACCTTAATAGGTTTCATCTTTTTATAGACTAGTTTAAACTTATCTTTTTGCCCTGTTCAGGAAAAATATAATTCACCTTTAATGGATTATTCTTTAACAATTCACTTTTGATAATTTCTGGATTGTCACCTGTTGGTTTTCGATGGGTGACAACGATATTGAGTTCTTCGAGGTTTTTTAGCCCTGTTTTTTCTTTTAGCTTTTGAAGCTCTTCTAGCAATAAATTAGGCGTAAGGTGTCCAAAAAGTAGATTTTCCGGTTGGTTGTTAGGAAAAGATACCTCGATCAATATGCTATTTAATTGTTTTTGTTTGATCAATGGAGCAATGCTTTTCCAAAGTTTATCCAGCTGATCGGATTTTTCAACCCGATCGGCACCCGTGTCGCCGAGGTAGAGTAAATAGTGATTATCATGATGAACAAGGGCAGCACTGCTTTTGTAGGGGTTTACGTGGCTCAACTCGTATGCTGTCAAAGATAATGGCGTATTTTGGACCGGACTTGCTACACCTTCTTGTAAGGTCGTGTAATGATATTTTCCGAGTATGGGTTTTTGTCCTTGGTCTCCAAAATTTATCCAGGTATCCGTGATAAAGTAGTGATTTTGTAGAATTTGAAGTACAGGAGCAATGGCAAAGATATTCTTTTTACTGTCGGCGGGTGAGTTAATAATAAGGCCAGATAGATGATCGAGATGACCATGGGAGATAAAATATCCTTTTATTTGATTACGTAAAACTGTTTCGACGGACCCATTTAGGCTTTTTAGTTGAATGGCTTTTCTGATTCCGGTATTTATGGTCCCGGCATCGAGGGATAGGAAGGTCGTATCTCCTGGAGTTCCTACTAAATAGGCAGAAAGATTGTCTTCTTGTTCACCGCCATATATTCCTAAAGGAACTATGTCAAAATGCTGGGCTTGACAGGCGATGTATGTGAAAATGGTGAATAGGGAAAGTGCTAGTTTTTTCATCTATTTATACTCTTTAACTAAAAACCCATCCTTTGTTTGAGGATGGGTTCAAAGTTACGTTATTTTTTGTTTTTATTGGTTGAATCGATAGCGTACACCCAATTGAATTCTCCAACGTGAGGTTTCATCCACACTATTTGAGAATGTATTTGTAAGCGGGATCTGATTGGTTGCATCTAAATAAGGGAAGGAGAATGTTGGTTGCCCCTGCGCATTTAATCCTTTGTAATTTAAGATACCATTTGCTTTGTTTGCAAATTGAGCTACGCCCCAGCTTTTGTTGATCATATTTCCGAAGTTAAATATGTCGAATGTAATCTGCAATTGATGTTTCTTACTTCCTGTATTTAAAAATACATCTTGCGCAATACGAATATCTAGGGTTCCAATCATTTTACCTACCAATGCATTACGTTTTGCGTATTGACCTCTGTGAGCATTGAGATAATTGTCTTGATTAATATAACCATTTAACTGAGACCATAATTGATCGGGCCAGACTCAAATAGAAATCTTGGATTTCCTGCATATCAATTAGCTGTTATATAATTTTTTCGTCTGTGGGAATTATTTCCAAGGAATTCATCCGAACTAATAAAGATACGTACTTATTACTCTTTTATGCCATATGTTTACGGTTTTCTTTTGTTGTTTAGTATATTCAAAATTGTTTAGAGGGAATGAATTACATCTTTACTTATGATTATAAATTTTAGAAATATAGACTATTTGAAGGTTGGAAATGAAGTGCAGAAAAACACCTATCGGTTACTGCGGGATTATCAAATTATTGATAGCCTTAAAGGTTATGATCCTGTCGTAGTTGGAACTATACCAATTCATATTGACGTTGCTGGAAGCGATGTTGACATCATCCTATATGTACATGATTTTGATGTTCTTGAAAAAATGCTGCGTCTTAATTTTTCGCAGTATGCACATTTTCGGTTACATGTTACTAGTAATGTAATCGTATGTGGTTTTTCGATTGAAGAGCAGCTATTTGAAATTTATGCGACAGATGAAGAGACCGAAAATCAGAATGGGTACTTACATATGCTTAAAGAGTATGAAATTATCCAATTAAGAGGTGAAGAATTTGCCGAGCAGGTCAGACAGCTAAAGAGGAGTGGGATGAAAACTGAACCAGCATTTTGCAGGCTATTGGGAATTGAGGGCGATCCATATACGGATCTTCTCCTGTATAATCCGGCAGATAATTCGATTATAAATGACTGATTTTAATCTAAAAGAGCATGAACCCACTAATTGAACAATTTAAAAAATATGGTTATCTCAATGAAGTGATAGCGGAAGAGGTAGAAAAAAGAACACGTTATTTTTTTAAGAAAAAAGGTGAGCATTTTTTGAGAGAAGGACAGCATCTATCAAGCTATTTTGTTTTGAGTACGGGATTGATTCGCACCTATTTCTTAAAAAATGGACGCGAGATGAACAGTTGGTTTGGTGAGGAAAATCAGATTTTTGGATCGATTTTGCCTGTATATACTGAAAAACCCTCCTTTTAAAATATCCAATTTTTGGAAGACTCGGAGATCTACGCAATTTCTGTAGACGATTTGAACGAATTGTATAGAATTTATCCTGAGCTAAATCTGATAGGACGAAAGATTGCTGAAGAGGTTTGTATTATTCTCGAGGAGCGGATTATGTCCTTACATACCGAATCAGCGGTAGAACGTTATCAGTCTCTCATACGCCTGCAACCCAATTTAATAAACAGAATTAATCTTGGTCATATTGCATCTTACTTGGGTATTACACAAGAAACGCTTAGCCGTATAAGGCGATAAGTACACGATTTTGATATAAGTCAAAAAAAGCACTTCGAATAGCGATTATCTTTGTCATAGAAATTTAAACTATTGAAAATGAATTGGATTGCATTGATTGTTGCTGGCATTTTTGAAATTGGATGGCCGCTCGGTTTAAAAATGGCTCAACAGCCAGATTCAAATAAATTTGGTTGGATCATATTGGCTATTGTCTCGATGAGTATTAGCGGTGGATTATTGTTTTATGCACAAAAAGCGATTCCTATAGGTACAGCTTATGCGGTATGGACAGGTTTGGGAGCAGTTGGAACATTACTGGTTGGAATCTTTTTTTTCGGAGATTCAGCTAATGTGTTTAGACTTCTTGCGGCAACATTGATTGTTGCAGGAATTATCGGCTTAAAAATATTTTAAAATCGTTAGACTTGATATTTATTTTAAGATCGACGGAAAAAACAATAATGAAAGTTCAATTTGCTGCAAAAAATTGTTTACAAAAAGCTCAAATCTATTTTTTTTAATCGAAACTCCTTATAAAAGAGTAGGTTGGGATGATTTTTGCTGGATAATTAAATTATGAGGCAAGAACTAGCGGAAAAAATAGAATTGTATAGTAAAAGGTACGGCCTATTTATGCGGCCGGAGTATATTAACTTTGCTCGCGATACAACAAGACTATTGCTTCGCAACGAATGTCTCCGCGAAGGAGATATAAAAGCATACCAAGACTATATTGCTTCGCATTATCCCGAAGATCTTCCCTGGGAAATGAAGCAATACCAGGAAGCAGCAAGAGCATTGGAGCGGATGAGTAAAGAGATGGCAATTGCTTGGGTGAATACGCATCAAATCAATATTTTTGAATCTGACATTTTTATTGATGACGAAGATTCAATTCTCCGTCCCATTCAATCAAAAGATGAAGATATTTTTCGCTATAATTTTAATGCGCTGGAAGAACTTATCTACAATCACCAAAGACCAGAGGATTTATTTCGGCGCAATAGGGATTGTTTTTGGATAGATACACGGATTGAATGGAGATAGGGAGAAACTGATCCGAAGAAGGGGAAATAGACAATAATTAAAAAGTCCTTAGCACAAGCTGAGGACTTTTTTGTTTATAATGGCTTTATTTTTAGATTTCTAAATGAAACACCTCTTGACCAGTCTTGCAGTGCTAGTTTCCCACTAATATGCTGACCAAACTCTGGGTAGTCTCTGAAATTACTGTGTTTTACTAAATCTTTCCATTTATCGGAATTAAAATCCATTTCAGCGGTGATTTTACCATTGAGAAAGAACGTTATTTTTCCATCTTTCTGAATGATGCTCGATTCATTCCAGTCATCCTGTGTCTTAACATTGACAAAGTTTTGCTGTGGTAAAAATGTATAAAGGCAGCCGGAACGTTTGAGAGGCTTATCAAAATCAGGATGCGAATCTGCTAGTAGTTGGTATTCAGGCCCCGAATGGTAGGTTGCATCGATATCTGGCCTTTCTTGTACATTGACAAAAACACCACTATTTCCCTCTTTTTCAAGTTTCCATTCAAATTTGAATTCATAATTTTTGTAATCTTTATCTGATACCAAATCATATTTCTGGCTTTCATTGTTTGGATCGCAGTAAATAGTTCCATTCTTAACGACCCAGGCTACGGGTGCATTTTTGCTATTATTGTATGTATGCCAATTATTGAGTGTGGAGCCATCAAATAGAAGCTGCCAGCCGTTACTTTGCTCTTCTTCTGTCAATGTATTGGGACTGCTTTTTTCATTTTGACAGGAGAGCAAAGCACAGCCAATACAGAGCGATAGAGTAATTTTTTTGAGAAGGTTTAAGTTTATCATTGTTTAATTTGTATAAGTGTCTCTTTAAATAAGTATCCCTAAAATAATTTTTAATGTGGACTTTTAGCGATAATTTGATATTGCTTTGCAAATTTGTTACACAATACTTCTGATTATACTCACCCTCGAGCTCTCATGGTTCATATTCATTTATGAATTAAAAAAACTTTCCGGTCAATTATTGGATCAGACATATCAATTTAAACTATTTATTCTTTTCTGGTCGCCTTCAAGTACAGCTGACAAGTTACAAATTATATTTATTTGAATGCATTTTCCTCACGCCCCTTCTCATTTTGATAAAATGACCCTATCAAAATGAGAAGGTTAACCTCGGCTATTTAGCTAGTTGTTTTTTTAATTTCCTTGACAAACAGTGTGTTGTGGTGTTTTTTGGCATAATGGAACACCGTTTGGCTTATAGGGACAAATGAATATTAAGATGGAAATAGAAAGTAAAAGAAAAGTATGGGACAAGAGTCCTCCAGTCGGAGGATCGTCGCAGCTAGCATGTAATGTAAATTTAAAAAATAAAATCGCGATTCGCTAACACAACTTAACAATGATAATGACAATCATACTCATCATAACTGGAATATTGTGTTTCTGGTTATTCTATAAAATGGTAGACTTTTTCGGGAAAATATAAAGGAGCATAAATATGAAAGCGAAGCAAGAAAATAAGAGCACAAGTTCCTCGCATAATTTATCAGGAGATCGCCTAGCGAAGGTCATATTAGTTGTATTGATCATTGCAATGATTTTTCAACTCTATGTCGGTTAGATTTTGAAGTATAGTTCTATTCATAACATGAAAAAATTAAATCAATACGGGGCAGGTTTGTATATGGCCCTCCATTATAAGGAAATCCGGTCAGAGATTAATTTCTTGCTTCGGAAGCACAATTTTGCTGGCGCGCTACAGGCTGTTATTAATCATCTTCGGCACTTGAGTACAGAGCGTAGCATAGACAAAATCTGTCAGCATATAGAGTTTCTCGGAACGATATATGGCCGTGGAAACCACTATGTCAAATATATTTTGGAAAACCTCTTTGTAAGATCCTTAGGAGGCCTTCAGCGCATTAGTACGATCCATACTTGGTCTGTAATCGAGGCTCGGTTGCCCGTGCCTTTTTTAGAGATCCGTAAAGGACAACAAATACATAATCTATTAATATCAAAGTAAATGACAGCTTTATTTATTGTAGCACTACTGGTTTTTGGATATATCTGTTATGTACTCCTAAAGCCTGAAAAATTTTAATAACAAGATTGCTCATGCAATATCGTCACTCATGCAATTCCGTCATATTTCCGATGAAGAAATAGAAAAAAGCAGGGGTTGAGGTTAATTAACGATTGGTCATGATACACTTTTTATACAAATCAATTAAAGAAATGAATACAGAGATTCTAGGAATCATAGTGATGTTCATCGTAACATTGCTACTCGGACTTCCCCTTGGGAAATATATAGCTAAGGTATATGGAAATGAAAAGACCTGGTTAGATCCATTATTTCAACCCTTGGAACGATTTTTTTATCGTCTGACAGGAATTGACCCTACTATCCAGATGACCTGGAAACAGCATCTCGTTGCTCTCTTGACAATCAATCTAGTCTGGTTTTTGTTGAGTATGGCTATTCTGATGAATATGGGACATCTGCCTTTAAATCCAGATGGGAATCCAGGAATGACTGCCGATCTGGCCTTTAATACCAGTATATCCTTTTTGGTCAACTGTAATCTTCAGCACTATTCTGGTGAATCTGGAGTGAGCTACCTGGGACAAATTTGGCTTATGTTTCTTCAATTCGTGACAGCTGGGGTCGGAATGGCTGCTGCAGTTGTTATTTTCAAAGCTTTTAGGGATAAAACAACAACCCAATTGGGTAATTTTTATGATTTCTTTTTGAAATCATGCATACGGATTTTGTTGCCTCTTTCTGTTTTGGTTGCTGCCATTTTCGTGTTCCAAGGGATGCCTATGACATTTGAAGGTAAGGATAGTATGGTGACAATGGCCGGAGATACTGTGCAGGTAAGTCGGGGGCCGGTAGCGGCCTTTGTCCCCATTAAACATCTTGGTACAAATGGCGGAGGTTTTTATGGTGCAAATAGTGCGCATCCGCTCGAAAATCCCAATTATTTGACTAACATGGTGGAAATGATTGCTCAGTTTATTATCCCAATGGCGATGATATTCGCATTCGGATTTTTTATTCGCAAGCGTAAGTTTTCATGGATGATGTTTGGCGTGATGACCATTGGTTTTCTCATCCTGACCATACCAAATATAAAAATGGAAGTAGCGGGCAATCCAGCTATTGCCCAAATGGGAATTGATACGTCCATGGGAGCTATGGAAGGTAAAGAAGTGCGGATAGGTGCAGCCGCATCGGGTTTTTGGAGTATAGTTACAACGATGATTTCGACAGGTTCTGTCAACTCGATGCATGACAGTTATATGCCCTTATCTGGAATGAACGAACTGATAGCTATGATGGTAAATGCATTCTACGGTGGTGTAGGAGCTGGAATTCTCAATTTCTTCATTTTCATTATACTGGCCGTTTTCATCAGTGGCTTGATGGTGGGGCGTACCCCAGAGTTTATGGGTAAGAAAGTTGAAGCCCGTGAAATGAAAATCGCCATGATTGTAGCCCTCGCTCATCCTTTTCTAATCCTTTTTGGTACGGCACTCGCGACGGCATTTCCCGCCCAAGGGGCTTCCACATTGAATAATCCCGGATTTCATGGTTTTAGTGAGATATTATACGAATATACCTCATCCGCTGCGAACAATGGCAGTGGCTTTGAAGGGCTCGGAGATAATACAATCTGGTGGAATATTTCGACGGGTATCGTGTTGTTACTCGGCCGCTTTATACCGATTATCGGCCCAATAGCTATTGCGGGATTGCTGGCCGAGAAGAAATTCATACCGGAAGGAGAGGGAACACTAAAAACAGACACCAGCACATTTGGTTTGATGGTATTTGCCGTGATCGCGATTATTGCAGCGCTCTCCTTCTTCCCAGCTTTGGCATTGGGGCCAATTGCGGAATATTTTTCTATGTAATACGTAAAATTAAAGAATTCTAACAATGAGCAATCAACAAACTTTGTTTCAGAAAGAACTTGTACAACAAGCATTAAAGCAGTCTTTCGTGAAGCTAAATCCTAAAATAATGTTCCGTAACCCAGTGATGTTTACCGTAGAAATCGGAACATTGATTATGGCCGTCGTTTGTGTTTGGATAATGACTGGTGAAAAATCACAAGGTGCACTTGGTTATAATTTTACAGTATTTGTTATTCTATTTTTAACCTTGCTCTTTGGCAATTTTGCTGAGGCGATTGCCGAAGCCCGTGGTAAGGCACAAGCAGACAGCCTTCGGAAAACGCGTGAGGAAACTCCCGCTACACTGCGTGATGGCCGCGTTGTTTCATCCGCTCAGTTGAAGAAAAATGATGTTTTTGTCTGTCAGGCCGGTGATGTAATCCCATTGGACGGAGAGATTATAGAGGGATTGGCAACCATAGATGAAAGCGCAATTACGGGGGAATCAGCACCCGTAATCCGCGAGGCTGGGGGAGATAAAAGTTCAGTAACCGGGGGTACCAAAGTGTTATCAGATCGGATTGTTGTACAGGTGACGACAGAACCGGGCGAAAGCTTTTTGGATAAAATGATCGCATTGGTTGAGGGAGCAAGCCGGCAAAAAACACCAAATGAGATTGCTTTAACGATCCTTCTCGCAGGTTTTACACTCGTGTTTATTATCGTAACCGTGACCTTAAAACCATTTGCAGATTATGCCAATGTCGGTATCACCATAGCTTCATTTATTTCACTTTTTGTCTGTCTGATCCCCACCACAATAGGTGGCCTTTTATCGGCAATCGGTATAGCAGGAATGGATAGGGCACTTCGTGCGAATGTAATTACAAAAAGTGGTAAAGCTGTTGAAACTGCTGGCGATATTGACGTATTGTTGCTTGATAAAACAGGAACCATTACCATAGGAAATCGTAAGGCTACACACTTTTACCCTGCAGATGGTATCCTGATGGAATCCTTGGTGCGCGCATCAGCATTGAGTTCAATGGCTGACGAGACGCCAGAAGGGAAATCAATTGTAGAATTAGCTGGTGTCAATCCATCGACCTATCGGGTTGAAAACCCTGAATTTATCAAATTCACCGCTGAGACCCGCAGTTCAGGAATAGACTTTGACCAAACCCGTATCCGTAAAGGTGCAACAGATGCTATTCGAAATATCGTTGTAAAGGCCGGCAATCGATTTCCAGAGGAAATCGATGAACGTGTGAAACTTATTTCTCAAAACGGCGGCACACCATTGGTCGTTGCAGAGAATGAGCAGATTCTCGGTGTGATCGAATTGCAGGATGTGATCAAACCCGGGATCCACGAACGGTTTGAACGATTAAGAAAGATGGGAATCAAGACCGTGATGGTGACAGGAGACAATCCGTTGACAGCCAAATATATTGCCGAAAAAGCGGGCGTTGACGATTTCATTGCAGAAGCCAAGCCCGAAGACAAGATGAATTATATCAAAAAGGAACAGCTTGACGGACGACTGGTTGCCATGATGGGCGACGGTACAAATGATGCCCCGGCACTTGCGCAAGCCGATGTTGGTGTTGCAATGAATAGTGGTACACAAGCTGCAAAAGAGGCCGGGAATATGGTCGATCTGGACAACGATCCCACCAAATTGATTGAAGTTGTGGAGATCGGCAAGCAATTGCTGATGACGAGGGGCACCCTGACGACTTTCAGTATTGCAAACGATGTCGCTAAATATTTTGCTATCATTCCGGCTTTGTTTATCGCAGCAATACCTGCCCTTCAAGGCTTGAATATTATGCGTCTCAATAGTCCCCAAAGTGCTATACTTTCCGCTGTCATATTTAATGCAATTATTATTCCATTACTGATTCCTTTGGCATTGAAGGGGGTTGCCTACAAACCTATTGGTGCAAGTGCATTGCTGCGGAGAAATTTGCTCGTCTTTGGACTTGGAGGAGTGCTCGTTCCATTTATCGGCATTAAGGTCATAGACCTCCTGGTTTCTTTATTTATCTAATGAATTTCTAATTATCAAAAGAAGATGAAAACACATATATATCCGGCAATAAAAATCACAATCATTTTATTGCTGCTGCTTTCAGTCGTTTATCCAGCTATTGTATGGGCGATAGCACAGATCGCTCCCAATCATGGAAAAGGAGAAATAGTAAACTATAATGGACAAAAGTATTACAAGAATATCGGACAGGCGTTTACGGATGATGATTACTTCTGGTCCCGTCCTTCATCTGTCGGTTATAATGCTGCGGGATCGGGGGGAAGCAATAAAGGCCCCTCTAATAAAGAATATCTTTCGGAAGTGAGTTCTCGTATCGATACATTTTTAGTCCATAACCCCACCATACAACGTGTACAGGTGCCCGTCGACATGGTTACAGCCAGTGGTAGTGGTTTGGATCCCGATATCTCAGTTGAAGCAGCAAAAATACAAATTAACCGTGTTGCGAAAGCGAGAGGTATATCGGTAAATAGTTTACAGTCTCTTGTTGATGCCCACGTACAGGCTCCGTTGTGGCATATGTTTGGACCTCGAAAGATTAATGTCCTTGAACTGAATATTGCATTGGATAAGATGGTTGAAAAATAAAATTGACCCGACGGGTCCTTGACATACACTTTATAAGAACGATATACATGAGAAAATTAGCGATGTTGGCCTGTTTAATGCTAGGTACAGCACAATTATTTGCACAGCAAGATACGATTAAAAATACCCCATTGTCTATAAGTGGTTACCTGGAAGCATATTACCTTCGAGACTTTAACAATCCAGTCGGAAACACACGCCCAGGCTTTGTATATAGTCACAACAGGACGAATGAAGTAAACATAAACTTGGCAGTTTTAAAAGCTGCGTACGAAACAACAAACACCCGTGCAAATCTTGCATTAGGTGTAGGTACTTATATGAATGCAAACTACAGCGCTGAACCCGGTGTCTTAAAAAACATCTATGAAGCAAACGTGGGTGTTCGCATCTCGAAAAAACATAATTTATGGATCGATGCCGGAATATTTTCTTCCCATTTGGGCTTTGAAAGCGCTATAGGAAAGGACAATTGGACTGTGACGAGAAGTATTTTTGCTGATAATTCGCCTTATTTCGAAACTGGGGCAAAAATATCTTATACATCCGCTTCGGGAAATCTGTTTTTAAGTGGGCTTGTTTTAAACGGCTGGCAGCGTATTCAACGTGTGGATGGCAGTAGTTTGCCTGCATTTGGGCATCAATTGGTCTATAAACCGACAGACAAATGGACCATCAATAGTGGTTCTTTTATCGGTAGCGATAAAGCGGATAGTGTAAGACAGATGCGTTATTTCCATAACCTGTATGCAATCTATCAAGTGAACGAAAAGCTAGGCATTACATTGGGATTTGATATTGGAGCCGAACAAAAAGCAAAGGGGAGCTCAAAGTACAACGTATGGTACACGCCCGTGTTAATTGCACGATACGCAACGACCGAAAGATTTAGCTTAACAGCAAGAGGTGAGTATTATAATGATAAAAATGGTGTTATTATCTCCACGGGCACGGCCCAAGGATTTCAAACATTTGGCTACTCTTTAAATGCGGATTATGCTATTCTTCCTAATGTTCTTTGGCGTACTGAGCTGCGGAATCTAACGAATAAGGATGCCATTTTCCTTGATCGGACAAATAAACTGCTCAAAAACAGTGTGACGGCTGTAACTGCACTTACGGTTGGTTTTTAGAAACAATCGTTCCTGCCGTGTGTTGAATCGGCAGGAACCTTTTGAAAATGAAAGGTTATAAAAATGGAAGAAAGGAAAAGCGCTGAACACTTTCTGGATCTTATTCGGAAATCGAGACGGGGTAGATTCAAACTCTATATCGGTATGAGTGCTGGTGTCGGAAAGACGTACCGTATGTTGCAGGATGCGCATACACTTTTACAGGGGGGAATTGATGTACGTATTGGCTATATTGAGACACATAATCGGAAGGAAACGCATCAATTGCTCGATGGCCTTCCCATTATTGCCCGGCGGCATCTTTTTTACAAAGGCAAACAGCTGGAGGAACTGGATTTATATGCTGTTTTGAATTCACATCCAGAGGTCGTTATTATTGATGAGCTGGCACACACAAATATTGAAGGGAGTAAAAATGCCAAGAGATGGCAGGATGTTCTGGAGATTCTTGATGCAGGAATTAATGTGATCAGTGCTCTTAATATCCAGCATATCGAGAGTTTGAATGAGGAAGTCAAAGCGATAACAGGGATTGAAGTGCAAGAACGGGTTCCCGACAGCGTCATCGATTCCGCAGACGAAGTCGTTAATATTGACCTTACTGCCGAGGAACTTATTGTTCGTCTTAAAGAGGGCAAAATCTACGATGCTTCAAAAATTCAAGCTGCACTTCAAAATTTTTTTAAAAGCGAGCATATTCTGCAATTGCGTGAAATGGCATTGAAGGAAGTTACTTCCCAGGTTCAGCGCAAAGTAGAGACCGAAGTTCAGCCTCAGCGATGGGTGCGAAAAGAACGTTTCTTGGCCTGTATAAGTTCCAATGAAATAAAAGCAAAAAATGTCATCCGAAAGACAGCACGATTGGCTGGATATTACAATAGCAGCTGGTTTTTGCTATATGTACAGTTACCAAAAGAGCGTGGCGATCGGATTGCATTAAGTAAACAACGGCACTTGATCAACAACTTTAAGCTGGCAACAGAACTTGGTGGAGAAATTATCAAAGTAGAAAGCCGGAGCGTAGCCAAAGAGATTATCGCGTTGTGTGAAACTCGCAAGATCACCACAGTTTGTATTGGAAAGCCGCGGCTCTCTCTTTTGAGGATGTTATTGGCTAAAGATATTTTTAGCAAACTTTTGGCACAGTTGTCTGCGGAAGACGTTGATCTGATAATATTGTCTTAATGATAAAGACGAATTGTGAATAAGATGAAAATAAAAACGAAACTGACCTTTGGTGTGGGATCACTTTTTCTCATGATCTTCTTGCTTGCTGCTTTAAGTGGCTGGTATGTGAACCGATTAAAAAAAGATACCGCAAATATACTGACGGCGAATTACAATACGCTGTTGTATGCCAAGAACATGTTATTGGCACTGGAGGAAATCCCTGTTGAAAAAGCTGCTTTCACCAACTTTGAGGTAAATCTTGACAAACAGCGGAAAAATGTGACCGAAGTAGGAGAACAGCAAACAACCAATGCCATTGCCAAGCATTTTTTACAACTGAAGGATAAACCCTTAGATATTACTATTGTCTCCTCCATCAGAAAGGATATTGCATTGTTAATGGAGCAAAATATGACCGCAATTTCTCGCAAGAGTATTGTTGCGGATCGAACTGCCGAACATGCAATATTGGTCATTTCATTTGCAGGGGCGCTTTGTTTTATCATCGCTTTTATTCTATTGGTTAATTTGCCCTCCAATATTGCAGATCCTATTGCAAAATTAACAGCAAGCATCCGACAGATTGCCGGACAAAACTACAAGGAGCGCATCCATATACAGAGTAGCGGTGAGTTTGCCGAGCTTGTTACGTCATTTAATTCTATGGCCGAGAAGCTGGAGGAATATTCGGAAAGTAAACTTGAAAAAATTCTAAAGGAGAAAAAGCGGATTGAGGCTCTTGTTGACAATATGCATGATCCGGTTATTGGGTTTGACGAGGAGCGGCGGGTTATTTTTGTCAATGAGGAAGCACTTCGTATCACAAACCTGCACAAAGATCAACTTCTTGGAAGATCTGCTTTAGCGGTGTCGGAAGAAAATGATCTTGCGAAAGATATTTTTAAAGATCTTTTTCTTCCTGCAGCAAATCGGGAAAAGAATGCTATTAAAATCTACGCAGACGACAGGGAAAGCTATTTCGAAAAGGATGTTATTGATATCAATGTCCTACCTACAGGTGAACTTGAATCAAAGCTTATCGGTCAAGTTGTTATCCTAAAAAATATCACGCCTTTTAAAGAACTTGATCTTGCAAAAACTAACTTTATAGGCACTGTATCCCACGAGTTCAAAACACCTATTGCAGCGATCCAGATGGGGGTTCAATTGTTAGAAAATGAGCAAATAGGTCATCTGAATACCGAGCAGCTCATGCTGTTAAATGGAATAAAGGATGATTCCAGCCGTTTACTTCAGATAACAGGCGAACTGTTAAATATGACACAGGTTGAAAGCGGTTCTATTCAGATTAATTTACATGCTACAGAGATACAGTCTATTATTGAATACGCTGTCATGGCTAATCAATTTGCTGCCAATCAAAAAAATATTCATTTTGCTATTGAGGTAGCATCTACAGTGAAGAGCATATTTGCTGACAATGAAAAAACTGCGTGGGTATTGACAAATTTCCTTTCCAATGCGGTACGATATTCTTATGAAGATTCGGTCATCCGTATAACAGTTGAAAATATAGGACTTAAAACCAGATTTACCGTAAAAGACAATGGACAAGGAATAGAAGCCAAATATTTGGAGAAAATTTTTGCACGTTACTTCCGTGTGCCAGGCTCCAAGAAAGGAGGTACCGGTCTCGGTCTAAGCATCAGTAAAGAGTTTATAGAAGCACAAGGTGGAGAAATTGGTGTCGAAAGTGATTATGGTGCAGGAAGTTCTTTTTATTTTTCATTGCGTAGTGCTATGCCCAATGGTTAATACAATTTCAAATGGCTGATAATGGTTTACAGTCCAATATTAAAAATTAAAGATGAAGCGGGAGATAGGCGGATATGTACGATCGAGGACTATCGTATGAAACGAATGGAATAATGAATTGAGAAATTATGAGTGGATAGTAGAAGTAACACCACTCATAATTTCGATAGCAGATTAATGGTTCACTAAAGCCATAGCACCCTCACTGTAGCGTGCTCCAATATTAGGATATTTATTGAGTATTTCATCAATGCTTTTTAGATCAGAATCGGATAACTGGACTTCGAGAGCACCTGCATTTTCTTCTAGGTACTTTCTTTTTTTGGTTCCGGGAATAGGGATGATATCATTTCCCTGTGCCAATACCCAAGCTAGAGCAAGTTGTATGGGACTACAGTTTTTATCTTTTGCCAATAGGGAGAAATCTGCGACCAATTGCGCATTGTTCAGTGCATGTTCGCCTTGATTACGTGGTAAAGTTCTTCTGAAATCGTCTGCAGCAAGGTTTTCTAAATTCAAAGAATTAGAAAATAATCCACGTGCCAAGGGAGCATATGGGATTAAACTGATGCCCAGTTCACGTGTCGTTTGTAGGATTTCTTTTTCTACATCACGTGTAAGGAGCGAATACTCACTCTGCAATGCAGCGATGGGATGCACGGAATTTGCTTTCCTGATGGACGCTGGCGAAGCTTCACTTAAACCAAGATATCTTACTTTTCCTGCTTTAACCAATTCGGCCATTGCGCCTACGGTTTCTTCAATAGGTATATTGGGATCTACGCGATGTGCATAATAGAGATCTATCGTATCGATACCCAGACGTTTCAGACTTTTTTCCACCGCTACTTTTATCCATTCAGGCGAGCCATCGAAATAGGTACTTGCAGTACCACTTGGTCCTGCGATTTCATCTTTAAAGCGAAATCCAAATTTGGTTGCAATAAAGACTTTGTCACGATTGGGAACGAGTACTTTTGAAATAAGTTCCTCATTGGCTCCATTACCGTACATATCTGCAGTATCCCAAAAATTGATGCCGAGGTCTAATGCCTTTTCCAATGTGGCAATGCTCTCTTGTTCGTCAGTAGGGCCATATGCAAAGCTCATGCCCATACAACCTAGTCCAATAGCAGAGAGTTTTTCATTTGTTGTTCCAAGATTTCTATATTTCATAATGATTACATTTTTGTTCAATACAAATGTAGGCATGGACCAAACGAAGACAGTTAAGACAATCAAACAGATTATTATACAATTCAAACAGTACTGTTTCGAGCTTGGTTTGGAGACATGCCAGTTTGTTTTTTGAAGAAATTGGTGAAATAGGATGGATATTCAAATCCTAGGCTGTAGGCAATATCCGATATATTCCAATTCGTGTGTAATAATAAAGCTTTGGCCTCCTGGGCTACCCGATTTGCAATATGCGTACTGGTGGTTTTACCTGTTGTTTCTTTTACCGATCTATTGAGGTGGTTTATATGTACCGAAAGTGCATGGGCATAATCGGACGGACTTTTCAATTGCAGGCTGAGCTGAAGAGTATTAATAGGAAATTGTCGTTCCAGCAGCTCAAGAAATAGTCCAGATACCCGCGTCGACGCATTGGTGTAAGATCCAAAACTTGCCGCAGGGCTTGATTTCATCGTTTCATGAATCAGAAGATGCAAGTAGCTGCGCAACATATCATCTTTATGGATATAGCTTGAGTTCATTTCAGCCATCATTTTCTGGAAGATAATTGAAATTTCCGCTAACTGGGCTTCATCTGGAAAATAAATCGGGTTACTGCCTATTTTGAAAAGAGGAGAGTCCTTGAGACTTTCAATCCGTTCACTATGTTGGATAAATTCTTCGGTAAATACACAATACCATCCTGCCTGCTCAGTTGATTCAGGCTCCCAAGCATACGGGACGACCGGATTAGCAAATAACATGGCTGGCCGATCTATTTGTATCCATTTATCAGCGTAATATAGCTTTCCCCTTCCTATAATGAGAGAGGTTTTGTAAAAATCACGGCGATTATAAGGTGATACGACAGTACAGGATTCCCTGCTAAAAACATTGAAGTGACCAATTCCTGTGTTATTCAGTGGCCTATCTGGAAGAGATAAACCTGGCTGTCTTTTGTAAAAATCTGTTACACTTTCGGCTGATTTCATACCACTAAAATAAAAAAATAGAAGCAATCCTGCGTCATGAACACATCAGTTTCTCCAAACGAAGGTTCGTGATTTACTATCACAATGCTATTTTATTTGAATGGTTTATGATTTAGTTGCTATTTTTGGAGATATTCAAAATCAGATTCTCTGACGAATATAATTTTACCGCTTGCGACCATGATCAAAATTTATCATAATGTACATTGCAGCAAGAGCTGCCATGTACTGGAACTGTTAGAACAACAAAGTGCTGAATTTGAAATACAGGAGTACCTAAATGACGTTCCGACCAAGGGACAATTGGTTGAGTTATTGGCGCAGCTTGGACTGACACCTCAGGAACTTATCAGAAAAGGAGAACCAGTATTTCAAGAGAAATTCCAAAACCTCGAACTAACGGATGAGCAATGGATCGATGTGCTGCTGGCGCATCCTATTTTGATAGAACGCCCCATAGTTGTAAGGGATGGCGTGGCAGTAATTGGCCGACCAATTGAAAAGGTTGTTGAACTCATTGGGACTAAACCATAATCTATAGACCGTTTTATGCTACGGTTTTATTTTGCAGTAGGTGCCGATAGAATTTTCTTTATTTGTACAATATGTCTTGTATTATGATGGATAACGAAGCGAAAGATATCACCTAATCGGAGTTGTATCCAGCTGCAAAAGGACAGCTTAATATGAATTTTAGTTAGATCTTTTGACCTCGCTCTGTCAAGTAAATTAAGTAGCCTATTTTGCTGTTCTAAAAAGACTGAAATTACATCCCTAGTTAGCATGAGATGCTTGGGATCCATTTTTTGAAAAGTTTTCATCTTTTTTTTCTTATCATTTGGCAAAATGGAATTGGCGAAATAATTTCCTAAAAAGCCACTTTTGAAATCTGCGTTATAACTAAATTTGCTGTTGGACATTTTTTTTGTGATCTCAGGCAAATAAAAATCTCCGTACAGATTTAGATGCTGTAGGCATTCTAAGATATTCCATGATTCTTCATGAGGTCTATTGTTCAGTATTTCCTGCGAGAGCGCTTTTAAGGAATTAACAAATGAAATATGTTCATGGACTTGATCTTCCAGTTGTTTAAGTAATTCTAATGATTTGTATTTCATCTTTTTTTTGATAAAATACCCGAAAATAAATCAGATAAATATTGATTTGACTCAAGATTTTACGATTCTTGATAAAGTTTCGGGAGTCATTCTAAGGTAATTGGCAATATGCTTATTGGGAATTATCTGAAATAATGCCGGATTTCGCTTGATGACTCTTTCATACCTACTTTTTGGGGAATCTAGCAGTAGATCTCGTTCCCTTTCAATTTGCTGTAGCACCAATTGTTCCAATATTGTTATATACAATCTTGTATTTTCTGTAGTTGAATAGACAAAGTCCATAAAATCTCTCCTTTCGGCGACTAGAAGATCTGTTTTTTTTATCGCCTGGATTGCGAAATCCGAATTGCTATTATGGATAAAAGAGTCCATTGCCACAATTAGATCACCATCGTATCCAAAGCGAATAATTTGTTCATGATCTTCTTGAAAAATAGAAATTTTGGTACTTCCTTTTTTTATGAAATAGATCTTTGAATCTGCAGAACCATTCATTTTAATGTAGTCATTTCTCTTGAAGGAAATTTCCTTTTTAAAAACGTACGGTGATATGAGATCTACGAGCTTAAACATACAAATTCTATTTAATTGAATCACTAAAGGTCTTCGAAATTAACGATTGTATTGTTTTTTTCAAATATTGATTATTGAGCTACAAATATCGCTAAGTTTTGGCCTAATATGGATTTCGGATTTACGGGTTGAATAATTATGTGCAGTTTTATGGTAATAATTGAAAATGTGGCCTATGTTGTCACAGTTTTATAGATTTAAATACAGTATTAAAATATTTTAGTTTGAAAAGAGCACTATTTATCCTTCTCATTTTGGCGGTTTCATTTTTAATCGCAGCGTTTTTTATCAAAGTCAATAAACGAGAAACTTTGTTGTATAAGATACAGCAATGGGTTACTTATGACAAAGCTGATTGGGACAATTATGAAAATAACAAACGACTTCTTGGTTCAGCAGCAGTCCAAGCCACAACGACCGAAGTGGTTGCCGCGGAAGATGACCTATATCCAGTTGATACAAATTACGTTGCTCCAGAATTCAAGGCTTCGGAAATCGAAAAAATTAAAAAAGCAGATTTTGGAAAATTAACTGTAGCGAAGTTATGTCCAGACCATGAGGATGCGCAAATCGCATTAATTCATTTTACAGATCGTAAATTGACAGACGTGATTATCAACCAGAAAATTAATATTAAAGTTGGAACCTGTTTTGAAAATTCGAAAACAGATGGTCATTATCGCTGTGTAAGCTGTATGATTTTACTTTATAATCGAGCAAAGAAAGATTGGGTTGAGGCTCCAAATGGTGAAAATTTCATGAAAAATGCCTATGATTTTTACCAGGCTTCCGAAGGGGATATTTGGCAGGCGCGGGAGTTGTCCATGCGAATTCCCTATGATTATGCTTTAGTAGCAAAATATAGCAAATAATATTTCATAGTGAAGTAATTAATATGAATAGCATGATGTTTAAATTTTTTAGAGAACTATTGAATGCAGCGAGAGAAGGTGTCATTGAGGCAAAAGAGGAATTGACGCTGCAGGCTGAACAGGAAAAAAAAGAGGGTGAAGGGAGTCTAATAACGGATGGAAATATGCTCTGGGATGTTCCCTATGAAGAGCAGTTTGGCAATGCACTTGGAGCCGCATTTAGGGTCATTGTTTTTGGGGATTGGTTTACTGTTTTCGGAAGTACTGGAGATGACGGGAATTATCCGATTCACTTATATCAATTTGGAAATTATCCCAAAATTGACCAGTACAGAAGTGACTTTATCAAATTGTTAAAAAGAGACTTTGCTATAACAGATATGGAAAGTTGTCTCAATGTTTTGACTACGTTTTTTACATTACTTGGAATAGACAGAACAGGAACCGCATTGGAAGGGAAATCCGGTCACATTGATACAGCTATATGGGATATTTCCAAACCGGGGGTAAATGCATTTGCTGTAGCTGTGACAAGTCATATTGCGACATCCGCAACTGACGTTGGATACCTCTCAAAACCCATGGCTTTAACCATTTTAAAAAATCTGTCGTTATATGCGAAAAAGCATTTTAGCGATTGGCTACTATTTGCTGATCATTTTCTAGAAGGAGAAAATCAGGTTGGTCTAAATAGCAAAATTGGAAAATCTTACTTGAAAAGGTACATCGGATATTTAAAGGAAAAGAAAGGCAGCCCCTGGAATAATGTGGAATGGCGGCTTGGAAATCAGTCTGGAATACTTTTACATGTGACTTGGCGATTCCAACGGAAGCGATATCGTAATATTGAAGAATTTGAAAAAGAAGTTAATCTGTATCAAAAAGACACTTTAGAAAATAGAAACCGGTGGAATCCGAATCAAATTGTTGTTGAAAAGGGCGAAATTGAGGTCTGCTACCTCGTTTGGATTAGAAGCATGGACGATCTGAAAGAAAATGAATATCTGTTGGACGATGAGGAAGACGCCTTTTGCGAGGACAATGCAGATAATGGATATTTTCAGGTTGAATTGTGTGCCAGATTGAAATCTCCAAATGGTCAGCATTTTACGGCTTTGGATCTGCTGTATCAACTGGAAGAGCAGGTCTCAGAGAAAGAGTTGGGTGACCATATTTTTTTCGAAGGATTGGATGCTATCGAAAAAGATGAAGAGGGCATTCCAATGTTTTATCTGAGCTGCAGGAGCTAATATTATCTTCAAATGAAATGAACAATCAAGCGGTTGAAAACCCTAAAATAAATTACACTATAATACTTGGGGTAAAGCGAAAAAGAATAGTAACAAAAAAAACTGTAATCTAATTGCTTTTGTTATCCTAAATAAAACGTTATGAATAAATTACCGTTATTGATAATGAATTTGTTGGCAATTTTTGTTTTTGGAGCCTGCCAATCGCCCCAGAGGCCATCTCAACAAAATGCAAATGAATCTAAACAGAAGGTACAGGAAATACCTTCTAATATTACCTTTTTTGGTGGTGGAAGGTTAAAAAAAATGAATATGGTATCAGGCAAAACAGACACTATCTTTATTTCAGTCCATCAGACGGATTCGGTACTTATCAAACTAAGAACACCTAACGATACTGCTAATGTAAGGATTAGTCAGCTTTTTCTGCCTGATGGTTCTGCTGACGGCCCCTTTGGACAGCAACTTACTTATAGATTTAAAGATATTGGCCAATATCATATTACTGTGAACGAGAATCGGATGATAGGAAATCATTATTCGGGCCCATATGAAGTGCAAATTGTGCCGATCGTGCAATAAAAGATAGCTCTTCTAAGCGAATTTTTATTCAGCTAGAACGGCTATCTTTTCATTCAGCGATTGGTTGTCTTATCCAGTATGACCGATGCTAGATATTCTCTCCAGTTACTCAATGTCTCCCTTGTACTTGATCGTATTATTATCATAAAGCACTGATTTCTTAGCATCATATTTATAGCTATCCTTTTGGTAAATGTCATTTTCAACCTTATCCAAGATAGTAGTATTTTTATGGTCAGGTAAGAATAACTCTAGCTTTGATTTATCATCACTAAAAACAACAAAAGCACTAATGACGGCTTCGCCTTCTTTTTTCTCCGTCGGATTCAAGCGGAAGCCAATATTAAAGACTTGAATACATCCTTGCTTGATCTCGCTCCAAGTCTGTCCCGCAGCGACTAGACAGCCATGCTCATCCTTGCTGCCACCAATCGATGGTGTTGCCTCTTTCTTGCTTTGATCAGCTACTTTCTCAGATTCGCTGTGCTTGGGAGCACTGTTACAGGCTGTCAAAATAACAAGACTGATCACTATAAATGCTAGTTTTTTCATTTGAATCGGTTTTTATATGTTCATGATTTGCATGCAATAAATATACCATAGTCTTTTGTGGTGTCTTTCCTAATCATGTTATGGCCGGCTTTCATCATCGTAAATAGGTCGTGGGCGAAGTTTCTCTGTCTAGTGAAAAATATCGTTGGTTTGGCGTTAATATTGTCATAGGACAAGTAGAGTTATTTTATAGTTTATTAATATTGATGTATAGTTCAATCCGCGCTTTTATCGGTGTGCATTGAAGGATATTATTTTAAACCAATGTTGATATACAAAAATATGCTTATCTAAATATCATATGAAACACAAGGATCAGCCTGTAAAAAAGTTAGTCTCGGTTATTTTAGTTGAAAAACAGCTAACCGACGTTTGGACATATTGGAACGATTCCGATGCAATTATGCAATGGAATATTCCATTTGACGACTGGCATTGTCCAGCTGTCAGTATCGATTTTAGGGAGGGCGGAATGTTTAATTTTAGAATGGAACAAATAGCTAGTCGGGAAGGGTTTGATTATATGGGTGTATTCGATGAGATTATTGCGATGGAGTATATTGAAAGCACCAGTGGCGGCAGAAAGTGCATTGTTGAGTTTCAGGCGATTGATCACAATACGATTATTAGGGAAACTTTCGAACCCGATGCGTTTACTCCGGTGGAACTTCAGCAGTCTTTTACCGATGGAGTCCTGTTAAATTTTAAAAAATTTATAGAAAACAAATCGTAATAGCAGGCTGTTGCTACAAACAGAAATATAGACTTTACATGACAAATTATGCGCGAGTTAGAACCAAAAAGCGGTTATGCACCAGCTAATGGAATAAAACTTTACTACGAAATATTTGGGTCTGGAAAACCTCTCGTATTGATTCATGGTGGTGGTTCTTCGGGTTTTTCTGATTTTGAGGAGACGGTAAAAAGGTTGTATGACCGATACCAATTGATTTTATTAGACCTGCAAAATCATGGCAGATCCGAGCATAGGACATCCGCTGAAACCTTCGAGCAGGACGCCAAAGATATTTTAGCTGTCCTTGATTTTTTTTCTATTGGAAAAGCTTCATTTTTTGGTTTTAGCAATGGAGCAACAACCCTTTTGAAATTTGCGACGATGTATTCCGACAAAGTCGAGAAGCTGGTCGCAGCATCGGGAAATACGAAAAGAGAGGGACTTTTGGATGGCTTTTTTGAAAGCATGGAAGCTTCGACTATTCACGATATTCCGCCATTTCTCAAAGAGAATTTTATGAAGCTGAATTCGGATCCAGAGAAATTTAGAAATATGTATGAAAAAGACAGCCAACGGATGATAAACTTTGAAGATTTTGATACAGAATCTTTAAAGCGTTTGACCTGCCCAGTATTTCTGATAGGAGGGGATCAAGATGTTGTAAAGGCGACCCATTTAGCCGATATGCAGCGGCAAATTCCTCATGCAAGACTGCTTATTTTACCAGCTAATCATGGAAATTATATGATGGCTGATTTTAATGGTGAAGTCAATACCAAACTGATTGATTTTACAATGCAACAAATACAGCAATTTTTGGAATCTAAATAATGCTTGTCAATCGAACGAAAAAGCACTAAAAAGCTTATCGGTAATTGCGCATATTGCGTTCCATTTTACGTATACGCTGTTCATTTTTTCCATCAACACGGGATGCGACGGCCCATATAGCCGCGGGTATCCAACCCAGTATAGTTATCTGAAGAATCAAACAAAGAAGGCCACTAAAAATCTTACCGCGTAAAAAAAATGATAGCCAAGGAAGTAGGACTGCTATTAATATCATAACTAATCGGTTTATTATAATAATGTACTAAAATACAAAATTAAAGCATTCGCTGATAAAAACTATACATAATATGAACTAAAGAAAAATAAACTATTTATTGTAACAATCTGGTATTTAGTGTTTAATGGGTTGTTTATTGTCGGAATAAGTAAATGTTAAGAAAACTTAAAATATGCGATTAGATAGGTGAATTTTAAAATTTTAAGTAGGAGTGGCATCAATGTTGATGTTTCCCTGTCGAATATTTTAGATGCAGTTTACATAGAATAAATGACGGAAAACATGGGAAACAATAATAATATTATTGAGAATTTAGACAGCAAATATCGCGGGTATCTCGATGATCAGGGGAAATGGCTCAATGAAGGATTTAGGAATATTTTCATCGATGGGGAACCGAGTAGAGAGAATTTAAAAACATCGGTTTATCTCATGTTGCCTCAAGAGATTAGAGAGGATGTCGATCAGTTGCTAGGTAAAATAATTGATTAGAAAATATAGGAATAAATAGTATACATTGAAGGTTTACTGAAATCAATTCTTTCTGGTTTTAGTAAACTTTCTTCTTTAAAAATGGGATAGGGAAGCATGTTGTAAAAATTCATTAAATACCAAACTCTTTTACGGTTTGACAGATTTGCTCCTTTTCTTTTCGACTCAGCACATTTAACATGGTCAATATTTCTTTACCCTGAATAGTTTCAAGCTCAAGTCTTGGACCATACCAATTACTTTCAATAATGCGGATATTGACGATTTGGATATATGGCACGAAGACCAGTGGATCCAAATCTGCCAAAGCCCACATACTCCCAGTTCTTTTTTCAATCCGTTTAAAATACAATCCTTTTTTATCTGTTCTGGCCCGGATGATCTTTTTGCTGCTTCTTAGAAGAAGGAAGCCCCCGGTAATAAAAGCTAAGCGGAGCATTAACATAAATAAAGAGACTAAAAAGCGAAATACATCCTTAAAGTCAAGTATCATGGCGCTGAAATTCTCTTTAAATGAATCATTTGGATCATAGCCAATGAAAAATGTAGAGCCTCCCATTATAATCAGAACGATACCAATAATAATGGATCGCCAATTTGGTAAATAATAATTGATACAGATTTGACTGCCTTTGTCTACAGATTTTCTCCTTTTCATCCCTAAATATAGCGCAAGATACAATTGATACTAGGTAAGACTTACAATTCGTCTTAAAGGATTTATAATTCGAGAAAGATTGTTTTAACGAGATGGAAGTTGTTTTCGAATTTTATGCGCCTGTATACATCAAAAAACATAGAACCCACTGTTACGGGGTACTGGACCACTACACATCTTCAATCTGGATGAGAACGATGCGAAGGAGTTAGGATACATTTGCGATATAAATCAAAATATTTAATGAAATGAATTACAACATTAGAAAAGCAAGTCTCGAGGACCTCGATCAAACAGCTGCACTATTCAATCTTTATCGAATTTTTTACAGACAGGAATCGGATTTGGAAAAGGCAAAGGAATTTTTGAGGGAACGGTTTCTATATGGCGAATCAGAAATTTTTTTAGCTACTCACGGGGAACAGGCCGTTGGTTTTGTTCAGCTTTATAAATTATTTCATTACACTAAATTGCAGCGTCAGTGGTTATTGAGTGATCTGTTTGTCCACGCCGATCATCGAAGCAAAGGTCTGTCGGTCCGCCTTATTGATCGCAGTAAAGTGTGGTGTGAAGAGACTGAGGCCTGTGGTCTGATGCTTGAAACGGAGAAAACAAATGCTATTGGTAATGCCCTTTATCCAAGATGTGGATTTGAATACGACAGCATGCATAATTATTACCATTGGTGGAGGTAACCTTAAGTGGATCGCCAGGGTATTTCTGTTTCTGGCGATCGATTTTGGTAGTTTAGATTGACTAGACTGCAAATTGTGTCAAATGATGATCGAGATGTTTATAAAACATGTTGTTCCACTCCCAGCCTTTAAGCCTTCCGAATGAATGGGACTCCTTTCCATCAAAATAGTTTTCGCCCAATTCCACTGTTTTTTGAATATAAGCTATCAATCTGCCTTGCTCGAGCTCGAAATCCCATCTCGATGTTACCAGAAACTCTGTCGCCGTAGGATTATTTCTCTTATACGGCTTTTCACTTACAACTAGATTCTTTACAAACCATTTTAGTAGTATTTTCTTTAATCCAGTTGGTTTAGGATGCTTATCTTCATAGATTAATTCATAGGTCACATTACAGTGAGCCAGCATTTGATCGACAGTCATTTTACCCCATTGGGCCCTGCTGTCTGGATTAAGATTTTGAATCCGTGCTACCACTTCATCACTTACTGTTTTGTCGAAAATGTTTTTCATGATTTAGATGCTAATTGGTTTTTCAATTTGTGGGGATTCTGGTTGTCAACTAATTGTAATATAATATCACATTTAAGGGCTCATCTTTTACACTTACTTCCTTTTCAGTAGGCCCATTTTTATTACTGTATCTCAATGTGTAAGACTGATTTTTTTTCACGATAAATGTTAAGTGGTCATTCGCATCCTGTAGCTTAGTTGCTGTCGAACCACCGCCGATTTGATCATTTCCCTGGAAGATATCTACATTACACTTTGTTCTGCCTTCAGGTTGACATTGATCCTTGCTGAGATACATGGTAATGTTCAAACGAGTGTATGATTTGTCGTTCAATTGTTGGTTATATTGCTGATTGAATAGATCAATGTAGCGTTGAGAAACATTATCTGCATAAATCTCGGTTTCACTCCATGTCGGAAATGAGGTAGCAGCTGGTTTATAAGAAGCCGCATAAATAGAATGTTCTCTGCTATTTGGATTTGCTTTCCCTGCATCTGCCAAAAACCAGCTGTAGTTTAGGTCTTTGTCTGGATAATATTCTGTAAAATACCATTGTCCATTGATCCATACTTCTACCCAACTGTGGTTACCACGATTGTCATGCCAATTTGGTGTACCTGCGATCCGGGCCGGAATACCTACTGATCGTAGTGCGTCAATGAGTAAAATGGACAATCCGGTACAAGAAGCCATTCCTTGACTCATGGATTCAGCTGGATTTTGGTCTGCTTTTTTTCGCTGGGTATTATAGTCAACTTTGACTTCATCTCTGATATTCTTATTGATGGCTGCTATGGCATCTTTGATTGTTTTACTGTTCGCCACATATTTCGAAAAACGATCGTAGAAATCACCGCGCCAGTCGTCGAGATCCTCAGAAAATGCACGATATGGCAATACTTCATTTAGAAAAATGGAATCTGGAATTTCCTTTGCCCAGGAAAACGTTGATCTTGCCTGGTAAGCCTTTTTGATATTACGGATAAGAAGTTCACTTTTGATCGTTGCTAAATCATTCTTAGGCATATAAGCAATGAGAAAAGCTGCGCCTTCACGCATTTCTTTAGGTATTTCCCGTAGTACTTTTTCCAATTCGCTGCGATTTGTACCAGCTGCATTTAGTGCTTTTTTGACCGGCATTTGATACTGGTTTGGTAAAGAGGAAAGCTTGAAATCTTGCGCTAATGCTTGGAAGGAAATGGCTGTAAATAAACAGCAGGCAACTAAAGAGGATACTTTTTTGAACATAATATAAGCTTGCTTATTCTGTATTTATATAAATTGTTAGATTTTGTTTCAAACTTAGATAAATTGATTTTTATATGCAAAATTAGGCTCCAACACAATTTCATTTGCAAATGAGTACAAATTTATTTTAGTTTGAAGATCTTTACGCAGAAGTAAAGATCTTCAAACTAAAAAAATAATTTGAATGACAATTCCGATGAAACCATTTCATTTTTTATATCAAAGTGCATCCTGTCTGATCCTATTATCTGGTCTTCTGTATTCCTGTCAATCACAAAATCCAGATAGGGTGATACTTGAAAAAATGGATAAAACGTTTAGTGTATCCAAATTTTATGACCCCAAAGTAAGAAGGAGCGAGGAGTTGCTGCATGCTGACGTTAAAAAAATGGATAAAAAAGAGCTAAAAGAAGCTTTTGAAACTGCCATGTTTAAAAAGGATACCCTTGCCATTTTTAATTCAGAAGGGAGTTTACCAACACCATTTTATATGGAGTCCACTGGAGTCTGGGGAACGAGAAAATTAAAACCAGTCAAAGATTTTGGTTATCGTTACACAACTGTTTCCTACAATGAAGAAAAGGATACCTTAGCCATGTTAAACGGAGTTTCCTTTCCTGCCTTGACTATGGCAGAAGATAAAAGTGGTGAATTTGCATACTTGTATGGAACTAAGGCTTCAAAAAATAAAGATGATTTCCAACATCTTTACAACTATTTACAGAAGACCTATAAAAAGTTGGAGCTCCCGGAAGATGCGGGGGGAGCTATAAAAGGTTGGGAAAACAAAGATTTTTATTATTTTTTGATCAAAAAGAATAGAAGGGAAGAAGAGATCTTTTCTTTCGGGGAAGATGAAGACGATACGCAGACCATTACTGACATTGCCGATATCCGTTTAGAGATTTATAATAAAATATATATCGAAAATATGCGAAAAGAGCAGGTTTATTTGCCCGATTATATTCCTATTGCTCATTGATGAACCCGGAAAAGGAGGGCTGTCAAACTTGTTACAAATCCGCATGGACGAATTTGTTTATATTTACTTTCTTGTAAAAAAATCAATCAAATCCTTTAATTTTTATGTCCGATACTCAAATACCGAATTCCGCTTATGCAGATACCAAACCACATTATGCTGTACTTGACGGGTTACGTGGTATAGCAGCTATTACCGTCGTTTGTTTTCACATTTTTGAAGCCTTTGCAACGAGCCATTTGGACCAACGTATTAATCATGGCTATTTGGCGGTTGACTTTTTCTTTATGCTTTCAGGTTTTGTTGTGGGGTATGCTTATGATGATCGTTGGAAGACAATGACAACAAAAGAATTTATCAAACGTAGAATAATACGCTTACATCCCATGGTCGTTATGGGCGCGATTATTGGAGGAATCATGTTTTATTTTCAGGGCTGCTCTGTTTGGGATGTGACTAAGGTGACATTTTCTTCTTTGGCAATTGCGACCTTATTGAATGCCTTATTAATTCCCGCAATTCCCGGGCAGGAGGTGAGAGGGCTTGGAGAGATGTTTCCGTTAAATGGACCCAGCTGGTCTTTGTTTTTTGAATACATCGGCAATATCCTATATGCCTTGGTTATTCGTAAATTTTCGACCAAAGCATTGGCCGGACTCGTTGTTTTATTCGGAATAGGGTTGGCGACATTTGCTATATTAGGACCTTTGGGAGATATCTGCGCTGGATTTTCACTCACTGGAACTGAGTTTACCGCAGGTTCTCTGCGTCTTTTGTTTTCATTTACGGCAGGTTTATTTCTTTCGCGAATATTTAAGTCTTTACAAATCAAGGGAGCGTTTTGGATTTGTAGTCTAATTCTTGTTCCACTTTTGGCAATGCCACGCATTGGTGGTGGCGAGCATCTTTGGATGAACGGTATATATGATACCCTGTGTTGCGTGGTGGTGTTCCCGCTACTTGTTGTTTTAGGGGCTTCCGGAAAAGGGAGCAGTAGCTTCACAAATTGGCTTTGTAAATTTTTAGGCAATCTATCTTATCCTTTGTACATGGTACATTATCCCTTTATCTATTTGTATTATGCTTGGGTCAAGAATGAGAACCTGAGTTTCGAAGAATCTTTGCCCGGAGCCGCAGCTGTTGTGATCGGAAGTATTATTCTAGCGTATTTATGTTTGCGATTATATGACATGCCTGTGCGAAAGTATCTGTCGGAACGGTTTCTAAGGTCAAAAGGGAAATAAGATATATAGAAATTATCGAATACAAAAACACCATAAAATGGTGTTTTTGTATTTAAGGAAATCCCTTCCACAAATCCTATTTCGCTTGCATTGCGTGTTTTCGAAGAATAGGTTAAAGCAGCCCCATATCTACTAAATCCAGCACGGTATACCTCTTATTGGCTAATTTATTGTTCATACAAACTTCAACGATTTTTTTGACGCCATTTGAATAAGAATCATGTCCGAGAACTTTGGTTTCAATTTTAATCTCGTCATTTTTATCTTTGATTACAATCTGGTGGTAGGCGTGCTTCTCTAAGTAGGCAACAGGAATATTGATCTTATAAGCTTGCGTTTTTGCATCGCGAATGGAAATAACCCGTTCATGGGAGACATGTAAAGAATTGGCTATATGATAGGCTGTGCCTGGCTCAGTCGTCTTGGAGGATTGATGTGACTCTATAATGGATATTTCATAGTCCTTGAAGTTATGGCCAAATTGTTGGAGCATACGTAGTGTTTTTAGCAAGAGTATGGACGTGTTTGGGCAAATAACAAGCGGAAAAGTTGTCTCGAGCCTTTCGGTATCCAATCCTGTCGATAGTTCGATGAATACGGAACCTGTACGAGCACAAAAATCAAGACAATCTTTCAATTCCCGGCCTGATCCAGCATGTATAACGATAGATGGAGATGCCGTTGTATCGGATAGCCGCCATGGCAGAAATTCTACAGTCGGAATGCAAAAATCAGCTTCTAGTATAGCATTTGCTAATTTTCCTGATCCAACTACAAATGCTTTTTTTGTATTCATATCGTTTGTTTTATTAAAATATCTGGTATCCCTCGGACTTTAAATCGATAAGGAGATACCAGATGAATTTGTCATGAAGTAAAGGTTGTGCTTGAGTCAGGTAAGTTACAAAAATAGACGGTAAAATTTAATCTTTGGTATTATGGAATTATTCTTTTTTCACGCATTTCGTCAAAGAGTTCGTAAAACATTTGTTCAGTGTCTATAAATTCATGAAATCCCAGTCGTCGGGCTTTTGTGCCATCGGCGAAGAAATCGTAATCCCAGGAAAAGACAAAGTCTCCAAAGGTCCAGGCCGAAACTTGCTGATAGCTATAGTTTAAGTGATGCTCTTTTTGTAATTTCTGCCATATAGGTTCCTTATCTGCCATCATTATTTCGAGCGATAGGGGAATTGGATCGTCGGTTTTCATATCAAAATAAGCCGCTAATTTGGGCCAGAGTTCCTTCCAACGGAAGAGATCGCCGTTATTAATATTAAAAGCTTGATTTGCAGCTTGCGGATTGGTTGCTGCCCATACTGTGGCTTTGGCTAAAAGTGTTGCATCGGTCATCTCCATCAACGTTTGAAAAGCACCAATTTTTCCGGGAAATCGAAGCGGAATACCAAGTTCTTTTGAAACGGAAGCATATACAGCGATCAGCATCGCCAGATTCATTGGATTATTGGGTGCCGTTCCACCGACAACGGAGGGACGTATTGCAGACCAAGTCCATTTCTTTCCTTTTTGTAACTGTTCGAGGTGTTGCTGTTGGCTGGTATTGAATTCCGGTGGCATATGGCCAGCATCTGATTCTTTAGCGGGTGTTTTAAAAGGACCTAAATGTGCGCCATATACTTTATATCCCTGCATGAGGCTGATGTGCTGAAGATTATTTGCTATCGGTTCAATTGCGGCCAAAATATTGCTTAGCATCTTCATATTAGGTTCAACCAACTCTGCCCAAGTGGGCCTATCTTGATAGGCTACATAAAAAATATGAGTTACTGTGCTCAAATTGCCCAGCTTTTTGAGACAATCTGCCGAATCCAATAAATCTACGGCGATAAAACGAACCCTATCCCGGTCGACGTTTGCTCGCCGCGATATACCTATAATCTCCCATTCCTCCAGTTTTTCGAGGTGGTCTATGATGTTGGTACCAATAACGCCATTGGCGCCAACCACTAAAGCGGTGTTTTTTCCAGTTTTCATTTTGTCTGTTGTTTATAGGAACAAAGTTAGCTAGTAGCCTAGCGCGCATTAGGTACAAATCCAATATAATTAGGTATATTTCTAATATGAAACGCTATCGTCAATTTGAACCTGTACTTATTTCGGCATTTAAGATGCTTGAATGGAAGCATCCAGAACATAATCATAATCACTATGAGTTTATTTTTATTCGGGAAGGCTTAGGACGACATATCGTTAATGGACATCCATCTCCTTACGAAGGTGGGATGATCTTCTTGCTCGGCCCAGACGATCAGCATTATTTCGAAATCGAACAACTCACGCATTTTGTTTATCTTAAATTTACCGACGCCTACCTTGCTTGCAATCCAGCCGGTTCTGTATCTGCGATACAACATCTGGAATATCTAATAAAGAGCAGAGAAACCCATCAGACGGGGTTTCAATTAGTGGAGGAAGATAAGGCGGCGGTAGAGCTGATCTTTGATCTACTTGTGCTATTGAGGAAGAATCAGATCGGAAATCAGGAGCTGATCTGGCTGCAATTATTCAGTATTGTACATGTTTTGCAAAGGAATATGCCCGAGTTGCGCAGCAGTAGTTTTAAGAGCCGTGATCTGCAAGCCATGTTCTGTTATATTCATAAGAATATTTATGATCCCAATCGTCTACGGACAAACGTGATGGCGCAGCATTTTAACATCGCGACCGATTATCTCGGTATTTATTTCAAACGCCAGGCAGGAATTACCCTGCGGAACTATATTCAAAACTATCGCAGTACATTGATAAATCAAAGAATAACAGCAGGAAGAGTGACGTTAAAGGAGATTGCTGTTGAATTTGGGTTGACAGACGTAAGTCATCTGACGAAAATTATACATAAAGCTTAATTTATTTCCATATAAAAGTGCTCAAGTCGCAACAGATCTAATCAATGGATAGCTTCACCTACCACCGCTTGACCATATAGAAATAGGTAAAATTGAATATGTTGAGCAAATTCCATTCCTGGATCAGGAAAATGCCTCATATAATGAATGGCGAAAAAAAGTTGGCTGGATAAGTTGATTTTTCGACATTTTTTGTAGATTTGTCGAGTAATGACAGGTCAACAAGAAAATATTAAAGAGGAAATTATCCTATCATCCATGAAAGTGTTTGAAACGTATGGATTCGCAAGGGTTTCTATGCAAGATATTTCAAAAGCTTGTGGAAAGGGGCGAAGTACACTTTACTATTATTTTACCAGCAAAATGGACGTCTTTGATGCGATTGCGGAATACCTATGTCAGCAAGTGTTTCAGGTCGCGAGCAGAACTTATAATAGGGACGCGTCTCTAGAAGATAATTTAGTTGGTTTTTTACAAGCCAAACTACGCCAGATTAATTTAATTACCAAACGTTTTCATCTCGCATTTGAAGATATGAAATCTGATCCAGCTTTGATGGTTTCGAAGACACGTTACATGTTGGAGGACGAGATTAAGTTGATTCGTGAAATGATTGAACTGGCCATTCAGAAAGAAGAAATTCAGACTTTGGAGGAAAAAGATGTACTGTTCTTATCGGAAATGTTGGTGACAACATCGCGTTGCTTTGAGCAGGAAGTTTTACTTTTTAACCGTTTTCCAGACTTTGAAGCTAGACTTTCCTGGCTGATAAGTATATGTGTCAAGGGACTGCGCTAGTAATTCGAGGGCGTAGCGAAGAAGAATTGTTTTGAACAGTAAGAGTATATATTTATTGTTCTTTTTTTTGAAAACGAATTCGACAAAAAAACAAAATATGTCTATATTAATGAGTTACTTCTTTTTAATAAGGACACTAGACAGGATATAAACTATGGGGTTAAATGCGAAAGTAGGCAAGTCGGTAGACAGTTTTGCATCAGAAAGATGCGTTTTGGTCATGGTGGAGACCGACGGAACAATCCGCCCTGAAATAAATGGATTGCTGGATCCGGATATTGATTGTTATTTACTGCTGCACCGTGATGTAGAGAAGCTAGATAGCCTTGCTCTTGCATTGGAAAATGAAAATAAAAAGGTTCGATTAGCCAGGGATTTTGAAGAACTGAAACAGATGAGTTTTTTGAGCCATCACCTACAACAAATTGCCGTTAAAATTTTGAAATAATCTAATTATGTATAAAGTCGTCTATTCTTTATCTCGTAAACTCAAGTGGAAAGCCAGCGAGATTTATCATTTTCTCTATCAGAGTTTCCCTGAGATAAAAAATATTGACCTATTGCTGGATGATCAGCAATTTTTACTTGTCCTTCGGATGAGTAGTCGATTGGAATTTTCTATTTTGAATATATGTCAAAAACAAGGATTGGCCATGCAATTTGTCCAGGTAGAAGATACTGATTAGTTCGTCCAGTTAGCCGGGGGCAGCTTATCAGATTTACCTGTGTAGTCCGTTGTTTGATGAGCCGTAAAGAAATATCATTTTGAGCTCTGTAGCAAATTAATTATGAAAGTTACTTTTTACTTTTGATAACGTTGCGGCAAAACATTTTTTACATCCATTGGTTATTTTTATCGTGTGGATGGATTCTAGTTTGTAGCCAGGGAATTTTTAAGCATTTATTTAAAAAAAATATAACAATTTTATCAAGTATGAGTACATTTTCAATTAGAGCTTTTGGAACAAGCGCGCCAGCGGATGATCTAAAACAAATGGATATTGAACGCCGTGAAGTAACGGAAAGAGATGTCGAGATTGATATCTTATTTTGTGGCGTTTGTCATTCGGATTTACATACAGCGCGAAACGAATGGGGTGGGACGGTGTACCCGAATGTACCCGGTCACGAAATTGTGGGACGAATTACTAAAGTTGGATCTGCAGTTACTAAGTTTAAAGTAGGCGATTTAGCTGGCGTGGGCTGTATGGTCGATAGTTGTCGCGAATGTGAGAGTTGTAAGGAAGGTCTGGAACAATATTGTGAAAATGGAAATATCCAAACCTACAATGGTTATGATAAGCATCTAAATAAACAAACATTTGGGGGTTATTCTGAACGCGTAGTTGTAGACCAGGATTTTGTGCTCCATATTCCTGCCAATTTAGATTTAGCGGCAACAGCGCCTTTATTGTGTGCCGGAATCACAACCTATTCTCCATTAAGACATTGGAATGTAGGGCCAGGTAAAAAAGTTGGTATTGTTGGTATTGGCGGTCTAGGACATATGGGAGTTAAAATAGCAAAAGCTATGGGAGCTCATGTGGTCGTAATTACAACGTCTGCTTCCAAAGTTGATGACGCCAAACGTTTAGGAGCTGACGAGGTGATCTTGTCAACTGATGCTGAACAAATGAAGGAGCATGCAGGCACATTGCATTTTATTTTGGACTGCGTTTCGGCACAGCATGATATCAATGCTTATTTAAGTTTATTGAAAAGGGATGGTTCCCTGACTCTTGTTGGTGCGCCAGAGCATCCGCTACCTGTAGCTCCTTTCAGTTTGATTCCAACACGTAAGAGTTTTTCGGGATCTATGATTGGAGGGATTGCCGAAACACAGGAGATGCTTGATTTTTGTGGTAAGCATAATATTATGTCTGATATCGAATTGATTAACATGCAGGATATAAACCATGCCTATGACAGACTATTGAAAAGTGATGTTAAATATAGGTTTGTTATCGATATGGCAAGTTTAAAAAACTAGCACAATAAAATTCTTAAACGCTGAACCATCAAGGGGAATTTCCATGACCTTTGATGGTTCAGCGTTTTTATACACTTATTTTGCGATTAATTATTTTGTTAATCCTTTTGTCCTTTGAAGTTGTTAACTAGGAGGCGAAGACAAATATTCGTCATTTTATGGGAAAAGATAAAGTTATTATATTTTGGTTTCGAAGGGATCTACGTTTGGATGATAACGCCGGACTTGCGCGTGCGCTGGTTTCGGGGTATCCAGTATTACCCGTATTCATATTTGACGAAGATATTTTGAAGCAGCTGGAGGATAGAAAAGATAGACGTGTTCATTATATTCATCAGGCGCTAACAGGTATCAATGTGACCTTAGAAAAAAACGGAGCAACTTTGAATACTTTCTATGGTAAGCCTATCACTATTTACAAAGAGCTGGTTGAAAAATTTGACGTGCAAGGAATCTATTGTAATCGGGATTATGAACCGAAAGCGATTCGTCGGGACAAGGAAATTTTTGATTTCTGTAAATCAATCGGAGTTCCGTTCAAAGCAACGAAAGATCAGGTTATTTTTGATAAGGTGGATATTTTAAAGAATGATGGAACGCCATATACGGTTTATACACCTTATGCAAGGAAATGGCAGGAGAAATTACGTCCCGAGGATTATTGCTCCTACACCTATGAAACGGAATTTTTCTTTCAGCAAGCACACCAGCAGATAACCCCTTTGGAGAAATTGGGTTTTCTTGAGACAGACCTTATTTTTGAAGAGCCTTATCTGAATGATACTATTATTGATCATTACGATAAAAATCGCGACTATCCAGCATTAATGGGCACAACAAAATTAGGTATAGCACTTCGTTTTGGAACGATCAGTATACGTAAATGTGTCGCTTTCGCATTAAAACATAATTCAACATGGTTATCTGAATTGATCTGGCGTGAATTTTTTATGCAGATACTCTACCATTATCCCCATGTTGTTACCGAATCCTTTAGAAAGCAATATGACGCCATACAATGGCGCAACAATGAAGAGGACTTCCAGCATTGGTGCAAGGGAGAGACCGGATATCCGATGGTCGACGCAGGTATGCGGCAACTGAATACTTCGGGTTATATGCACAATCGTGTACGGATGGTTGTTGCCAGTTTTCTTTGTAAACACCTATTGATCGACTGGAGATGGGGGGAGGCCTACTTTGCCCAAAAACTAAATGATTATGATCTTTCTGCTAACAATGGCAATTGGCAATGGGCAGCTGGTAGCGGTTGTGATGCAGCTCCATATTTTAGGGTTTTTAATCCTGCACTACAAGCGGAGAAGTTCGATAAAGACCAAGAGTATATAAAAGAATGGGTTCCGGAGCTGGACACAGCTGCGTATTCGAAGCCTATCGTAGATCATCATATTGCTCGCGATCGCGCGATAAAGACCTATTCAAAGGCGTTGAAATAAGGATATTGCAATGTCTGCTCCAGTTTGCCGGTCAATAGAACCGCTAATTGGGCGCAGACATGCAATTCGTGATTGTTACTGATCTAAAAATTCGGCAACAAAAGCATCAAATACCGTTGGATTTTCAGCTTGAACCCAGTGACCTGCATTCGGGATTGTTTTAAACACAGCGTTTGGAAATTGTTCCCTGATCTTTATTTTATCTTCAGGTAAGATATATCTCGATTTTTCCCCTGGCAGAAACAATGTAGGTCCATTGAATATCCCTGATTTTACCCCAACAGTGATAAATTCTGTATACTTATGCTTTAAAACGTCTAGATTAAAACGCCAGTCTAATTTTCGATCTTCTCTGATATATACATTTTTTAATAAAAACTGGATAACACCTGGGTCATTCAGATATTGTTCAATTTTAACTTGTACATCTTTTCTGTTTTCCAATGTCGTGATGTCAACAGCGGAGAGGGCATCGAAGATATCCTCATGGTGGGGCGGATAAGCTTTGGGGGCTATATCAGCGATTACCAGTTTTTCAATTTTTTCAGGATAGTCAATCGCAAATTGCATCGCCACTTTGCCCCCCAAAGAGTGACCCAATAATAATATTTTATCTGCTCCAATGGATTCTATATAAGCCAGAAGATCATCTACCATAACTTCTATCGACATCTCATCACTATGGAAACTGCGTCCATGATTACGAAGATCGAGTAAATGTACCTGTCTTTTCTCTCCGAAACTACGGCCAAAGGATCCCCAATTGTCTGCCATACCAAAAAGCCCATGTAGGACAATTAATGGAGTGCCGTGGTTATCTGCACCATATATTTTACTGTGTTGTATTTCTTTCAATGTCATGCTAATTAGTATTGCAATTTATTACCTGTCAACGATGAGTATATGCAGCGAAGTTAACTTTTGTTGGTGGTTTTTTGATCGAAATTATGTAAAACATTTATGCAGCTCTCTACTTGAGCGATATTTTGGGTACTATGAATAAAGGTTTCTACTGTTTGTTGTTATCAGAACAATTAATGAGATACTGAGGAAATTTGATAGCGTATTTGAATGGGATAGAAGCAAAATTTTGACAATAAGAATAAAATTTTTGTTAAAAGTGATTTTCATCACTTTTTTCTTTGAAAGAATAATCTATTTTTACTGCTGTAGCGATGCTTCAAGTGAGATTACTTGTTTGAGATTGATATAAATTATTTAGCCATAAAAATATATTATTTGGGGGTTTTCTCTTTCTGAGAGGCCCCTTAATTTTTTTACAAATTTTATTTCTGATATAGCGACGACTGGATTTATGTCGCAGATCTGAAAGTCTGACGTTGGAAAAGTAGGTCTTTTCGATTATTTTCTATAATTTCTTTGAAAAGACCTGTGGGCAATACTATTAACGCTTAAAAAATAGCGTTCTTTTCAGTTAATATAACAGGATAGCCATCGGTAATGAGAATCGTGTGTTCATGTTGTGCCATGAAACCGCCTTTGTCACCAACCATTGTCCAGCCATCCTCGATTTCGGTCGCATAGGTAGAAGTGGTCGAAATAAAAGTTTCAATAGCAACAACCGTATTTTTTCGAAATCTACGTTGATCGAAGCGATTTTTGTAGTTGAGCAATTCATCAGGTTCTTCGTGGAGACTTTTTCCTACACCATGCCCACCAAGGTTTTTGATGACTTTATAGCCTCTTTTTTTCGCTTCTGTTTCAATGAGATGCCCAATGTCGGCTATTTTTACGCCGCCACGAATATTACCGATTGCCTTTTGAAGAATTTCTTTGGATGCTTTTACCAGTTTTTCGTGTTGATGTATATCCCTTCCAACAATAAAGGAACAGCCATTATCCGCCCAATATCCATCAAGCTCAGCAGATACATCGATATTGATGAGGTCTCCTTCTTGTAATACCCTTTCTGTAGTCGGTATTCCGTGGCAAAATTCGTTGTTTAAGCTAATACAGGTGTAGCCTGGGAAACCATAAGTAAGGGCGGGAGCAGAATTTGCACCCATGCTTTTTAATATTTCGGCTCCATATTCATCTAGCTCTTTGGTGGATATGCCCACTTGAGCATATTCTATCATTGCTTTTAAGGTGTGAGCAACGGCTTCGCTAGCTTTTTGTATGCCCGTTAGCTCGGTTTCATTCGTTATAGACATCGCTGATTTTTTATTGTGGAGCAAATAAGCTCCATTTTCTTGATTTTTCTAAATTTTACTCCCTGGAGTTTGAAGTTTATTCTTTTATAGAATATAAACTTAGACAAAGTTCCTAATAAAATTGAATAAAATAAACATTTGATTCCGATTAGAAGTAAATATGCAGTGTTGTCAAAAAAATAGATCTAGTACCAAAAATTCAAAATACGCTGTTTTTGGTCCTAGATTTTATTGCTTTAGTCCTATTGTTTAGTGTTTAGACATTTATTTTTTTCTGTATCTTTACGTAGCATTATTAATTTGCTATTATCATTTAAAATAGAAAAAAATGGCTTTATTAGACACATTGGAATGGCGCTATGCTACAAAAAAATACGATCCTACAAAAAAGGTCGCTCAGGAAGATTTAAATAAAATTCTGGAAGCAGCACGTATGGCTCCCAGTTCTTCTGGACTTCAACAGTTCCGTGTAATTGTGATTACAAATCAAGAATTAAAAGAAAAAATTGTACCTGTTGCTTGGGGACAACAAATTGTCGCTGATAGCTCGCATTTATTGATCTTCGCAGGATGGGACAGATATACGGATGAACGTATTGACAATACATTCGACCAAATGAATACGTTGAGGGGCTTGCCGTTAGACACAACTGATGAATATAAAAATAGATTGAAAGGGCAGCTTGCAAGTTTTACAGAAGAACAACAAGCGGCGCATGCGGCGAAGCAAGCCTATATTGCTTTTGGTTTGGCAATTGCACAGGCAGCAGAATTAGGCATTGATGCAACTCCAATGGAGGGTTTTTCAAATGTAGAATTGGATGAATTGCTTGGTTTGGATAAATTGGGCTTGAAGAGTGCCGTTATGCTTCCGCTAGGCTACCGAATGGAAGAACAAGACTGGTTGTTAAAGCTGAAAAAGTTTAGACTTCCGAAAGAGGAGTTTTTGATTGAGCTTGCATAAATTGCAGATTCACATTTAAAAAAAGCGTTTCAATACTTGGTTGAAACGCTTTTTTTAGAAGAATATTCTTAAAATGAATAGGCAATGCTTCCAAGTATCTTTTTTGGCATTTGCAGGTTTAACGTTGTCCAACCCTTGAAATAGGTTTTATTTCCTAAGTTGTTGCTTTCAGAGTAAAATCAACAAGTTTATAAACATAAGATAGACTTACATAATTCATACTTACTGATTGCTTGCTTAAAAGGTCCAGTTTTATCCCGGCGTAACATTATTTGGCCTGCTGGAGTTTGAAATCTCCCGGTATGCTGTGATGTGGCTGTACACGCCAGGAGTTTGCACAAACCATTGTTGGCGGACAAATTAGGTGAACGCAGGTTGATTGTGCTTGCTTTGAGCCCGAAAATTTAAGTGAGTTAATTCGTATCGAAATTGTTATACTTTATGAAACTGATGGTTGGCAGTAAAAAAGATGTTTCTGATTTTCGTTAGTTTAGGCCCAAAAGATATCCTAGGAGGTTGTATGCTGTTTTTTTGTGCGAGATTGGAAGATGTTTTCCAGACTTCTTAGGCTAACCATGGTAATATTGTTTATGTTTCTGTTAATCTAGTTTTAGTATAATTCAGTGCTGTTCCCTAAATTTATGCTATTCGGAACAGGTGATTTTATCCCGTAGTTTCGGTAATCCTTAACAAAGAAAACGAATATTGTTTTGTTTGAGAGGAGTGAATAAACCTAAAATAACGCAGAATATATACCCCAATGCTATGAGGAAAAAGATCGTGGTGTTAACATTATTGGCTCTTGTCCTTATTGGTACAAGCATTTTGACTTTTGGGAAAAAGGAGTCGGTGGATTTCAGCGCCGAGGTTAAACCTATATTGAATAAACATTGTATTACGTGTCATGGTGGCGTTAAGAAAAATGGCGGGTTGAGCTTTCTATTTGAAAATGAAGCTTTCGCCAAAGCTGAATCGGGTAAGCCGGTGATTATTCGTGGTGATGCAGAACATAGCGAACTCGTAAAAAGGCTAATTTCTGATGATCCTGAACTACGTATGCCTTACAATGCTCCTAAATTGAATGAGGATGAAATTGATATTCTTAAAAGATGGATTGATGAAGGTGCCAAGTGGGGAGAGCATTGGGCCTATACTTTACCTAAAGAAACAGAGATCCCTAAACCATTTTCGCTATTAGGTCTATTTGGTGTAAAACCCAAAGGGGTGAATAATGCCATTGATTTCTTTGTTTTAGATAAGTTGAAGGAAAAGAAACTTTCATTTTCAGATGAAGCAGATAAAGCCTCGTTATTGCGGAGATTATATCTTGATTTAATTGGTATCCCACCGACCTTGGCAGAAATACAATCATTTGAAGTGGATCGTGGCAAGGATGCTTATAGTCGACGGGTAGATAGCTTGTTGTCTTCTCCAAAGTATGGCGAAAAATGGGCTAGCTGGTGGTTAGATATGGCGCGGTATGCAGATACCAAAGGATACGAGAAAGATGGTTCCCGTAGTATATGGACTTATCGTGACTGGGTTATCAAGGCTTTAAATAAAGACATGCCTTATGATGAATTTACAATTGAACAGCTTGCCGGAGATTTGCTTCCAGATCCGACCAAAGATCAACTTATTGCAACGGCTTTTCATCGCAATACCATGAGTAATGATGAAGGAGGTACCGATAGTGAAGAGTTTAGGATGGCTGCAGTTTTAGATCGGCTCAATACGACCTATCAAGTATGGTTGAGTACAACCTTCGAGTGTGTACAATGCCATAGTCATACTTATGATCCATTTAAATTCGAGGAATATTATAAATCGTTAGCTTTTTTTAATAACACCAGAGATGAAGATACACAGGGTGATCATCCAAAACTTCGTTTTTACACGAGCCAGGATGAAAAAAGAATTGACAGTATAAAAAGGTGGTTGTCGACAACAGGAAATTCAAGCCTAGTAAAATCAGCAGATCTCTTCCTCCACACACTAGAACCAAAAATACACGCCCATTATAGTGACCAGATTGTAGATGGTGCTCTGTATGATACAAAATGGTTAGGGGTCAGAAGCGGTGGATCGGCTCGGTTAAGAGGTATTAACTTAGACCATAAGGAGCAATTTTTTATGAATTTTTGGACAGCTGAGGTCGGAGGAAAAATGGAAATTCATCTGGATAAACCTACTGGACCGATACTTGCCACTGTTGATTTGCCAAATGCCTCTGGAAGACAGGTTATTCAATCTCCAATAAATACGACTCCGGGTGCACACGATTTATATCTGGTTTTCAAGAATCCTTCTGTGGCAAAGGGGCAACCGATCTGTATGATCGAGTGGTTTGCTTTTCGCGAGAATTTCCCACTTGAGAATTCTTTTGAAAATAGCAATTTTCAAAAGACTTTTCTTCAGCTCGTCAATATGCAACCTGAAAGTGTACCCGTCATGATTGAAAATCCTAAAGATATGCATCGCAAGACAAATGTATTTATACGAGGGAACCGACTTTCTCTTGGCGCGGAGGTTGAACCTACTGTTCCAGCATCGCTAAATGCTTTTCCAAAAGGAGCGAAGCGTAATCGGTTGGGATTTGCACAATGGATTGTCAGCAAGGAGAACCCTTTAACAGCAAGAACATTGGTTAATCGCACATGGGCTCAGCTATTTGGACGTGGATTGGTTGAACCTTTGGGCGATATGGGAACACAGAGTATTCCGCCGATCCATCGGGAATTATTGGATTATCTGGCACTCGATTTAATGAATGCAAAAAAATGGAGTATAAAAAAACTGATTCGGGAGATTGTATTATCTGGAACCTATAAACAGTCCTCAAGTTTGAATAATTCAAATTTAGAAAAGGACCCTCAGAATTATTATTTGGCACGAGGACCGCGATTTAGATTATCCGCCGAACAGATTCGGGACCAGGCTTTGTCGGTTAGTGGATTGCTCAGCAATAAGATGTACGGACCGAGTGTGATGCCTTACCAGCCAGACGGAGTCTGGATGACCGTCTATAGCGGTGAATCCTGGACAAGAAGTGCTGGTGAGGATCAGTACCGGAGAGGTGTCTATACTTTTTTGAAGCGCACCAGCCCTTATCCATCCTTTGTTTCTTTTGACGCATCAAGTAGAGAGGTTTGTTTGGTAGATCGCATCCGAACCAATACCCCATTGCAGGCACTTGCAACATTAAATGATCCAGTTTATCTCGAAGCAGCAAAACATCTTGGAGCGATCATGCAAAAAGAAGGAAATGGAAATCCGAGAAATGGTATTGGAATCGGTTATAGGCATGCGATGCTACGGGTTGCAGATGAAAAGAAAATAACAGCGCTGGAAGGTCTTTATAAAAAAGCATTACTTGACTTTAGCAGGAAACCTGAGGCGGCAGCCAAGTTTCTGGATGAAAATTTATCCAAAAACAACGTAAAGAGTTTGCCCTCCAGGGCCGCTTACATGCTCGTTGCCAACGCGATGCTGAATATGGATGAGTTTTTAACAAAATCTTAAAGGAGTATCGCAGGCCTTGATAGAAGGTCGGTCGTATCGAAGCTTTTCCTAAGGGTAGAGGAATGTTGAATAATAATAAGAATATAAAAACCAAGTGAGCTTAACGTGGAAGTGAAAAATTTATTGACAAAGTAATGCTCATACGTAATGATAGTCAGATGAAAGATCTAAATAAGCTATTAAAAGAAGCACAGCAATTTGAGCTACAGGCTGTCACAAGAAGACACTTTCTAAAGGATTGTGTGGCAGGTATTGGTGGTATCGCTCTAGGAAGTCTCCTGACAAGCTGTGGTGGTTGGGGGCAATCAAAATCGGAAGATAAGCTTGACCTGAATGCATTGAATCCCTTAGTGCCCAAATCACCGCATTTTCCTGGCAAGGCAAAAAGTGTAATCTATTTACACATGGCGGGAGCACCATCTCAACTTGAGTTATTCGATTTTAAGCCTGCGCTACAGAAACTGCATAATCAACCTTGTCCTGAATCTTTATTAGCGGGGAAGAAATTTGCGTTTATCCGCGGCATTCCCAAAATGCTTGGCCCACAGGCAACCTTCAAGCAATATGGGGCAAGTGGAGCTTGGGTGTCAGATCATTTGCCACATTTTAGTAAAGTGGTAGATGAAGTGAGTTTTCTGAAGGCAGTGCATACCGATCAGTTCAATCATGGTCCAGCGCAATTGTTTATGCATACAGGAAGTGCCCGTCTAGGTAGGCCCAGTATTGGTTCTTGGGTAACCTATGGTTTGGGATCTGAAAATAGTAATTTACCCGGATTTGTTGTGTTAACATCGGGCGGTAAAACACCCGATGCAGGCAAAAGTGTCTGGGGAAGTGGATTTTTACCATCGGTATATCAAGGAGTCCAATGTCGTTCAAAGGGGGATCCTGTATTGTATATTGCCGATCCTGAGGGGATGGGCAGGGATATGAAACGTGATTTGATTGATGCGATAAATGATGTCAACAAAACTGAATATGATACTTTTAAAGATCCAGAAACCTTATCGCGAATTGCCCAATATGAGATGGCTTATAAAATGCAGGTTGCAGTTCCGGAAGTGATGAATATCAATAATGAACCTGCCTATATTCACGAACTGTATGGAACCGAGCCAGGTAAAGAATCCTTTGCAAATAATTGTCTTCTGGCTCGGAAACTTGTAGAACAAGGGGTGCGATTCGTTCAGTTATTCGATTGGGGCTGGGACAGTCATGGTACAAATCCTGCAGATTCAATTGATTTAGGGTTTAGAAATAAATGCAGGGAAATTGATCGACCAATGACAGCATTGATTATGGATCTAAAACAGCGCGGTTTACTGGAAGAGACATTGGTCGTGTGGGGCGGTGAATTTGGGCGTACGCCAATGCAAGAAAATAGGGATAATAGCGATATGCCATTCCTAGGTCGGGATCATCACACAGATGCCTATACCATTTGGATGGCAGGCGGAGGAATTCGCAATGGAATTAGTTATGGTCAAACCGATGATATTGGATTTGCCGGAGTAGAGGGACGTACTTCGGTACACGATGTACACGCAACCATGCTCCACCTTTTAGGCTTTGATCATGAGAAATTTACCTATGATTTTCAGGGCAGACCATTCCGGTTGACAGATGTGGAGGGTGAACTTATTCAAGCTATAATTTAAAGAGATGAAACAGCTTTTAGTATTAATTTTATGTATAAACAGTTTTCTTTCCCTGACTGCTCAACATGTACACATAAAATATTATTGCACCAATTGGGGAAATACGGATTCTTGGGATAAATTCTGTTTACGTGTGAAAAATGCAGGATATGATGGTGTTGAAGCCTGGTTGCCAAGTAACCCAAGTGAGCGTAAGGAGATGGTGGATGCATTACACAAATATGGATTGGGTTTAGGCTTACTCTCCGGAGGATCCGGAGGAACATTTGAGGAGTATAAGAAATCCTTTAAACATAATCTGGATGAAGCGTTACAAGTGAAACCTGATTATATTAATTGTCATACAGGTAAAGATTATTATTCATTTGAACAGAATAAGGCATTGATTGAATTTGCCTACACTGTGAAAACACAGTCTCAAATACCTGTTTACCATGAGACACACCGCGGAAGGTTTAGTTTTGCTGCCCATGTGACCAAGGAATATCTGGAAAAGATTCCGCAATTGCGGCTTGCATTGGATATCTCGCATTGGTGCAATGTTCACGAATCCATGCTTTCCGATCAAACTGAAACCGTTACAGCCGCTCTCTCTCGAACGGAGCATATTCATGCTCGAATTGGACATCCCGAGGGTCCACAGGTTAATGATCCTGCGGCTCCTGAGTGGAAGCAGGTAGTTGCACAGCATTTAGCGTGGTGGGACACAGTTGTTGCAATGCACAAAGAAAATGGCGCAAAATTATTGACCATAACCACCGAGTTTGGCCCTGCGGGTTATTTGCCTACATTACCATTTACACAGCAACCGGTCGCAGATCAATGGTCTATTAACGTATATATGTTAAATTTACTCAAAGACAGATATAAAGAATGATAGTTTTCTTTGACGAATTATTGACCTTTTTGGGACGATTTCATCCGCTTTTGGTTCATCTCCCTATTGGAATTTTACTGCTTGCTTTTTTTATGGCAATGATGACGCGCTTAAAAGACGGAGCATTGTACTTGCCTGCTATTCGGCTTTCCTTATTCCTTGGAGCTATAGCTGCCACAATTGCAGCTATATCGGGATACCTGCTTTCACGAAATGGAGGCTATGAGGATGACGTGCTTGGCTATCACAAATGGTTGGGAATTGCTGTTGCCATAGGTAGTTTATTGCTTTGGTTGCTCTATCGTAAGGAATCTACCGGTTCACTTTGGCTGAAAAAAGCATTTGTATTTCGCTTTTGGCTCTTTCTTAGTTTGGTGCTCTTACTTGGCTTCACTGGGCATTACGGTGGCACTTTGACACATGGAAAGGGATATTTCATGGAGGCGATGCCGCTTGCTTTAAAAAAGTTATTTACTACAGGAGAAGATAAAGACGAGATTTTTATTGTTGAAAATGCGCAGGAGGTAGGGGCGTATGCGGGTATTATTCAGCCTATTCTTAAGCAGCGATGTCAAAGTTGCCATGGCCAGAAGAAACATGAAGGCGGGCTAGCATTGGATAGTAAAGAAAGTTTGTTACAAGGTGGAGAAAACGGAACTGTACTGAAGGCAAATGATTCGAAAAAAAGTGAACTATATAGTCGTCTGGTCTTGGCGGAAGGACATAAGAAACGAATGCCACCCAAAGGTAGAACACCGATAAGTACTGATCAGATTAAACTAATCGCCTGGTGGATCGACCAAGGAGCTGATTTTAATAAGAAAGTACGTGAATTGCTTCAAACGGAGGAAATTGCTCACATCCTAAAAAAGCTGGAAACAGGAGAGAAAAACGAGTCGTCGGTATTGTATGCAGATTTGCCCTTAGCGCCAGCTTTGCCGAAAGAAAAAGTGAATGTTTGGCAGGCGAAAGGTATTAAGATAATCCAAGTAGCAAAGGATAATAATTTCGTACTGGTAAACGCTATTAATTACCCCAAATTTAACGATAAGGATCTTCAGGAATTACTGGCAATTAAAGATAATATCGTGCAGTTGAAATTAGGAAATACTGCTGTTACAGATCTTGCTTTCCCGACCTTGTCTGCAATGCCGATTCTTTCCCGTCTGCATCTGGAAAATACAGCTGTCTCTGATGCTGGGATAACACAGCTGAAAGGCATGCCGAAATTAGCTTACTTAAATCTAAGTGGTACAAAAGTAACCTCAAAAGGTTTATTAGGGTTGAATGATTTTTCTAGTTTAAAGAACATTTATCTCTATAAAATAGCAAATCAGGATGTAACCATGTTAAAACAGCTAAATCCTAAAATTAAAATTGATACAGGTAATTATAGTTTGCCTTTTATTGCCACGGATACCATTCGGTTTTGATGTTTGTTGCTGATTAGATTGACTTAGGGCTCATTATAGTTTGCCTTTTATTGCGACAGAAATAATTCGGTTTTGATGTTTGCTACTGATTAGATTGGACTTAGGACTCCTTATAGCTAACTTCCTATGGTGAAGCGATCCCATTTAATCGACTATTATTGGACTTGCGTGCTAAAAATAGTTTTTAGATAAATAAAAGGCACTACATATATAAGGAGAGGGCAAAATAAAAAGAGCAGAAAGAATTCTCCATCTGCTCTCTTTATCATAAAGAAATCTATTTATTTTTTGCCTGGGTGTTCCAATAATTCAATGGCATCGTAAAGCACACCGGCCTCACCTCGGAAAGTTCCCGAACCCTCAGGTTTGTTATCTTTCGTGTACCATTCATAAAATCCCTTATTTTTGATAACACGGGCAAGCATTGGCTGTATTTGCTCATAAGCTTCCTGCTGGAAACCATTTTTTACGAGTTGTTGGATCATACGGCCGCCAAACCAAGTCCAGTCCCCGCCATTTTGATAACCATATGGGTACATCCCTTTGTTCTTAAATGAGCCTGCTGGATAAGTTGGGTAGACAGTGAGGCCAATCGTTGCTGCTCCAGCATCCTTTACATTTTTAATCATTTTGTCGAGTGAAACTTTGATTTGCTCTTTATTGAGTAAATTAGCTTCAATAGCGATGGCGGTTCCTCCATGATAATAGATTTGATTTTCATCAAAATCGGCTGCAAAAGGAGAACCTTTGATATAAATATGGGGAATAAACTTTTGATTTTTTTCGTCCCACAGATGTTTCATTGTATTACTCGCAATAGACGATCTGATCTTTCCCCATTTTTCTCTTTTCTCAGGAAAGAGATCCATGTAATTGTCAAGTGCAATCAGAAACATGGCATTGTCATAGATATCTAAAGCGATATGTGAATTTTCATCGAGATGAACACCCCAATCGTGTTCAGGTTGGACGTCCCCCCAATCGACGGTTGTAGCACCCCATAGAAGACCGTAAGTATCGTTATAACGTTTATCCAATAAAAATTGTAGGGCATGTTCCATACGATCTTTTACCGTCGTGTTACCAATTTTTTCGTTGAGAAAAGCCTTATCTTTAGTAGCAGCGATATATTTATGTATCGCTTGAATCAAAGAAGATTCTTGGTCTGTCTCGACAGTATTCTTATGAGCGGCATACTCAGGTGCTAATGGACTCGTAATTGTATAATAGTCCGATATGCCGTTTTTTAGGCTGGACTTTTTGACAAATCCATCGGCAATATTACCATCGGACCCTTGGAGTTTAAAGAACAAGGCCAATTGATCCTTAATCTGTTCATGGGGATGTACTTTTGTCGCTAAGGTGATAAATGTATTGTAATCTCTAATCCATACTTCACTGTATCCATCACCTGCATTGAATCCACTTTTAATTACATTTGTTGCCATTTTTTTGACAATGCTGAAGCTGCTATCTTTCTCAATGCTGTCCTGCAAATTGTTGGTTGAAACTTTGCCGCCGGCATGCTGGCAGGACAATAACAAAAGTGATGATGATAATGCGAAAAATATATTTCTCATAGTATTATTAGTTTATCGTTAAAGGTTTGATTAACACTTGAAATCTTTGACAAAAGATTGAATGACTTTCGCCTTATCTGTTCCTAAATTACATAGTGTATAGGATGTCGCCGCCGCTGGAACTGCAAATGTCTCTGCATAATGGAAGACTTTTTTCATACCATTCGCTGTGGTCAGTTCAATTGCTTCACCTTCGACAAGCATCATAATATGGCACTGTCCCTTCGTTTCAATCGCGACATCTCCATCAAACTCATATCTAAACACATCGTAGAAATGATCTTCATGCGTTGGCAAGTGTATTCTTGTTGCTTGCCCTTCAAGAACTTCTTCTTTAGGCTGTGACAATAGCGTATTTTTGACAACATCACCTTGACGATTAAAATTGAGGTTGGCGAAAGCTCTATCGATATTTAATGGACGGGGCTTATCATCTAAATCAGGGCGTACCCAATCATACATTTTAAAGGTGTAATTATATGGGGTTGCGCTGATTTCGAGCACGAGATTATTTACTCCAGAAGAATGTACCGTGCCATGGGGAATTAAATATAATTGGTGTTTTTTGGATTCAAATTTTTGAACATATTGTTCGATATCCATGGCTATTCCTGTATGAAAGCTATCCTCTAATGCTGTACGAAATTCCTGGGCGTCAATATTGTCCTGAAACCCTAAATATACTTGAGCATTATCCTTTCTATCGACGATGTAATAGGATTCATCCTGTGTGAAATTTTCTCCAAATTCTGCCTTAGCGTAGGTCGGACTAGGGTGGCATTGAATCGATAAGTTTCCGCCATCAAATGTATCCAGAAAATTGAAACGTATTGGAAAATCCACGTCGAAGCGTTGCTGTGCACGACCAAGTACATTCGGGCTTTCCTGAAACATCAATTGATCAAAAGAAATTTCTAAGGTAAGTCCATTTGCTTCGAGAACTATTCCATTTTCAGGGACTATCATTTCAAAGGACCATGCGTAATTTTTGACATGCTGGTCAATACCGGTAAGGTGATCTTTCATCCAGTGTCCGCCCCATACCCCAGGCTCAAAGGTTGGTCTCACCCGAAAGTAGTTTTGGGACATGGCTAGGAGAGTCGCCTGCAAATCCTGACCAGTAATCCAAGGTAAGTCCGTTGACGATTGCTGATCGGCAAGAACCTCAATGCGTGGCTGGATAGCTCTTTTATGTCTATTCAGAATTTCCCAGTCAACAAAATAATAGCGTTTGTATGTTTCCTTCTGGTTAATCTGGGTTGAGCAGCCTAAATTTAAAGCTGCTCCAGCGCGCATCCGTTGAATAAGCACATTTTTTGGAAGATCAATATACATGACCTTGTTGGATTCATCGAGCAACGATGCTCCAGGACCGTAAAATATGATATACTCATTTTGGAGTGATATGGAATTTAGAAATATATTTTGAAGGGCGGTTAACTTTTCTGTATCAAAATATTCAATGAGTCTAATTGGAGTCTTTTTTCCGAAAAGTGGGTCATTGCCGCCAAGGTAGGGCGAAATGATCTCCTGAATCTCCGATTCGGACTTTAAAGCTGAATCCATCGCAATAAATCTTGCCGTTACGCCTTGTTTTTCGAATGCTTGCTTAAGTTCAGATATGATTGTTTCCCAGTTAACACCCACAAATCCATCAATGCAATGTATATGATGTGTAATGAGGTGCGCGACAAGATCCGGATAAGAATTTGATAGCGTTCCTTGAACGGGAAACGTTGGCAGGATTTCGTATTGAAAAGGTTTTGTTTGAATATTCGGATACATATGATGTAATTTATTGCAAATAGATAGTTTGAATTAATATGCTTTTGTTTACTTATTTATAGACTTTTTATTGAGTTTTTCAATCCAGAATTTTTCGATTTCTTCCAACGGTTTACCTTTAGTTTCAGGAAGGAAACCAAGTACAACTAAGAAGGCAATTGCACAGAAAAATGCAAAAAGCCAGAACGTGTAACGTGCGCCCCAGGAAGCAAGCAGGATAGGGGTCAGCTGGCCAACGATAGCATCTGATATCCACATAACCATAATGCTTATGCCCATCGCGCGTGCACGGATAGCATTTGGAAAGATCTCCGCAGCGACCACAAATTTTAAAGGCCCAATAGAAAAGGCAAAGAAGAACAAGAACGAAAGAATAGCGATGATCAGTGCAATATTGTTGACTTGTCCCTGATTAAAAAGATAGCCTGTAACGAGTAAACTAATAGTGGCACCTATTGTTCCAATGAGATACAGTGGACGTCTTCCCCAGTTGTCAACCTTCCAAATAGCAAAAAACGTAAAGAGAACATTTGCGGCGCCAAAGAATAATTGCGCATGATAAGAGTTGTTTAAAGAAATACCCGATTCCAAAAGTATACTTGGCCCATAATATACAATAGCATTAATTCCGCTGAGTTGCGAAAATAGGGGAAGGAATAGACCTAATAAGAAGGCCTTGCGATAGATAGGAGAGAATAGATCGCGCATATTTCCTTTGGATGATAAACTAGGTGCCTCCTGTAGATCCGATATCCCCAATAGTGCACTTATTTTTGCTACTTCAGCTGCTCGTCCATTTTTAGAGAGCCAACGAGGGCTTTCAGGAATAAAATATACACCAATACATAATAACAACGCCGGAATAGCACCAATTAAAAACATGTTGCGCCAAAGCTCATTCTGTTGAGAAGAACTATGTTCAAGAAGTAGATAGTTGCTGATATAGGCAAATAAAATTCCAAATGTAATAGCTAATTGGTAACAGGTAACCGATCTTCCTCTGAATTTACTGGGGGATATTTCCGCAAGATAGAGGGGGACAACGATTGAAGCGATGCCAACCCCTAATCCTCCTATACTTCTACTGGCGATCAATAATGCGTAAGAAGAACTAAGTCCACAGCCTATAGCTGAGCATAAAAAAAGCAGAGCTGCGGTAACAAAAGCTGGTTTTCGACCATATTTGTCTGTCAGAGATCCGGTGAACAATACACCAGCAATGCAGCCCAACAATGCTGAGCTGACAAAAACCCCTTCTTGGGCGGGAGATAGTCCGAAAAATTGCTTGACTAGAGGTAAAGCACCTGCAATTACAGCCATATCGAAACCGAAAAGGAGTCCTCCAAGTGAAACGATACATAAAATAATGATAAATTTCTTAGACATCTGAGGTTTATAAAAGTATGTATATACATACAAACATATATCTATTTTTTTAATTATCCAAAAAATCTTACTTTAGCACAAGCAATCCAGATGATGAATTTAAAAATAGACCATAATAGCCCTGTTCCGCTGCACATACAAGCAGAGAATTTGTTGCGTGATTTAATCAAGAAACCGGAATATATTGAGGGAAAACTATTGCCCAATGAAATTGAATTGGCAAAAAGATTGGCTATTTCCCGTTCTACTTTGCGTTTGGCGATTAATAAACTCGTATATGAGGAGTTGCTCATTAGAAAGAAGGGAATAGGAACGAAAGTGGCTAGTTCCAAATTTAGTTCAAAATCCAAGAATTGGTTGAGCTTCTCGCAAGAGATGAAAAATCGGGGGATCGAGGTGAAGAATTTTGAGCTACATGTTAGCTGGGTTGTTCCAGACAAAGCTGTTTCGAAATTTTTTAATGTGGACGAGGATCAGAAGCTATTAAAACTGGAACGCTTGAGAGGAAAAAAAGATGATCCATTTGTTTATTTTATCTCTTACTTCCATCCGCGCATAGGCCTAACTGGCGATGAAGATTTCAAACGACCTTTATACGAAATTTTGGAAGCAGATTATCACGTTGTTGCAGACCTCTCTCAGGAAGAGTTGGATGCAATGGCCGCAAATAAGTTTATTGCAGATAAATTGGAAATTAATATAGGTGATCCTATTTTGTCGCGTAAACGCTTTGTATTTGACCAATCAGGTAAGCCGATTGAATACAATCTGGGATTTTACCGGGCCGAAAGCTTTACCTACACCGTTGAAAGTAGGAGGGACTATTAAGTAATTCACTCATCCAGATAGATTTGAATTGATAAAATGGATGAGTGAACAGCTCGTTTAATGACTCTTTTCTAGGGTGGTTTCCGCCCAGTTTTCCATTAAAGCGATGGCCTTGCTCAGTACACCCGCTGAACCTTTGAATTTCCCTGATCCACTGGGAACATTATTTTGACCGTACCACTCGTAGAATCCTTTGTTCTTTACAACCTGGTCAATCATTGGTTGAAGTTCTTCATATGCTTCTTGATAGAAACCGTTTGAAACGAGTTGTTGAATCATTCTTCCTCCAAACCACGTCCAGTCACCTCCGTTTTGGTATTGATAAGGCTGCGCCATTCCACCGACAAAAAAGCCAATTGGATAGGTGGGGTATAGTGTCAGCCCAATACTCGGCATACCTGACAATCGTACATTTTCCATCATTTGTTTGTTGACTATCTCTATTTCTGAAACACTCAGTAATCCTGCTTCGATAGCAATAGCGGTACCGCCATGGTAATGGATGGTATTTTCGTCAAATCCTTTTGGGATAGGGGATGTTTTGGGATATATATGAGGAATGAATTTTTGTTTTTTCTTATCCCATAGATAGCGTCTACTGTTTGTTTCTACCTCTTTTTTCAGTGCTTTCCAGGAAGATATATGGGACGATTTTGGTTGCATATCGATCAGGGCTTGTAGCGCGATAATAAACATTGCGTTATCATAGACGTCTATCGCTTCGTTGGAAAGTTCATTCCAGTCACAGCCAAAGCTATCATTTGGCTGCACATCTCCCCAATCAGCCGTCATTGCCCCCCAGAGTAATTGATATTTTTTATTGAAGCGCTCCCTTTTCAAATAGTCTAACATCAATTGAATACGATCGCTTACGGAAATACCCCCAATGGATTCATTCAAGATACTGTCATCCTTGGTTTTTCGAATATATTTAGCCAACAATTGAATTAATGATGTTTCCTGGTCAGTTTCAACTGTATTTTTGAATCCCACATGATCAGGCGCATTTTTTGAATAGTAAGGTGTATCATCGTGCCAGGTAAAATCTTTCTTTAAAACATATCCATCTATCATTTCTCCATTGGGTTGCTGCATCTGGAAAAATAATAAAATTGCACCTCGAATGTCGCTTTGGGATCTTTCTTCCAGCGCGGTCTCAATAAAAGTGTTTAAATCCCGCGCCCAAATCTGTGAGTAGCCACTTCCGGCATTGAACCCTTCTTTTATAATTTCTCGGGCAAGACTGTCTACATATTTTAATTTTTGATCGGCTACAATAATCTTTGCAAGCTCAAGTTGAGCTACACGGTCATGTTTAATTTGTTGTGCTGATAGTCGAGTTCCGAGTAACAGCAATATGAGGCCGAAAAATGTTGTCTTTTTATTCATTGTGGTTTAATGTAAAGAATTGGGATTGACAAGTATACTTGTCTATAGTTAGTATCTCTTTAAGTTTAGTGATTGGCTAACAGCTGTTCAATGTATATTTTTTAAAATTTATTTACTGCTTTCGTTATTTAATATGTATGTACAATCAAAGTTATGGAAAAATGTCATTATTCAAGCTTTGATAGTGTTTTATTTGGTTAGTATTTAAAATTTTACATATTTTAATACCTGATTTACGATATTAGTTTCCAATTGAATGCATTATAAAATAATTGTTATGTTTATACATGTTTTATTTTTTGTAAGTTTGCTATTGAACCTAATTGAGAACAATGATAAAGCGTATCATCTATTATTTTTGCAGTTTATTTGTCGCGACGGCAAGTGTTTTTGGTCAACAGAAAACTGATTTGACAGTCTTCGTCAAGCCTAATATTGGATCAGTGCATAGCCGGTATTTTTTTTACACACCAGCAGCGGTACCGTTCGGAATGGCCAAGCTTGCTCCGAGTACAAATGGAAGTTATGGCAATAAGTCTGGCTGGGAAGCTGTTGGTTATGATGACCGACATCAATCTATAGAAGGTTTTGCTAATTTTCACGAGTTCCAGGTGGGAGGAGTGGTATTTGCGCCGTCGATTGGGAAATTGAAAACAGTACCGGGCAAACTTGACAAACCCCAAAGCGGCTATCGTTCATCTTTTGATAAAAAGGATGAATTTGCTACTGCAGGCTATTATCGTGTAAAATTGAAAGACTATGACATACTCGCAGAGCTAACAGCTACTAAACGAGTTGGCTTCCATCGCTATACATTCCCGAAAACCGATGCTGCGAATCTTATTTTCGATATCGGACATGTGATGGGAGAAAGTGGTTCGGTAATCGATGCTGAAGTAAATTATGATAAACGGCAAATTTGGGGCTATGTTGTCACCAATCCCGTTTATGTCCAAAAATACCAACAGGGCGCTACGGTCAAAATGTTTTTTTTTGCGGAAATAAACAAACTCCCCAAATCTTTTGGAACATTTAGAGATTCCACAACTTTTGATCAACAAAATAGGATAAAGGGTAAAGGGGCAGGCTTATTTCTTAAATTTAATACTGAAGCGGGAGAATCTATAGAAATTAAAACGGGTTTGTCTTATACTTCAGTGGAAAATGCGCAGTTAAATTTATTGAAGGAAGCAAAAGAGCTATCTTTTGATGCTGCAAAAAAAAATGCTTTGCAAACCTGGAATGAACAACTGGGGAGAATTTTAGTCGAAGGCGGTAAAGAGGATGATCGTATAAAATTTTACACCGGTTTATATCATGCTTTACTTGGGCGAGGGCTTGCCAGTGATGTAAACGGTGCATATCCAAAAAATGACGGTTCGATAGGTCAGATAGCACTCGATAAAGCGGGACTGCCTATTCATCATCATTATAATACAGATGCAATTTGGGGAGCATTTTGGAATTTGACACAATTGTGGTCCATCGCGTACCCGGACTATTATAATGATTGGATTCGGAGCCAATTGTTGGTCTACCGTGATGCGGGTTGGTTGGGAGATGGAATTGCCAATAGTAAATATGTTTCGGGAGTAGGGACAAACTTTACGGGGCTTGCAATTGCAGCTGCGTATAATGTCGGGATTCGCAATTATGATGTAAAACTTGCTTATGAGGCAATAAGAAAAAATGAATTGGATGCAAAGGACCGTTTACCTGGAGCAGGGAAGCTAGATGTTGGAGTTTTTGTACGCAAAGGTTATTCACCCTATATTAAAGATGATAATGGCAGCCCCGAGTTAATGACTACTGGATCCCCCTTTGGTGCTTCACACACATTGGAATATGCTTTTTCTGCGGGAGCGGCTGCACAATTCGCGAAATCAATGGGACGCCAGGCGGATTATATTAAATTTCATGAACTATCTGAAGGATGGCGTAATTTATACGATGCTACAACGAAATTTATGCGTCCAAAAGATAGTGTCGGCAGATTTATTTCAAATTTCAATCCTTACGAGCCGTGGCGTGGATTTCAGGAGGGAAATGCCTGGCAGTATACTTTTTACGTTCCGCATGTCCCCCAGGAATTGGTTAAACTGGTGGGAAAAGATTTGTTCAATCAAAGACTGGATAGTATTTTTACCGTGTCACAGCAGAATGTGTTTGGAGGTGGTAAACAAATTGATGCTTTCGCTGGGATTGAAAGTCTTTATAATCATGGTAACCAACCCAATTTGCATATCTCTTGGCTGTTCTATTTTTCAGGCAGACCTGATCTGAGTCAAAAATGGGTACGTGCAATCTGCAATGAATTCTACGGTAATGATGCAACACACGGTTACGGCTATGGGCAAGATGAAGATCAGGGGCAGCTCGGCGCTTGGTATGTACTTTCAAGTATTGGCCTATTTGATGTACGGAGCTTAACTACAGAAAATCCTTCACTTCAGATTGGCGCGCCCCTTTTTGATCGGGTAACGATCCAATTACCAAAGGCATTAAGAAAAAATAAATTTATCATCAACGTGGGAAAGGATAATGCCGATAGTTATGTTGTCGATCGTATTCAATTTAATGGCCATGTGTTGAAAGGCTGGGAACTTCCTTTTGAACGCTTGGTAAATGGTGGGGTGCTGGATCTCAAGCTGAGAGGCAATTAAGTTTAAAAAATAAAAAAATAGCCCCATAGGGGCTATTTTCAAGGTAGGTTGGTTTGTTGATTGCCTACGCGATTTCAGCAATGAAATTGCCCTCTTGATCCAAATCTGCCTTGTGGGCTGCGATTTGTTGAAGATTAATATGGCCTATTACATATTTGAAATCTGATGCGTAATATCGTTCTGTGATTTCACTGAAATTTAATTTTTCAATAAGTGTATCATCTGTGTATCTCAGATAAACCTTGATTAGATAATCTTGGCTATAATTTAATGCGCTGGACTCTAAGTGCTTTTTATACTCGTAACGGTATCCATAACGAAGAGCTGCGATATCCGATAACACTGCCGAGCCAGTTGGGTGACCACCCGCTCCCTTACCGTAAAAAAACTGCTCATCAGCAAATGCTGCTTTGACCAAAACACCGTTGTTCTCATTTTCTACATTGTAAAGCATGCTTTCCTTACTTACCAAGCGAGGTAATACATAAAGTACAACTTTGCTGCCGTCGATCTCTTTTGCCGTTGGTATTAATTTGATCTTGAAATTCTTTTCTTTGGCAAAACGAATATCCTGCTGTCCCAATTTGTCGATGCCAATATTAAATACATCATTAGGTTTAACATAGATACCATAGGCATGAGAAGCAACAATACATACTTTAAATTTAGGGTCAAATCCACCCACGTCCAAGGTAGGGTCAGTTTCCGCAAAGCCTAGCTCCTGTGCCTTTTTTAATGCATCCGTATAGTGCTGATTTTCATTGAAAACTTTAGATAGGATATAGTTTGAAGATCCATTAAAAATTCCGCTAACAGAGTGAAGCAGTTCATTGTCGTAATACTCTTCTAAATTCCGTATAATGGGAATACTTCCACAAACAGCACCTTCATACAATAAGCTTGTGCCATATTCATGTTGGATATCGACCAATTCCTCTAAATGGTTCGCAATCATTTTTTTATTTGCGGATACGACATTTTTACCCGATTTCAAGGCGCGTACAGTTAGTTTGTATGCTGCTTCGGCATCGTCTATTAGCTCTACAACAGTGTTAATTTCTGGATCTCCTAAAATTGCCTCTGGATCTGTAGAAAATAGATCTGCTGGTAGAGAGCGTTTTTTATCCCCATTTTTAATAACAAATTTCTTGATTTCCAGATTAAGATTTTTGGTTTTGATAATGTCGTAAAGACCTTGACCTACAACCCCAAATCCAAACATCCCTATTGTTAATTTATTACTCATATCTCTTCTTATATTCTCTTATATATTGTTTATTCTCTTATACTAATTCGTTGATGTATTCTTTCTGTTCCTGTAGGAAACTGCTAATGATTTCAGTTAGTTTTTTTGTTTCGATCAAGAATCCATCATGCCCATACGTAGATTCAATCTCCTGATAGTGGGCATTGGGTACATGTTGAGCGATGAACTGTTGCTCTTGTGGTGGGAACAACAAATCTGTATTGACACTCAGTACTAAAGTTGGACAATCGATGCTTGCTAAAGCAGATTCAATGGATAACCTTCCCCGACCTAGATTATGACTATCCATTGCTTTGGTCAGGTAATAATAGCTGTAGGCATTATAGCGTTTCACCAATTTTTCACCCTGGTAATTTTGATAGGATGCTGCTTTATAATGATCCAGCTTTTCGTTATTATCTTCCTTTTGCGTGCTGGTATAGGTGGTATAGTTACGGTAGGATAACAACGCCAGAGAGCGTGCAACCTTTAATCCTTTAGCCCCGCCATCGGGATGATTGGCATAAAAAGTTCGATCAGTGGTAATGGCAAGACGTTGGCTTTCATTGAAGGCAATACCCCAGGGTGAATGCACGGCATTTGTCCCGACGACGATGAGGTGGTTAATCGTTATGCTGCGGGATACGGCCCATTCCAATGCTTGTTGACCACCTAAGGATCCACCGATAAGGATATCGATTTGTTTGATTTCCAAATGATCGGCAAGGAATTGATGCGCATTGACTAAATCCTTTACCGTAAATTCGGGAAAAGATAGATAGTAAGGCTGCCCAGTAGCTGGATTTAAAGACAATGGATTACTGCTATTATACGCTGATCCAATGATATTGGCGCAGATAATATAATAATCGTTTGGATCAAATAAATCACCTGTTCCAAAAAGACCTGACCACCAATCCAGCACATCTGCATTGGCCGTTAGTGCGTGGCAAACCCAAATCACATTGCTGCGATCTGCATTGGGTTTGCCAAATGTTTCATAACTGATTTGTAAATCAGTAAGCTCTCTTCCATTTTCAAATACAAAAGGCTCAGGGTGCAGATAAATATGCTTACTCATTTTACGTCTAAATTTTAAAGCCGACTAAAACCCGATTATTTAATTTTATCAAAAGCTTGTTGTAAATCAGCCTTGATGTCGTCAATATGTTCAATTCCTACGGAAAGACGTAATAAACCTTTGAATACCCCAGCGTTAGCTTGATCTTCATCACTCAGTTGTTGGTGGGTCGTAGCTGCTGGATGGATAATCAATGACTTGGTATCACCAACATTGGCTAAATGACTGATTAATTCTAAGCTGTCGATAAAATCGTTTGCTTTTTGTGCTGCGTCGCCTTTTAATTGGAAAGAGAGCACAGCCCCATAGCCATTTTTAAGGTATTTTTGCGCATTTGCAAAGCTTGGAGAACTCTTCAAGCCTGGATAATTTACTTTTTCGACCTGTGGATGGGATTCAAGCCATTTTGCAACTTCCAATGTATTGTCTACATGGCGTTGCACGCGTAGCGATAGTGTTTCAAGCCCTTGTAACAACAAGAAGGAGTTGAAAGGAGAAAGCGCTGGTCCAAAATCCCGTAATCCTTCTACACGCGCCCGTATCGCAAATTGAATATTTCCAAAAGGTCCATTTTCACCAAAAACTTCGGAGAAAACTAATCCATGGTAACCTTCAGATGGTTCGGAGAATTGCGGATATTTTCCGTTACCCCAATTATAGTTACCACCATCAACGATGACACCGCCAATGCTTGTGCCATGGCCGCCAATCCATTTAGTTGCAGATTCAACAACGACATTCGCACCGTATTCTAGCGGTTTAAAAAGGTAACCTCCCGCGCCAAACGTATTGTCGACGATTAATGGTAAATCGTGTTTTTTGGCTACTGCTGCAATTTTTTCAAAGTCAGGAATATTGAAGCTAGGGTTTCCAATTGTTTCGACATAGATGGCCTTTGTTTTATCATCAATAAGTGCTTCGATTTTATCCGCTTCGGCGTCTGTCGCAAAACGGGCTTCGATACCCAGACGTTTAAAAGAAACTTTAAATTGGTTGAATGTACCACCATATAAATTGGAACCAGCAACAAAGTTATCTCCGCTTTCCAGGATATTATTTAATGCTATAAACTGTGCGGCCTGACCAGATGCAACTGCAACTGCCGAGACGCCACCTTCCAGCGCAGCAATACGTTGCTCGAACACATCCGTAGTAGGATTCATGATCCGTGTATAAATATTTCCGAATTGTTTTAAAGCAAATAAGTTTGCGCCGTGTTCGGCATTTTCAAAGACAAAAGAAGTTGTTTGATATATGGGAACTGCTCTGGATCCCGTAGTAGGATCAGCAACTTGGCCAGCATGGACCTGAAGTGTTTCGAATTTTAAATTTTTGTTTGAAGACATAATATATCAGATTTTAAGGGTTCAAAAAGAATTTGCTAAGTAAAAAGAGAAGCATACACACCTCCTCGAAAGGTCTGTCAAATCTTTATCCAAGAAAAAGGAAATGATTTTTAACAAGCATGGAAGTGCATATGCATACGCATTCGCATCGATACAGTGGTACGATGTGTTACACTTTTGTTGTTAAGATGGTTCGTTTGTGTTGAACCTGAATTTTCAATGGATTTCAGTAATGTAATAATCATTGTCTTATATCATTTATATGCTCCAAAACGATATTGTTTTGGACAGGAATTGGCACCTTTTCAAGCAAATTGAAGGTTGCCAGTGGGTCATTGAGCCAGTCTCTCGCCACTTCTTTATAAATCAAGACCTACTGATTAAGGGAGGTGTTGATTAGAAATCTTCTTTCGAAGACGACACAAATATAAACTCTTTTTTTATTAAAGCAAAAGAAATGCTATTTTTTAGTTAAAAGAATTTTGGATGCTAATCCGACTAGGAAAGCATATGATCATTCAAAATTTGGGATAGGTAGGTTTGTGAGATCTTATGATTTTTTCAAATGGATACTTTCTGCTATCTGATTTAAGTCTGTTAAAAGAGGTTTAAGTGCATCAATTCTACCGAGAATTTCATGTGCGGCATCGCGATTTGTTTTTTTACTAAGCGATATCGAAAGACCTACCAAATGCGAGTTGATCCGATAGGAGAGTGCTTGAAAATAGTGTATGTGAGACCAGTCTATCCACTTTTGCTCGGGTTCCTTTTTCAGCTGATTGATAGATTCCGAAAATAGCGCCATGGCGGTTTGCGCTTTCTTTCGAGCCAGTCGTATATCGAAAGAACTTTGTCGCTCGTCCAAAAGACGGTTATTAATGATCTCGAAATAGTGATGATTGTAAAGTGATACCTCTTTTGCCAACTGAACCATTCCCGTGCTTTGGCGTACTGGAATCAAAAAATAACCAACGATAGCTAAGAGCGCACCAATAAGGGTGAAAAGTATTCTGCTGCCTAAAATAAGATTGATGTTGCCTTCAAACAAGTTCAGAGCGATCACGATTCCCCAGGTAATGAAAATAACGCTGACCATATAATTTGATCTGTTGAACAAAAAGAATCCGAAAAGGCCAATAGCCGCTATTAGAAGGAGAGCTGGAAGAAAATGAATAGAAATTAAGCACAATATACCGACAATTATCCCAGAGAATGTGCCGACAATACGCTGTATATTACGTGTTTTGGTCATTGAAAAGGCTGGCCTGGCAACAATTGCAATAGTTAGCAGGATCCAATAGGTATATTTAAAATCTAAAAACAAAATACCGATCAAAGCTCCGGTTCCAAACAGAAGAGCCATGCGTAATGCGAATCGAAAAAGGGGATTGCTGAGATGGAATCTATTCTTAATATCCGTTAGATTCCGTAATGGACGATTGATAAATTGCTGATATTCACTGGTGTCGATCTTATCCTGTATTTCCTGATTTTGATAAAAAGCGACCTGAATTCGGCTGAGGACTTCGATAATAGCTTCAATATTGATTATGATCGAGGACAATATATTTTTTGCGGGACCATATTGTAGCTCTTGAATCTTTTTTAAGTCCAGTAAGATTGCACTGATTTTAATGTTGTTATGATATAACTGATGTGCATAACGAAACCGTTTATTAGGTTGCGAAAAGCTATCAATTTCTAAGGCTAATAATTTAATGCTGCGACGAATTAAAGGAAGACTTCCCGTGTCTGCTAGATTCTTGCGGATCGCATCATAATCATGATCAAGTGCTATAATTAACTCATGCAGGTCAATTAGCCCATAAACTTGACTGAGCCAATAGTTGCTTTTGTGCCATTGTTGGCTTATGATTTTCTTTTCTCTAAAAAGAAGGGATCTGATTTGTTCCTGCTGCTCACTGATTTGCCCATGAATTTTTCCAACACGGCTGTAGGTGATATCTAAAGGAATATCGGGATCGTAAGATTGGGAACGTATCAGCAGGAATTGAGATAATCCATGAAATCCATTTGCCATAGCGTGTTTTAAAGAGCGATAAGGCTGTATATACGCTTGTAAAAGGCTGAAAAAGTAGTAGATGATAGAACCTGCAGCAATCTGTAAGCTAACAGCGAAAGGATGCTGCGGAGCCATTCCGATTACAAAACTCATCAAAATCAATGTCATATTTCCTATAGCGGCATAGCGAGGACCAAAAATGCCATACAGGGTACAGATAAATCCAGCTGCGCCAAGTAATATGACCAGCGGCCAATGATATGGAAATAGAAGAGCTGTAAAAAGTGATGCAATAAAAAAGGTAGGTATACAAACGAGAGCTGACGAAAGCTTATCTTTTCGGTTACCAGGAAGATCTGTGAGTGTCGTTAACAACGATCCAACCCCTATACCGATGGCCGTACTGGCATGCGCCCCCAAGAGATAGATCGCCAAACTCGGCACAATGCTGATGGAAACATTCCGCAAAGCGTCTCCACTATGTTCGCCACGCATAAATCGTATGATCTTGATATAAATAGGGTAGAATCTTTTCTTTAATGATACAATGCTCATCAATCAGTTTACTAATTTTAAATGCAAAAATACAAATATTATGCTTAATATTTATTTGATACATTTTATTTATTTTGATTGTTGTTTATTTTTTAAATTTTTATTTTGATTAGATGTATTCTTCTTACGGCGTGTTTGAGGAAATCAAAAGTTATCAACGACGCGTATGTTAGCGTTAAATAGGCTAAGAGGGGAAATGATTTACCGATTTTTTTTGGTTGTCTACCGAGTGATTTGCGCCACCTGTCTATTTCTGCTGGTCAAGGTGTAATGAATACACGAGGTTTGTTGTCATTAAGTATGAAAGTCGGCTATCTGATTGGTAGCCTAAAGAAATTACATTATGAAACCACAAAAAATTAAATTGTTGCTATTACTTATTATTTTATCTCTATGCTCTGTTTGGGGTACTGTTTATGCCCAATCTGCCGGGGGAAAATTACGTGCCGTGGTTGTTGGACAAGATAATCAGCCCATTGCTGCTGCCAGTATTTCATTGTTTCGTAAGCCTGGCGATGTCTTGTTAAAAGGAACGTTATCCAACGAACATGGTGCAATTGAGTTATTTGCGATACCTGAGGGAAAGTATATGCTGCAAGTATCTTCGGTCGGTTACGCAATATACCGATCTAGTGAAATGACACTGAATACTGGTGATTTCAAGGTGCTAGATACCATCCGTTTACAAGTGGAAAGTAAAGTTCTCAGTGAAGCACAAGTTGTTGGAAGGAAGCCATTGATCGAAAGTCAGCTGGATAAAGTTGTCCTTAACGTCGAGAATAGTATTTTGGCAACAGGAAATAATGCATTAGAACTTTTGCAAAAGGTCCCTGGAGTAACTTTAGATAACAAAAAGATCAATCTACGGGGAAAAAGTAATGTGATAATAATGATCGATGGCAAACCTACCTATCTTTCGGCGGATGAAGTATCGAGATTATTAGAAAATACCGCGTCAAATGCAATTGCATCAATCGAAGTGCTGACAAACCCGCCGGCAAAATATGATGCTGCTGGAAATGCCGGAATTATCAATATTAAGACGAAGAAGAATACACAATTCGGTAGTAATGTGAGTTTAAACTTAAATTTAGGACAAGGGAAATATACGAAGGCCGATGGTGGTTTTCAGATAAGCCATCGCAATAATTGGGTGAACTTATTTTCCTCCTATAATTATGCGAATACATTAGGTTTTAATGATTTAAATATCGATAGAGCTGTAGAAACCAAAGCAGGAACAACCTATTTCAATTCAGATTCTTATTCGAAATTCCGATATCGAAGCCATAATTTTAAATTTGCAGCAGATTTTAATCTGGGTAAACAGGATGTAATTGGCTTTGTAGTCAATGGAAACGTGAGCAATGGTCATTCAACAAGGGAGGGGAGCAATCTGATCGCGTCCCAAAAAGGAAAGCTTGATTCGATTGTGCTTGGAAGTAATTTGTCAGATTTTAAGTATCATTATCTAACTTATAATCTCAATTACAAAAAGACATTTGATACTCTAGGGACAGAGCTAACATTCAACGGCGATTTTTCAGACTCTAAAAATGATGATAACAGTACCGTTGGTAACCGCTTTTTGGATGCAAACTGGCAAGAATTTAAACGACCCAATATTTTCCGGAATGATATGCTGTCAAAGACAAAGATCCTGGTTTTTAAAACCGATTTTGTACATCCTTTTAATAAAACAGCAAAACTTGAGGCGGGTTTAAAGTATAGTCGTGTAAAAACGGATAATAATTTGGTTTATGAGGATCAAAATCAGAATGGGGATTTTGTGCGGAATAATGGACAAAGTAACCAGTTTTTGTATAACGAAAATATTGCTGCAGCCTATTTTAGTTTAAATAAGTCTTTCGGCAAGCTTTCCGTACAAACCGGACTTCGTGTAGAAAATACCAGCTCATTAGGAAATTCGGTGACCCTGGGACAGCAAACCAAACGTAATTATACTGATTTTTTTCCAACAATATTTATACAGCAACAGATCAGTGATGATCACAAACTTGGTTTGAGCTATAGCAGACGCATAGACCGTCCGGATTATGGGTCTTTGAATCCATTTATATACTATCTGGATCAATATACTTATCAGTATGGTAATCCCTATTTAAACCCGCAATACACCAATTCCTATGAATTAAATTATACATTCAAAGAGCAGTACTTATTGAGTTTGGGTTATAAGAGAACTAACGATGCGATTACTCAGGTGATAGAAAGTAATTCAGAAACGAAAGCTATTGCACAGACTGATAGAAACCTGACTTATTTTGATTATTACAACATGAATGTCAATATACCGGTCAAGCCTTTTAAATGGTGGAGTATTTCTAACAATGCTACTGCTTTTTATAATAAGTTTAGTTTTGACGAGCGTTCCGGGGCACAGCGCCAATTGGAAAAGCTATCCTTCCAGGTGAGCTCCACTCATGATATCCGAATTGGGGAAACAACGAATGTGGAGCTAACGGCTAATTATTCCTCTCCAGCGGTTTATGGTGTCCTAAGTTTCCAGTCTTACTATGGAATTGATCTTGGTGCAGGAAAAACATTTCTCGACAAAAAAATGAATATCAAGTTGGCAGTGAATGATGTATTGAATACGAGAGGAAAGCGCAGATTGTCCAGTTATCAGGAAGATGGCTATTATCGTATACGCAATGGATATGATAGTCGGGTTGTGCGATTATCCATCTCATACCGCTTTGGCAATATGAATATTAAGTCTGTAAATAAGCGAGCTGGTAATAACGACGAAGATAATCGGTTAAAAAAATAATGGATGATGATAAAAAATTGATATGAATTTTATATAAAACAGAAAGAGCATGTTATATAACATGCTCTTTCTGTTTTATATAAGTTATCTTAACTTAAGAATAAGATCTCTCTCAATTTTGGAAGAGGCCATTTTTTATCATCAACGATTTTCTCCAATTTGTTAACGTGGTAACGGATGACGTCGAAATATGGTTTAACAGATTCATCATAAGCGATTGATCTTTCACGTATATCTTCGATTTGATTTGCTTTCTTACGTTCTTGGCGCATTGCTTCAGCTTGTTCCAAAATTGTATTAACGTGTGATGATATACGTTCTACAAAGTTCAATTGAGAGCTGAATGCTGCTTGAGCCAGGCCAAGATCTTTTAATCCTTTGACATTCTCAATCAATTCGTTTTGATAAATGAAACATGCTGGAGCGATTTGATTGTTAACCATCTCTTCGATCACGCGTGCCTCAATCTGTAATTTCTTGTAGAAGTTTTCAAGCAAGATCTCGTGACGGGCTTCTGATTCACGTTTTGTATAGATACCAAGTGACTCAAATAACGCTAAAGATTCTTCTTTCACATAAACATCTAAAGCTTTAGGTGTAGATTTGATGTTAGAAAGACCACGTGCTTCAGCTTCTTTTTCCCATTCTTCGCTATATCCGTTACCTTCAAAGCGGATTGCTTTTGAATCTTTGATGTATTTGCGGACAACATTTAAGATCGCAAGGTCTTTTTTAGTACCTTTTTTGATTTGTTTGTCTACTTCTGTTTTGAACTCGATCAATTGGGCAGCAACGATCGCATTCAATACTGTCATCGGTAAAGCAGAGTTGGCCGAAGAACCAACAGCGCGGAATTCAAATTTATTACCTGTAAAAGCAAAAGGTGAAGTACGGTTACGGTCTGTGTTGTCTAATTTTAATTCTGGAACTTTAGGGATACCGTGCCATAAGTTAGCTTCTGCTTTCACTTTTTTAGCTACACGAGCAGATTCAACTTCTTCTAATAACTCATCTAGTTGTGAACCTAAGAAAATTGAAATAATTGCTGGTGGAGCCTCATTTGCGCCCAAGCGGTGATCATTGCTTGCGCTAGCAATAGAAGCACGCATCAAGTCAGCATATTCATAAACAGCTTTGATTGTATTGACAAAGAAAGTCAAGAACATCAAATTGTTTTTCGGTGTTTTCCCAGGAGACAATAAGTTGATCCCAGTATTTGTGATTAAAGACCAGTTGTTGTGTTTACCAGATCCATTGACACCAGAGTATGGTTTTTCATGTAATAATACTTTAAAATTGTGTCTTAAAGCAACTTGTTCCATGACGTTCATCAACAATTGGTTATGATCAATTGCTAAGTTGATTTCTTCATACATTGGAGCACATTCAAATTGAGAAGGTGCAACTTCATTATGACGTGTTTTTAATGGTATACCTAGTTTTAACGCTTCATTTTCCAAGTCAACCATATATGCAAGTACACGCTCTGGAATAGCACCGAAATAGTGGTCCTCCAATTGTTGGCCTTTAGCAGACATATGACCAAATAATGTACGGCCCGTTAATTGAAGATCTGGGCGAGCATTATATAAAGAAAGGTCAACCAAGAAATATTCCTGTTCGATACCGAGAGAAGCATTTACTTTAGTGACTGATTTGTCAAAATATTGAGCAACATCTGTTGCCGCTTTGTCTACCGCATTGATTGCTTTTAATAACGGTGCTTTATAATCCAAAGATTCTCCCGTGTATGAAACGAAAACGGTAGGAATACATAATGTTTTGCCAGCTCCTGTTTCATAAATGAAAGCTGGGGAAGATGGGTCCCAAGCTGTATAACCCCTAGCTTCAAAAGTATTACGGATACCGCCATTTGGGAAAGACGATGCATCTGGTTCCTGTTGAACCAATGCGTCAGCTGTGAATTTTTCAATTGCTTCGCCGTTTTCGTCTGGCTCAAAGAATGCATCATGTTTTTCAGCAGTCGAACCTGTCAAAGGCTGAAACCAGTGTGTGTAGTGAGAGACACCGTGATTAAGTGCCCAAGTTTTCATCGCTTGAGAAATATGTTCAGCTAAATCTCTTGAAATAATTTGCCCTTCTTCAATAGATGCAACTAACTCCTTGTATGAATTTTTAGGAAGGTAGTCTTTCATTTTATTAACGGAAAAAACATTCTTTCCGTAGATGTCAGTTGCTTTTTTAGTTTCAACTTTTTCAAATGAAGCGATTTGGCGTGAGCCTGCTGCTTCTACTGCTTTGAATCTTAGGTTCGACATTTGTATTTTGTATTTAAATTACAGTTTTGTTGATTTTGTTTTTCAAAAATATTGTGTTTTTGTTGAAAAGTGAAATTTTTTTTGATGTTTTTGTGAAAAAATCTAAAAAAATATGATTTTTGGTTCACAAAAAAGGTGTGATCTTTGGAAATCACACCTTTTTTATTGTTTCTTGCTACAATTCAAATCCCCAATCTATTCCTTTTTCTGTAGCGGGCACTCCTTTCTTCATCCAATTAGGAGCGGGGGCACCTTTTAGGAAGTGATCGAAGAATTGTTGCTCTCGAATTTGTATATCCTTTCTGTTTTGTCGCAGCATTAAATTGTGCTCATCACCATTATAATTTAACATCCACACAGGTTTATTCAGTCGGCGCAATGCAGTAAACATTTCAATCCCCTGGTACCAAGGCACCGCTCCATCATTATCATTTGCCATAATAACCACTGGAGTTTTTACCTTATCTAAATGGAATAACGGCGAATTTTCGATATATAGTTCCGGAGCTTCCCATAGCGTTTTGCCGATACGGCTTTGCGTATGTTCGTATTGAAATTGGCGGGACATGCCCGTCTGCCAACGTATTCCGCCATAGGCAGATGTCATATTAACGACTGGCGCACCGGTCCATGCTGCTGCATACATATTGGTACGTGTGATCAGATGTGCTACTTGGTAACCGCCCCAGCTCTGTCCTTGAATCCCCATTTTTGTACTATCGACCCAGGTATTTTGAGCGAGATATTTCATTCCTGAATTAATGTATTCCTCCGCTGATTTACCAGGGTGACCTGTTTTATAACTTATATCTGGTGCGAATACCAAATATTCATTGCTTACAAAATAAGGGATATTCAATCGCGATGGCGTAGGTGCGGGAGCCTGATAGGTATACAATCCGTCGGAAAGTTTTTCATAAAAATAGGCGATAATCGGATATTTTTTTGTCGGATCAAAATTTTCCGGTTTGTAAAGGATACCTTCAGCCTGATTTCCTTCGGGGGTTGTCCAGTGAACTAATTCAGCTGTTCCCCAATTGTAATTGGTCTGTTGCTCATTGATATTCGAGAGTTGTAGCTCGTCTTTGAATTTAACTGTATTCGTATAGACATTAGGCGAATTGACATAATCTTCTTTTGTATAAAGAATGGTTTGTTGATCCGTGGAAGCGCTGATATTCTTGAAGGTTTTTGGTTCTACGAAAAGACTTTTAGGATCATTACGTTGTCCTTTGAATTGGTAAAACCCCGCTTGCTTGGTTTTATTGTCAAAAGAGGTCAAAAAACCGCCCTTTTTATAGTCGAGCGTTGTCGCTTGGTCGCGATCCTCCTCTCTTCTTAAGGATAAGTAGCGGAATGTTGTTTGTGAAGCCGCTCCATAACCATTTGTCAAGATGGATTTATTTGACCCATCTAGGCTAAAATGCCAGATATCATATCTCGAGTTGACGTATATTCCTTTGTAGTCGGGACTCCATGCGGCCATGCCGTAGCCCTGTGCGGTTGTAGGCATATCATTTTCCTCATCCGCAAAAGAAGCTGGTATTCCTTCGTTTAGAACGATCTTTTTCTTTGAGCTGACCTGGTACGAATTCCAGGTTCCTTTATCTTGATCAAAATAAACAATATATTTTGCATCAGGACTCAAAATTGCATTTCCAGAAAAATTTGAAAGAATTAATTCTTTATTACCTGTCTTTGTTGAGATAAGATAGATGTCGTCTCTAGTGCTGCCTTCCCATTGGCTCTCTATCCGCTTACCAAAGTCTGTGCGTGCCAAGATATACTCTTCATTTCCATCAGGCGTTGTTGATGCTGAGTTGAATGTCTGGTCTGTAAGCGGAATAATATTGCGATTGTATTTCGGGTAAGTGACCGCTAAGAAGTTTTTAGCAAGATCTTTCTTTAAATTTACCAATTGCATGGGCTGCAAATAATCATCTTGCCAGTTCCATACGTCTACTTTTGCATGCTCGAAATCCACCAAAGTAGTGTCTTTGACACGAGGAATAGGTGCAATGCCAAAAAATAACTTCTCGCCATTTTTGCTGAATCGAATATCTCCGTCACCGCTCACAGCCCAGTTTTTTGGTATACCGTTGCTGGTCTTCGTTGCGAGATATTGAGCTGTATCTATACCGTTTGTATAGTAATATAGGTTGTAGTTTTTCAGCAATGCCTTTTCATCGGAGAGGTCTCCCAAGTATGCTAGTTGATTACCCGGTTCATCAAACTTGAAATTCTTATAAGTACCTTTTCCATTTGATATCTTTTTCAGCTTTTTAGTTGCTATTTCGTATAAATAAACTCCAGATTCCTTTGAAAGGCTGTCTTTTGAGTCTGTTTTTTTAGAAAAAACAATTTTTGATCCGTTTTTGCTCCATTCATATTGATCTACAGACGAAAATTGTACCGAGTCACCCGAGTTTAAATCATACAAAGCAAGCGTTGCAACTGTCTTTTTCTTTTTATCATTACCTTTTTTTGCAGGAGCAACATCCGTATCGGTTTTTGCTGCTGTTTTTTCCTGTATGTCCTTGTCAAAAAGGAAAGAGACGAAATTGTTATTTTGATCGGCAATTTTGTAGGACTTTACTTGAGCAAATTTGACGATGGATGATGTCGTTAAATTATAAATTGCCAATGAATCCTTTGGCAGGTCTTCTGTCTTCTTCTTTTTGATTTTTGCTTCGCGAGTTACTGCGAAAGGTGCCTTAATCAAACTTACCAAATGGTTTTCGGTATCTGTAAGTTTTCCATTATATCCACGGGGGATTTGAAGGAGTTCTTTGTTTTCTTTGGTTTTTAGAAAAAGCTGGCTGTCACCTTCTTGTGGGCTTACTTGAAATAGGACAAATTTGCCAGATTTACTAATATAGGGGGATGATATGCTTTGCCAACTATCATATACCGTATGATCCAATGGTTTCTTTTGTGCATGTGCAGCGAATACTGTAAGAAAACAAAATGGAATACAGATATTTTTCTTGTTCATATTTTTAATTCTTTTTGATGCAATTTATTCATAAAAAATAAATAAACGTCGATTTTTTGGTATATTCATTGTTACGTATACATAAAAAACTGGTTATGAAATCATCATCCTCTATTATTATCTCGGTTATAATAGGCATTGTGCTACTGCTTACCGCCTGGATATTGGGAGCTGCCTATCGATACAAGTTTAAATCGACACAGACAATCACTGTAAACGGTAATGCAAAAAAAGATTTTGAGTCCGATTTGGTTAAATGGAATGCTACTTTCAGTCGAAAGAATTATGAATTGAGTGCTGCTTCTGCACAATTGGCAACAGATCGTGATTTGGTGCGTGATTTTTTAATTCAGCAAGGCGTTAAAGCCGATGAGATTCGTTTCGAAGCAGTTAACATAGCCAAGGATTTCGAATATCATACAGATGGAAAGGGAAATGGTTACAATACTTTTTCTGGATATACATTGTCACAGACCGTGAGCGTCGAATCAAAAGATTTAAATAAAGTGGATAATGCCTCGCGCGAGATATCTACACTGATTTCAAAAGGGATAGAACTGAGTTCGAGTACCCCCAATTACTACTATTCAAAATTGGAAGACCTGAAATTGGAACTTATTTCACAAGCCTCAAAAAATGCACATCAACGTGCTGACAATATAGCAAAAGAATCAAACGCAGGGTTGGGTAATTTGGTTAAAGCTGATCTAGGAATTTTTCAGATCACGGGACAAAATGACAATGAAGAGTACTCTTCGGGTGGCGCATTTAACACAACATCGAGGAAAAAAACTGCTAATATCACAGTTAAAGCAAGTTTTTTGAGTAACTGATGGAAAATTATTTGACTGAATTTCAGTTCTATATTGGTTTTGATTGAAAATTTATTCAAAAAGTTTTCTCCTTTTCAATAAAAAACCTACTTTTGCATCATCCCAAACGGATATGCCCGGATGGCGGAATTGGTAGACGCGCTGGTCTCAAACACCAGTGGGAAACCGTGCC
>Ga0308160_10000300_pt1 | contig 111974 bp, 92 predicted proteins | sample PhyFR1_FD_201036 | JGI IMG/M metagenome (GOLD analysis project Ga0308160, IMG submission 201036) | Phyllosphere microbial communities from UC Gill Tract Community Farm, Albany, California, United States - DLSLF.R1 | ecosystem: Host-associated > Plants > Phyllosphere > Unclassified | place...
ACTTCGAAGATCCTGAACTGCAATGGCTGTTCCAGATCTCCTTCGTGGGTACCCTGATGATTGCCGGCGGTATCGGCGCGCTGCTGATGCAGTTCTTCATGACCTGGAAAAACCGCAAGAAGCTGCGCGACGTGACCGGCGACCCATGGGATGGCCGTACCCTGGAATGGTCGACCTCGTCGCCACCGCCAGACTACAACTTCGCCTTCACGCCAGTCGTGTACGACAACGACACCTTCGCCGACATGAAGAAAGCCGGCTGGAAGCGTCCGCTGACCGACTACGTGGCAATCCACATGCCGAAGAACACCTGGGCTGGCTTCGTGATCTCGGCCATCGCCATGGTGATCGGCTTCGCCATCATCTGGCACATGTGGCTGCTGACCGGCCTCGCGTTCATCGCGATGATGGTTGCGATCGTCGTCCACACCTTCAACTACAAACGCGATTACTACATCCCGGCGGAAGAAGTCACCCGTACCGAGAACGAGCGTACTAAATTGCTGGAAGCCCATGTCTAACACTAACGCAACCTTCCCAAGCGCCAGCGGCGGCGCTGCTGCCGTGCGCGAATACCACGTGCGCGAGCATCACCCGGAACAGGGCACCTTGCTCGGTTTCTGGATCTACCTGATGAGCGACTGCCTGCTGTTCGCGTCGCTGTTCGCGGCCTATGCCGTGCTGGGCCGTAACTATGCGGGCGGCCCGTCGGGCGCCGAGCTGTTCGACCTGCCGCTGGTGGCGATCAATACCGCCTTCCTGCTGGTGTCGTCGATCACCTTCGGCTTCGCCATGATCGCTGCCCAGGCCAAGAAGCTGCGCAGCGCCATGCTCTGGCTGGGCATCACCGGCGTGCTGGGCGCCTGCTTCCTGGGCCTGGAACTGTACGAGTTCTACCACCTGATCCACGAAGGCGCCGGCCCGTCGCGCAGCGGCTTCCTGACCGCCTTCTTCTCGCTGGTCGGCACCCACGGCCTGCACGTGCTGTTCGGTATCGTGTGGCTGGTCGTCCTGATGTTCCAGCTGGCCAAGCATGGCCTGAGCGGCGAAAACATGCGCCGCCTGTCCTGCCTGTCGCTGTTCTGGCACTTCCTGGACGTCGTCTGGATCTTCGTCTTCACCTTTGTCTACCTGATGGGAGTGCTGCCATGAGCGACCACCATACGCATGACCACCATGGCCACGACCACGGCCATGGCGAACCGGCCGTTCACTACAGCCTGAAGGACTACACCACCGGCTTCGTGCTGGCCGTGATCCTGACCGTCATCCCGTTCTGGCTGGTGATGGGCAACGTGCTCGATCCGTCGACCACCAAGTTCGTCATCCTCGGCTTCGCCGGCATCCAGCTCATCGTGCACATGGTCTACTTCCTGCACATGAACTCGAAGTCGGAAGGCGGCTGGAACATGATGGCGCTGATCCTGACGATCGTCCTGCTGGTGATCGTGCTCTCGGGCTCGATCTGGGTCATGCACCACATGAACGCCAACATGATGCCCGGCATGGGCGACGCCGCGGCCGTGACCGGCCACGGTCCTCACGACATGCAATGATGTCGCGGCACGATCCGGCAGCAGCCGCCCCGCGGCGCAATACCGTGCGGGTGATCCTCGCGATCCTCGGGCTGCTCCTGATCGTGCTGTTCGCAGGGCTGGGAACCTGGCAGGTGGTACGCCTGCAGTGGAAACTGGCCCTGATCGAACGGGTGGAGTCGCGTGTGCACGCGGCTCCCGTCCTACCGCCCCCGGCTGCACGCTGGGCGCAAGTCTCCAAAGACTCCGACGAATACCGGCATGTACGCCTGGCCGGGCACTTCCTCTACGAATTCACGACGCCGGTGCAGGCGGTGTCCGAGCTGGGCGCCGGCTTCTGGCTGGTGACGCCGCTGTGCGGCACCGATGGGTCCATCGTGCTGGTGAACCGCGGTTTCATTCCCTCCACCGGGAATACGGCGGCACGCTTCCCGGCACGCCGGGCTTCCGAAGACGCCTGCGCTGCCGCCGCTTCCGGCACGCCGCATACGCTGACCGGTTTGCTGCGCATCGCCGAACCGGGCGGCGGCTTCCTGCGCGATAACGACCCGGTGCGTAATCGCTGGTTCTCGCGCGATGTCGCCGGCATCGCCGCCGCGCGCGGCCTGTCTCCTGTTGCACCGTACTTCATCGACGCGGCCAAAGGGCAAGAGCCCGCCGGTGCGCCCGACAACCCCGTTGGCGGCCTGACCGTCATCTCCTTCCCGAACAACCATCTCGTGTATGCCGGCACCTGGTATGCACTGGCTTTGATGGTTGCGGGCGCGTGGTGGTATATTGCGCGCTTGGGAAAACGAGAAGCCGGGACGGCGCGCAACAATGGCAGTAAAGTTTGATCTACTAACAAGAATAACGCCTTCGATCGCTTCCGCCGAAGAAGCCCACGTCGAATACGCCGCCGGCCACAAGAACATGCTGCAGCTCATCGAGCTGCGCTGGATTGCGGTCATCGGCCAGGTCACGACCATCGCCGGCGCGATCCTCATCTTCGACATCAACCTGCCGCTGGTGCACATGCTACAGGTGCTGGCCTGCCTGATCGCCTTCAACATCGCCAGCCATTTGCGCTGGCACGAGCGGCGCCCGGTCGCCAACAGCGAGCTGTTCATGGCGCTGATGGTGGACGTGGCCACGCTCACCGTCCAGCTCTACCTGTCGGGCGGCACCACGAACCCCTTCGCCTTCCTCTACCTGCTGCAGATTATTATTTCGGCCGTGCTGCTCGAAGCCTGGTCGACCTGGACCATCGTCGCCATCACCCTGGCGTGCCTGGGAATGCTGGCCGTGTATGCGCAACCGCTCGCGCTGCCCTTCGACCATGCGCGCGGCATCGCCAGCCTATATGTGCAGGGCATGCTGATCTGCTTTGCGCTGAATGCGGCGCTGCTGGTGATTTTCGTGTCGCGCATCAGCGGCACCGTCAAGGCCAAGGCGGCGCAATTGGCGGAGCTGCGCCAGCGTGCGGCCGAGGAAGACCATATCGTGCGCATGGGGTTGTTGGCGTCGGGCGCGGCCCATGAGCTGGGCACGCCGCTGGCGACCCTGTCCGTGATCCTGGGCGACTGGAAGCGGATGCCGGAATTTCGTGGCAGCCCGGATCTGCTGGAGGAAATCGGCGAGATGCAGACCCAGCTCCTGCGCTGCAAGACCATCGTCAGCGGCATCCTGCTCTCGGCCGGCAAGGCGCGCGGCGAGTCGGCCGTGCGCACCACCATCCATACCTTCCTCGACGGCCTGGCCGAGGAGTGGGAAGACAGCCGCCCGGTAAAAGATTTCGTGTACGAGAATTCGATTGTCGACGACATGCCGGTGGCCTTCGATTCGGCCCTGAAGCAGACTGTCGACAACTTGCTCGACAATGCGCTGGAAGCATCGCCGACCGGCTGGGTGGGCCTCAGCGCGAGCGTGGAGGACGACACCTTGTGCGTGGTCGTGACCGACCGCGGGCCGGGCTTTACAGCCGGCGTGCTGGCGCAGTTCGGCAAGCCTTACCAGAGCACCAAGGGGCGCTCGGGCGGCGGGCTGGGCTTGTTTTTGGTGGTGAATGTGGCGCGCACCCTGGGTGGCGCCGTGGTGGCACGCAATCGGGAAGAAGGTGGTGCGGAAGTGAAGTTGACGATTCCACTGGCGGCGATCCGCCTGGCCGGGGAGGGCGAGCATGCCTGAGGCGCCGGTACTGTTGATCGTCGAGGACGACGACGCCTTTGCCCGCACCCTGGGGCGCTCGTTCGAGCGGCGCGGCTACAAGGTGCTGCTGGCGCCGGGTGTCGAGGAAGCGGCCGAGGTGCTGCGCGACCACGATCCCGGGTATGCGGTGGTCGACCTGAAGCTGAAGGGAAATGCTTCCGGGCTGACCTGCGTGCAGATGCTGCATGCGCACGATCCGGAGATGCTAATCGTTGTCCTGACCGGGTTTGCCAGCATCGGCACGGCGGTCGAGGCGATCAAGCTGGGGGCGTGCCAGTACCTGGCCAAGCCGTCGAATACCGACGACATCGAGGCCGCCTTCGGCCATGTGGCGGGGGCCACGGATGTCGAGGTGACGAACCGCTCGACCTCGATCAAGACGCTGGAGTGGGAGCACATCCACGCGGTGCTGGCGGAGACCGACTTCAATATCTCGGAGGCGGCGCGGCGCCTGGGCATGCACCGCCGCACCCTGGCGCGCAAGCTGGAGAAGCAGCGCGTCAAGTAGGGTGGACGGCTCCGCCGTCCACGCGGTGATACATGGCCACAAGATCATCCGGCACGATATCGGAGCCAATAACGATCGACGCGTGGACGGGGAACCCGTCCACCCTACAGCGCGGCCAGCAGCTTGCGCACGGCCTGGTGCGCGTCCAGCCAGCCGCTCTCGATCAGCTTCGGCTTGCACTCGGCGCATTCCTCGAAGGGATTGCAGGCGTGCGCCAGTTCCACGTACTTCGAGCCGACCACCGGTTTCGCAGCGCGCGCATCGCGCGACGACGGCGCGCCGGCATCGGCCTCCGCGGCGCCACCGGCCAGCCACTTGGCAAACGGCTCGGTTGCCACGCCATCCGGCACATACCAGCTCTTGCGCGTGGGATTCCAGCGCGCGCCCAGCGCCTTGGCTTCGTCTTTCTCCGCGTACGGAACCTTCAATACTTTCATTACCGCCTCGTTTGGTGAAGCCGGTATTGTAAAGCCTCGGCGCTCAGGGCACGAGCACCAGGCGGTAGCCGACGCCGGTCTCGGTGATCAGGTGGCGCGGCTGGGCCGGTTCGTCTTCCAGCTTGTGGCGCAGGTGGCCCATGTAGACGCGCAGGTAGTGGCCGTTCTCGCCGTTCGACGGCCCCCACACCGCGCGCAACAGCTGGGGCGCGGTCATCACCTTGCCGGCATTCGCCACCAGTACCGACAGCAGCTTGAACTCCAGCGGCGTCAGGTGCACGCGGTGCCCGTTCTTCATGACGATGCGCTCGACCAGGTCGACCGAGATCTCGCCGAAGCGCACCACCGCGTCCGCCTCCTGCGGCTGGCGCTGGCGCCGCAGCGTGGCGCGGATGCGCGCCAGCAGCTCGCCGGTGCCAAAGGGTTTGGTGAGATAGTCGTCGGCCCCGGCGTCGAGCGCGCGGATCTTGGCCTGCTCCGCATCGCGCGCCGACAGCACGATGATCGGCATGCCCGACCACTTGCGCACGTCGGCGATGAAATCGACGCCGTCGCCGTCGGGCAGGCCGAGGTCGAGCACCACCAGGTCGGGGCGGCGCGTGCCGGCGTCGATCAGCGCGCGTTTCAGTTCGCCCGCCTCGTGCACCTGCCAGCCTTCCTGCTCCAGGGCGGCGCGCACGAAGCGGCGGATCTGCGGTTCGTCTTCGACCAGCAGGGCGGTCGGGCGGGCTTCACTCATCGTGCACTTCCATGTCGTTCGGGTTCGGTTCGGGTACGGCCGGCGGCACGCCGCGCGGCAGCGAGAAGGTAATCACGGCGCCGCCTTCCGGCGCGGCGCCGGCGGAGATGCGTCCTCCATGCGCCTCGATGATGGCGCGGCAGATCGCCAGCCCCAGGCCCACGCCCGGCAGTGCCGATTCCTGCTGGCCGCGCGCGAACTTCTCGAACAGCGCTTCCTCGCGCCCGGGCGGCAGGCCGGGGCCGTCGTCGCTGACGCTGACGTCGACCCAGTCTTCGCGCACGCGCGCCGCAATCGTCACCGTGGCGCTCGGCGGCGTGTATTTTGCCGCATTTTCCAGAAGGTTGGACAGCACCCGTTCGAGCAGCACGGCGTCGAAGCGCAGCAGCGGCAGGTCAAGCGGGATGCGCGTGCGGATGTGGCGCGTGCCGAGCACCGCGCGCAGCGGCCGCAGCGCGCTGCCGACGGTTTCTTCCAGCGCCTGCCACTGCTGGTTCAGGCGCACGGCGCCGCTTTCGATGCGCGCCATGTCGAGCAGGTTGGCGACCATGGTGCCGAGGCGGCGCGCTTCCTCGTGCAGGGCCGCCGCCGTCTCGCGCTCGCGGGCGGCCAGCGGCGGCGCGGCGCGCAGCAGCGATTCCGACAGGCCGACCAGCGCGGTGAGCGGCGTGCGCAGGTCGTGCGACAGGGCCGCCAGCAGCGAATTGCGCAGGCGCTCGGACTCCATGTTCACCAGGGCCGCCTGGGCCACCTCGATGTAGTGCACGCGTTCGAGTGCAATCGCGGCCAGCGCCGCATAGGTGTCGAGCTGGCGGCGCTGTTCGGGCAGGGGCAGCCAGCGCCCGCCATCCGGCGCAATGGCCAGCACGCCGCGGGTGCGCATCGGCGCCACCAGCGGCAGGTAGAACAGCGGGCTGCCGGGCAGGGTGTGGGTGCCGTGGCCGGCCGGGCTGGCGTGATCAAACGCCCATTGGGCGACGCCGGCATCCAGGCCTGCCAGATCGTCGCCGGCCGCGGCCAGCTTGCCGTCGGCATCGGGCAGCAGCAGCACGGCGCGCGCACCGAAGGCCGCGGTAATGGTGGCGCGCGTCGTTTCCAGCACCTGCTCGTTCTGCAGCGCGCCGGACAGCTCGCGCGCGAATTCATACAGCGCCTGGGCGCGCGCCTCGCGCTGGCGCGCCACCTGGGCCTGGAAGCGCAGGCCGGCGGTCAGCTGGCCGGTGATCAGGCCCACGGCCAGCATCACGCCGAAGGTGATCAGGTACTGCACGTCGCTCACCGCGAAATCGTAGCGCGGCGGCACGAAGAAGAAGTCGAAGCCGGCCACGCTGATGCAGGTGGCCAGCACCGAGGGGCCACGCCCGAAGCGCACCGCCACCAGCAGCACGACCAGCAGGAACAGCATGGCGATGTTGGCCAGGTCGAGCCAGGCGGCCAGCGGCGAACAAGCCAGCGCCGCGCCCAGGCCGGCCAGCGTGGCCCACAGGTAGCGCATGCGGTTCGGCGTGGCGGCCGCAACGGCGGTGGTCGCCGCCGCCGCACGTGGGCGCGAGGCGCCGCCGCCGACCTCGAGCAGGTCGATGTCAGGCGCCAGCCGCGCCAGCCTGGCATGCAGCGGCCGCTGCCAGGGCAGCTGGCGGCGCGGCCGGCCCAGCACCAGGCGCTGCAGGTTGTGCGAGCGTGCGTAGGCCAGCAGCGCCTGGGCCGGATCGGCGTCGGGCAGCACCGTCGTGCTTGCGCCCAGGTCCTGGGCCAGTTTCAGCACGCCCAGGGTCGCGGCCCGCCGCGCGTCCGGCAGGCGCTGCAGCGCCGGGGTCTCCACGTGCACGGCATGCCAGGCGCAATCGAGCTGGCCAGCCAGGCGCGCGCAGTTGCGCACCACGTGCTCGCCGTCGCCGCCCGGCCCGACGCAGGCGAGCAGGGCGCCGTCGGTCCTCCACACCGGCGAGATCGCCTGCTCCACCCGGTAGGCGCGCACGTCGTCGCCGATGCGTTCGGCCGTGCGGCGCAGGGCCAGCTCGCGCAGGGCGATCAGGTTCCCCTTGCGGAAGAAGTTGGCCGAGGCGCGCTCGGCCTGGGCGCCCTGGTAGACCTTGCCCGCCTTCAGGCGCGCCAGCAGCTCGTCGGCCGGCACATCGACCAGCACGACTTCGTCGGCCGCGTCGAACACGCTGTCAGGCACTGTTTCCGCCACCTTGATGCCGGCGATGCCGGCGACCACGTCGTTCAGGCTTTCCAGGTGCTGGACATTCAGGGTGGTGAAGACGTCGATGCCGGCGGCCAGCAATTCCTCGACATCCTGCCAGCGCTTGGGGTGGCGCGAACCGGGCACGTTCGAGTGCGCCAGCTCGTCGACCAGCACCAGTGCCGGGCGCCGCGCCAGCGCCGCGTCGAGGTCGAACTCGGGCAAGTCGCGGCCGCGGTAGGGCAGGCTGCGCGCCGGCAGCAGCTCGAGGCCGGCGAGCAGGGCGGCGGTGTCCTGGCGCCCGTGGGTCTCGACCACCCCGGCCAGCACGCCGGCGCCGCTTGCGGCCAGTTTGCGCGCCTCGAGCAGCATCGCGCAAGTCTTGCCGACGCCGGCCGAGGCCCCGACGTAGATGCGCAGGCTACCGCGTGCGTCGCGTCTTTCCTGCGCGCGCACCTGGGCCAGCACGGCGTCGGGATCAGGTCGGGTCATCATGTCAGCGAGTATGCGCGATCTCGCCGTCGAGTGCCAGGTTCAGGGCCAGCACGTGGACCCGCGCCTCGCCGAACACGCCCAGCCAGGGGCGCTCGGTGTGCGCGTCGACCAGTTCCCGCACGCGCTCGATGGGCCAGCCGCGCGCGGCCGCCACCCGGCCGGCCTGGTACAGCGCGGCGGCCGGGCTGATGTGCGGATCGAGGCCGCTGGCCGAGGCGGTGACCAGGTCGACCGGCACCGGCTCCCGGTTGGCGGGATCGGCCGCGCGCAGGGCGGCGATGCGCTTGGCGACCGCCTCCGCCAGGGCCGGGTTGCCCGGGCCCTGGTTGGCGCCCGAGGAACCGGCGCCGTTGTTCGGCGCCGGCGCCGTGGCCGAAGGGCGGCCCCAGAAATAGCGCGGCGCGCTGAAGGACTGGCCAACCAGCTGCGAGCCGACCACCTTGCCGCCGCGCTCGACAAGGCTGCCGTTGGCCTGGTGCGGCAGGAGCAGCTGGGCCAGGCCGGTGACCAGCAGCGGATAAGCCAGGCCGCACAGCAGGGTGAGGGCCGCAAACAGTACGACGGCGGGACGAATGGCGTTCTTCATGACGTTCTTTCGGATCAGGCGAGGTTGAACAGGACGAGCAGCATGTCGATGGCCTTGATGCCGGCGAAGGGCAGCAGCAGGCCGCCGAGGCCGTAGACCAGCAGGTTGCGGCGCAGCAGGGCGGTGGCGCCGATCGGGCGGTAGGCCACGCCCTTCAATGCCAGCGGAATCAGGACCACGATGATCAGCGCGTTGAAGATCACCGCCGACAGGATGCTCGACGATGGGCTGTGCAGCTGCATGATGTCGAGCGCCGCCAGCTGCGGATACACGCCGACAAACGCCGCCGGGATGATGGCGAAGTACTTGGCGATGTCGTTGGCGATCGAGAAGGTGGTGAGCGCGCCGCGCGTCATCAGCATCTGCTTGCCGATCTCGACGATCTCGAGCAGCTTGGTCGGGTTCGAATCGAGGTCGACCATGTTGCCGGCTTCCTTCGCCGCCTGGGTGCCCGAGTTCATCGCCACGGCGACGTCGGCCTGGGCCAGCGCCGGGGCGTCGTTGGTGCCGTCGCCGGTCATCGCCACCAGCCGGCCTTCGCTTTGGTAGCGGCGGATCAGGGCCAGCTTGTCCTCGGGCGTGGCATCGGCCAGGAAATCGTCGACGCCGGCTTCGGCGGCGATCGCGGCCGCGGTCAGGCGGTTGTCGCCGGTGATCATCACGGTCTCGATGCCCATGCGGCGCAGGGCGCCGAAGCGCTCGCGGATGCCGCCTTTCACCACGTCCTTGAGCTCGACCACGCCCAGCACGCGGGCGCCGTCGGACACGGCCAGCGGCGTGCTGCCGCGCCGCGCCGCATCGTCGACCGCGCGCGCCACCGCGTCCGGCCAGCTGCCGCCCAGGGCTTCCACATGCTTGCGCACGGCGCTGGCGGCGCCCTTGCGGATGACGCGTTCGCCCAGGTCGACGCCGCTCATGCGGGTCTGGGCGGTGAAGGGCACGAACACCGCACCCAGCGCGGCCAGCTCGCGTTCGCGCATGTCGAAGCGGGTCTTGGCCAGCACCACGATGCTGCGGCCTTCCGGCGTTTCGTCGGCCAGCGAAGCCAGTTGCGCCACGTCGGCCAGCTGCGGCTCGGTCACGCCCGGGGCAGGGAGGAAATCGCTGGCCTGGCGGTTGCCGAGGGTGATGGTGCCGGTCTTATCGAGCAGCAGCACGTCGACGTCGCCGGCCGCTTCCACGGCGCGCCCCGAGGTGGCGATCACGTTGGCGCCCATCATGCGGCTCATGCCGGCCACGCCGATGCTTGACAGCAGGCCGCCGATGGTGGTCGGGATCAGGCACACCAGCAGCGCGACCAGGGTCGTCACCGACACCGGCGCACCGCTGCCGGCGGCCTCCACCGCGAACAGCGAGAACGGCAGCAGGGTCACGGTGACGACCAGGAACACGATTGTCAAGGCAACCAGCAGGATCGTCAGCGCGATCTCGTTCGGCGTCTTGCGGCGCTGGGCGCCTTCGACCATGGCGATCATGCGGTCGAGGAAGGTCTCGCCGGGGTTGGCGGTGACGCGCACCACCAGCCAGTCCGACAGCACGCGGGTGCCGCCGGTGACGGCGCAGAAGTCGCCGCCGGCCTCGCGGATCACGGGCGCGGACTCGCCGGTGATGGCGCTTTCGTCGACCGAGGCGATGCCCTCGATGGCTTCGCCGTCGATCGGCACCACGTCGCCGGCTTCGACGAGGATCACGTTCCCCTTGCGCAGGTCGGCCGCGCTCAGCGGCAGCCAGCCGGCGCCGTGGTGCGGCGCGTTCAGCTTCTTGGCCACCGTGGCCACCTTCAGGCCGCGCAGCGACGCGGCTTGGGCCTTGCTGCGGCCCTCGGCCAGGGCCTCGGCGAAGTTCGCGAACAGCACCGTGAACCAAAGCCAGACGGCGATCGCCAGGATGTAGCCGGACGGGGCGTCGCCGGCGCCGGACAAGGTATGGAAGAACAGCAGCGTGGTCAGGATGCTGCCGGCATAGACCACGAACATCACGGGGCTGCGCAGCTGGACGCGCGGGTCGAGCTTGCGGAAGGCCCCCGCAATGGCGGGGCCGATGAGCTTGGGGTCGAACAGCGTCAGGCTGCGGCCGGGTGTTGCAGTGGCAGGCAAGATTGCGGACATCGTTTACTCCAGGATGAATTCAGCGGGCGAACAGCTGCAGGTGTTCGGCAACAGGGCCGAGGGCGAGCGCGGGCACGTAGTTCAGCACCCCGACCAGCACCACGATGGCCGCCAGCAGGAACACGAACATCGGGCCGTGGGTCGGCAGGGTGCCGGCGGTGGCGCCCAGGCGCCCCTTGCCCGCCAGCGAACCGGCGATCGCCAGCACCGGCACGATCACGGCAAAGCGCCCGAACCACATGGCAATCGCGAGCAGGGTGTTATAGAAGGGCGTGTTGGCCGACAGGCCGGCAAAGGCGCTGCCGTTGTTGTTGGCGGCCGACGTAAAGGCATACAGCACTTCGCTGAAGCCGTGCGCGCCGGGATTCGCCAGGCCGGCCTTCCCAAGGTCCGTCACCACCGCCACGGCGGTCCCGGCCAGCACCAGCACCGGCACGGCCAGGATCACGATGGCGGCCATCTTCATCTCGAAGGCGCCGATCTTCTTGCCCAGGTATTCCGGGGTGCGGCCGATCATCAGGCCGGCCACGAACACGGCCAGCATGGCGAACACCAGCATGCCGTACAGGCCCGAGCCGACGCCGCCGAACACCACCTCGCCCAGCTGCATCAGGACCAGCGGCACCATCCCGCCCAGCGGCATGAAGGAATCGTGCATGGCGTTCACGGCGCCGCACGAGGCGGCGGTGGTGACGGCCGCGAAGAGGCTGCTGGCGGCGACGCCGAAGCGCACTTCCTTGCCTTCCATGTTGCCGCCGGCCTGCAGCGCGCCGGCGGCCTGGTCGACGCCGAGCGCCCCCAGCACCGGGTTGGCCTGCTGCTCGAAGGCGGCCACCGCCACCGCGCCCAGCACGAACAGCAGGGTCATCGCGCCCAGCACGGCCCAGCCCTGGCGGCGGTCGCCGACCACGCGCCCGAAGGTGAGGCAAAGGGCGGCCGGGATCAGGAAGATGGCCAGCATCTGCGCGAAGTTGGCGAGCGCGGTCGGGTTCTCGAACGGATGGGCCGAGTTGGCGTTGAAGAAGCCGCCGCCGTTGGTGCCGAGCAGCTTGATCGCTTCCTGCGAGGCGACCGGGCCCATGGCCAGCAGCTGGCTGGCGCCGGCGCCGCCATCGACGGGCGCCACCGCGCGGTAGGCGTCGAGGTTCTGGATCACGCCCTGGCTCACCAGGAACAGTGAGAACAGCAGCGACAGCGGCAGCAGCACATACAAAGTGGAGCGCGTCAGGTCGGCCCAGAAGTTGCCGATCGAGGCGGCCGAGCGTCCACTGAAGCCGCGCATCAGGGCAAACGCCACGGCGATGCCGGTGGCGGCCGAGAAGAAGTTCTGGCCGGCCAGCACCAGCATTTGCGTCAGGTAGCTCATGGTCTGCTCGCCGGCGTAGCCTTGCCAGTTGGTGTTGGCGACGAAGCTCACCGCGGTGTTGAACGAGGAATCCGGCGACACGCCGGGCAGGGCCTGCGGGTTCAGGGGCAGCACGCCCTGCAGGCGCTGGACGGCGTAGGTGAACAGGGCGCCGGCGCCGTTGAACAGCAGCAGGGCAACGGCGTAGCCGCGCCAGCCCTGGTCCTCGGTAGCGGCGGGGCCGGCGGCGCGGACCAGCAGGCGCTCGGCCGGCGCCAGCCATGCCAGGCCCGGCACCGTGCCGCGCCCGGCCACGTGGGCCAGGAACAGGCCGAGCGGCCAGGCCAGCGCCAGCAGCACCAGCAGGAAGGCCGCGAGCAGCAGCATCGACTGGGTCGTCATCACAGGTCCTCCGCTTTCAGGAGGGCATACACCAGGTAGACCAGCAGGGCCGCGGCCAGCAGGCCGGCGCCCAAATACAGGCCGTTCATTTGGCGTCTCCCAGGCGTGCGCAAACCGCCGCCAGGGCGCAGCACAGCGCCGTGAAGCCGCCCAGGGCGGCAATAAAGATCACATCCATGAAAAAACCCTCGCGTTGTTCTTGTTGTGGGAAGCGTAAGGCGGGCCGCCTCAAGATGGGGTAAAGACCTGGCCCGCCGTTGTAAAGGAAATGTAAAAACGGCTCAGAAGCTGCGGCCGATGGTGAGCTGGAGGGCGCGCTTGCCGAGGAACTGGCCATCCGCCGGCGAGGCGTAGGCGCTGCGGCCGGCATTCGTGCCGATGGCGGCCAGGGTGATGCTGGCGAAGCCCAGGTCGTGGGCGACGGCCGCTTTCCAGTCGGTGTAGCTGGCGGCGCCCACGTGGCGCACGCGCTGGCGGCCGGCGTGCAGGTTCAGGGTGGTCTTCTCGCCGGCGGCAAAGTTCAGGTTGAGGTCGAGGTAGCCGCTGCCGTGCGAGTCCGGCACGCCGAACAGGTTGGTGAGGCTGTGCGAATACTTCAGGGTGGCGACGCCGTAGCCCAGCTGGGCGTAGGCTTCGGCGGTGTTGGCGTTGTCCCAGCCGGGCACGTGCGACAGGCCGTTCGACGGATAGAGGTAGCCGAGCAGGCCGGCGTCGTAGCTGACGCCGCTGGCGAAGCTGCCGCGCCGGCCGCCGTAGAAGTCGGCCTCGATGCTGCCCGAACCGCCGGCGTCGCGGGTCCAGGTGATCGAGGAGGCCCAGGCGCCGGCGTACCAGCCGGAAGCCGCGGCATAGTCGGCGCCGAACTGGACGGCGGGTTGGAGGCGGGTTTGCGAGATGCCGCGGTAGCGGTAGTCGGAGGTGAGGGCGGCGTTGCCGCTGAAGCTGGCGGTGGATTCGCCGGCGTGGGCGCTGAAGCTGGCCAGGGCGGCGGCCAGCAAAATGCAGTTCTTCATGGTCTCTTTCGGACAGACGGTTGAGCCCGCGGGACTGGCCCGGCGGGCGGATGGACAGCCTGGCCAGCTTAGTCATCCGCCCGTAAAGATTGTCTAAAGAGTGCGTTGCCTGCTGTAAAGGCGAGGTCAACGTGCCCGGCATTTGCCTTTGCTCTCCAGGCCAGGCCACCCCGTCCCTTAACTGTCTCTTAATAGTAACGTGATAACATTGCATAGTAACTAGTCCGCTGCTCCTTCTCCGGCAGCGACTCCTTCATTCAACCTGGGCTGACAACAAGAAAAGCAACTCCAATAGTGGACCGAATTCTCTCCAGTTCCGTAGTGCCAAAGCTGAGCGCTGCGCTCTGCCTCCTGATCGGACTGGCGAATCTCGCCGGCTGGGTATTCGACTGGACCGTGTTGATCTCGGTTGCCCCGTCGCTGCCGAAGATGGTGCCGGCCTCGAGCGTGCTGGTGCTGCTCGCCGCCGCCAGCCTGGCCTGCCAGGCGCGTACGCGTCCGCTGCGCGGCCCGGCGCTGGCCTTTGGCGCCCTGGCGGCCTTGCTCGGCCTGGCGATGGCGCTCGGCCACCTGTTCAAGCTGCCGATCGGGCCCCTTATCGGCGCGGTGGTCGGCGCCCAGACCGCCGTCAGCCTGTCCTCGACCTTCACCTCGGCGATGTTCCTGGCCCTGGGCAGCGCCCTCGCGCTGTTCGCCCTGCGCCGCTCGGCGGTGCTGGCGCAGGCGGCGGCGCTGGCGGTGTTCCTGGTCTCGCTGCTGAACGCCGGCGGCTATTTTTTCCGCGACACCTTCCTCTACGAGGTACTGCCCGGCCAGGGCGTGGCGATTCCGACCACGCTGTCGGCGATGGCGCTGGCGCTCGGCGTGCTGTGCCTGCGCCCCCAGCTCGGGATCATGGCGGCCGTCACCAGCAACCTGCCGGCGGTCCGCATCGCGCGCCGGCTGCTGCTGTCGGCCGTTCTGGTGCCGCTGGCCCTGGGCGTGGGCGTGACGCTGGCGCTCAATGCCGACCTGTACGACGCCGTCACCGCGCTGCCGCTGCTGGTGTGGGGCACGATCGTCGTGTTCACGGTGATCATCTGGCGCCTGCTGCTGCAGCTGCACGAGGTGGAACTCGCGCGCCAGCATGCTGAGGCCGAACTGCGCCGCACCATGCACGAGCTGCACGAGGCCGACGGGCGCAAGGACGTCTTCCTCGCCACGCTGGCGCACGAGCTGCGCAATCCGCTGGCGCCGCTCAAGGCCACCGCCCAGCTGCTGGGGCGCGTCGGCGCCGGCGACCAGGAACAGTTGCGCCGCATGAGCGGCATCGTCGAGCGCCAGGTCGACCACATGGTGGCCCTGGTGGAAGACCTGATGGACGTGTCGCGCGTGCGCAGCGGCCAGATCTCCCTCGAACGCGCGCCGGTCGATCTGCACGCCGTGATCGGCGCGGCGCACGAGCAGGTGCGGCCCCTGATCGAACGGCGCAACCACAGCTGCCGCATCGAGACCGCGGGCGCTGCCGAGGGGCAGCCGGTGTGGGTGCTGGGCGACGCCAAGCGCCTGGTGCAGGTGGTGGCGAACCTGTTGAACAACGCCGCCAAGTACACGCCGCCCGGCGGCCAGCTGTGCGTGACCCTGGGCACGCGCGGGCGCCAGGCCGAGATCGCCGTGCGCGACAACGGCGCCGGCATCGATGCGGCCCTGCTGCCTACCGTGTTCGAGATGTTCACCCAGGCCGCATTGACGCCGGAGCGCTCGGAAGGGGGGCTGGGCATGGGCCTGTCCCTGGTCAAGCGCCTGACGGAAATGCAGGGCGGCAGCGTGCGCGCCGACAGCGCCGGGGCAGGCCGCGGCAGCACCTTCACCCTGAGCTTGCCGCTGGCGGACCCGGCGCATGTGCCCGTCGACTGACCGGCACGCTACCTGACAGTTCCTACTGGTCGATCACTGAGCTTGATCGATATCAAAGAGTCACCCCTGCCGCAAAAGCAGACTCGTCAATTGAGCGCCGCCGCTTCGTCCCATCTTGCCGCAAGTCACGAAAGCGTTTGTGCGCCGTCTATCCGACTATCCATTGACGAGGTGATTCATGGCCACACGCAAGAAAAACGGGGCGCTCGACGGCGCCGGCTCCATCCTCAGCACCGTCGCCGGCCCCGCCGATGCCAAGCCGCCGACCAGCCTGGGCGCCAAGACGCCGGAAAGCGAGCGCCTGCTGGAAAAAGTCGTGTCCGACATGGCCCTGGCTGCCGACATACCTTTCAACCCGACCAAGCCGCTCGAATACGGCGAGGAGGCGTTCACCCCGCACGAAGGCGCACGCCATGCCCCCTCGACGCCGCTGGCCACGGCCAGCACCACGACCGAAGACATCGCCTCGCCGAAGCTGGGCGACGGCCGGCCCGACATCGGCCTGAACCCCTTGAACGGCCCGCTCGACCGCGTGCGCGTGGACGACAGCGGCCGGGTGCTCACCACCAACCAGGGCGTCCCGGTCGGGAATAACCAGGATTCGCTGAAGATCGGCCTGCGCGGCCCCACCGCGCTCGAGGACTTCATCCTGCGCGAAAAGATCACCCACTTCGACCACGAGCGCATTCCGGAGCGCGTGGTGCATGCGCGCGGCTCGGGCGCCCACGGCTACTTCGAGAACTACCAGGATTTGTCGCCGATCACGCGCGCCGCGCCGTTTGCCAAGGCCGGCAAGAAGACCCCGGTGTTCGTGCGCTTTTCGACGGTCGCCGGTTCGCGCGGCTCGGCCGACACCGTGCGCGACGTGCGCGGCTTCGCCACCAAGTTCTATACCGAGGAGGGCAACTGGGACCTGGTGGGGAATAACATCCCGGTCTTCTTCATCCAGGACGCGATGAAATTCCCGGACGTGATCCACTCCGTGAAACCCGAGCCGCACAACGAGATCCCGCAAGCCTCGAGCGCCCACGACACCTTCTATGATTTCGCCGGGCTTTCGCCGGAGACCTTCCACATGCTGATGTGGGTGACCTCGGACCGCGCCATCCCGCGCAGCTACCGCACCATGCAGGGCTTCGGCGTGCACACCTTCCGCCTGATCAACGCGGCCGGCGAATCGCGCCTCGTGAAGTTCCACTGGACGCCGCTGCAGGGCACCCATTCGCTGGTGTGGGACGAAGCCGCGAAGCTGACCGGCGCCGACCCGGATTACCACCGGCGCGATTTGTGGGAAGCGATCGAGGCCGGCCACTTCCCGGAGTGGGAGCTGGGGCTGCAGGTGTTCAGCGAGGAGCAGGCCGCCGCCTTCGGCGTGTTCGATGTGCTCGACGCCACCAAGCTGGTGCCCGAGGAGCTGGTGCCGGTGCGCGCGGTCGGGCGCCTGGTGCTGGACCGTAACCCGGACAACTTCTTCGCCGAGACCGAGCAGGTGGCCTTTTGCACGGCCCACGTCATTCCCGGCATCGACTTCAGCAACGACCCGCTGCTGCAGGGGCGCATCCACTCGTATGTCGACACCCAGCTAACGCGCCTGGGCGGCCCGAACTTCCACGAAATCCCGATCAACGCCTCGCTCGCCCAGGTGCACAACAACCAGCGCGACGGCATGCACCGCCAAACCATTAACCGTGGCCGCGTGGCCTACGAGCCGAATTCGCTGGCCGGCGGCTGCCCGTTCCAGGCCGGTGCGCGCGGCTTCAACAGCTATCCGGAGCGGGCCGAGGGCAGCAAGGTGCGAGGAAACCCGAGCTGTTCGCCGAACACTATGGCCAGGCGCGCCTGTTCTGGCAGAGCCAGACGCCGACCGAGCGCGCCCACATCGTGAACGCCTTCCGCTTCGAGCTGACCCGGGTGCAGACGCCGGCCGTGCGCGAGCGCATCGTCGCCGGCCTGGCGAACATCGACCCGGCGCTGGCGGCAGGGGTGGCGGACGGCCTCGGGATCGCCGTGCCGGCGCCGCTGCCGCGCGCTTCCGAGCTGCCGGTGCCCGAGTATCCAGCCTCGCCGCCGCTGTCGCTGTTCGCCCGGCCGGGCCAGACCGGCATCCGCACGCGCCGCGTGGCGATCCTGGTCGCCTCCGGCGTCGACGGCGACACGGTGCGCGCCCTGTACGCGGCGCTGCTGAAGGAGGGCGCCCAGCCGCGCCTGGTCGGCCAGCGCCTGGGCAAGGCCGAGTCGTACACCGGAGCGGCGCTCGACATCGAGATCACGCTGGAGACCGGCCCGGCGGTGCTGTACGACGCCCTGGTCCTGCCGCCGGGCGACGCCGCCATGCTGGCCTTGAGCCGGGATCCGCGCGCGCTCGACTTCGTGCGCGAGCAGTACCGGCACCTGAAGCCGATCCTGGCCCTGGGCGGCGGCGCGCGCCTGCTGGAAGCGGCCGGGATTCCGCCTAAGTTGCCGGATGGCGGGGCGGACTGGGGGCTGGTGCTGGGTGAGGGCGACCCGGCGGCGGCGTTCGCGGCGTTCAAGGCGGCGATCGTGCGGCATCGGGTGTATGAGCGGGAGACGGATCCGCCCAAGGTTTAATTACTGACAGATCAACAGCCGAGCAGGTATATTGCCAACTGCGGCGGCTGTTGTGAAGAGCGAAATTTTAGAAACATCTTAGCTCCTCAATATTTATTACTTTGCAAGGTTCAGATGGCATTTAAAAATTCTTATGTATGACAAACGCCTACTAGGATCCCACCGCAGGGTTAGCGCATCGATGAAGAAACTAGTCTTAGCCCACATCTCTACGTTTCCACTTTCATACACTGAATGATTAGGATAAACTCTGGTCTCAGATACATTTCCTTACGGCAAAGGGTAACCCTTGAGTACAAAATTCAGCAGTGGCAAAAGCATTTCTCCCGCGAAAATTAGTAAAAGCGACCCGCCTACTCGGTATCGGCTGCCACACGACAACCTTTTCTTTGCGACGTTGATTAGCATTAATGAGTCCGCCTCATTGGGCTCCGGGTTTCGCGTAAAATACAAAGGCTTCAATTTTTTAGTGACAGCTAAGCACGTTCTATTCACTAAAAACGCGGTTCGTTATGGCGATGATATGGTATTGACGTGCTACGGACCAGAACGCAATGAAACGGCGCCTTGGATTTATTTGGTAGATTTAAGAGAGGCCAAGGTTTTTTCCAGCGTGGCCTATGATATTGCTGCAGTTTTGCTTGGTTCTAATGTGGCGATTGAAGGACACGACCACAAAACTCCGCTTAAGGAACTCAAAGCTAATGACGTACGACCTACACACCTCGTTCCCGAGCCTTACGTTTCGGTAGCAAGTGCTGGAAGCGGTCATATCGTATCACTCGATGCGGAAGCTATCGGTAAGCTGGATAATGTCTCTTTGGCAAATGATGTTTATCTATCAGGCTTCCCCACATCGCTTGGAATTCGCAGTAATGATTATTATGATTTTCGAAAACCGTTGATCCGGAAAGGAATCGTAGCCGGCATCTATCCCGAGAAATCGACTTTCGTGATTGATTGTCCATCTTATCCTGGCAACAGCGGTGGCCCCGTTGTCGAACACTGCAGTGATGACTATTTTCGAGTGACCGGTGTGGTCTCGAAATTTATACCCTATGAAACGCGATGGCATAGTAACCGAGGTGACGTGACAAACGTCGACATTGCAAATTCTGGCTACACGGTTTGTACATCGATGGATGCTGTAGTGAAGATGCTGGAGGATGCCGTCGCTCAGCTGAATTCCGAATCTGATTGTCGCTGAGCTAGCGGCAGGGAAGTATGTGAGATTATTGACTTAGCATGGGTATGATAATCGCTTAAAAGTTACGTCCCTAACTTGCTCAATGCAAACGCAGCTAAGAATCCTGCCACGGTAATCAAGCCCGCGAAATCGTGCGCATCCTCGAAGGCTTCCGGGATCATGGTATCGGCCAGCATGGCCAGGATCGCGCCGGCCGCCACGGCGGTGGTCGCGGCCACCACTTCGTTTGGAAAGCCCTCGAACACGGTGTACCCGACCAGCGCCGACACGCCCGAGGCCAGCGCGATCCCGCCCCAGATGCCGAAGATGTACTTCGCCGAGCGGCCGGCCTTCTTCATGCCGGCCGCGCTCGACAAGCCCTCGGGCACGTTGGACAGGAAGATCGCCGCCACCGCCACCATGCTGACCTTGCCGCCGCCCAGCATCGACAAGCCGATGACGATCGATTCCGGGATGCCGTCGAGCAGGGCGCCAACGGCAATCGCCGCGCCGCTGCCGCCTTCGTCGGGCTTGGCCTGCTGGTCGCCCGAGCGCTTGCGGTGCTTGGCGCCGCGGTGCGAGAGCCACCAGTTGGCCAGGGTATACACTGTGGCGCCGCCGAGGAAGCCGAGCGCGGTGGCGGTGAAGCCGCCGGTGTGGAAGGCTTCTTCCATCAGCTCGAAGGAGAGGGCGGAAATCAGGACGCCGCTGCCGAAGGCCATGATGGCGGCGATCAGGCGCGGCGGGACCTTGAACTTGTAGCCGACCGTGGCGCCCAACAGGAGGGCGCCGCCGGCGACCAGGCCCCAGAAGCCTGCTTGCAGCCATACCGGTATGTCCATGCGGGGTCTCCGTTGTTGTGTTTGGCAAAATGTTACTACCAAGGGCGTGCAGGAGGCGTTCTGGTGGGAATGGGGGAGCAGGCGGGGTGCGGGCGTTACGCGTGGGCACGGAGTGCCCACCCTACGTTCGGGCCGTCGCGTTTGGATCAGCCGGCGGCGCAAGGACGTTTCACCGGACCGTCATACGGCTGTGGTACATTCGGCACTTTTGCAGGAAAGGCAGCATGAATCCGACTTTACCGATCCGCCTTGCGGCCCTGCTGGCCGCTTCCACCCTGGCTGGCTGCGCGGCCTACGCGCCGGTTCCGACCCATACTGAAGCGGCCTTCGTGCTGGTTGGCGAGAACGGCCAGGCGGTTGCGCGCGTGATCACGGCGCAGCAGGCTTGCCCGCCGCTGCAGGTCGATGGCCGCCTGATCCCGATGCGGGTGCGGGTGCCGTTTTCCAGCATCCCGGCACGCACCGGCCAGGCGCACACGCCGCCGTCGAGCGCGGTGCTGACCTGCGAGGCGCCGATCCCGGCCGGCAGCTTCACGGCCCAGGTGGCGGGACAGAGCCTGCCGGTGCCGAAGGCGGAGCCGACGCGCATCGTGGTCATCGGCGACACCGGCTGCCGCTTGAAGGGCAAGGACTTCCAGGACTGTAACAATGCGCAGGGCTTTCCGTTTTCCACGGTGGCCTCCAGCGCCGCCGCCTTCAAGCCCGACCTGGTGATCCATGTCGGCGACTACCACTACCGTGAAGACCCCTGCCCATCGGACCGCCCAGGCTGCGCCGGCAGTCCCTATGGCTATGGCTACGATGCCTGGGCCGCCGACTTCTTCACGCCGGCGAAAAAACTGCTGGCGGCGGCGCCCTGGGTGGTCGCGCGCGGCAACCACGAGAACTGCACCCGCGCCGGGCAGGGCTGGTGGCGCTACCTCGACCCGCGTCCCTTCGAGACGGGCCGCGACTGCGACCTGCCGGCCAACGACGCCAGCGGCGACTACAGCGACCCGTATGCCGTGCCGCTGGGCGGCAGCGCCCAATTGATCGTGTTCGACACCGCGAACACCAGCTACAAGGGCCTGCCGCCGAGCGACGTGCGCCGTGCGCGCTATGCCGACACTTACCGCAAGGTCGAGGCGCTGGCGAAGAACGCCCGGTACAACATCGGCGTCGACCATCACCCGCTGTTCGCCTTCGGCGCCAACCGCGACGCCAAGACCGGCGAGATCACGCTGTTCGGCGGCGACAAGGGCTTGCTCGATGCTTTCGGCGACGTCGATCCGGGCTACTTCCCGCGCTCGGTGAGCATGCTGCTGTCGGGCCACGTGCACCTGTGGGAACAACTGAGCTTCTCGAGCCCGCATCCGACCCAGTTCGTGGCCGGCTTCTCGGGCACCGCCGAAGACATCGTGCCGCTGCCGGCCGTGGCGCCGCCCGGCCAGAGCCCGGCGCCCGGCGCCATCGTCGAAAGCATGAGTTCCTGGATCGACGGCTTTGGCTTCATGACCATGGAGCGCACCGGCCCGGACGCCTGGCGCGTGAAGGTGATGGACCGCCACGGCAAGCAGCGCAACAGCTGCACGGTGAAGGGCAAGCAGTCGCGTTGCGAGCTCGCCCAAGTGAAATGACGGTCAATACATTTAGTCAAATGTAATTGCCAGGAAAATATTTCTCAGGCAATATAGACGCCATCGGAGCCGCCGCCATGGCGGTCTTGCGATCAGCGATGAGGCGTCCTGACGTTTCTTTTGAGCCCCCGGGCACCCCGGGGGCTGTTTTTAGCGGAAGGCGCACCGCCCGGTGCGCAGGCAACACTTTCGCGCATCCTGGAGGACACGCATGCTTGACTACGCCGATCTCGGCCTACAACTCGCCTGGCCGCTGGCCATGACGCTGGCCTGGATGGCCGGCGAACTGATCTACCGCTGGACCGCGCTGCCGCGCATCACCGTGTATGGCCTGGCCGGCTTCGCGTTCGGCCACCTCGCCGCCGGCTACCTGCCGCCTTCGGAAGCCAAGAACTTCATGCTGCTGGCGAACCTGGGCTTCGGCCTCATCCTCTTTGAACTCGGCTACCGCATCAACTTGCGCTGGCTGAAGAACAATCCCTGGATCGTCCTCACCTCGCTGCTGGAAGCGATCTGCACTTTCGGCGCGGTCTACCTGGTGACGTCCTGGTTCGGCATGGAGCGCCTGCCTGCCGCGCTCACCGCCTCGCTGGCGATGTCGAGCTCCCCGGCCGGCCTGCTGCGCGTGCTGAACGAGCAGGGCGCTTCCGGCCAGGTGACCGAGCGCGCCATGCACCTGACGGCCCTGAACTGCGTGATGGCGGTCTTCACCTTCAACATCGTGGTCGGCATCGGCGTGTTCCAGACTTCCGGCGACCTGGCCCACGCGGCCGGCAGCAGCCTGCTGGTGCTGGCCGCATCCGCCGGCCTCGGTGCGCTGTTCGGCGCCCTGGTGCCGCTCTGGCTGCGCCTGATCGACGCCTCGCGCGACGGCACCCTGGCCTTTGCCATCGCGGTGGTGCTGCTGGTGGCGATCACCTCGGTGCTGCCGCTGTCGCCGGTGCTGGCCGCGCTCACCTTCGGCCTGGTGGCGCGCCACCGCCGCATCGCCCTCAGCCCGGCGCAGCGCAACTTCGGCGTGCTCGGCGACCTGCTGACGGTGCTGATGTTCTTCTTTGTCGCCACCAAGGTCCAGGTCGAGCACATCAGCGGCGGCATCATGCTGGGCCTGCTGCTGGTGGCGGTGCGCGCGGTCGTGAAGATCGGCATCTGCACCGCCTTCGCGCGCGTGTCGGGCATCTCGGCGCGCAAGGGCGCCTTGTCCGGCCTGGCGCTCACGCCGATGGCGGTGTTCGCGATCATCCTGATGGAGCAGACCCGCTGGATCGGCGTCGATTTGTTCGACAGACTGGCGCCGCTGGCGGCCGTGATGCTGCTGCTCGACGTGCTCGGCCCGATCCTGACGCAGCGCGCCGTGGTCTGGGCCAACGAAACCCGTGCCGGAAAGGAGGCCTGAGATGGCGCTCGAAAAATTTGCCCAATCCCAGCCGCTCACCATGGGCGTGGAGCTGGAACTGCAACTGGTCAGCCTGTCGGACTTCGACCTGGTGGCCGCCTCGCCCGACATGCTGGAACTGCTTGGCCGCGCGCCTTTCCCGGGCAACGTGACGCCCGAGATCACCGAGAGCATGATCGAGATTAACTCGAGCGTGCACACCCACCATGGCGAGCTGCTGAAGGAACTGCGCCAGATCCGCGATACCCTGCTGCGCGCCGGCGACCGCCTGAACGTGGGCGTGTGCGGCGGCGGCACCCATCCGTTCCAGCAGTGGTCGCAGCGGAAGATCTTCTCGAAGCCGCGCTTTCGCGAAGTGTCGGCGCTGTACGGCTACCTGGCCAAGCAGTTCACGGTGTTCGGCCAGCACGTGCACATCGGCTGCGGCTCGGGCGACGAGGCGCTGTTCCTGCTGCATGCGCTGAACCGCTACATCCCGCACTTCATCGCGCTCTCGGCGTCCTCGCCCTTCCTGCAGGGCAGCGACACCCAGTTCAACTCGGCGCGCCTGAATTCCGTGTTCGCCTTCCCGCTGTCGGGCCGGGCGCCTTTCCTGCTCAGCTGGGAAGCCTTCGAGCGCGACTACTTCACGCGCATGGAAAACACCGGCATCGTGCGCAGCATGAAGGATTTTTACTGGGACCTGCGGCCGAAGCCGGAGTACGGCACCATCGAGCTGCGCGTGTGCGACACACCGCTGACGGTGGAACGCGCCGCGGCCCTGGCCTGTTATCTGCAAGCCCTGTGCCGCCACCTGCTGGAACGCACCGAACCGCCGCCGCAGGAAGACGACTACCTGGTCTACAACTACAACCGCTTCCAGGCTTGCCGCTTCGGCCTGGATGGCACCCTGGTGCATCCGCAGACCCACGAGTCGATCTCGCTGCGCGAAGACATCCTCACCACCCTGCGCCACCTGGAGCCGCATGCCAAGGCGCTCGGCAGCGAAGCGGCGCTCGAGCACCTGTACAACGAAACCCATACCGGCAGCGACGCCGCCTACCTGCGCGAGGCCCACGAGGAAGCGGGCAGCACCGAGGGCATCGTCGATGCCGCGCTGCGCCGCTTCCGCGCGGACTTTCCGGAGTAGGTTTTTCTCAGGGCTCAGCCCTGGCCGAGCGGGGTATGGGCGTCGGCCTCGTCGGTCGCCAGCACCTGGATCAGGGCGCCGAGGTCCTGCTCCAGGCGTGCCAGCGTGGCTTCGTCCAGGCTGGCCAGGGCGTCGGGCAGCACGCCGACGAAAGGCTGGGGTGAGCGCTGCAGCACGGCGTCGGCGGCGGCCAGGGTGCGCAGGGCCACGCCGCGCCGGTCCAGGCCTTCGCGCGCACTGGTCACCAGCCCGCGGCTGGCAAGCCCGCGCACCAGGTTGCTGGCGGTGGACTGGTGGATGTCGAGGGCACGCGCCAGTTCGGTCACGCCAATGCCGGGCGATTGGGCGATGACGGACAACGCCCACAGCTGCGCCCCGCCCAGGCCGGCGTCGCGCTCGACCTGGCGAAAATGGCTTTTCACGGAATTGAAGACGATGCGGAACTGGCGCAGCACCCGGGTTTCGGGGGCGAGCCCGTCGGCCTCGCCTTGGTTGTTCTTTTCGGACATACCAATATCATAGCGGAAACCGTTCTAAAATCGGTAACATTGCCTGCGCGCCGTTGTGTGCCGGGTACGATGTCCCGTCGGCTATACTTGCCACCTGGAGCAACGCAACGGCGCAAGGACATCAGTGGACCACGAAGAACAACAAGAAAACGGCATCCGCCGGCAGGCCAAGGCCTTGCTCAGCGGCGCAGGCAGCAAGGCCCAGGCGGGCGTACGGCGCGCCCACGGTTTCCTCAGCGGGCGGCCGCGCTGGGAGCAGGCGGTGCTGGTCGGACTCTGGTCCTTCGCCGCGCTGCTGGTGGCGCTGCTGGTGTACTTGATGATCCTGGTGCCGCTCACGCCCGGCATCGACGACCTGAAGCAGGTGAGCAGCGCCCGCCCGAGCGTGATGCTGTCGAGCGACGGCAAGGAGCTGGGCAGCTTCGAGCAGGGCTTGCAGGAGCGGGTGAAACTGTCGCAGGTGTCGCCGCACGTGGTGACGGCGCTGATCGCCACCGAGGACCACCGCTTCTACGACCACCACGGCGTGGACTTCACGCGCATCGCCGGCGCCTTGCTGGCCAGCCTGAAGGGCGACGCCCAGGGCGGCTCGACCATCACCCAGCAGCTGGCGCGCAACATGTTCCCCCAGGAGATCGGCCGCGCGCGCAGCATCAACCGCAAGCTGAAGGAACTGATCACCGCCATCAAGATCGAGAACACCTACAGCAAGACCGAGATCCTCGAGGCGTACCTGAACACGGTGCCCTTCCTGTACAACGCGCGCGGCATCGAGATGGCAGCGCGCACCTATTTCAGCAAGCCCGCCGCCAGGCTCGACGTGCTGGAAGCGGCCACCCTGGTCGGCATGCTGAAGGGGACCTATTACTACAACCCGGTGACCAATCCCGAGCGTTCCCTCGGCCGGCGCAACGTGGTGCTGGGCCAGATGCTCAAGCGCGGCGCCTTCGACGAGGCGCGCTTCAAGGCCCTGGCCAAGCGCCCGCTGCGCCTGCGCTTCGAGCGCCAGCTCGATCGCAGCGGCCGCGACGACCACTTCACCGCGTTTGTGCGCAAGTGGCTGCTCGAATGGGCCGACGAGAATGACTACAACCTCGAGCTCGACGGTCTGCGCGTGGAAACCACGCTCGACGCCGACCTCCAGCAGGCCGCGCTGCGCTCGGTGGAACGCCAGGCCGGCGCGCTGCAGGCGGTGGCCGACGTCGAATGGTCGTCGCCCAGCCTGTTCAACTCCAGCTCCACCGGCACCTACACGTCGATGCGCGCGGGCGTGAAGCCCTTCGATTACTACTGGCGCTCGCACGCGGCGCAACTGGACGCGTTTGTCCGCGAAAGCGGCGAATACCGCCGTGCGGTCGAGGGCGGCGAAGCCCCGACCGCGGCCCTCAAGCGCCTGAAGGGCGACCGCGATTTCCTGCGCACGCTGAAGGAAGCGAAGTCGCGCCTGGAAGCCGGCTTCGTGGCCATGGACCCGCTCACCGGCGAGGTCAAGGCCTGGGTCGGCAGCCGCGACTTCGCGCGCGACCAGTACGACCACGTGGCCCAGGCCGCGCGCCAGCCGGGATCGACCTTCAAGCCCATCGTGTATGGCGCGGCGCTGGAAAACGGCATGTCGCCCGAGCAGACCTATGTCGACACGGTGATGGAGTTCGACATGGGCAACGGCAAGGTCTGGCGCCCGACCGACATGTCGGGCACCAGCGGGCGCCAGATCACGATGCGCGAGGGCCTGGTGCACTCGAAGAACACGATCACGGCCCAGGTGATGCAGGATGTCGGCCTGCCGTCGGTGATCAAGCTGGCGCGCAACCTGGGCATCCGCCAGAGCAAGCTGGCCTCGGTGCCGTCGCTGGCGCTGGGCACCAGCCCGGTGACGCTGCTGGAAATGGTGAGCAGCTATTCGACCATCGCGGCGCGCGGCGAATACCGCAAGCCGGTGTTCGTGCGCCGCATCACCGACCGCGACGGCAAGGTGATTGCCGACTTCGCCACCGCGGCGCCGGAACGCGCGCTGTCGCAGGCGTCCAGCGAAACCCTGATCGACATCCTGCGCGGGGTGGTCAATCGCGGCACCGGCACGGCGGTGCGCTACCGCTTCGGCGTGACCGGCGACGTGGCCGGCAAGACCGGCACCACCCAGAACAACGCCGACGGCTGGTTCATCCTGATGCACCCGAACCTGGTGGCCGGGGCCTGGGTGGGCTTCAACGACAACCGCGTGACCATGCGCAGCAATTACTGGGGGCAGGGCGGGCACAACGCGATCCTGCTGGTCGGGGACTTCTTCAAGACCGCGCTGGACGAAGGGAAGATCGACAAGAATGCGCTGTTCCCGGGCGGGCGCAAGCCGGAACCGGTGCATCCGCGCGCGGAGCCCGAGGAGGAATTCATCGATGGCGATGAGTTGAACGAAGGCGTGCCGGCGGACGAGGCGATCGAAGACCCGGTGCCGGCGGATGAAGCGATCGAAGTCGAGACGGTGCCGGAGGAAGAGATTGCGCCGCCACCGCCGATGCCAATGCCTGTGCCAACTCCAGACTTCTGATCGCAGCCCGGGACGCTGACGGTGCCGTGACCGGAGCCCGGAACGTCGACGGTGCGGTGTTCGGAGCCCGGATCGCTGACGGTGCGGTGATCGGAGTTCGGATCGCTGACCGTACGGTGGGCACCCCGTGCCCACGCGGAACGCCGCGCCACGATATCGCCTGACCCCATCGATATGCAAACGCCGCGTTGACGCTTACGGATGCGTCAACGCGGCGCTGCTTTATCGATTGTCTCAAACGTCAACGTAACGCGGGCTTCCGCGTGGGCACGGGGTGCCCACCGTACGGTCGTTGCCAACAATCGAATAATCGGCGCCGACGATCACGTGGCGTTTCGCCAAATCCGCCTTCCTACAAAATCGGCGTGCCGCCCGTGACCGCGATGCGCGCGCCAGAAATGTAGCTGGCCGCGTCCGACGCCAGCATCACATACACCGGCGCCACTTCCGCCGGCTGCCCCGGCCGCTTCATCGGCACCTGCGAGCCGAAACTTTCCACCTCCTCGGGCGGCATGGTCGACGGGATCAGCGGCGTCCAGATCGGCCCCGGCGCCACCGAGTTCGCGCGGATGCCCTTGTCCGCCAGCAGCTGCGCCAGCCCCGCCGTGAAGTTGGCGATCGCGCCCTTGGTCGTGGCATAGGCCAGCAGGGTCGGCTTCGGCTTGTCCGAGTTGATCGAGCTGGTGTTGATGATCGACGAGCCCGGCCGCATGTGCTTCACCGCCGCCTTGCAGATGTGGAACATGGCCGTGATGTTCACCTGGAAGGTGTAGTCCCATTCCTCGTCGGGAATCTCCTCGATCGAGTCGCGCGTCATCTGGAAGGCGGCATTATTCACCAGCACGTCGATGCGGCCAAAGGCCTGCACCGCCTGGTCGACGATGGCGCGGCAGTGGGCCGGGTCGGCGATGTCGCCCGCCACCAGCACCGCCTTGCGCCCGGCCTCTTCGACCAAACGTGCGGTTTCCTGCGCGTCCTCGTGTTCGTTCAGGTAGGCGATCAGCACGTCGGCGCCTTCGCGCGCAAAGGCGAGGGCGACGGCGCGGCCGATGCCGCTGTCGCCGCCGGTGATGACGGTGGCTTTCCCTTCCAGCTTGCCGGAACCCCGGTAGCTGGTCTCGCCATGGTCGGCCTTGGGCGTGAGGGCGGCCTCGGTGCCGGGTGGCTGCTGTTGTTGCGTGGGCTGGTTCATCGAAACACTCCTCCTTGCGTTGATCGGTTGGTGAAACGTTCTACGCGCCTTTCGGCAGGCTGCGCAGGCTGGCCGGCGCCCGCACCCGGCCTTCGGCCGGCAGTTCGGGCGCCGCATCCTCGCGCGGCTCTTGCAGCAGCAGTTGCTGGGCGCGCGGCGCCGTCGAAATCTTCAGGTCGGCGAACATCTGCATGCAGGCCAGCAGGATCGCCTGCTGGGTGTTCATGTACAAATCGTAGTCGGCGGTCTGCATGGTGTAGACGACTTCGAACTCGATGAAGTTCTGGTCGAACTTGCTCAGGTGGGCGCGGCCGAAACTTACCTGCTCGTGGCCGCTGACGATGTCCTTGATGGCGGCCGGCACCTTGGCCGCCAGCGCCGCCGGCGTGTCCGGGTGGGCGCGCAGCGTGAACACGATGCGGCGCGTCTGCATGCGCTTGAAGTTCGACACCGTGTCCTTCAGCAGCGAGGCGTTCGAGATCACGATCTGCTCGCCGCTCGAGGCGCGGATGCGGGTGGTCTTCAGGCCGACCTTTTCCACCGTGCCCGAGATGCTGCCGGTGGAAATGAAGTCGCCCACTTCAAACGGCTTGTCGAGGGCGATCGAGAGCGAGGCGAACAAGTCGCCGAGCACGTTCTGCACCGCCAGCGCGATCGCGATGCCGCCGATACCGAGGCTGGCGACGAAGGTGCTGACGTCGATGCCCATGTTCGACAGCAGCGCCAGCGCGAAGATCACCCACACCGCCGTTTGCAGCACCCAGATGATCAGGGTGTGGGCGATGGTCACCTGGCCGTCGTTGCCGTGTTGCGAGTGCGTCTTGAAGTAGCGGCGCGCGGTGACTTTCACCGCATTGTGCAGGTAGAGGGCCAGCTGCAGGCCGAGCGTCAGGAACCACAGGTGGCCGACGCGCGCATTCCAGGGCTGCGGCAAATCGAGCGCCGACAGGCCCACCAGCACGGCGGTGGCGAGCACCACCAGGTTGCTGGTACGGGCCAGGGTCTTGCGCAGCACTTCGGCGACCGGGCGGTGGGCCGACTCGTCGCTCAGCTGGTCCAGGCGGCGCCGGAACAGCACCAGCGCGGTATGGATGGCAAGGAAGGTGGCGACCGCCAGGCCGGTGGCGAACAAGGCGTTCGTCAGCGAGATGTCGAGCGATGCGATAAAGGCGCGGATATCCACATCGGGCTCCTTTCAAGGAAAAGGTGGCGCAAGGGTGCGCGTCATACAAGCAGGAAGCGTGGGCCGCACGAGGCGAGCCGGAAGACTCGGCGTGCGAGCGCAACACGCAGGCGCAGCGGCGCGGGCCGCCAGGTTTGCCGCCGCGGGCGAGCCCGCGGGGCAGGGGGACGCGAAGCGTCCGGAGGGAACGGTCTGGCCGGCTTAGCGCTTGCCGAGATGCTCGCGCACGGCGCTGACCGCAGGACCGACGGCTTTCACGGCCTGTTCGAGTTCTTCCTTCGATACGCCCAGGGCTTGTGTCCAGTGGCGTACCTCGTAGTCCTCGTGCACGTTGATGCGGGAACGGTCTTGCTGGCCGTGGTTTTGCAGGTTGTCGGACATAGTGGCCTCCTATTGACGGGTTGGCATCCACTATGCCAGCGGTCTCGAGCGTGCACAGTTAAGCACTTCACCTTGGGCTGGCATTTCCTACGAACAGCTTTTATGCGCGCGCGCGGTAAAAGTTCCCGCCAGTCAGCGGCATTCCTTGAGCAAGCTCAGCCTATATGCACTGTCCTTGCGATCCATTTCTCACCGGACCCAGCGGTAAGTTTGGTGTAAGAAGCGGGCACCAGCATCGGTGGGTCGCCCGCGCACCAACTTGGTGCATTCCGGCAACTCACCTGGAGGAGCACATGATGAATCGAACCGGCTTGCAGCAGTCCTTCGTCCGCAGCGCGCTTGCCGCCGCCGCCGGCGCCGCATTGCTCTCGGCTTGCCAGTGGCCCGGCGGCGGCGCGGTCGACGCCTTGAACGGCCTGCGCGGCCCAACCCGCGACCTGCGCGTCGAACTGCGCGAGGGCACCAACATGGCTGCGGCGCCTTCGCCGGACGGCAAGCGCATCGTCTTCTCCGTGCAAGGCGCGCTCTGGGTCATGCCGAGCGACGGCGGGCGCGCCGTGCGCATCACCGACTACACGCTGGAACCCACCGCGCCGGCCTGGTCGCCGGACGGCAAGCGCATCGCCTTCCAGAACTACGCGCCGGAAGGGAATTTCCACGTCTGGACGGTTTCGCCCGAGGGCCGCGACCCGACCGAGATCACGAGCGGCCCCTTTGACGACCGCGAGCCCGCCTGGCTCCCCGACGGCAGCGGCCTGGTGTTTTCCTCGGACCGCAGCGGCGACGGCCAGTACAAGATCTGGAGCGTTGCCCTTGCCGGCGCCGCGCCGGTGCAATTGACTACGGGCCCAGGCGCCGAGAGCAACCCGGTGGTGTCGCCGGACGGCAGCCGCCTGGCCTATGTCGATGGCGCCAACGTCGTCACGGCGCCGATGGCCGGCGGCGCCCCGAGCGTCGTCGCGCCCGGCGCCGCGCCGGCCTGGACGCCCGATGGCAGCACCCTGGTCTACCAGAACGCCGCGCGCCAGCTGGTGGTCGGCAGCACCCAGGTCACGCAGGACGAGGACCTCTTTCCCTTCCCGGCGCGCTTCCTGCCCGACGGGCGCTTCTTGTACACGAGCGACGGCAAGATCCGCACCCGCGACGCGGCCGGCGCCAACCGCACCGACATCGACTTCCGCGCCGAACTGACGCTGCGCCGGCCGGTGTTCAGGAAGCCCAAGAAGCGCGGCTTCGACAACCTCGGTGTGCGCCAGGTGGCCGGGATCAGCGCGCCGGCCCTGTCTCCGGATGGCCAGAGCATCGCCTTCGTCGCCCTGAACGATGTCTGGACCATGCGCATCGGCGCCGACCCGGTGCGCGTGACGAACGACGCCGACCGCGACGCCAACCCGCAATGGACGGCCGATGGGCGCGCGGTGTATTTCTCTTCCGAGCGCGGCAACGCCGGCCAGCTGGCGGTGGACCAGGTCGACCTGGCCAGCGGCACGCGCACCCGCCTGGCCGCGATTCCCGGCCGCTCGCTGGTCACGCCCAAGCTCTCGCCGGACGGCGGGCGCATCGCCTACACCACGCTCTCGGGCCAGCTCGAAGTCTGGAACCCCGCCACGAATACATCGGAAGTGATCATCGCCTCGAACAGCACGCAAGTGAGCACGCCGCAATGGACGCCCGACGGCAAGCGCATCCTGCTGGTCGATAACGAGCGCATCAACAACCGCTTCCGCGAGGGCTACAACAAGCTGCGCGTGATCGACCTGGCCAGCCGCAGCGGAACCTTTTACGCGGTGGCGCCGGCGCCGCAGCAGATTGCGGAACGCGACGAGGGCGCGGCCGCGCTGGCGCCGGACGGATCGAAGGTCGCCTTCATCATGGATTCGCGCCTGCACGTGATGCCGCTCGATGCGAATGGCGCCCCGGCCGGCCCGGCGCGCCAGGTGACCGACGACATCGCCGACTTGCCGGCCTGGGGCGGCGATTCCCGGACCATCCTGTATAAATCGGCCGAGCGGGTGCGCACCGTGCGCAGCGACGGCACCGATACGCGCGAGCTGCCGGTGCACCTGGCATGGCGCCAGCAAGTGCCGCAGGGCCGCACCCTGGTCCACGCCGGCGCGCTGTGGGACGGCGTCGGCAGCGACTTGCGTCACGAGGTCGACATTGTGGTCGAGGGCAACCGCATCGTGTCGGTGGCGCCGCACAAGGCCCATGAAGCGGGGGCGCGCGTGGTCGATGCGAGCGGATTGACCGTGATGCCGGGCCTGATCGAGACCCACCTGCACCCGCTGACCCTGTACCAGGGCGGCCAGTTCGGGCAGATCGCCCAGCTGATGCTGTCCTACGGCGTCACCACGGCGCAGTCGGTGGCCGGGCCGCTGCACCAAAGCGTGGAGATGCGCGAGGCGCTCGAGGCGGGCAACTTGATCGGGCCGCGCCTGTTCGTCTCGCCGCCGCTGTGGGAGGGCAACCGCCTGTTCTACAGCTTTGCGCGCAGCCTGCGCACGCCGCAGATCGCCCAGCTCGAGATTGACAAGGCCAAGCGCATGGATGCCGATTTCCTGAAAAGCTATGTGCGCGCGCCGATCCCGGTCATGGAGCGCATTGCCCAGGGCGCGCTGGATCTCGGCGTGCCGAGCGGGACCCACATGGTGCAGCCGGGTGCGGCGACCGGCCTGCTCGGGACCACGCATTTGTCGGCGACCCAGCGCATGGGCTATGGCTGGTCGAAGTCCTTCGCGCGCCTGGTCACCTACCAGGATGCCGCCGCAGTCTACGGCAAGGGCGGCTTCCATTTGATCGACACGCTGTTCTCGAGCAGCGCCCTGGCCGGGCTCGACCCGGGCATCGCCACGGATGCGCGCTTCATCCTGGTGCCGCCGAACTTCGTGGCCGGCCTGCAGAACGCCGCGCCGCCGACTGCCGCCCAGATTGCGACCATCGTCAACGACGCCACCCAGCAGGCCAAGGTCAAGGCGGCCGGCGCGCTGGTGGCCAACGGCACCGACTCGCCGCTGGTGGTGCCGGGCATCTCGCTGCACCTGAACTTGCGCGGTGCGGCGCTGGTGCAGGGCAACCTGGCGGCGCTGCAGTCGGCCACGCGCGATGCCGCGAAAATCGCGCTGGTGGGCGAAGACCTGGGCACGGTGGAGGCGGGCAAGCTGGCCGACCTGATCGTCGTGAACGGCAATCCGCTGCAAGACCTGAAGGCGGCGGCCGACGTGCGCCTGGTGATCAAGAATGGGCGCGTGTTTACGATGGACGAGATTTTGGCGCCGGCGCGCACGAAGGAGCAAACCGAGGCAAGGCGTCTCGCTTTGCAGGCCCAGGAACGCCTCTGCCGCGAGCAGCCGCGGCACTGCGAGAGCGAGGAGGGCCATGCGCATTGAATAGAAAGTTGCAGGACTAACTCTTCCATGGCGTTTTGAGGTAGGCTTATTACATAAAACACCATGGAGGAGGCAACGCATGACCTATGAAACCACCCAGCCGGAGCGCAGCGCGATCGATGCCGCCTCCGGCATCACCGCCCTCGACTTCGGCACCAACTGGTGCGGCTATTGCCGCGCCGGCGAGCCGCTGATCGAGACGGCTTTGAAGGACTACCCGCAGGCCCGCCACATCAAGGTCGAGGATGGCCCCGGCCGCGCGCTCGGTCGTTCGTTCCGCATCAAGCTGTGGCCGACCGTGGTCGTGCTGAAGGACGGCGTGGAAGTGGCGCGCGTGACGCGCCCGGACGATGCCGGCGAAGTGCGCGCAGCCCTGTCGCAAGCGGCGGGCCAGCCATGACCGCGCCGAAGAACCGCGCGCGCACGGTATTGTTCGCAAGCCTGATCGGCACCACCATCGAATTCTTCGACTTCTACATCTACGCCACGGCGGCGGTGCTGGTCTTCCCCAAGCTGTTCTTCCCGGGATCGGACCCTGCGGCGGCCATGCTGCAATCCTTTGCCACCTTCGCCATCGCGTTCTTCGCGCGCCCGATCGGCTCGGCCGTGTTCGGCCACTTCGGCGACCGCATCGGCCGCAAGGCCACCCTGGTGGCGGCCCTGCTGACCATGGGGATTTCCACCATCGTGATCGGCCTGCTGCCGACCTACGCCGCCATCGGCACGCTGGCGCCGCTGCTCCTCGCCTTGTGCCGCTTCGGCCAGGGCCTGGGCCTGGGCGGCGAATGGGGCGGGGCGGTGCTGCTCGCCACCGAGAACGCGCCACCGGGCAAGCGCGCCTGGTACGGCATGTTCCCGCAGCTGGGCGCGCCGATCGGCTTCTTCCTGTCGGGCGGTACCTTCCTGCTGCTCACGCAAACCCTGAGCGAGGAGCAGTTCTTCGCCTGGGGCTGGCGTGTTCCCTTCCTGGCCAGCGCGATCCTGGTGGCCGTCGGCCTGTACGTGCGCCTGAAGATCACCGAGACGCCCGACTTCCAGAAGGTGCTGGACCGCGGCGAGCGCGTGCGCGTGCCGGTGGTGGCGGTGCTGAAGGAGCATGGCGGCCCACTGGTGCTGGGCACCCTGATGGCGATGTCGACCTTCGTGCTGTTCTACCTGATGACGGTGTTCGCCCTGAGCTGGGGCACGACCAGCCTGGGCTTCTCGCGCACCGAGTTCCTGTTCATGCAGCTGGGCGCGGTGGTGTTCTTCGGCCTGACGATCCCGCCCTCGGCCCTGCTGGCCGACCGCTACGGCCGGCGCGCGGCGATGATCGCGGTGACGATCGGGATCACGATCTTCGGGTTCACCTTCGGGCAGCTGTTTGTGTCCGGCCACACGGGCACGGTGATGCTGTTCATGATCATCGGCCTGGGCCTGATGGGGCTGACCTATGGACCGCTTGGCACCCTGCTGGCGGAACTGTTCCCGCCCGAGGTGCGCTACACCGGGGCCTCGCTGACCTTCAACCTGGCCGGTATCCTGGGTGCCTCGCTGGCGCCCTACATCGCGACCAAGCTGGCCACCGAGTACGGGATCGCGTCGGTCGGCTGGTACCTGTCGGCGGCGGCGGTACTGAGTTTGATCGCGCTGCTGCTCACCACGGGCAAGGCGCGCGAACCGGTGCGCGAAAAGGCCGCGACGCACTGATGGTGTAATTGAAGGGCAAAAAAACGGGGCCGCGCAAGCGGCCCCTTTTGCATCCAGGACGAACCTGTCAGAAGGAATACACCAGCGTCAGCGAGGTCTGCGTATCCGTATTCTTCTTGTCCTCGGGGACGTTGGTATCGTTGCGCGCGCTGAAGGCGGCCTTCATCTGCATGGTGTCGTTGATCTTGGTGCTCAGCGACGATTCCGCGATCGAGTGCACGTTCGAGGTGCCGCGCTCCACGCTCACGGTTTGCACGAACGCCGCCGAAGGGCTGACCTGCCAGCGGAAACGCGCCGCGCCGCGCACCGTGAAGCCATTCTCGGTATCGCCGGTCTCGCGCTGGCCGCTGAAGTAACCCGGGCCGATCTCCACGTCGAGCGCCTTGGTGTCGGTGTTGAACAGCTGCGAGCCATGGCCGACCGCGAACGAGGTGTAGCGCGTGTAGGCGCCGAACTTGTCGTTCACGTGCGAGGCCAGCGCAAAGGCGCGCGAGCCTTCCTTCATCAGCTTGTAGGCGGCCTTGGCCGACAAGGCCCAGCGCTCGGCCGAACGCTGGCGGTAACGCTCGCCGTCGTCGTCGGTGATCTCGTCTTCCTTGAAGAAGCCGCTGAGGATGTATTCGTTGCTCCAGTCGGCCGTCTCGTGGCGAGCGTCGATCTTGCCGGTGACCGAGGTGCCGGTGGTGTTGCCGGTGGTCGTGATCGCGCCCAGTTCGGCCGACGTGAACCAGCCGCCCTCGGGGATTTTTTCAGGACGGGCGATGACCAGGCCGCTGTGGATATTGCCGATGGTCGGGAGTTGGTCGGCCGCGCCGCCAGTTGCGGCGGCGTAGCCAGGCGCCAGGGCCAGCAAGGCCAGCGCGTACAACGGAGAGGATGTCATAAGCTTGTATGCGGGTGGGGCTCGACATACATTGTATCCCAGATGCAGCAGGCGCACGCCTTCCAGGCCGAACCGGACGCGCATGTGCGGCGCATGTGCGGCGCCTGCGCGACGCCGCCCGGCCTGTCCGCCGGGTCTCGCTCAGGTCCCGCTCAGGTCCCGCTCAGGTGCCAATATAGACGATCTTGAAAATGAACAGCCCCGCGATGATCCACACGACCGGCTTCACTTCGCGCGCGCGGCCGGTGGTCAGCTTCAGCGCCGCATAGGTGATGAAACCGAAGGCAATGCCTTCCGCGATCGAATACGTGAACGGGATCACCAGCGCCGTGATCGCAGCCGGGATGCTCTCGGTGGTGTCGCCCCACTCGATGTCGCCGAGGTCGCGCAGCATCAGGCAGGCCACGAACAGCAGGGCAGGGGCAGTGGCGTAGGCCGGCACCACGCCGGCCAGCGGCGCGATGAACAGGCAGGCCAGGAACAGCACCGCCACGGCCAGCGCCGTCAGGCCGGTCCGGCCGCCGGCCTGCACGCCGGCCGCGCTTTCGATGTAGGCGGTGGTGCTGGAGGTGCCCAGCACCGAGCCGGCGACGATGGCGCCGCTGTCGGCCAGCAGCGCCTTGTTCAAACGCTCCATCTTCCCCTCGACCAGCAGGCCCGCGCGGCTGGCCACGCCCATCAGGGTGCCGGTGGCGTCGAACAGTTCGACCAGGAAGAACACCAGCACCACGTTCAGGATGCCGACCGACAGCGCGCCCGGGATGTCGAGCTTGAACAGGGTCGGGTCGATCGAGGGCGGGGCCGAGAAGATGCCCTTGAAGGTATTCCCGCCGAAGAAGAAGCTGAGCACCGTGACCACGATGATGCCGATCAGGATGGCGCCGCGCACCTTCAGGCGGTCGAGGGTGACGATCAGGATGAAGCCGACGATGGCCATCACCGCGGGCGGGGCGTGCAAATCGCCGGCTTTCACCAGGGTTGGTTCGCTGCCGACCACGATGCCGGCGTTCTTCAGCGCGATCAGCGCCAGGAACATGCCCAGGCCGACGGTGATGGCCACGCGCAGCGAATGCGGGATGCCGTTGACGATCATGCCGCGCAGGCCGAGCACCGACACCAGGATGAACAGGCAGCCCGAGATGAACACGGCGCCCAGCGCCGCCGGCCAGGCCACGCCCATGCCCAGCACCACGGCGTAGGCGAAATAGGCGTTCAGGCCCATGCCCGGCGCCATGCCGATCGGGTAGTTGGCATACAGGCCCATGACGGCGCTGCCGAGGGCGGCGACCAGGCAGGTGGCCACGAACACCGCTTCCTTCGGCATGCCGGCGTCGCCCAGGATCGAAGGGTTGACGAAGATGATGTAGGCCATCGTCAGGAAAGTGGTCAGGCCGGCGAGCAGTTCGGTGCGTACGTCGGTGCCGCTTTCCTTGAGTTTGAAGTAATTGTCGAGCATGGGCGGCGGGGCTCCGGCGGGATTGGTTTTGGATGAGCGAAGCATACACCGCCGTGCGATGCGGCGTCAGCAATGTTGCCGCTTGCGCCACACGGGCAGTTCCCGGCCTGTGTCGCGCCTGATGCCATGTAAATATTCTTTCCTTGATTTATGTTGCAGCATTGGTATGATCGATTTGCTGGCTGTCATGTCGACGGCCGTCCGCCTGTGAGCCCGCGATGCGAGTCCGTGCCTACCTGTACCTGATGGCCGCAGCAATCATGATCCCGATCGTCGTCTTCGCCGGACTGACGCTGCGCCAGCTACAACAAGCCGAGACCGGCGCCGCCCTCGAACAGCTATCCCAGACCGCCCAGCGCGTGGCGCTGCTGGTCGACGACGAGCTGGCCGACGCCGAAGTCCACCTGCGCGAACTGGCGGCCTCGCCGGCCCTGGCCGCCGGCGACCTGGCCGCCTTCCGCGCCGAGGCCGTGCGCAGCCCGCACGGCAGCTCGAGCTGGGTCGTCCTGCTCGACGAGCAGGGACGCCAGCTGGTCAACACCGTGGCGCCCGAGGGCACCGTCCTGCCGCCAGAACCCAGCCACCCGAACATCGGCCTCCTGTTCACCCAGCAGCGCGCGCTCACCACCGACCTGGTCGCGGGCCGCGTCAGCGGGCGCCTGATGACCTACCTGGCACTGCCGGTGTCGAGCGGCGGCCGGCGTTATGCGCTGGCCGCCGGCTTCAGCAACGAGCATTTCCGCCGCCACCTGGCCCAGCCCAGCATGCCGCCCGACTGGCAGGTCGACCTGGTCGACCGCAAGGGCAAGCTGATCGCCTCCAACCTGGGCTCGGTCGAGCTGGTGGGGCAAGCGGTGGACCCGGCCCTGCGCCAGGCCGCCGCGGCCGCGGCCCAAGGCGTGCTGAGCCTGCTGATGCGGCGCGGCGAGCCGGCCGATACCGCCTTCGTGCATGCCGGCGCCTCCGGCTGGACCGTGGCGGTGGCGGCGCCGGCCGAGCTGCTGGCGGCGCGTACCGGCAAGGCCAGGCAGCTGGCGCTGGGCGGCCTGCTGGCGGCGCTGGCCTGCGCGGCCTTGCTGGCCAGCTGGTTCGCGCGCGTGCATGCGCGCCTGCTGCGGCGTGCGCTCGATGCCGCCACCGCCCTCGGCAACGGCGAGCTGCCGGCGCCGGGCGGCTCGCGCATCGTCGAGATCGACCGCCTGCTGGATGCGCTGCGCCACGCCGGCGCCGAGCTGCGCCGGGCCCAGGCCTTCCGCGAGCACGCCGGCAACGAACGCCAATTGATGCTCGAGCGCGAGCAGCACGCGCGCCAGATGGCGGAAGAGGAAAACCGCGCCAAGGACCAGTTCCTGGCCATGCTCGGCCACGAGCTGCGCAATCCGCTGGCGCCGATCGGCACGGCGGCCCAGCTGCTCAAGATGCCGGGCCTGGACCTACACCGCGCGCGCTACGCCGCCGACGTCATCGGGCGCCAGATCGAGCACATGAACCGCCTGCTGAGCGACATGCTCGATGTGTCGCGCGTCACGCGCGGGCTGGTCAGCCTGAACCTCGAGGACATCGACCTGCGCAGCGTGGTCGAGCGCGCGGTCGAGCAGACCCGGCCCCTGATGCAGGAATGCCAGCATCGCCTGGAACTGCGCCTGCCGCCGAACCCGGTACTGGTGCGCGCCGACCAGACCCGCCTGACCCAGGTGGTGGCCAACCTGCTGACCAATTCGGCCAAGTATACGCCGCCGCACGGCCACGTCCAGCTGAGCCTGGGCAGCGGCGACGAGGCCACGCTCACCATCGCCGACGACGGCGAAGGCATCACGCCCGAGCTGCTGCCGCGCGTCTTCGACCTCTTCTCGCAGGGCGAGCGCAAGCCGGACCGTCCCCAGGGCGGGCTGGGCCTGGGCCTGGCCCTGGTGCGCAGCCTGGTCCAGCTGCACGGCGGCAGCGTCGACGTCAGCAGCCCGGGGCGGGGAGGGGGCAGCATCTTCACCGTGAAGCTGCCGCTGAAACTCGAGCTGCCGGCCCTGAACCCCGCCGGCGTCACGCGCCAGCGCCTGCCGGAGGCACTCCAGAACGGCCTGCAGGACAGACTCAGGATCATGCTGGTGGACGACAACATCGACGCCGCAGTCAGCCTGTCGCTGCTGCTCGAAGCTGCCGGCGACCACCTGGTGTCGACCTACTACGACGCCGGCAGTGCGCTCGAATGGGCAGCCTTCGAGCGGCCCGACGCCTTCATCCTCGACATCGGCCTGCCCGACATGAACGGCTACGAACTGGCGCGCCGCCTGCGCGCCATGCCCGAGTTCACCACGACCCTGCTGATCGCCCTGACCGGCTACGGCCAGCTGCAAGACAAGGTGAGGGCGCGCGAAGCCGGCTTCGATCTGCATATCGCCAAGCCGGCCGAGCCCGAGGCCATTCTGGCGGCGCTGGCCACGGTGGCGGCGCCCGGCGGCGAGCAGCCGGGCGAGCGCGCCAACGAAAGAGTCGGCTAGCAGCCCGATTCGGTGCGCCGATTTGCTACCATGGCGGCTTCACCATTCGAGACCATGCCCATGCCGAAGAATAAAAAGCCTGCGCCGCGCAAAGGCGCCGCCGCCTCCAACGACGAACCCGACCTCGACGCGCTGGCCCAGGCCCTGGCCGACCTCGCGCTCGACATTGCCGAAGGCGAGGAGGGCGATCCGGAACTGGCCGCCGCGCGCGAGGAAGAGCTGGTGGTCGCGGTGCGCAAGGCGCTGCGCCGCAAGCGCGACGAGGTGCTGTACGGCGCCATCGAGCTGGCCCGCTTCACCGACCCCGACGCCTGCCGCCTGCTGCGCGCCCACGTCGGCGAGGAAGCCGCCACCCTGCAGCTGCGCCGCGAAGGCGAGCCGGAACGCGAGATCGACGCCTTCCTGATCCCGCTGTTCGTGCGCAGCAGTGGCGGCCTGGCGGCCGAGGAAACCTTCGTCGACGCCGCCGCCTACGAGGAACTGGCGGCCAGCTTCGTCGCGGCTGACCTGGACAGCAAGGATGCGAAGGTGGCCCTGGTGCGCCATGCCTACGACCTGGCCGAGATCGACCACATTCCCTACAGCGCCCTGCAGGACTTGCTGCGCGAGGCCGCCGCCAGCCTGGCCAGCAAGAAGCCGGTGCCGGCGCCGCTGCTCGAGGCCAGCATCCGCGGCTGGAGCGGCGAGCGCTTCGCGCCCGACGAGGAAGCGATGGAGTTGCGCTTCCTGCTCGGCTTCTCGATGAAGCACGCGGGCGACCCCTTCTATTCCGTGCCGAAGGACGAGATTGGCGCCGACCTGTATTTCGCAGAGCGCATGCGCCGCTACCGCGCCTGGACCGAACGCGTGGCGCCGCTGGTGGCGCGCTGCCTGGCCGCCGAGCCGGAACGCCTGGCGATCAGCTTCCTCTACCAGGACCTGTTCTACGGCGCCAAGGACGGCGGCGTGGCGGAACTGGCGCTGCTCGGGCTGCTATCCGAGATCAACGGCCTGCTGGCCGAAAAAGAGCTGGCGCCGGACGCCGTGCGCGCCGTGGTGGCGCCGCTCGACGGCGGCGAGCACATCACCCTGCGCGTGAACCTGTACGCGCTCGACGGCGGCCCGCCCTGGGGCGGGGTGGACAAGCCGGTCGACCTGGCTGCCGACCTCGGCGCCGAGGTCGACGAGCTGTGCGACGCCCTCGGCACGATCGGCATCGACGACGTCTCGACCGCCGACGGCTTCAGCGCCGACGGGCACCCGGAGGGCGCCCAGCCGTATCCGGCCGGCTGACGCGGCGCGCACCTGCATCAACGGCGCCGCCGCGGTTTCGCTGCGGCGCAGCATTCTCATCCGTATCGCCCCCTGCGGCCTTGCATTTCGCACGGCCGTTCCTTTCCGCTTCGCCTACACCCTCTGCACGCGCTGACGGCAAGGCAGCGCGTGCCAGAAACCGCCTCAACAGTGGCTTTCCCGGGCGCGCACGATTGCACTGCTCAGCAATATGGATGAGTTTTCGTAGTTGTTTCTCCTGTATGAAGGTAGGACTAACCCTACAGCTGAGGCAGCGCAACACCGACCCCTCCTATGAGACAGTCAGTTCCAGTAAAGCAAATGCGTTTCCGGCGCCGAATGTTGCGATGCATAACTGAAAATAATGGCAAAGTTGCATGTTACGATTGTTCGGTCCGGTGTAACAAAGAGCCCCGACGGCCCCTGCGGCGCACCGCGCCGGCCTCGAGTCCGGCTTCCCGCTACACGGCACCAAGATCAACTAAAACGCCACCAAGGCGAAAGGAAATCAACATGCAGACCCTTATCGTGTTTTGCCACCTCCGTTGGGATTTCGTGTTCCAGCGTCCCCAGCATCTGATGACGCGCCTGGCCGAACACTACAACATCCTCTTCGTCGAGGAGCCGGTGCAAACCGAAGGGCCCGCACACCTAAAGAAGACGGCCGTCGCGCCGAACATCACCGTGTGCCAGCCGCATACCAATGTCCCGCACTACGGCTTCCACGACGACCAGATCCCGGTCCTGCAAGGCCTGCTGTCCGACCTGGTGCCGGAAGGCTCGCGTCCTGTGGTCTGGTTCTACACCCCGATGGCGCTGCCGCTGCTGCAAGGCCTGGACCCAGCCCTGGTGGTGTACGACTGCATGGATGAGCTGTCCGCTTTCAAGAATCCACCGAAGCAGCTGCTGCAGCGCGAGTCGGCCCTGCTGAACATCGCCGACCTGGTCTTCACCGGCGGCCCGAGCCTGTACGAAGCCAAGAAGAACCGCCACGCCAACGCCCACTGCTTCTCGAGCAGCGTCGACGCCAACCACTTCCGCCAAGCCCTGGACGCCGCCATCTCGCACCCCGACCAGGCCCACGTCGCCGGTCCGCGCCTGGGCTTCTATGGCGTGATCGACGAGCGCTTCGACACCGGCCTGGTGCGCGACATGGCCGCCGCCCATCCGGAATGGCAGATCGTGCTGGTCGGCCCGGTCGTCAAGATCGACCCGGCCGAGCTGCCGCGCGCCGACAACGTCCACTACATGGGCCAGCGCGGCTACCAGGAACTGCCGCAGTTCCTGGCCGGCTGGGACGTCTGCCTGCTGCCGTTCGCCATGAACGAATCGACCAAGTTCATCAGCCCGACCAAGGTGCTGGAATACATGGCGGCCGAAAAGCCGAGCGTCAGCACCCCGATCACCGACGTCAAGGTGCCTTACGGCGACGTGGTGGCGATTGCCGAGACCCCGGAGCAGTACATCGCCGCCTGCGAGCGCATGCTGGCCGCCTCGAGCGAAGAGAAGGAAGCCATGGCCAAGCGCATGCGCGAAGTCGTCGCCAACACCTCGTGGGACAAGACCGCCGCCCGCATGCATGAGCTGATCAGCACCGCCGTGCCTGGCCACAAGGCCCGTCCGGCGCCGGTTGCCACCGAAGCCGTGATCGAGAAGCGCGTCGAGCCGCTGCCGGTGCAGGCTGCTTAAGCTGCCGTCCGCTTCATGAAGCCCGCCCGGCGCCAGCCCGGCGGGCTTTTTTCGTTGAGGACCCAGCGCTTACTCGTACGGTGGGCACCCCGTGCCCACGCGGTACGCGCGCTCCCTTGCCCCACGTGCCGGGAAAGGTCGCTCGCATCGCCAAGCGAAGCCGCGCCTCGTTTTGATTTGGGGCCTGAGCATGGTTTGCGGGCGACACCTCGCTGCCGCGGACTACGGGCCGGTGCGTTGCCGCGTGGGCACGGGGTGCCCACCGTACGGTGAACGCCCGGGCGTCGGGATTGGACGACTATCCACGCGCCATTGACTTCGAACTGGGCACGGCATACATTGCCACATTGACAATCAGACGACAGGGCGCCCATGGTCAACCAAGCAGTCTCCTGCGGCACGCTGGTGCTGGACAGCGCCGGCCGCCTGCTGCTCGGCCACGTGACCGGCACCGCGGCCTGGGACATCCCGAAAGGCCTGCAAGACCCGGGCGAGACCACGCTGGAAGCGGCGATGCGCGAGCTGCGCGAGGAATGCGGCGCCGTGTTCGCGCCGGAGCGTTTCGAAGACCTCGGTGAATTCGCCTACCGCCCCGACAAGCGCCTGCACCTGTACCGGGTCGAGGCAGGCGATGCATTGGGCGACCTGTCGGCCCTGGCCTGCACCAGCTGGTTCACCCACCACAAGACCGGCAAGCCGACGCCCGAAATGGACGGCTTTCGCTGGGCCGCGCGCGCGGAACTGAGCCAGCTGTGCTGGCCGCGGATGGCGACGCTGCTGCTTACGCTGGCCTGGTAGCGGCGGCAGGCGGCCTGCCTGCCTGGCCGAGCGCCGGGGCCAGCGCGGCCTCGATCGCGTCCAGCGTCGCCGGCTTGGTGAGGTGCAGGTCGAACCCGGCCTGGGCGCTGCGCTCGCGGTCGGCGGCGCCGCCCCAACCCGTGAGCGCCACCACGCGCAGCCCGGCGTTGCGCGGCTCCTTGCGCAGTTCCTGGGCCACTTCATAGCCGGACATGCCGGGCATGCCGAGGTCGAGGAAGACCACGGCCGGCGAAAAGCCCGGCAGCATGCGCAGCGCCTGGTAGCCGTCGTTGGCAATCGCCGTCGTGTGGCCCATCGAGGCCAGCAAGGCGGCCAGGGTCTCGGCGGCGTCGCGGTTGTCGTCGACCACCAGCACGTGCAGCGGCTCGCCGGCGGCCGATGCGGCGCCATGGCCGCTTGCCGCGGCGGACGGCGGGGCGACGGCCGGCGCCAGCGCATCCGGCTCCGCCAGCGGCAGGCGCACCGTGAACACGCTGCCGGCCCCGGGGCCGCCGCTGGCGGCGCGCACGCTGCCGCCATGCAGCTCGACCAGGCTGCGCACCAGCGACAGGCCGATCCCGAGCCCGCCCAGGCTGCCGCCGGCGCCGACCTGGGTAAACATCTGGAACACCCGCTCCAGCGATTCGGTCGGGATCCCGATGCCGTTGTCGGACACCGCGATCACCAGTTCCTGCCCCTGGCGCTCGGCCGAGAGGGCAATGGCGCCGCCGCGCGGGGTGTAGCGGGCGGCGTTGTTCAAGAGGTTGCTGACCACTTGCGCCAGGCGCGTCGGGTCGGCGTACAGCGCCACCGGCTGCGGCGGCAGGTGCAAGGTGAACGTATGCTCGGAGGCCTCGATCAGCGGGCGGCTGGTGTCGGCCGCCGCGTGCAGCAGCTCGTCCAGGTCGAGCCATTCGCGGCGCAGCTCGACCTGGCCGCGGTTCACGCGCGCCACGTCGAGCAGGTCGTCGACCAGGTGCACCAGCTGGTCGAGCTGGCGGTCCATGATGCCATGCACGCGCGCGCTGGCCGCCGCATCGGGTCCGGCGCGGCGCAGCAGCTGCAGGCCGCTGCGGATCGGCGCCAGCGGATTGCGCAGCTCGTGCGCCAGCGTGGCCAGGAATTCGGTCTTCACGCGGTTGGCCTCGGCCAGGTCGGCCGCCAGGCGGCGCAGCTCGTCCTCGGCGCGGCGCGCTTCGGTGATGTCCTTGAACAGCACCGCGACGCGGCGTTCGTTCGGCGCACCGATCGGCGTCGCATACACGTCGTACCAGCGGCCCAGCGCCGCCGCCTCGTTCACGAAGCGCACCGGCTCGCCGGTCAGGGCCACGCGGCCGTAGATGTCGAACCAGTGCTGCTCGTGGGACGGCGCCAGTTCGCGGATGCGGCGCCCGATCGAATCGGCCAGGCCGGTGTGGGCGATGAAAGCGGGATTGGTCTCGACGAAGCGGTAGTCGCAGGGACGGCCATCGTCGTCGAACAGGACGTCGATCACGCACATGCCTTCGTCCATGGCCTCGAACAGGGTGCGGTAACGTTCCTCGCTGGCGCGCAGCTGGCGTTCGGCCTCGTACTGGCGGGTGGCGTCGATCACGATACCGCGCACCGTGGCCGGCCGGCCATCCGCGCCGTTGGCGATCTGGCCGCGCGCGATGATCCAGCGCCAGCGTCCTTCGCGGGTGCGCACGCGGAAAGTGGCGTCGTAGCCGCTGCCCACGCGCAGCGCCTTTTCCAGGCGCGCGCGGGTGGCGGGCAGGTCGTCGGGATGCATCACGGCGAAATAGGCCGACATCGGCGCGCCCAGCGGCACGGCATGGCCGAACATCGCTTCCAGGCGGGCGTCGCCGTTGACCCCGTCGGCCGCCACGTCCCATTCCCACACCGCCAGGTCGGCGGCCGCGAGGATGGTGTCGAGACGCTCGTGCGCTTCCACCAGCGCGCGCTCGGCGCGGCGCCGTTCGGCGGCGGTCTCGAAGGCGCCCAGGTAGAAGCGGGCCTTGGCGGCCAGGATGGTCGGCGAGACCGGCTCGTGCAGCACGGCGATGGCGCCGGCTTCATAGATGTGCTCGAGCGGCAGCGGGTGCCCGGGCGGCAGGCCGAGGACCACGACCGGCGTGTGGCTGGAGCGGCGGTTGGCGCGCATCCGGGCGACCGTGTCCAGCAAGCCGGCGCCGTCGCCGGCATAGCCGACCAGGACCAGGGCGAAATCGGTGGCGTGCGCCAGCGCCAGGGCTTCGCCGGCCGAATGCACGTGCACCACGGCTTGGCCGAGGAGGGCGCCGACCTGGGCCACCGCCGGGTCGGGATCGGTGCGTTCGGACACGAACAGGATGACGGCAGGGTGGGAAGCACTCACGGCCGGCCCTCAGCGGGCGGCTGTTGCCGGGGTGCGTAGGGCGCAAGGGGAAGTTGGTACGAGGTCATGGGTGCGCCGCCGGGATCGCTCTTCGCGCTGGCTGGTCTTGTTGTACTTAGCGTAAGAATGTAAAAGCGGCGAGCCAGAATGTCAATCTTTTAGGCGATGCCGGCGTCACCAGGCCGGGCGGCGCCGCTGTGGGATCGCGTCCACAGGGGGCGCCTGCCGCGAAAGTTTGGTAGTAGCATGGCCTGGCGCGGCAATCGACGCCCGCAACCAGAATGCGAGGAGACAGCAATGCAAGAGGCAGCACGCACTTCCGATGCCTACGACGTGGCCGCCATCATGGGCGGCCTGTACGGCGACGGCATCATCGCCTGCAAGGGCGCCTTCGAACGGTCCTGGGTCGAGCGCCTGGGCCAGGACATCGCGATTCTGTTCGCCGAAGCCCGTGCGCGGCCGGGCGGGGCGCTCGAACGCGGGCCCAACCGGTATTACGTGGAAGCCCATCCCGAACGCATCGCCGGCTTCGCCGACATCATCGGCCATCCCTGGGTGGTGGCGGTCTGCCGCGCGGTGCTGGGACCGGACTACCGTGTGGTCGAGGCCGGCTTCGACATTCCCGGGCCCGGCGCGCTGCACCAGCCCTGGCACCGCGACTTCGCCTCGCCCGAGGCCACCCTGAAGGGCCGGCGCCTGAATTCGCTTGCCTTCAACATCACCACCGTGGACGTGGACGAGGACATGGGGCCGTTCGAGATCGCTCCCGGCACCCAGTGGGACGACCTGGGCGACGGCGACCCGATGTTCCCGCCGCGCGAAGCCTGGCCACGCTACGAGGCGCGCGCCCAGCGCAAGCTGCCGCGCATGGGCGATATCTCGGCGCGCTCGGCATTGACGATCCACCGCGGCACGGCGAACGCATCGGACCGTTCGCGCCCGGTGTTCGTGCTCGGCGTGGATGCGCCGGACGCGCGCAACGCCGACAAGCACGATTTGCAGCTGACCCGCGCCTACTACGAAAGCCTGGCGCCGGCACTGCGCGAACACATCACGTGCCGGGTGGTGGACAGCCTCGAGCACATCGAGCAGGCGCATACGATCGAGGGCCTGCGCATGGGCCTGACGATGTAGGCACAAAGAAGAAAGCCTGCGCGGCTTCCACCGCGCAGGCTTTCCCTGCTGTCGTACCATTTATCGCGGCCGGTCTCAGGGCTTGCCCTGATCCTCGCTGTCCGGCTCGGTGCTGACCGTGTCCGGCAGCGACTCGGTAATGCTGCCCGGCATCTGGCCGACGCGGCGTGCATCGTCGCCCTGCACGTCGAGGCTGACTTCCTCGGCCACCTCGAAGCGGCCGTCTTCCGCGCCTTCCTCACCCGGCAGCAGGTTTTCCGAGCGGTTCAATTCATCGGTACGGGTTTGCGGCTGTTGCCCGTTGTCGGGCCTGGCTCCCTGGTCTGGTGTCGTCATGTTTCCTCCGTCATTGCGTTGTCCATGTGATTTCATTATCACCGAGACAAACCCAGGAAGGCGCACGCTACTTGCGGCGCTTGCCTTTGGGAAGGTTCTTTTCGAGGATGGCCCAGAGGATAAGGCCGTAGGCCAGCAGGCGGATCAGGTAGTGCAGAGGCGAATCCTCGCCGCCGGCGTCGTGCAGGGCCGAATACAGGCGGTGCACGCCTTCGATGCAGAAGGAGAGGGCGAAGTACAGGAAGAAGCGGTCGCCCGAGTCGCGCCAGAAACGCAGGAAGAACAGCGCGATGACGAGCGAGCCCATGGTGATGGCGCCGGTGATCAGTTCGGTCATCTCATTCCTTCTCGTAGATCAGGCCATACAGCAGCAGGGCGATGGCGACCAGGGCGCTGACCAGCCGCGCCGGCAAAAAATTAATGTCGGGGAAAACGATCTTGTCGAGCAAGAGGAACAAATTATTCAGCGTCATCACCGCAAAACAGGAGCCGCTCCAGAACAGCAGCCGGTAGCGTGTGCGCCGGTAACTGGCGAACAGCAGGCAGGCGCAGGCCAGCGAAGTCAGGATGCACAGGATATAGATCGTTTCCGCCACTTACGAATCCTTTCGCAGTTTGAAGGCGTCGGCGAACTGTTGCGCCTTGCGGTCGAGGGAAGAGTGAATCAGGTGGGTCACGTCGACCAGGTGGGTCGCATACAGCTCGGCCAGGGCGGCGATGCGCGCGTCGAGCTGGGGCGAACCGGGCTGGTACTGGTAGCAGCCGGGCGCATCTGCACATGGCGCCGCCATGCCGGCGCGGCACAAATCATCCAGCAGGGCCTGGGCGCTGCGCTCGCGCACGTACAGGCGCTGGGCCAGGGTGTCGCCATGCCATTCCTGGGCGGGATCGGCGCGCAAGAGCAGCAGCGCTTCGAGGAAGGGTACGGACGGAATGCTGGTGAGCACGAAACGCCGCAGGTCCTCCGGAATCGGGGCCTTTTCCATTGACGGGGGTTTGTTTCCGTTACGGAATGTTATCAAAAGAGCGGGTATTCTAGAGGATTCCTTCCGACAATGCACACGCAATTGTGCGCCCCTTCAAGGCGCTTTTCGCGGCAACGTGGCATGCAAAGCGGGTGAAGGCGGGTGTGTCGGCTACAATGCGAGCTCGTTACATTCTTTCAACCGAGCACATGCTTCACAGACTGTTCAGCACGGCGGCCACCACCCTGGTCGCCGCCGTCCTCCTCCTGCCCGGCCTGGCCGGCGCCGCCGCCAGCAGCTGCCCCGACCATTACGTCGATGGGCGCGCTCCCGAGATCCGCAACCCGAAACTGGCCAGCGCCACCCGCGAACTCTGCTACGGCGTGTTCGGGGTGATGCACTCCGGTGTCACGCGCACGCCGCTGTGGTCGGCCGAAAACCTGACTGCCGATAATGTGGCCTCGGCCCAGGGCATGAAGCGCGACAACGACTTTCACCCGGAATCGCGCCTGCCGCGCAACCAGCGCGCCGAGCTGGCGGACTATGCGCGCAGCGGCTTCGACCGCGGCCACTTGGCGCCGAACGGCGACATGCCGGACAAGCGCACCCAGCGCGAAAGCTTCACGCTCGCCAACATGGTGCCGCAAGATGGCGACCACAACCGCCACATCTGGGCGCCGATCGAGGGCGAGGTGCGCAAGATGGCGAAGAAGGAAGGGCAGCTGTACGTGATCACCGGGCCGGCCTTCCTCGGCAACAATTTGCGCAAGGTCGGCAACGTGCTCGTGCCGAGCCACCTGTACAAGGTGGTCTACAGCCCGCGCCAGAAACTGGCCGCCGCCTGGTTCACCGAGAACCGCGCGCATGCCGACATCCAGGTGATCCCGGTGGCGGAGCTCGAGCGCATCGTCGGCATCGAGTTCCTGCCGTCGCTGAGCCAGCAGCAAAAGGAACGCATGCTGCGCCTTCCCAAGATCAAGCAGAAGAAAGAAAAGACCGACAAGCCGGCGCGCGACTTCTGGTCGACGCTGCTCAAATAAGGAGCTCCCATGAACGCAAAGAAAAAGACTGACGGTAAGGGCTTCCTTCCGTTTGCGAACGAAGCCGACGTGCTGCACATCGGCGACCTGATGGTCGAGAACCGCCTCGACCGCATCACCTTGTCCGGCGACGTCGACCTGACCCTGGACGCCGCCGGGCTGGCACTGGCGCGGCGCCTGCACGCGCTGCTGGGCGACATCGTCGGCAAGATGGAAGGGCAGGACTTGCCCGAGCAGCTGCCGCCGCCGGATGTCGAGCAGGTTCCGAATCCGTTTAATTAAGCCCTCTACTGGACACCGGAGCCGCGCTGCTCCGGTGTGTCCGCCCGCTCTTCCTCCACGCTTTCCAGCGCATCACTGCGCACGCTAGATCGCCTGTATTTGCGCGGCTTCCCGCCTCATTTCCCCGTTTTTTCATGCCCTGCGACCTCATCCATTTACTACGGTCAATGGTGCGCTAGGTCACGACCGTTTGGAGTAACCTGATCTGGTCTCGCATCAGCGACCAAACGGAGCCGACTCAATGGCAGGAACCACGTACGACCCAGCAGCGCAGGATCGCTTCGCGATCCCGGTCGTCGCGGCGCGGTCCGCGGCCGGCTCCCAGGAAGAGCTCCACATTACCCGCATTCGGCGCGAAGCATCGCACCATGCAGCGCTCCTTGCTGGAGGCCCACCAGGCCGGCAGCGGACGCTACAACGAATCCGGGTCCCCGCCAACGAAGTGACCCTATAACTGGAGGAATGACCATGCAACATACCCTGATTGCTGTCTTCGACAACCACAACGACGCGGTGAGCGCCAAGAACGAACTGCTGTCCTCGGGCTTCTCGAGCAACGACGTGCGCCTGTCGCACGGCAACGAAGATCCGGCCATGGCCTCGAAAGGCGTGACGCCGGCCGGCTCCCTGACCGACAGCAGCGACAACGAGCCGGGCATCGGCGCCAGTATCAAGAACTTCTTCAGCGACATCTTCGGTGCCGACAACGACGAGCACCACAGCAAGTACTCGAACGCCGTGGCCCAGGGCAACCACGTGCTGACGGTGAACGCCGACAGCGAACCGGAAGTCGAGCGCGCGGCCGACATCGTCGAGCGCTACGGCCCGGTCGACATCGACGAACAATCGGAAAAATGGTCGAGCGGCGCCGGCATGGGCAGCCTGCGCGGCGACATGAACTCGCCGGGCGCCGGCGTGATGGGCGTGGGCGCGGGCGGCCTGCAGCAATCGGCATCGACGTCGCTGCAGTTCGACAACGACCGCCTGCCGCTGAACCAGCAATCGCTGAACGATCCGAACCCGATGGGCACCACCTACCAGGAACCGATGGGTTCGCATGACCAGCTGAGCGCCGGCAGCTACGGCGCGGGCAGCGGCAACCTGCAGAACAGCATCGGGTCGAGCAACCCGTCCGATGCCGACAAGCTGCCAGGCAAGTCGCTGGGCGCATCCTCGGCGCCCGGCTCGTCCTCGCTGGCGGGCTCCTCCTCGCTGCAAGGCTCGTCGCTGGAAGGCTCGGCAAAGTCCAGCGCCAGCATGCAGGATTCCTCGCTGGCAGGCTCTTCGCTGAGCGGTTCGTCGCTGAGCGGTTCGCAGCAGCGCGACACCGGCAGCACCGGCTACTCTGGCAGCAGCGGCATGTCGGGCAGCAGCGGCATGTCGGGCAGCCAGGATTCGCTGACCAGCAGCAAGCGTAACGCCATGCGCGTCTACTCGCGTGGCGCCGGCACGTCCGACTCCTCGCTTGGCCTGCGCGACACCGGCGCCGGCTACGGCGACTACGGCCTGGACAACGACGACGACTACCGCAAGCACTTCGCCAGCACCTACGGCAGCACCGGCGACGCCTACGACGACTACGCGCCGGCCTACAGCTACGGCTCGGAAATGGCGCGCGACCAGAAGTACAGCGGCCGCCAGTGGGACGACGTCGAGAACGACCTGTCGAACGACTGGGCTACCCGCGCCGGCAACAAGGCCGGTTCGACCTGGGCCAAGATGAAGGCCGCCGTCAAGCACGGCTGGGATCGCATGACGAATGACGACGACGATTCCTACTACCGCAACCACTACGCCAGCAGCTACGGCAGCACCGGCGACGACTTCGACACCTACAAGCCGGCCTACAGCTACGGTTCGGAAATGCGTAACAGCGACACCTACCGCAACCGTCCATGGGACGACGTCGAAACCGACCTGCACAGCAACTGGGACGCGCGCTACCCGAACAACGGCGTCTCGACCTGGGAAAAAGTGAAGGCCGCCGTCCGCCACGGCTGGGACCGCATGACTTCGTAATCCCCCGCACCGAACCGCCGCTCCCCGCGCCGGTTCCGCGTTAACGCCAAAGGGCGCCTCACGGCGCCCTTTGTTTTTGGGGTAATGGCGATCGCTACCGCACAGTATCCCGTACGGTGGGCACGCCGTGCCCACGCGGATTCAAATCACAGCTTACAGCACAGGCAACAGCCCCACGTTCTCCCGCATAACGGCAAGACGCAATGCCGCCACCTCGCCATCATTCAGCAAACGCCTGCCCCGCCGGCGTAATCTTCACCTTCTCCGCCGTAATCCCCAGCTTCATGTTCCCAATCACCTGGTCTTCGTCCAGCACCGCTTGCGGCTTGGCCGCATCGTACTTGATCGGCGAGAACGCATCCGACACCAGTGCCTGCTTCAACCCTGCCGCATCCTTGGTAATCACGACCACCGACAAATCCTTCGCCGACAGGTGCTTCTTGATGGCCGCGTTCACATCGGCCGCCGTCAGCTTCGCCAAGCCATCGCGCATCATCTGCGTGAATTCCGGCGTGTCGTACCACTGCGCGTCCAGCGCATAGCCCAGGCGCTGGTCCTGGGTCGCCGTCATGACGAACACATTCTTCATCAGGTAGCCGCGGGTGGTCTCGAAGTCTTCCTGCGAAATGCCGCCGTCGACCATCTTGCCCAGTTCGGCCAGCGCCAGGCGCAGCGTGAAGTGGGCGTTCTGCGGCGCCACCGGACGAATCCACACCTCGAACAACTGCGCCTTGCGGCCCAGGTTAGGACGCGGGAAGAAACCGTACATGCCGCCCGGGAAGGCTTCGATGTAGGCATAGTCGCCGTAGTTCAGGCCGCGCAGTTCGCGGATCTGCTGGTACAGGTGGGCGCTCGAGGCGCGGTGCTCGCCCAGCCAGGTCTTGGCCAGCCACAGGGCCGGGAAGTCCGGGTGCGAACGCGTGACCGTCAGCGGCAAGCCGAAGGACATCGCGGTGGCGCGGGTATTCTTCTCGATGATCTCGACTTCCAGCCCCTGCGGCTTACGACCCTGCGGCACAGCGGTTGCCGGCAAGCCGGCGCCCTGCGGCAGGCGCGCCAGCGCCGTCTTCAGGCCGCCTATCATGGCGTCGCTGACGTCGCCCGAGATACCGACACGCACCGCGCCCTGGGTGTAGGCCTGCTTGTAGAAGGCTTTCACGTCGTCCAGCGTGATGGCCTCGATGCCTTTCACGGTGCCCAGCACCGGATGGCCGTAGCCGGTTCCAGCGAACACATTCGCCTGCAGGCGTTCCTTGCCGAACTCTTCCTCGTTATTGTCCTTCAGGTCGAGCAGCAGGGCGTTCTTCTGGGCGTCCTTCAGGCGGCGGAAATCTTCCTCGCGGAAGCCCGGCTCGATCAGCATCGGCAGGGCGATGTCCAGGAACTCGTTCCACTTGTCCTTGTGGATCGAACCGCTGAAGGTCGTCATTTCCTTGTCGACCTGGTCCGACAAGCTGCCGGCCAGCGGGAATAGTGCCTTGTTGATTTCGTCGATCTTGCGCTCGCGCGAACCGGCTTCCGAGACCATCGAAGCCGTCAGCGCGGCCAGGCCTTCCTTGCCTTTCGGGTCGTGGGCGGAACCGGCCGCGAACAGCAGCTTGAAGCGCACCTGCGGCAGGGCCGATTTCTGCACCAGCACGTCGAACTTCGCGCTTGATGCCTTGGGCGCCAGGCTGGCCAGCTGCGGCAGGGCGTCGATGCCGGCCGGCAGGGCGTCGTGGGCCAGGGTGGTGATCACCATGCTGTCGTCGACCAGGTACTTGCGGGCGGCGGCCTGCAGATCGGCTGGCGTGAGGCTGTCGACCACACGGTAGTAGCGGTTCAGGGTGCCGTAGGAACGGTTGAAGTGGACGTAGGACGCCAGGGTGGCGGCGATCTGCTCGGTGTTGTCGAGCGAGCGGATCAGGCCATACTTGTTGGCCGACTTGGCGTCCGCCAGCTCTTTATCGGTCACCGGCTTGTCGCGCAGCCCGGCGATGGTCTGCAGGATGGCGTCGCGCACGTACAGGGCGTCGGCTGGTTTCTTGACGCGTGCGCCGATGGTGGCCAGCGAGGGATCGACGCGGTTCGGCGTGTAGTCGAACAGCTGGTCGACCTTTTGCTCGTCCTGCACCAGGCGCTTGTACAGCGGCGAGGTCGGGCCGAAGGACAGCGACAGCAGCATAGCCAGCGCGGCCTGGTCTTTCTGGGTATCCGAGAAGGCCGGGGCGCGGAAGGCGACCGTCACCAGCGGCAGGGTCGGGGTCGGCCAGGGCACGTGGCGATACAGGGCGCCGCGGGCGGCGGGCTCGGCCGGCACCGGTGCGCTGTAGCTGCCTTTCTGCCACTTGCTCCAGTACTTCTCGACCATCGCGATGGCCTTTTGCGGCTCGACGTCGCCGGCCACGATGATGGTGGTGCGCTCCGGGCGGTACCAGCGGTCGAAGAACACCTTCGAGTACTCGTACTGGTTCGGCATGTCCTCGATGTCCTTGAGGAAGCCCATCGTGGTGTGTTTATACGTGTGGGTGGTGAAGGCGGCGTCGCGCTGCACCTCGAACAGCTTCTGCATCGGGTTCGCGCTGTTCTTGTTGTACTCGCCCAGCACGGCGCGCGATTCGGTCTTGAAGGCCTCGATCGGGTAGGACAGGTGCTGGAAACGGTCGGCCTCGACCTTCAGCACGGTATCCAGGTCTTCCTTGGCGAAGGTGGTGTAATAGTTGGTCAGGTCGTCGCTGGTATAGGCGTTCTGGCGCGCGCCGGCCTTCGTGATCACTTCCTGGTACTTCTCGGGCGGGTAGGCCTTGGTACCGCGGAACATCATGTGCTCGAAGAAGTGGGCGAAGCCCGACTTGCCCGGCTCGACTTCGTTGCGCGAACCGGTCTGGACCGGAATCGTCACCGACACCAGGTTCGGGAAGCCGGTCGGCACCACGATCACCTTCAGGCCGTTGGCCAGGGTCTTTTCGGTGGCCTTGAAGGGCAGGACGTCGTTGCTGGGGGCGCTGGGCTTGGCCGGGGCCGCCTGCACGGGCAGCGTCCATACCGGGGCGGACAGCGCGAGCAGCGCCATCGGGAAGAGTTTCGACACAGGATCTCCTTGGGAAAAAATCTGGCTCGAAGCATAAGATATTCCCCAGGGAATGAACAGCTTTACAGGATATGCATATCAGCCCGGCTCCGCCAGCGGCAGGCTGATGCGGTTGCGTCCGAGGTGCTTGGCGCGGTAAAGGGCGGCGTCGGCGATCGCCACCAGCTGGCTGGCGTCGTTGTCGGGGCCGGCGATGGCGGTGGCGGCCCCGATCGAAACCGTCACGTGCCGGGTTGGCGCCGCCCCGGTGCCGGGCATGCCGATTCCGTACAGCGGAACGCGCAATCCCTCGACCCGGCGCCGGATGCGCTCGGCGACGATCGCCGCGCCTTTCAGCGACTGGTTCGGCAGGATCACGGCGAATTCCTCGCCGCCGTAGCGCGCCACCAGGTCGTTGGCACGCATCTCGCTGGCCACGGCGGTGGCGATGCGCTTCAGGCATTCGTCGCCGCCGAGGTGGCCATGGGCATCGTTGTAGGCCTTGAAGTTGTCGACGTCGACCATCAGCAGCGACAGCGGCTGGCACTGGCGCAGGGCGCGCTGCCATTCGGCGTTCAGGGTGTCGTCGAAACAGCGGCGGTTGGCCAGGCCGGTGAGGCCGTCGCGGGTGGCCAGTTTTTCGAGCGCCATCTGCGCCATCTTTTCCTCGGTCAGGTCGCGCAGCGATTCGACCACGGCGGTGACCTGGCCATGCTGGTCGAAGAGCGGGCTGGCGTCGGCCGCCAGGTAGCGGCGCTTGCCGGCGCGCGGCATGTCGCACCAGGTTTCCACCGACAAATGCTGGCTGACCGCCTGGGCCTTGCCGTGGCGCGGATAGATGTGCCGGACCTCGTCGGTGCGGTTTTGCAGCACCAGGTCGGCCAGGGTAGGGCGCGGGTGGTCGTAGAAGCAGCGCCAGTGGTCGCTTGTACCGACGATCTCGTCGGCGGGTACGCCGGTCAGGCGCTCGCAGGCGCGGTTCCAGATCAAGACATGGGCATGGCTGTCGAGGACGAAGACCGGTATCGCCAGGGTCTCCATCAATTGATGGGCAAACCCGAGGTCTTTCCCGTGGGCGACGATGGCGGCGGTCGCGTCGAGGGAGCGCTGCATGCTTGTGCTGGTCATGAGGCGGCCTTATCTGGTATCCGTTGAGCAATCTATTGATCGCTGACAAGGACCGATTCTGCTACCGCCCGACTCCCATGCTATTGACGTGCAGCAATACTCACAGGCTTGACTTCTCAGCCCGGCACCAGGCCACCCGCGCTGGATACCGCGATCGCCAGCCGGGTGCCGCCGCCCGGGAGCGGCTCGGCGCGCAGGGCGCCGCCGCCGCTGCGCACCCGTTCGCGCAGGGCCTCCAGGCCGCAGTCGCAGCTGCCGGCGCCGTCGCCGTCGTCCTCGATGCACAGGCTGAGCCGGGTGTGGTGGCGTACCAGCTGCACCCGCACCCGGGTGGCACGGCCGGCACGGGCGATCGCGGCCAGGGCTTCCTGCAGGGCGCGGTAGAGCAGGGTATCGCCCTCGCGCTCGCCTGCCGGAATGTCCTCGGCGCCATCGAGGTCGAGCTGGTGGACGATGCCGTGCAGGCGGCTGAATTCGCCCAGCTGGCGGGCCAGCGCCTGGCCCAGGGCTTCGCCGGACGCCAGCGGGCGCAGTTCGCCGGCCAGCACGCGCAGCGAACGCAGCGCCAGGTCGAGGGTGACGATCATGGCGCCGGTCTTCTGATGGGTGGCGGGATGGATGCCGGCGCTTGCCACCTGCAGCAGCGACATTTCCCCGCGCAGTGCGACCAGCACCTGGCCGAGCTCGTCGTCGATGTCGCGCACGATGCGCTTGCGCTCGCCGTCGCGCACGCTTTCCTGCTGACGCACGACGCGGGTCAGCACGGCCTGGGTGTCGAGCAGCGAGGTTTCCGCCACCTGGCGCGCCTTTTGCTCCAGGCACAGGCGGGCGGCCAGTTCGCGTGCGCGGTCGTCGAGGTCGATCCCGCGGCGCAGCAGGGGGCACAGGGCGCCGGCCGCACCCAGCAGCCAGATCAGGGCGGTCACCGTCGAGGATGGGAAAGCGCTCCCCGGAATGCCCGCGCCGGCCACGCAAGCGCCCAGGATGAGCAGGGCAGGGAGGAAGCCGGCTGTACGGGTAAGCGAATTCTTCATGACGATCCTTCTTACGGGTTATCAGAACTTTCCGGCACTCAAGTTACCGCTTGTCGCAGGAAGCGATCTTGTGGGCCGTCAAAGCGCGTGCCGTATGGCAATAGCCACAGTTGGCCCGGGGGAGGGGGCGGGGGTCGGCAAGAGGGGCGGCGGGCGGTTATAATGGCCGGTTGACGAGAGGCTTACTGTGACTTACAGCATCAAAGAGATTTTCTACACCTTGCAGGGCGAAGGCGCCCATGCAGGGCGGCCGGCGGTGTTTTGCCGCTTCTCCGGCTGCAACCTGTGGAGCGGCCGCGAGGCCGACCGCCCGAATGCGGTGTGCCAGTTCTGCGACACCGATTTCGTCGGCACCGACGGCGAGCGCGGCGGCAAGTTCCGCGACGCCGACGCCCTGGCGGCCGAGATCGACGGCATGTGGCCGGCCACCTACGCGCCCAGCAAGTACGTGGTATTCACCGGCGGCGAGCCGCTGCTGCAGCTGGACCCGGCCCTGATCGCGGCCATGCATGCGCGCGGTTTCACCATCGCCATCGAGACCAATGGCACGCTGCCGGTGCCGGCAGGCGTGGACTGGATCTGCGTCAGCCCGAAGATGGGGTCGACGCTGGTGGTCGAGAAGGGCAACGAGATCAAGGTCGTGATCCCGCAAGCGAACCAGGACCTGGCCGCCTACGAGCACCTCGATTTCGAGAACTTCTTCGTGCAACCGATGGATGGCCCGCTGGCCGCCCACAATACGCGCCTGGCGATCGAGACCTGCCGCCGCAACCCGAAGTGGAAGCTCAGCCTCCAGACCCATAAACTCCTTCAGATACCTTAAGCTGATGCTCACCATCACCCGCAAGCTCGAATTCGATGCCGGCCACCGGATTCCCGACCATAAAAGCCAGTGCCGCAACCTGCACGGCCACCGCTATACCCTGGAGATCACGCTGATCGGCGAAGTCATCCAGGCTGAAGGCAATTCCGACAACGGCATGATCATGGATTTTTCCGACATCAAGGCCCTGGCCAAGGAACACCTGGTCGACGTCTGGGACCATGCCTTCCTCGTGTACGAAAAAGACGACAAGGTGCGCGAGTTCCTCGCCAGCCTGCCAGGCCACAAGACCGTGGTGATCGACCGCATCCCGACGGTCGAGAACCTGGCGCAGGTTGCCTTTGGTATCCTGAAAGCCGCCTACACCGACCGCTTCGGCACCGGCCTGCGCCTGCACAAGCTGGTGCTGCACGAAACCCCGAATTGCTGGGCAGAGATTAGCGATGCCTGATACAGCGCAAAGGGATGCGGCGTCCGAACCCGTCCAGCCCGAGGCTGGCGCGGGAGTAGCGGCGCATCCCGACTTCCGCTTCATGCGCCTGGCCCTGGACCAGGCCGACCGTGCCCGCCTCGAGGGCGAGGTGCCGGTCGGCGCCGTGGTCGTGAAGGACGGGGAAGTGGTGGCGGTCGGCTACAACCAGCCGATCGGACGCCACGACCCGACCGCGCATGCCGAGATCGTCGCCCTGCGCGCCGCCGCCGACAAGCTGGGCAACTACCGGCTGCCCGGCTGCGAGCTGTACGTGACGCTCGAACCCTGCGCCATGTGCTCGGGCGCCATGATGCATGCGCGCCTGGCGCGCGTGGTGTACGCGGCGCGCGACCCGAAGACCGGCGTCTGCGGCTCGGTGCTGGATTTGTTCTCGCACGATGTGCTGAATCACCACACCGAGGTGGTCGGCGGCGTGCTGGCCGATGAAGCCAGCAGCATGCTGAAAAGCTTTTTTGCCGAACGCCGCGCCGCTGCCCGCAAAAACGTGGTCTGAGCGCCACGCTGCCCGGGCCAGCACGGCGCGCGCAAGCGCTGCGCCGGCGCACGCTTGTCCCTGGGCGCCGCCGCCGCGCTGAAAATGCTATGCTGGTTTTCGCGCTGCCGGCCCGGCAGCGGAGGAGACCAGCTTGCTGTACCCCAGTCCACTGCGTCCAAGCACCTGCCGGCATTACAGCGTGCCGGCCGCGCCGCCATGCCCACACTGAGCGCCAACGGCATCCGCATCGCCTTCGACACGGCCGGGGACGCCAAGTCCACGCCGCTGCTGCTGGTGCATGGGCTCGGCATGCAGCTCACCAACTGGCCCGACGAATTCGTCGACGGCCTGGTCGAGCTGGGTTTCTACGTCATCCGTTTCGACCACCGCGATTGCGGCCTGTCCACCAAGTTCGACCGCGCCGGCAAGCCCAACCTGGCCTGGTCCTGGCTCAAGCTGGCGCTGGGCGCGCGCCTGGGCCTGCCGCTCAAGCCCCCGTACGGCCTGGAAGACATGGCCGAGGATGCGCTCGGCGTCCTCAGCGCGCTCGGCATCGCGCGCGCCCACCTGGTGGGGGTCTCGATGGGCGGCATGGTGGCCCAGCTGCTTGCCGCGCGCCATCCGCAGCGCGTGCTCAGCCTTACGTCCATCATGTCCAGCAGCGGCCGGCGCGGGCTGCCCGGCCCCACGTTAGGTGCACGCCACGCACTGCTGTCGCGCCCGGCCGACCCGAACGACGTCGAATCCCTGATCGACCACGCGGTAGCCGTGCAGCAAGCCATCGGCAGCCCGGCCTATCCGACACCGGAAAAGCAGCTGCGCCGGCGCGCCGCCCGTTCGCTGCGGCGCAGCTATTGCCCGGCCGGCGTCACGCGCCAGATGCTGGCGATCGCCGGCGCCGCCGACCGTTCGGCGCTGCTGCAATCGATCGCGGCGCCCACCCTCGTCATCCACGGCGCCTGCGACCCGCTGGTGCCGCTGGCCTGCGGCGCGGACACGGCGGCCCAGGTGCCGGGCGCCCGCCTCGAGGTCATCGAGGGCATGGGCCACGATTTGCCGGCCCAGCTGAACGAACGCTTGCTGGCCTTGATCGACGCCCATGCGCGCGGTAAGATTGCTTTCGACTCAACACCGCGCCTCTTCGTCAAACAGTGATCACCTCCCGAATCGGCGTCGCGATCGTCGCGCCCGCCGGCCATACGCCCGACCGCGATGCGGTAGCGCGCGGCATCGCCCGCCTCGAGCAGTACAACTGCCTCGTCCACAATTACTACGACCACGAGGCCGTCCACCAGCGCTTCGGCGGCACCGACGCCGGCCGCCTGGCCCAGCTGTACGCGGCGGCCGACGATCCCGAGGTGCAGATCGTGATGGCGCTGCGCGGCGGCTATGGCTTGACGCGGCTTCTGCCCGACATCGATTTCACGCGCCTGGCACGCAGCGGCAAGATCTTCGTCGGCTTTTCCGACATCACGGCCCTGCACATGGGCCTGTACGCCAAGGCCGGGGCGCTCGGCTATGCCGGGCCGATGCTGGCGGGCGACTTCGGCGCCGTCGAGCCGGACAGCTTCACGCTGGGCCAGTTCTGGTCTTGCCTGGCGGGGCCGACCCACCTTATCGAGGAAGAGGCGGCCGGGAATCCGGCCGTGGACGTGGCCGGCACCATCTGGGGCGGCAACCTGGCGATGCTGGTCTCGCTGCTCGGCACCGATTATTTCCCGCGCATCGAAGGCGGCATTTTGTTCGTGGAAGACATCGGCGAGCACCCCTACCGGGTCGAGCGCATGCTGCTGCAGCTGATGCAGGCCGGGGTGCTGGCGCGCCAGCGGGCACTGGTGCTGGGCGACTTTTCGGGCTACAGGCTGGGGCCGATGGACAATGGCTATGATTTCGACGCCATGCTGGCCCACCTGCGCGCCACGCTGCCGCTGCCGGTGCTGAACGGCCTGCGCTTCGGCCATGGGCCGTGCCGGGTGACGATACCCTTTGGCGCCCAGGCACGGCTACGCTCGGGCGCGGGCGGCTTTAGTATCGCCTTGTCCGACTACCCGACCGTGCGCCTTGCCTGAACAGCCGGGACCTGGGGCAGGGCGGCATCCGCCGCCGGCCTGGACCAGCGCGCGTTGAGCCAGGCCCGCGCCGGTTTCTCGACGAGGTAATAGGCGCACGCGCCCACCAGCAGCGACAAGCCCAGGCCCAGCACGGGATGCATGCCGGCGCGGTGCACCAGCTGGTAGAAGGGCTGCTGCCACAGGTAGAGCGAGAACGACCAGACGCCGAGCTGGCGCAGCGGCGCCAGCTCGAACAGGCGGATGAAGGCGACCGGGGCGCGTGGCAGGCTATTCAGGGCCAAGGCAAAGGCGCCGCAGCCGATCACCAGGCGCAGCGGCGGCGCCACCGACCACCAATGCGCAGCGATGCCGAGCGCCAGCCAGAGTGGGGCCGCCATCCGTCCGCTGAGCGCCTCGCCGCGCCGGCACAGGAAAACCAGGCTCGACACGAAGATGCCGAAGGCCGCGACTTCGGTATGCGACCAGATCCGCGACAGGCCGGGGCCGGAAAACACTAGCCAATACAAGGCGGCGACCCCGGCGATGCCCGAGGTCACCGTCGCGACGGCGCGCAAGCTGGCCCTGGCGCTGGCACGCGTCGCCACCGCCACCGCCGAGAGCACAACGTACGCGTGTTCCTCGACACTGAGCGACCAGATATGCCCAAACGGCATGCTCCAGGGACCTTGAGGCAGGATGTAATTGTTCGTGAAAGTGGCGGCGCTGGCCAGCTCGAGCAGGCTGAGTTCGCGCCCTGTCGCGGCAAAGGCGAGGGTGGTCACGGCGAGGAAGACGTACACCGACGGGAAAATACGTGCAATGCGGCGCCGATAGAAAATGCCCAGCGGCTGCTTGTCGACGAACAGGATCCGCGTCATGAGCAGGCCCGATAGCACGAAGAAGAGGTGCACGCCGAGGCTGCCGAAATTCACGCCTGGTACCGGAAAGAAGTGACCCAGGAGCAGGGCCGACACGGCGGCGCCGCGCCATCCGTCGAGGTGGGCAATATGCCGTTGATCCTTCATGCGGCTGTCCTTATCGCTATCAAAACCACAAGTGTACGTACGAGTTTTATTACAAGCAATATTTCTATTTAGGAAGAGTTGTAAAATTGCACATTTCGTTCCCCGCGTGGGCTGGGACGCCCACCACTGTGCGCCGATCAAGTAACGGAATGACAATCGTTAGGCGCCAGGGCGAGGGGATGGTAAAATCGACGGTTAATTGCAAGCCTCGCAAACCCCGCTTTAAAGGTTCATTCCAGTGCTCAGTACAGCCAATATCACCATGCAGTTCGGCGCCAAGCCGTTGTTCGAGAACATTTCCGTCAAGTTTGGCGACGGCAACCGCTACGGCCTGATCGGCGCCAACGGCTGCGGCAAGTCGACCTTCATGAAGATCCTCGGCGGCGACCTGGAACCATCGGCGGGCAATGTCAGCCTCGACCCGGGCGAGCGCCTGGGTAAGCTTCGCCAGGACCAGTTCGCGTATGAAGACGTGCGCGTGCTCGACGTCGTCATGATGGGCCATACCGAGCTGTGGAACGCCATCGCCGAACGCGACGCCATCTACGCCAATCCGGAAGCCACCGACGACGACTACATGAAGGCCGCCGAGCTCGAAGGCAAGGTTGCCGAATACGACGGCTACTCGGCCGAAGCCCGTGCCGGCGAACTGCTGCTGGGCCTGGAAATCGCCAGCGAGCTGCACCAGGGTCCGATGAGCGCCGTGGCGCCGGGCTGGAAACTGCGCGTGCTGCTGGCCCAGGCCCTGTTCTCGAACCCGGACATCCTGCTGCTCGACGAACCGACCAACAACCTGGACATCAACACGATCCGCTGGCTGGAAGACGTGCTGAACCAGCGTAACTCGACGATGATCATCATTTCCCACGATCGTCACTTCCTGAACCAGGTCTGCACCCACATCGCCGACATGGACTACGGCACCCTGAAGGTGTATCCGGGTTCCTACGACGACTACATGCTGGCCTCGACCCAGGCGCGCAACCAGCAGCTGGCCAACAACGCCAAGGCCAAGGAAAAGGTCGCCGAGCTGCAGGACTTCGTGCGCCGCTTCTCGGCCAACAAGTCGAAAGCCCGCCAGGCTACCTCGCGCGCCAAGATGATCGACAAGATCAAGATCGAGGAATTCAAGCCGTCCTCGCGCGCCTATCCGTTCGTGCGCTTCGAAGGCGAGAAGAAGCTGCACCGCCTGGCCGTCGAGACCGAGGGCCTGACCAAGGCCTACGACCGCACCCTGTTCAAGAATTTCTCGATCATGGTCGAAGCGGGCGAGCGCATCGCCATCATCGGCGCCAACGGTGCGGGCAAGACCACGCTGCTGCGCTGCATCGGCGGCCAGGACATTACGGGCCTGAACGCCGATCACGGCCGCGTGAAGTGGGCCGAGAACGCGAATGTCGGCTATATGCCGCAGGATCCGACCGAGGAATTCCCGAAGGACGACATCCTGACCGACTGGATGGGCCGCTGGACCAAAGAGGGTGACGACGACCTCGCCGTGCGCTCGATCCTGGGCCGCCTGTTGTTCGGCGGCGACGAAGTCAAGAAATCGGTACGGGTCCTGTCCGGTGGCGAAAAGGGCCGCATGATGTACGGTAAGCTGATGCTGGGCCGTCACAACGTGATGCTGCTCGACGAGCCGACCAACCACATGGACATGGAATCGATCGAGTCGCTGAACATCGCGCTGGACAAATACGAAGGCACGCTGATCTTCGTCTCGCACGACCGCGAGTTCGTTTCCTCGCTGGCCACGCGCGTGCTGGAAGTGAAGGAAAACGAAGTCGTCGACTTCCGCGGCACCTACGAAGAGTACTTGACCAGCCAAGGCATCGATTAAGTAGGGTGGGTTCTCGAACCCACCGCTCCGACCGGCGCCGCACCATCCGGCGCCGTTTTTGTATTCATTGACGAATCTGCTGCGATGAACATCCCCATCAAATCCTTCGAATACGACCACCCGCAAGAGGGCGCCGCCTGCACCGCCCACGCCTGGGCCAAGGTCCCCGCCACCCCCACGCCTGACGAAAAAGCCGAGCTGAAAGACCGCATCCGGCGCCTGTTAAAAGAGAAACAGGCGGTGCTGGTCGCCCACTACTACGTCGACCCCGAGCTGCAAGATTTGGCCGAGGAAACCGGCGGCTGCGTCTCCGACTCGCTGGAAATGGCGCGTTTCGGCCGCGACCATGCCGCAAAAACCCTGGTCGTGGCCGGCGTGCGCTTCATGGGCGAGACCGCGAAGATCCTCAGCCCCGAAAAAACCATCCTGATGCCGGACCTGGACGCGACCTGTTCGCTCGACCTGGGCTGCCCGGCCGACGAATTTGCCGCCTTCTGCGACCAGCACCCTGACCGTACCGTCGTCGTCTACGCCAACACCAGTGCGGCCGTGAAGGCGCGCGCCGACTGGATGGTGACCTCGTCGATCGGCCTGGACATCGTCAAGCACCTGCACGAGCAGGGCAAGAAAATCCTGTGGGCGCCCGACCGCCACCTGGGTTCGTACATCCAGAAGCAAACCGGTGCCGACATGCTGCTGTGGCAGGGTTCCTGCCTGGTGCACGACGAATTCAAGGGCATCGAACTCGACCTCTTGAAGCTCGAGCACCCGGATGCGAAAGTGCTGGTGCACCCGGAATCGCCAAGCAACGTGGTCGACCAGGCCGACGTGGTCGGCTCGACCACCCAGCTGATCACGGCGGCACAAACGCTGGACGCGACCACCTTCATCGTCGCCACCGACAACGGCATCCTGCACAAGATGCGCATGGCCGCGCCGGGCAAGACCTTCATCGAAGCGCCGACCGCCGGCACCAGCGCCACCTGTAAAAGCTGCGCCCACTGCCCGTGGATGGCGATGAACGGCTTGAAGAACCTGGCCGAGGTGCTGGAATCCGGCGCCAACGAGGTCTTCGTCGACCCGGCAGTCGGCAAGGAAGCCGTGCGCGCCATCGACCGCATGCTCGATTTCGCCGCCGCCAAGAAAGCCAAGGCGCTGCCCGTGGGCGCGCTGGAAAACAATACCAAGCTCTTTTCGAACGTAGGCCCGGCATGACGACCTTGCGCAATCCCCACGACGCCTTCGACGACAAGCTGCAGGCCGCTTTTGAGCAGAACATCCTGGCCGCGCTGCTGGAAGACATCGGCAGCGGCGACCTGACCGGCATGCTGGTGCCGCAGGAACCCCGCGTGCAGGCGCGCGTGATCGTGCGCGAAGCCGCGGTGCTGTGCGGCGCGCCCTGGTTCGAGGGCGTGATGCTGGCCGTCGACCAGGACACCGAGATCCGCTGGCAGTATGCCGAGGGCGAGCTGATGGCGGCCGATTCGGTTGTCTGCACCATCGAAGCCTCGCCGCGTTCGCTGCTGACGGCCGAGCGCGCGGCCCTGAACTTCATGCAGCTGCTCTCTGGCGTGGCGAGCGCCACCCGTACCTACGTCGACGTGGTCGCTGGCACCCAGGCCGCCATCCTCGACACCCGCAAGACCCTGCCGGGCCTGCGCCTGGCCCAGAAGTACGCGGTGCGCGTGGGCGGCGGCCAGAACCAGCGCATGGCGCTGTACGACGGCATTTTGATCAAGGAAAACCACATCGCCGCGGCTGGCGGCGTGACGCGGGCGCTGGCCAACGCCGCGGCGCTCAACGCCGGCGTGACCGTGCAAATCGAGGTCGAGACCATCGCCCAGCTGGAAGAAGCGCTGGCGGCCGGCGTGCAGTCTGTGCTGCTCGATAACTTCGACCTCGGCACGATGCGCGAAGCGGTAGCGGTCAACGCCGGCCGCGCGCTGCTGGAAGCCTCGGGCGGCATCAACATGAGCACGGTGCGCGCCATCGCCGAAACCGGCGTCGACCGCATCTCCATCGGCAGCCTGACGAAGGACGTGCGCGCTACCGACTACTCGCTACGTATCACCGGGTAATGGTAGGGTGGGCACTCGTGCCCACGCGGTCGCTCGCGCCGGCACCATCGCCGCGCAAGCTTGCCATCACAATCCTCCAGGTTCGAGCAGGATCGGCGGCCGCGCCGCTCCCAGCACCGCCGCCACCCGTGGCAGCAGCCCTTCAGCCGAATCCTCGATCTTGAGCGCGAGCAGGTGATCGGCACGCGTAATGCCCAGGTTGAGGGCGGCGATCGGCTTGCCGCTCTCGGCCGCCATGCGGCAGAAGCGAAAGCCCGAGTACACCATCAGCGAAGACCCCACCACCAGCAAGGCGTCGGCCGCCTCCATCAGCGCCAGCGCACTGGCCGTGCGCGCCGCCGGCACGTTGTCGCCAAAAAAGACCACGTCCGGCGTCAGGCTGCCGGCGCAGTGCACGCAGCGCGGCAACGCGAAACCCTCCAAAGACTCCGGCTCAAGGTGAGCGTCGCCATCGGGCAGCGGTAGCGCCATGGCCGATGCCAGCAGGGGATTGGCGTCGACCAGCTGGCGCTGCACGGCGGCGCGCGGCATCTGGCCGCCGCAGTCCAGGCAGCGCACCGCGTGGATGCTGCCGTGCAGTTCGAGTACGGCCTTGCTGCCGGCCTGCTGGTGCAGGCCATCGACGTTCTGGGTGAGGATGGGGCCGATGCGGCCGGCATGGCCGAGCGCGGCCAGGGCCAGGTGGCCGGCATTCGGCCGCGCGTCGGCCATCAGCGGCCAACCGACCATGCTGCGCGCCCAGTAGCGCCGCTGCACCTCCACCGAGCGCCGGAATTCCGGGCCCTGGGTCGGCAGGCGTCCGCGCCGCACGCCGTCGCGGTCGCGGTAGTCGGGAATGCCGGACGCCGTGGACAGGCCGGCGCCGGTCAGCACCAGCGTATTCGGCCACTGCGCCAGGAAGCCCGCCAGTGCATCAGCCTGTGCATCCACGATGCCATCGTTTTCACTCTCCAGTCCTGCCGAGCCATCCTTCATCGCCGCTCCTCCCGTGGGTCGATGCTAGCACTCCCGGCGCCTGGGCCGGAACACGATACCCGCCGTTCAGCGTGCCGACACCGCGATGCCGCCCACGATCAGCAGGAAAGCCAGCGCATGGTAGAGATGGGGCGCCTCGCCGAGGAAGGCGGAGGACAACAAGGCCGTGAACAGCGGCGTCAGGTTGATGAAAAAGGCGCCCACGGTCGGTCCGGCGCGCTGCACGCCCGTACCCCAGCAGCGCATGGCGATGATGGCCGGGCCGATCGCCACGTACAGCAGGGCAGCCGCCACCGGCCAGCTCCAGGCAATCTCGACGCCCTTGACCGCCCATTCGACGCCGGACAGCGCGCCCGACCACAGCACGCCATAGCCCACCTGCATCAGGAGGAAGGCAGCCCAGTCGGCGCGCATGCCCGGTACATCGCGCTGCTGCATCAGCAGCCAGCTGTAGAAGGACCAGGCGATCGTCGCCAGGATCATGTACAAGTCGCCCGCCACCAGGCGCAGCGCCGCCAGCTGGTGGAAATCACCGCGGCACAGCACCACCAGCACGCCGACAATCGACAGCACGGCGCCCGCGACCTGGCGCCGCTTCACCGGCGCCTTGAAGAACAGGCGCCCGACCAGCAGCATCCACACCGGCAGGCCGGACGCGACCAGGGTCACGTTGATCGGCGTCGAGCTTTGCAGGGCCAGGTATTGCAGCGAGTTGTACAGGCCGACGCCCAGCAGGCCGAGCATGCTGTAGCGGCGCCAGTTGGCCAGCATGCCGCTGCCTTGCCTGAGCGCCGCGCGCCCCAGCGGCAGCAGCACCAGCAGCGCGATACTCCAGCGCAGCAGGTTCAGGGTCATGGGCGGCACGGCGTCACGCACCAGGCGCCCGACGATGGCGTTGCCGGCCCAGAGCACGGGCGGCACCGTCAGCAGCAGGGCGGTGGCGGCGGTGATCCTGCGCTGCATGAGCTAGCGGCGCACCGGCGTCAGCACGCTGGGCAGGGCTTTCGGCAGGGTGTCGGGATAGTCGCGCGAGTAGTGCAGGCCGCGGCTTTCTCGGCGCGACAGCGCACTATTCACAATCAATGAGGCCACGTCGACCAGGTTGCGCAGCTCCAGCAAGTCGTGGGTGATGCGGAAGTTGCGGTAATACTCGTCGATTTCCTCTTTCAGCAACTTGATCCGGTGCTGGGCGCGTTCCAGGCGCTTGGTGGTGCGTACGATGCCGACGTAGTTCCACATGAAGCGGCGCAGCTCGTCCCAGTTGTGGGCGATGACCACTTCCTCGTCGGCGTTGGTGACGCGGCTTTCGTCCCAGGGCGGCAGCACAGGGCTGTCGATGCGCGGCGTGGCGGCGATCTGGCTGGCGCAGGCGCGGCCCACCACCACGCATTCCAGCAGCGAGTTACTTGCCAGGCGGTTCGCGCCGTGCAGGCCGGTGCAGGCGGTTTCGCCGACCGCGTACAGGCCGGGGATGTCGGTGCGCCCGGCGAGATCCGTGACCACGCCGCCGCAGGTGAAGTGCACCGCCGGCACGACGGGAATCGGCTCCTTCGTGATGTCGATGCCCAGTTCCAGGCAGCGCGCGTAGATGGTCGGGAAGTGCTCTTGCAGGAACTCCGGGCTCTGGTGGCTGATGTCGAGGTGGACGTAATCGAGGCCGCGCTTCTTCATCTCGAAGTCGATGGCGCGCGCCACCACGTCGCGCGGGGCCAGCTCGCCGCGTTCGTCGTGGGCCGGCATGAAGCGCGTGCCGGCCGCGACGCCGGCTTCCGGCGGCAGTTTCAGCAGGCCACCTTCGCCGCGGATCGCCTCGGTGATCAGGAAGGATTTCGCGTACGGGTGGTACAGGCAGGTCGGGTGGAACTGGATGAATTCCATGTTCGACACGCGGCAGCCGGCGCGCCAGGCCATGGCGATGCCGTCGCCGGTGGCGGTGTCGGGGTTGGTAGTGTACAGGTAGACCTTGCCGGCGCCGCCGGTGGCCAGCACCGTGTGCTCGGCCTCGAAGGTCAGCACCTTGCCGCTCGCCTCGTCCTGCACGTACAGGCCGTGGCAGCGCGGCTGGCCGACCAGGCTGGGGGTCCCGCCATGCACCGCCTTGCCGGTGAGTTTGTCGGAGGTGATCACGTCGATCGCGCAGTGGTGCTCGAACAGGCTGATATTCGGGTGGGCGCGCACCTTTTGCTCCAGCGTCACCTGCACCGCGTGGCCGGTGGCGTCGGCGGCGTGGATGATGCGGCGCTGGCTGTGGCCGCCCTCGCGCGTCAGGTGGAAACCGAGTTCGGCGGAAGCGTCACGGGTAAAAGGCACGCCTTGCGCGATCAGCCATTCGATCGCTTCGCGCCCGTGCTCGACGATGTAACGGGTCGCCGTCTCGTCGCACAGCCCGGCGCCGGCCACCAGGGTGTCGTCGATGTGCTGGCCGTGGCTGTCGCCGGAGTCGAGCACGGCGGCGATGCCGCCTTGCGCCCAGTTGCTGGCGCCGTCGAGCAGGGCCCGTTTCGAGATGATGGCAACCTTGCGTGTTTCGGCAAGATGCAAAGCCACCGACAGGCCGGCCAGACCGCTGCCGACGATTGCGACGTCAAATTTCATGGCAAGTCTACTAATTTATACGAGGGCATCACTATAGACGATTTGTGGCCGCTGCGCGCCTACCAGGAAGTGAGCCAGCTGGTACTGGCCGCGGCCACGGCTTCGCGCCAGTCGCTGCGGCTGAAGGCGCCGTCGGCGCCGGCGATCTCGACGCGGCGGCAGTGCGCGCGGCGCCGTTCGAGCAGACGCGCGGTGCGCTCGTAGGCCGGGTCGGCGCTGCCCAGTACCAGCAGGATGTGGCCGCCGTAGGCATCGAAGGCCTCCGCCAGCTCGGCCGGCAAGGCGGCCGGGCGCGCCGGCGCGCCGCGCAGGAGCGGCAAGTGGCGCCGCAGCAGGCGTGGAGCGAAGCGCCGGATGGCATGCAGCGCGCTCCCGCCCCCGGGCGCCGGCGGCAGCTCGGGGTTGAACAAGGCCAGGCCGGTGACGCGCGCATCGCCCGCCGCGTACAGGGCCGCCGAGCGGGTGGCATCGCCGGCGGCGAGGATGACGGCTTCTTTCATTTCCGGCACGTGGATGAAGAATTCCTTCATTGCCGCGGCCAGGTCGGCGCTGTCGCCGGGGGCGGCGTCGCGGCCCTCGCTGTCGCCGGCCCCGCTGCGGTCGAAGCGCAGCACGGCCACGCCGCGCCCGGCCAGCAGGCGCGCCAGCAGCGTGAACTGGCGGTGGCTGCCGGTGCGGTACTGGCGGCTGTCGGCCAGCACCAGCAGGCCGCGCGCCAGGGGCCGCTCGGGTACGTCGACGATGCCGATCAGGGCGTTGCCACCCGAGGCGAAGCGCAGGGCGCGCTGTTCGAGTTTCATGTCGGCTCTCCCGCGAACAGGCTGGCGGTGGCGGCGCGCAGCGCCGGGCAGTCGAGGTGGCCGGCGCCGCTCCAGTCGGGCGCGCCCTCGAGCTGGTAATAGTGCAGCTGGGCGCCGCTGGCGGCCCAGCGCGCCTTCATGCGCGCCGCGCCGGCGGCGGCGCGGGCCGGGGCCGGGCCGGCGTAGGCCAGCCAGTGGATGTCGCAGGGCGGCAGGCTCAGGTGCGCGGCATCGCAGGCGTCGATCGCCTTCACCAGCGGCACCGCCACTTCGTAGCCGGCTACTTCGATGGCGCCGTGCACCGCCAATTGGGCGCGCAGGGCCGAGGTGCTGCGCGGGGCGCCCGGCGCCGGGTCCTTCAGCTGTTCGGACAGGCGCAGGAAGCCGTTGATGCAGGCGCGCCCGCTGAGGTAGGGCTGCCACAGCAGCAAGCGGCGCGGCTTCAGTTGCGCCGCCACGTCCAGCGCCAGCAAGCCGCCCAGGCGCAGGCCCCACAGGGTCAGGGGTCCGGTATCGCGTTCGGCCAGCCAGTTCGCAGCAAGGGCCAGGTCTTCGCGCCACAGGTGCCAGCGGCCGGCGCTGAACTCGCCGCAGCTGTCGCCGCAGCCGAACAGGTCGATCTGCAGCACGGCAAAACCGAGCTCGGCAAAAGCGCGCGACTGCAGCGCCGCCATGCGCCGCGTGCGCGTGAGTTCCTCGGCGAAGGGGTGGACATACAGGATGGCGCCGCGCGGCGCGACCTGGGGGTTCGGCGCGTGGTAGAGGCTGAAGCGCGTGCCCGGTTCGGCGTCGAAGAAAAAGGGCTCCACGCGCGGCGTGGTCAAGAGCGGAGCATTCATGGTCGATCTCCTGCACTGGCAAGGCGCGGCGCGTCGTGGACGTGCGTGTCGAAGCCGGGTTGTCCTGATGGCGATGCATTTATGTCAATTTGACACGCGCTTTGGCGTGGCGTCTTGACTGCCGACATAGGGTCAGCGGCAATATCAATTGATACGGGTCAATGAACCCGGTGCCGATTTTCTCAATGATGAATCTTTATTTAAAGCATCTTTGGAGAAATCATGGCCCAACTGATCCATGAATTGATCGAGCGCGTTGCCGAGCGCGCGCCTGGCAGCACCGCCCTGCGCCTGGGCGCCGCCCGCGTCAGCTACACCGGGCTGGCGGCGGCGATGGGGGCGGTGGCGGCAGCGCTGCTGGGCGGCGGGGCGGGGCATGACGATCGCGTCGCCGTCTGCCTGCCCACTTGTCCCGAGGCGGTGGCCGTGGTGCTCGGGGCTTCCGGCGCCGGCTGCGCCTGCGTGCCGCTCGACCCGCAGCTCGACCCGGCCCAGCTGTGCGCCCGGCTGCGTCACAGCGGAGCGCGGGTGCTGGTCGCCGGCGCCGCCCAGGCCGCCGCCCTGGCCGCCGGGCTGGCGGATTGCCCGGCGCTGCGCACCCTGGTGGTGGTGGGCGGGAGCCTGCCGCGCCAGCCCGGGCTGGGCGCCGTCGCGTGGAGCGACTGGCTGGCCGGCGCCGGGCGCAACGCCGCGCCGCCGGCGACGCCCTCGCTCGGCGCCTTGCTCTACCACGCCGATGCCGGTGCGCCCGTCGCCAGCGTGCTGTCGCAGCGCAACCTGGTCGCCGGCGCGGCATCGTATGCGCGCTGCGTCGGCCTGGGACCGGGCGACCGCATCCTGGCCGTCCTGCCGCCCCATACCGACCATGGCCTGGTCGCGCTGCTGGCCACGCTGTCGGCCGGCGCCGCCGCGCTGCTCGACGCTCCCGCCGACGCCGGCCAGCTGGCGGCCATGCTTGAACGCGGCGAGGTGACCGGACTGACCGCCACGCCCGCAACCTGGGAAGCGCTGGCCGGCGCCGCGTTCGGGCACGGCGCCGATTGCCTGCGCTTCCTGGCCAGCGCCGGCGGCAGCCCGGGCAGGGTGGCGCTCGATGCCCTGCGCCGCGCGCTGCCGCGTACCCGCATCCACCTGCTGTACGACGTCGGCGACGCCTGCCGCTCGACGTGCCTGATGCCGTCCCAGCTCGCCGAGCGTCCGGCGTCGATCGGGCGCGCGATGCCGTACTCGGACTGGCTGGTGCTGCGCGCCGACGGCCGCGAATGCGCGCCCGGCGAAGCGGGCGAACTGGTGCAGCGCGGGCCGCTCGTGGCGCTCGGCTACTGGAACGACGCCGCGCGCAGCAATGCCGAGTTCCGGCGCCTGCCGCCGCCGGCCGGGCTGGCCCTGGGCGAGCAAGGGCGCTGGCCCGGCGTGAGTGCGCGCAAGGACATGGATGGCTATCTTTATTTGTCCGAGGCGCGCAGCGACACCATCACCACCGGCGGCTACCGGGTGCCGGCGCGCGAGGTCGAGAAAATCGTGGTCGGCACCGGGCTGGTGGCCGAAGCGGCCGCGGTCGGCGTGGCGCATCCGGTGCTGGGCCAGGTGATCGCGGTGCTGGCCACGGCCCGCCCCGGCGCCCGGCTCGACTCCGCCATCCTGTTCGGCGCCTGCCAGGCCAGGTTGCCGCGCCACATGCTGCCGGCCATGGTCGACGTGCGCCGGGCGCCGCTGCCGCGCGCGCGCGACGGCCAGATCGACCGCGCACTGCTGGCCGGCGAGCTGGCGCCGCTGTTCGCCGAGGCCGCGCCATGAGCGGCCTGTGCGGCTGGTTCTCGGGCGAGCCGGGCGCCTTGCCCATCCTCGACATGGCGGCGCCGCTGCAGGGCCTGGGCAGCGCGCCGCCGCGCTGCGCGGCCCACGGGCTGGGTGCGGTGGCGCTGGCCGGCGGCCCCCAGCTCTACCACGAGGACGGGCTCCTGATCGCCCTTTGGGGCGAGCGGCCCGAGACCCTGGCCCGGCTCTGGCGCAGCCACGGCGCCAAGGCCTGCGCCGCGCTGTCCGGGCAGTTCGCCTTTGCGCTGCTCGACGAGCGGCGCGCCGAGGCGCTGCTGGCGGTCGACCGCTGCGCCACGCGGCCCCTGTATTACCAGATGCTGGGCCGGACCCTGCTGTTTGCCAGCAGCGGCGCGGCCCTGGCACGCCACCCCGGCGCAGGCCGCGAGATCGACCCGCAAGCCATCTTCGATTACCTGTACTTGCAGGCGCTGCCCGGCGCGCGCCCCCTGCACAGCGGACAGCGCCGCCTGGCCCCCGGCGAATGCCTGCACCTGCGCGCCGGCCGCGCCGAGCGGCTGCGCTACTGGCGCATGCGCTTTACCGAACATGCGCTCGACCCCAGGCCACAGGACGCGCTGCTCGACGCACTGGCCTGCGCGGCCGATCCCGGCGCCGCCGCGGCGCCGGCCGTACTGCTCGGCGGCGGTGCGGCGGGCGTGGCGCTGGCTGCGGGCCTGCAGCGCGCAGGCGGCGCCCCGATTACAAGCGTGGCGGTTGGCTTCGCGCCCGGCGGCGAGGCCGCGCTGGAGCCTGCGCGCACTGCCGCACGGCGCCTCGGTACCTGCCACCATGAAGTGCTGGTCGGCGCCTTCGATGTGCTGGAGGCGGTGCCGCTGCTGGCCGCGTCCTGCGACGGCCCCTGCGCCGACCCGGCGGCGACCGTGTGGCTGGCCGCGGCGCAGGCCGCGCGCGCCGCGGGCGCAAGCCACCTGGCCGGGGCCCAGGGCGCGGCCCAGCTGTTCGGCGGCAGCCGGGCGCTGGGCGGACTGGCCCACCCCGGGCGCTACGAGCGCCTGCCCGGCGCGCTGCGCCAGCTGGCGATCGAGCCCTTGCTGTTTCGCCTGGGCGCGGGCCTGCCCGGCGCCTTCGCACGCCTGCGCGAACGGATCGAGCTGTCGCTGGCGCCGCTGCCGGCGCGCCTGCGCCGCGCCAACCTGTGGTCGGTTTATGGGGTGGCGGAGGCCTTCGAGCCGGCCTTCCTGGAGTCGGTCGACCCCGAGGCGCCGGCGGCCCTGCGCGAGGCGCTGTGGTGGGGCGCCCAGGCGCGCAGCGCGGCCAACCGGCAAGTCGAACTCGAACTCCAGCTCGAGCTGCCGGGCCGTATCTTGCCGGCCTTTGCCGGCGCCTGCGCGGCGGCGGGCCTGGCGCCGCTGCATCCCTTCCTGGACGACGCGGTGGTGGCGATGTCGGCACGCCTGGCGCCGGCCCACAAGCTGGCGCCGGGGCGGCGCCGCCTGTTCACCGCGGCCCTGCGCGCGCTGGCGCAGGAAGCCGCGGCGGGCGTGCGCCACGACCACGCCGCCTGCCTGCCGCTCGGCCACTGGCTGCAGACCGATGCGCGCCTGCGCGCGCTGGCCTGCGACAGCCTGAACGACCTGGCGCGCCGCCGCATCCTGCGCCGCGCCTTCCTCGACCTGCTGCTGTCGCGCCGCCTGCCGGAAGACCCGGCGCTGCATGCCCGCACCGTGTGGCAGCTGATGATGCTCGAGCAGTGGCTGGCGCGGCGGCGCCACGACGGCTGCGCCCACGGCACGCCGGCCGGCGCGGTGGCGCCCCTGGTCCTGTCGTAAGCTTGTGCAGGCCGGCCGCGGCGCGCTCAGCCGCGCCGCGGCCGGCCTGCTTCCTGCAGCAGGGCGTCGTACACGGCGCAGTGGCTGCGCGCCGTCGCCGCCAGGCTGTGGTGGGCAATCACCTGGCCGCGTGCGCGTGCGCCGTGGCGCAGGCCCATTTCCGGGATCCGGCAGTAATCGGCGATTGCCGCCGCCATGATCTCGGGCGACAGCGGCGGCACCAGGATGCCGGTCAGCCCGGGCTGGACCAGTTCGCGGTGGGCGCCGACCGCCGTCGCCACCACCGGCAGGCCGCTGGCCATCGCTTCCAGCAGCGCGCCCGGACAGCCGCCGGCGCGCGCCGGCAAGACCATCAAGTCCATGGCGCGCATCAGCTGGGCGATATCGGCGCGGGCTCCCGGCAGCCAGGCACGCGCGCCGGCGCCGGCCCGCTCCAGCGTGGCCTGGCAGGCGGCGCGCAGCGGGCCCTCGCCGGCGATCAGCAGGCGCAGGCGCCGGTGGGCCGGATGCGGCGACGAGATCAGGCGCAGGAAGGCATCGACCAGGGTGGCATGGTTGCCGGCTTCGTCCATGCGGCCGACGCTGCCGATGACGAATACTTCGTCGCGCATGAAGCCGGCAGGCCCCACCGCCACGTGCGGCCCCAGGCGCGGGTGGAACTCCAGGCTGTCGACCCCGGCCGGGATCTGGGTCACGCGCGCCGGCGCGGCGCCCCAGCGTTCGATCAGCCAGCGCTCCTGCTCGGCGCTGGCGGCAACGTAGTGGCCTACTAGCGGACACAGCACGCGCCGCAGCAGCCCCAGGCGCAGGCGCCTGGCCCCCGGCCGGCCGCTGCGCCCCGTCCGGCTAGGCACGGCGCCCGGCTCGACACCGGACTGGCGGCCGAAGTCGCCATGCACGCGCAGGCGGATGCCGGCCAGCGCCGCCACCAGCTGGCCATCGAGGTTGCCGAGGTGGCGGGTGTGCAGCACATCCGGCGCCAGCGTGCGCAGGGCGCGGTAGAGGTCAAGATAGAAGCCGACGCCCGCGCGGCGCGCCAGGTCGACCACTTCGACGTCGCGCTCGCGCAGCCCGGCATGCGCCGCGCCATGCCCACCCAGGCAAATCACGGCGTGACGGTAGCTGCCGGCCGGGGCATGGTCGACCAGGTCGAGCAGGCTGGCGGCGGCCGTCTCCAGGTGCGAGACCAGGTGGGCAACCAGCGGCGGGCCGGCGAGGCCGTGCGCGATGGCTGCTGGCGGCCGGCTGCCCATGCTGTCAGCCGGCGCTGGCGAGCGGCAGCGGCGCCGTGCCGAGCAGGGCAGGCAGGCCGGCCAGGCGCAGGTTCCAGTCGTGCTCGCGCAAAACCCGCGCCCGTGCGGCGCGCCCCGCCTGCGCCATGCCCGGCTCGGCGCCCGACAGCAAACAGCGAATGCGCGCGCGGAAGTCCGGCGCGCCGGCCGCCGCATAGGCTTCGGGCAGGCGCAGGCAGGCCAGGCCGGACAAGGCGCGCGGCAGGCCCAACACGGGTTTTTCCAGCGCCATCGCGGCCAGCACCGCCATCGACGCGGCATGCCCATTTCCGGGCGGCGCCAGCACCAGTGCCGCATGCGCCAGGTAGGGACGCAGGTCGGCGCCGCCATCGGCCAGCACCACGCCCGGTTGGCGCGCCAGCGCCTTCAGGCGCGTGCCGGCGTCCGGGGCGGCCATGACCAGCGCGAGCCTTGGATCGGCTGCGCGCAGCGGCGCGAAGACTTCCTGCGCGAGCCAGCGCGCGGCGTCGGCGCCCGCCGGCCCGTCGATCGGGCCGGGCAGGAGCAGGGGGCGCTGGCCAGCAAGGTAGGGAGAGCGGTGCAGGATGTGCGGGGAATAATGCTCGGGATCGACGCCGCTGGCCAGCTGCAGCGCCTTGTGCGCCGACTCTGGCGCGAACAGGCGAAAGCGCGCGACATCGGCGGCGCCGGCAAACAGCGCGTAATGGCAGGCCGCGCCCGCCGCCCGTTCGGCGGCCAGCAGGCGGCGCGCCTGGCGCCGCCACAGCGCCGCCCCCGGCCAGGGCCGCGCCGCGCCATGGCGGCGCTGCTGGTCGGACTCGAGCTCGACGAAATCGACGGCGCGCACCACGCCGCGCGGCAGTGCCGGCAGGCAGGCGGCCATGCGCGTGCCGCAGGCCAGCGCGGCCACCAGCGGCCGGCGTGCGCCCAGCCTGGCGGCCCAATCCTTCAGGACAAGGTCGCAGGCGGCACTTCCCACGCGCATGCGCTGGCCGAAACCCGGCGGGGCGACGAAACAGGTTTCGTGGCTCAGCGCCCGCACCCGGCTGAAGCGGGCGCCGTCGCGCAGCGGATCGGCCACGCAGCCCAGGTGCACGCGGTAATGCCGGGCCAGGAAGCGCAGCAGGTGAAACCAGCGCACGCTGCGGGCGTCGCCATCGGGCCGCGGCAGGCAGGGCGCCAGCACCAGTAGATCGCCGGCCGGCGCGCCCGGTTGGCCGGTGCGCGCGGCGCTCTCGGGACAGGGGGAAAGGGCGAGCCGATTCATGCCCGCACCTGGCGTGACGGTGGGGCGGGCGGCAGGCAGGGCGAAGGCGCGGAAAACGGCGGGGGCAGCCGGGTCGGACGACGGCAAGCGGTCAGCATCATGTCGGAATCTCCAGTGAAAGCCTGGTGGCGCGGCGCGCAGCCCTTGCCGTTCGTCGATTATATGGCTGGGAAATCGATGCAATTCGCTACCCTTTTTGCGATTGATACCGGTCAAGAGACCGCTCCGCGCTGTCATCCGGTCGCACAACGCGGGCGGAAATCGTAGCAATGCTTGTGGCAAATTTCTTCATGGCTTGATCTATGTTCAGATGGCAAAGATTGGGCCGCGGGGCAGGGAACTGTGCTACGGCTGACCTTGTCTGACTGGCAGCTATCCCGTTTTCGCCAATAACGGCGGGACGCCACTCAGGAGATCAGCATGCTGGTAGATGAAATGCCCATCGCAACATTCGAGTCGCCGCCGGCGGCGCCCGCCATGCAAGCGCCGCCCGGCGCCTGGCCCGGCGCCGCGCCGCGATCCCAGGTGTTCAACCTGCGCCTGGCCAGCTCGGCCGGCCGGCAGGACGCCGCCGGTGTCCTGCTGCGCCGCATGTACGCCTGGCGCGGCTATGCGCTCGATCCGGCCGCGCGTCCGGACGGCACGCGCGTTACCTTTTATGCGGAAACCGACGGGGAACTGGTCGGCACCATGAGCCTGGCGCTGGACCTGCATGGGCGCCTGCCGGCCGACGAGAATTTCGGCGACCGCCTGGCACCGCTGCGCCTGGCCGGACGGCGCCTGTGCGAACCCTCGCGCTTGGCGATCGACAAGGGCAGCTCGAAGCGGGTATTCGCCGCCCTGATCCACGTCTCCTACCTGTATGCGCACAGGCTGCGCGGTTTCAGCGACTACGTCATCGAAGTCAATCCGCGCCATGTCGCCTTCTACCGGCACATGCTCGGCTTCGCCGCGTTCGGCGGCGAGCGCGACTGCAGCCGGGTCGGCGCCCCCGCCGTGCTGCTGCGCCTGCCGCTGGACGTGATGGGCGAGCGCATCCGCCGCTGGGGCGGCAGTTTCGACGACCCCGGCGCCGAACGCTCCTTCTACCCGTATTTCTTTCCGCTGCGCGAGGAAGCCGGGATCGCCGCGCGCCTGGCGGCGCTGTGCCAAGGGGAGGACAAGCGATGACCGCCATGCACGACCTGCGCCCCGGCGCCGGGCAAGACGCGGACTGCACCGAAGTCCTGCGCGCACTGGCGGCGGTGGTCGGCGCGCCGCACTTGCTGGCCGATGCGGCCACGCTCGAACGCTACGCCCGCAGCACGGCGGCGCGCCCGGTGCGGCCGCTGGCGGTGGCGCGGCCGGCCGACGTCGCCCAGGTGGCCCAGCTGCTGCGGATCGCCAGCGAACACCGGCTGGCCGTGTATCCGATCAGTACCGGCAAGAACTGGGGCTACGGCGATGCCTGCGCTGTCGGCGCCGGGCAATTGATTGTCGACCTGTCGCGCATGAACCGCATCGTGCAGGTCGACGCCGAGCTGGCCTATGCCGTCATCGAGCCGGGCGTGACCCAGCGCCAGCTATCGGATTTCCTGCGTGAGCACGGCTACCCGCTGTGGGCCGACTGCACCGGCGCCGGCCCCGACACCAGTTATATAGGCAACATCATGGAACGCGGTTTCGGCCATTCGCCCTACGGCAACCGACTGCAGCATGTGGCCGGCATGCAGGTGGTGCTGGCGAACGGCGAGCTGCTCGAGACCGGGTTCGGCCACTACCGCCAGGCGCGCGCCGCCCACCTGTTTCCCTACGGCGTGGGTCCCTTCCTCGACGGCCTGTTCACCCAATCGAACATGGGCATCGTCACCCGGCTCGGCATCTGGCTCATGCCCCAGGCCGCCTGCATCAACCATTTCCTGTGCAGCGTGCCGGCGCATGGCGACATCGCCGCCGTGGTGGATGCCCTGCGGCCCTTGCGCCTGGACGGCACCCTGCGCAGCATCCTGCACATCGGCAACGACTTGCGCGTGCTATCGGGCGGGACCGTGTTTCCGCAGGGCGCGCTTGCGAACGAGGCATTCCCGAATGCCGCAACGGGCGACGCCGGCGCACCCGCCGGCGCGCGCTTGCCGCCGGCACTGCGCGCCCAGCTGTGCGCTGGCCTGGGCGCCTGGACCGTCTCGGGCGCGCTCTACGGCAGTGCCGCCCAGGTGGCGCTGGCGCGCAAGGCGGTCCGGGGCGCATTGCGCGGCACGCGCGGGCAGGCGCGCTTTGTCAGCGAACGCAGCCTGCGCCTGGGCGCGCTCGCCGGACGCCTGCTGGGCGCCAGCGCGGCCGGGCGCCGCCTGCGCGCACGCGTGGCGCTCGGCGCCTCGCTGTTCGAGATGAACCGCGGCGTACCCAACGGCCGTTTCCTGGCCGGCGCCTATTGGCGGCGCCGCGGCGGCTTGCCGGCCGGCTTTCCGGAAGGCGCCGATCCGGCCCGCGATGGCTGCGGCCTGCTGTGGGTGTCGCCGGTGCTGCCGCTGCGCGGCGAGGACTTGCTGGCCGTGTACGCGCTGGCCGAAGCCCAGTTCGAACGCTTCGGCTTCGACCTGTTCGCCACCTTCAGCATGGTCAACGAGCGCGCCCTCGGAGGGGTGCTGACGCTTGCCTATGACCGTGACGACCCGCAGGAAGCGGCGCGGGCGCGCGCCTGCCACGATGCCGTGTTCGCACAATTGTTCGAGGCCGGCTACATTCCCTACCGGGCCGGCAACCACGCGATGGCGGCGCTCGACCCCGCCGGCGACAGCTATTGGCGCACGGTGGCGGCGCTGAAGGGCGCCCTCGATCCGCACGGCATCCTGGCGCCGGGGCGCTACCAGCCGGACGTGGCGGCACGCTTCGGGTAAGCGCCGGCGCGGGTTGAGGACCTGCCCGGGACGGCAGGCGGCGCTCAAAAGCCGATCTTCCTGGCCGGCAGGGTCCGCACCACGCCGCGGAAGTCGACCGTGTTCAGCGCCACCGGCCGGCGCCAGATACGGTCGACGTATTCCATCACGCGCTCGGCCTGCTGGAGGTCGAGTCCGCGGCCGTCGTGCTGGAAGTCGTGGCGCAGTTCCAGGCTGCCGTCGACCTTGAGCGCGGTGACGGCGACCGAGGGCGCGCCGTAGTTGTATTTCGGCGCCAGGATCGCCTCGCGGATGGCGTGGATGTCGCGGTTGGCGATCCGCGTTTCGCCATCCTTGCGCGTTTCGTGCACGAACAAGTCGAGCTGCGCGGCGAGTTCCTCGTCCAGGTAGTTGCGGATGAACCCGAAATCATCCTCCTCCTGCATGATGCGGCGCGCCGCGTCCATACCCTGGCGCTCGACGATGGCTTCCCACATCGCGAAGCCCAGGTGATAGGGATTGAGCGATAGCGCCAGTTGCTGGCTGCCGGCAAACGGGCGCACCACGTCGGAATGGGATTTGATGGCCGCCAGGTACAGTTCGTGCGGCAGGAAGCCAGCCTCGCGCAGCAGGCGCGCATGCCAGTACGAGGCCCAGCCCTCGTTCATGATCTGGCAGGCATGGATGGGGTGGAAATAAAACGCTTCCTCGCGCACGGCCAGGAAGATGTCGCGTTCCCACTCCTCGAGCTCGGGCCCGTAGTGGGCGATGAACCAGAGCAGGTCGCGTTCGGGATGTGGCGGGACCGGCGCCCGCTGGCGCCGCGTGTCGGCCTCGGGCGGATCGGCTTCGCCGGGCAGCCGTGCATAGCGGCCGCGAAACCCGTCGGCCGCGGGCAAGCCGGCCGGCGCCAGGTAGTCCGGGTAGCGCGGCCGGTGCAGCGGCTGTTCCGTATCGATATGCGCTTCCAGCGACAACGCCGCATCGAGCACGGTCTCGACCTTTTCCTGGCCATGCTCGGCCAGGGCCATTTCCAGGCGCTGGGCGCGGGCCGCGCTTTGCTCGAGGATGTGGCTGCCGGCCATGGCGGCGAAGCGGCGGAACAAGGCATTGTTCTTGGCGAAGTCGGCATGGCCGAGCACGTGGGCCGTGACCAGGGTGTTCTCGGCCAGCGAATTATGCTCGAGCATGAAGGCGCGGCAGGGATCGCCCGGAAACATGACCTCGAAGATGCGCGAGTTTCCCATGTGCTGGCGCACCAGCTGGTGGATGTAGCGCACGCCGAAGGACCAGTGGCGCATCCGCACCGGCAAGCCGTAGACCGCGATCTCGAGCATGAAGCTGTTCGGCACCATGTCGAAGTGCACCGGGTCGAATGCCAGCCCGTGCTCGAGCGCCAGCTGTTCGAGCCGGACGGCGTAGTCGGCCAGGCGCAGGTCACGGTCAACCGTCCGCTCGCTCATGCCGCCGCTCCCTTGCCGTCGGCGCTCTCGCCGAAGAAACGCCGCAAGGCGCGCCAGACATCGTCGGCATGCGACAGCACGCTGGCGCCGATCGGCAAGCCGCGCGCCTCGAGGTCGGCGAACAGGCGCCGCATCTCGGTATCGAGCGAGCGCGTGACGCCGGGGAGGGTTTCGACGAAGCCAATGTAGTTGAGCATGCCCGCCAGCTCCTTCAGGCTGTGCCAGGTGGCGCTGCGGTCCTCGGTGAAGTTCTCGCCGTCGGAGGCATAGAACAGGTAGAGGTTGGTTTGCCCGGCCAGCCGCTCGCGCCGGATGATGTCGAGCGCCAGCCGGAAGCCGCTCGAGGCGATCGTGCCGCCGATGCCGCTCACCTGGAAGAAGTCGCTCTCGGCGAATTCCCAGGCCTGGGTGGTGTGGGCGATGAAGCGTGCCGCCACTTTCGCGTAGCGGCGGCGCAGGCCCTGCAGGGCAAAGAAGAAGAAGGACTTGGCCAGCTTGCGCTCGAGCTGGGTCATGCTGGCCGAGACGTCGATCACGAAGAAGATCAGGGCGGCGCTGGCCGGGCGCGGCCGGCTGACCAGCTGGCGAAAGCGCAGGTCGTCGTCGGTGAAGGGCAGGGGGTCGTCCTGCACGGCGCGGCGCTTGATAGCTTCCTTCAGCGTGCGGCGCCGGTCCAGGCGCGAGCGCGCACCGTGGCGGTCCCAGCCCTCGCGCACCAGCTCGCTCTCGGGAATGGCCGGGCTGGACACCGGCTTCAGGTCGGGCAGGCGCAGGTCTTCCCAGAGCCAGTCCATGATGTCGTCGATCGAGAACTCGAGCAGCAGCTTGAGCTCGCCGTCCTGGTTGCCGCCACTGCCGTGCTGGCCGTCTTCGTCGTCCTCGGCATCGGCATGGCGCAGGATGTCGCCGGGTTGCCCTTGCCCCTGGCCGGCGCCGGTTTCGACCCGGCCATCGGCCAGGCGGAAGCGCGCGTGCTCGAGCAGGCGCACGGGCACCTGCACGCTGCGCTGCCCGGGGCCGGTGATGAGGTCGGGGCCCGCGATCAGGTCCGGCAGGTGCTGGCGTACCGCCTCGCGCACCTTGTCGTTGTGGCGCAGCCAGTCGCGCGCGCCGCGCGAGAACAGGTCGTACCATTCGGTGCTGATCGTGAGCGCCATGGCAAGGGTCCGCTGGCTGTGTCCGGCCGCCGCTATTCCTGGGCCAGCAAGGTGGTGACGTAGTTCAGCGCTTCGCGCGCGCTGTGCGCGTCGTAGCCGTACTCGTCGACCAGGCGCTTCTCGACGGCCGAGATCTTGGTACGCACCTCGTCGTCGGGCCGCTTGCTGGAGTTGACCAGGCGCAGTACGTCGCGGCGCGCCTCGAACAGGTATTGCTGGACCGCGTCGTTCAGCTGGATATGGCTGTCGAGCCCGAACCGGACCCCGCGCTTGTAGGCGCCCATGGCCTTGCGCACGACTTCCTGGCGGAACGACTGCTTGCCGGATTCCGAGATGTGGATTTTCTCCTCGACCGCGCGCAGGAAGCGTTCGTCGGGGCGCCGCTCCTCGTTCGTGATCGGGTCCTTGATGGTGCGGTTGTCGAGCATCGCTTCCACCTCGTCGAGGTATTTCTCGAGCAGCTCGAGCGCTTCGCCCTCGAAGGAGACGAACAGCGCCTTGTGTACGTCCTGCTTGACCCAGCGGTTATAGAAATCCTTGCGCGTAAGGACCAGGTAATCGACCCACTTGCGCTTCTTGCGCGCCTCGATGCGGGCGTCGTTTTCGATGGCGTCTTTCAGGGCCAGCAGCACGTCCATGGTCGACAGGCTTTTCTGGTTCGAGCCGATGATGGCGTTCGAGAGCGCGTTGATCACGAAGCGTGGCGAGACCCCGGCCAGGCCTTCGTCGGGCGCCTTTTCCTTTTCTTTGACACGGCGGATGTCGGCCCGGTTCACGCCATCGACTTCCTCGTCGGCATGGATGCGCACTTTCTTGACCAGCTCGACCTCCTTGTCGTCGCCCTCCTGGATGCGCGACAGGATGGCGAACACGGCTGCCGCGTGCAACACGTGCGGGTCAAGGTGGACGTCGCGGAAGGCCGGCGCCGCCGAGGAGATCAGCTTGCGGTAGATACGCGCCTCGTCGCGGTAGTTCAGGGTGTAGGGCACCTGGACGATCACCATGCGGTCGAGCAGGGCTTCGTTCTCGCTCTCTTGCAGGAACTTGCGGAACTCGGCCAGGTTGGTATGCGCCAGGATGGTCTCGTCGAGGTAGATCAGGGGAAAGCGCGCCACCTTGACGTTCTTTTCCTGGGTAAGGGTGAGCAGCAGGTAGAGGAATTCGCGCTTGACCTTGAGGATCTCGATCATTTCCAGCACCCCGCGGCTGGCCGCATACACGGCGCCGGACCAGGACCAGGCGCGCGGGTCGCCTTCGTCGCCATACTGCGCGACCTTGGACAGGTCTACCGAGCCGACCAGGTCGGCCAGGTCGGCCGTGGTGGGATCGTGCGGGGCGTAGGTGCCGATGCCGCTGCGCCCGGCCTCGGAGATGAACACGCGCTCGACCGGCATGCGCATGAAGTCGCCGTCGAATTCGTCTTCCAGGCGCGCCCGGCAGTGCGGGCAAAGCTCGCCGGCGATGTCGATGCCGTAGGTGTTGCGGCAAGCGGCGCGCATGCTGTGCGGCACCAGGTGCAGCGGCGACTCGCGCACCGGGCAGCCGCCGATCGCGTACAGCGCGCCGGCGTCGGTGTGGCTGTACTCCTCGAGCCCGCGCTTGAGCAGGATGACCAGGGTCGACTTGCCGCCCGAGGGCGGCCCGAGCAGCAGCAGCAGGCGCCGGCCCACTTCGGAGCCGGCGGCGGCGGCCTTGAAGTAGTCGACGACGCGCGCGAGGGCCTCGTCGATCCCGAACAGGTCGTCGGCGAACAGGCCGCAACGCAAGGCCCCGTTATCGTCGAGGCAGGTGGCGCGCATCATGTCCCAGATATATTGATGCGAGCTGCGCGCCAGCCGTGCGGCCTCGTGCGGCAGGGCAGCGGCCAGGACCGCGGACAGGAAATCGGCGAAGCTGCCGGCCCAGTGCCCGGCGCGGTGCTGGCGCGCGAACTGGCCGAGCCCGTGCAGGAAGCCGGCGTGCCCGCCGGCAGGCGCGGACGGCGCGGATTGCACATTGTCGCCCGGGTGCGTCACGTTTCCTCCCTTGGCTGTTGGCTGCGGTGGGGCGGCCTGGCCGGCCGCGCGAAGCCACAGTATCAATGGGCGCGACTTGGCGCGACTGAGGCGTATCAATGTGCGCGACCGAACCTTGCAGGGCCGGCTGGGCCTAATAACAGGCGGGCTGCGCGGGGACGATGCACCGCATCCGGAGAGCGGTCGGCACTGCGGCCGGGTCCACGTTCGCCTTGCGTTCGCCGCCGCACCGATCCTTTGCACGCCCCCGGGCTAGGATGAGGTTTTAGACAACATGAAGGGTATGCCATGTCCACAACGAACGCTACCGTCCAGGCCGCAGCACTGGCGGACAAGATTCGCTCGATGCGCTTTGCGATGTTCACCACCGTCGACGAGCACGGCCACCTGATCAGCCATCCGATGACCAACCAGGACACCGATGCCGAAGGCGGGCTCTGGTTCTACACCTCGATCCACACGCCGCTGTGGCAGAACATCGCGATGCAGCCCGAGGTGAACGTCAGCTTCGCCCAGCCCGACGACAGCCTGTACGTGTCGATCAGCGGCACCGCCGAGCGCGTGGTCGACCGCGCGCGCATCCGCGCGCTGTGGAATCCGATGGTCCAGGCCTGGTTCCCGCACGGCCCCGACGACGAGCACGTGGTCCTGGTGCGCGTGGCACCGCACAGCGCCGAATACTGGGATTCGAACGACAGCAAGATGGTGCGCCTGTTCCAGATGGCCAAGGCCGCCGTCACCGGCACCACGCCGGACGTCGATCCGGGCGAGCACGGTACCATCAGGCTGGATAACTAAGGGAAGCGCGCCGGCGTAGCCCGCTACAGGAGCCACGCCGGCAAAAAAACAGGAAACTAGGCCTGGCCGTCCGCGGGCGGCGCCAGGTCGGCGGGCGACTGGTTGGCGCCGCTTTCCTGCGAGCCGAGCCCGGTGCCGGTGCCGCCAGCCTGGCTGGAGCGGGTATCGAGGGCGCCGCGCGCGCCGCTGTGCATGCTCGAGTCGTCCGGCTCGGCCGGATTGCGCGGCACCGAAGGCGCGCCGTCGTGCGCGGCCGCCGCATGTTTATCTGCACCTGTGCCTGCATCTGTGTCTGCGCCTGTGCCGGCCGCATCGCCAGGCCCGGCGCGATCCGGCACGGCATCGCCCTGGCTTGCAGTCAATTGCTCGCCGCCGCTGCCGCCCGTTTCCCGCTGGGTTTCGTGGCTCGGCGTGGCCCCAGCCTGGCCACTGGTCGCGCCGCCCATGCCAATCGTGGCGCCGGCATCCTGGTCCTGCCCATTCGTATTCCCTGCATTCATCGTCTTCCTCCTGGTGGTAGCCCCGAATCGAAGACCAATTATGCCAAGCCGGGCAAGAACGGCACGCACGCTCCGCGCGCAAGGCGAGCGCGCCGCGCCCAGGCTGGGCTCAGCGGTAGCGCTTGTACACGCTCGTGCTGCCATCCTTCTTCACCAGCAGCACCTCATAGGGATCGCTGTGCCCGCCTTCCATCCCGGGCGAACCCATCGGCATGCCCGGCACCGCCAGGCCGGCCGCCTGGGGCCGCGTGGCCAGCAGGCGCTTGATGTCCGACGCAGGCACGTGTCCTTCGATCGCATAGCCCTGGACCCTCGCGCTGTGGCAAGACCCATGCTCGTCGCCGATACCGAACTTCGCGCGGTAGTCGCCTGGATTCGCCACGTCCTTGGCCTTGACGCTGAAGCCATGCGCTTCCAGGTGTTTCATCCACTGCTTGCAGCAGCCGCAGGCGGCCGTCTTGTAGACCTCGATCACGGGCTGGGCGGCTTGCGCGGCCAGCGGCAAGGCCAGCAGGACCGGCAACAAAAAACGGGCAACAAGTCTGGACGGCATACGGTTCTCCAATCGATGCATGACAGCCCCATGGGCCGAAGCCGCGATCCTACACCAGGCGCCGCGCATACCGCCATCCCCGCTTTCGTAGTATTTTTACAGGAATGTGTTGGCCGCCGCGCAGTGCCCTTCCTGGAGACCACAGCATGACCTCGCAAGCCCCCGCATCCGCCGCCACTGCAACCTCCTCATCGTCCCGGCCGGCCCTCCCGGCGAGCAGTCCCGGCGCACCGCTGGCGGCCGTCGTCATCGGCGCCGGCTTCGGCGGCATTTGCATGGGCCGGGCCTTGCTTCGCGCCGGCATCCGGAACTTCCTGATCCTGGAACGCGCTGCGGAGGTAGGCGGCGTCTGGCGCGACAACCGCTATCCTGGCGCCGCCTGCGACGTGCCTTCGCACTTGTATTCGTTCTCCTTCGCCCCGAACCCCGACTGGCCGCACACCTTCGCCGCCCAGCCCAACATCCTGGCCTACCTGCAGGCCTGCGCCCGCGACTTCGGCCTGCTGCCGCATCTGCGCCTGGGCCAGGAAGTGGCGGCGGCACGCTTCGACGACACCCGCGCGCTGTGGGAAGTGCGCACGGCGGGAGGGCAGACCCTGCATACCCGCCTGCTGGTGACGGCCACCGGCCTGCTCAGCCGCCCGGCGCTGCCGCGCATCGCGGGCATGGATAGCTTCGCCGGCCCTGCCTTCCATTCGGCGCGCTGGGACCACGGCGTCGACCTCGCGGGCAAGCGCGTCGCCGTGATCGGCAGCGGCGCCTCGGCCACCCAGTTCGTCCCGGCGATTGCCGGGCAGGTAGCGCAATTGCTGGTGTTCCAGCGCTCGCCGGCCTGGCTCAAGCCGCGCGGCGGCGGCGCCTACCCGGCCTGGCGCAAGCGGCTGTTCCGCCGCCTGCCCTTGGCCATGCACCTGCACCGCGCCCTGATCTACGCCCGATACGAATTCCGAGCGCTCGCGTTCACCCGTTTCCAGGGCATGATGGGGCTGGCCGTCGGCCGGCCGTTCCGGCGCATGATGGCGCGCGACGTGCCGGCCCCGCAACTGCGCGCCCGCCTGACGCCGGACTACCCGATCGGCTGCAAGCGCATCCTGCTCAGCGACGATTATCTCGCCTGCCTGGCCGGTCCGCGCGTGCGGCTGGTCGACACCGCGATCGCCCGCATCGGGCCGCAGGGGATCGTGACCGCCGACGGCCAGCTGCACGAGGCCGATGTCATCATCTGTGGCACCGGCTTCGCCGCCACCGACTTCCTGGCGCCGCTGTCGGTCCGCGGCCGCGGCGGCCTCGAGCTGAACCAGGCCTGGCGCGACGGCGCTGCCGCCTACCTCGGCATGAGCGTGCCGGGCTTTCCGAACTTCTTCATGCTGTACGGCCCGAATACCAACCTCGGCCACAACTCCATCGTCTACATGCTGGAAAGCCAGGTCGCCCACATCATGCGCTGCGTGCGCGCGCTAGACGCAACCGCCACAAGCACGGTCGAGGCCGAGCCGGGCAGTTTCCGCGCTTTCAACGCGGCGCTAAGCCGGCGCCTGGCAGGCTCGGTCTGGAACGGCTGCCGCAGCTGGTATCTCGACCGCCATGGCCGCAACAGCGCCAACTGGCCCGGCTTCAGCTTCAGCTACCGCTGGCTGGCGCGGAACGGGAGTCTGGCCGCCTACCGCCTGGCGGCGCCATTGCCGGACCAGCCCGGTGCCTTGCGCATCGCCACGCCGCCAGCCTGGGGCGAGCGCCTGCTGGCCGGCTTCCTGCGCCTGTTCCTGCGCGCCTGCTTCCGCCCCTGGATCGGCCCGCCTTTCTGCGCACGCTTCCAGCGGGCCGCCGTCGCCATGCTGGCGCCGCTGATGCCGGGCGTGGGTGGCGTGCGGCTGCGGTGCGCACGCATGGGTGGGGTAGCAACCGAGATCGTCGCACCGGATGGCGCAGCGCCCGAGGACGGCGCCATCCTCTACCTGCACGGCGGCGCCTTCTGCCTGGGCAGTCCGGCCACCCACCGCAGCATCACCACACGCCTGGCGCGCGCGGCGGGCATGCCGCTCTGGGCGCCGGATTACCGCCTGGCGCCCGAGCATCCGTATCCGGCCGCCCTCGACGACGCCGAGGCCTGCTACCGGGCCATGCTGGGGAGCGGCATCCCAGCGGCGCGGATCGTCTTCGCCGGCGATTCGGCCGGTGGCGCATTGGCCCTGGCGCTGATCTTGCGCCTGCGCGACGGCGGCCAGCCGCTGCCGGCAGGGCTGGCGCTGGTCTCGCCGCTGACGGACTTGGGTTTGTCCGGCGCTTCGATCGCGGCGCGCGCGCGCATCGATCCGATGGTGCGCGCACCCTGGGTGGCCCAGGGCAGCGCCTGGTATGCCTGCCCACGCGACGCCGGGGTCCACGCGCCGCTCACGGCCAGGCTGCATGGACTGCCGCCGCTGCTGGTCCAGGTCGGGGAGCAGGAGATCCTGCACGACGATGCGGTCCGGCTGGCCGCCCAGGCGCGCCTGTGCGGCGTAGCATGCCAGCTCGAGGAATATGCCGGGCGCTGGCATGTCTTCCATCTGCAAGCCTTTTACCTGCGCTCGGCCGCGAACGCCATCGCGCGCCTGGCGGACTTTGCACGCGAGTGCGTCGCCAAGAGCCATCCGGCACCAGGCCCAGCGCAGGAAACGGCCGAATCCGTCCCGGGAAACACCTCCAGTTTGCGCGTCTAGCCCATGGCCTTCTCCATCGCCGCCACCGCGGTCCTGCTGCTGCACCTGGCCTTCATCCTGTTCGTCGTGTTCGGCGCTTTGCCCCTGCTGCGCTGGCCGCGCCTGGCCTGGCTGCACTTGCCGGCCGCCGCCTGGGGCGTCTACGTCGAAGCAAGCGGACGCGGCTGTCCGCTGACCGGGCTCGAGAACCTGTTGCGCGGGCATGCCGGACTGGCCGGCTATGGCGAAAGCTTCGTCGAACGTTATCTCTTGCCCCTGGTCTATCCCGGCAGCCTGACGCGCGAGATCCAGCTGTGGCTGGCAGGCGGCGTGCTGGCCATCAACGCCGCCCTGTATGCCTGGGTCTTCCTGCGGCCCAGGTGGCGCGCCAGGCTGTCGTCAAGGTTCGTGGACCGGCGGTAACGTACGGGCACCGGTGGGCCCCGATGTTATGCTCGTCAGCAGGGTGCCGGCCCCGTGCACCGCGCCATATGGGAGAGCTTCATGACGATGACGGTAGGCGATTTCCTTTTGCAACGACTCGACGAATGGGGCGTGCGCCGCATCTACGGCTATCCCGGCGACGGCATCAACGGCATCCTGGCCGCCATGCGGCGCCAGCAAAACATCGATTTCGTCCAGACCCGCCACGAGGAACTGGCCGCCTTCATGGCCTGCGCCCATGCCAAGTACACGGGCGAGATCGGGGTCTGCATGGCCACCTCGGGGCCGGGCGCGATCCACCTGTTGAACGGGCTCTACGACGCCAAGCTCGACCACCAGCCGGTGGTGGCCATCGTCGGCCAGCAAAAGCGCGCCTCGCTCGGCGGCCATTACCAGCAGGAAGTCGACCTGGTGTCGCTGTTCAAGGACGTGGCCGGCGCCTACGTGCAGATGGCCACCACCGCCGAGCAGATCCGCCACCTGGTCGACCGTGCCTTCCGCATCGCGCGCAGCGAGCGCAGCGTCACCTGCATCATCATCCCCTCGGACCTGCAGGACGAGGACGCCGTCCCCACGCCGCCGCGCGAGCACGGCAGCATCTTCTCGGGCATCGGCAGCCTGGCACGGGCCGAGGTGCCGCCGCAAGCGGCGCTGCAGGAAGCAGCGGACATCCTGAACGCCGGCAAGAAGGTGGCGATTTTGGCCGGGGCAGGGGCCCATGGCGCCGCCGACGAGCTGGTGGAAGTGGCGCAGTTGCTGGGCGCCGGCATCGCCAAGGCCTTGCTCGGCAAGATGTGCGTGCCCGACGACCTGCCTTTCGTGACCGGCTCGATCGGCATCATCGGCACCCAGGCCAGCTTCGACATGATGAACGAATGCGATACCTTGCTGATGGTCGGCTCCAGCTTCCCGTATTCCGAATTCCTGCCGCCGGAAGGGCAGGCGCGCGGGGTGCAGATCGACATCGACGGCAAGATGCTGAGCCTGCGCTACCCGATGGAGTGCAACCTGGTCGGCGACGCCCGCGCCAGCCTGCGCGCCCTGATCCCGCTCTTGCAGCGCAAGCAAGACCGCAGCTGGCAGCAGGACATCGAAGCCAAGGTGGCGGCGAGCTGGCGCCTGCTGGAGCAAAAGGCGATGCTGGACACCCCCGAACTCAATCCCCAGCGCGCCTTCTGGGAACTGTCGCAGCGCCTGCCGGACGACGCCATCCTGGCCGGCGACTCGGGCTCCTCGACCTCCTGGTATGCACTCGACATCCGGGCCCGTTCGCGCATGCTCGGTTCCTTGTCGGGCGGACTGGCCACCATGGGTTCGGCCGTACCGTATGCCTTTGCCGCCAAGATGGCCTATCCCGAGCGCCTGGTGGTGGCGCTGGTGGGCGACGGCGCCATGCAAATGATCGGCATGAACTGCCTGATCACGGTCGCGCGTACCTGGCAGGACTGGCAAGACCCGCGCCTGATCGTGCTGGTGCTGAACAACCGCGACCTGAATTTCGTCACCTGGGAGCAGCGCGGCATGGAAGGCGAGCCGAAGTTCGAGGCGTCCCAGGAATTGCCCGACATCCCCTACGCCGACTACGCCCGTCTGCTCGGGCTGGACGGCGCCCGCGTCGAGACGCCGGAGCAGCTCGGTCCCGCGCTGGATGCGGCCTTTGCCGCCGACCGGCCCTTCGTGCTCGACATCGTCAGCGAGGCGAATATCCCGCCTTTGCCGCCGCACATCACCCGTTCCCAGGCGGGTAAATACTACGAGGCGATCGCAAAAGGCGAGCCGGAAGCCGACGCGGTGCGGCGAGCGCTTGCTCAACAGGGGTTGCCGGAGCAATAATGCGGATGTGCTGGCTTATTGTTATCGCTTTTCGTGCGCGCGCGTAAAGACGCCGCGTTGAACATGTGAGTCGATTGGCGCCTGGCTGGATGGCAGGCGCTTTCCCTCGTCCTGTCGATGACCGTATCCCGTGCCGCCGGCGTGCGTTCCCACGTGCGCCGGCAGCCGGGTGCGCGCGTGCGAAAAGTGAGCCGGCGAACAACAGCAGGTCTGCAGGAAAGCGAGAAAGGCGCGCCGTATAAAACGGCGGCCTTCCGAGGGGAGACGACAATGCAAAACAGGAGAACGCGTAGTGAGTATTTTTAGGACGAAGAATCTCGATACCATGGTGGCGGACGCCCGCACGCCTGGCGGGTTGAAGAAGGTCCTCGGACCGATGGACCTGATCCTGATGGGTATCGGGGCAATTGTCGGCACGGGTATCTTCGTGCTGACCGGCACCGGCGCGGTCACGGCCGGCCCGGCGCTGACGCTTTCCTTCATCGTTGCCGCGGTCGCCTGCGGCTTCGCCGCGCTCTGCTACGCCGAGTTCGCCTCCAGCGTGCCGGTGGCCGGCTCGATCTACACCTATTCCTATGTCACCCTGGGCGAGATCGTCGCCTGGATGATCGGCTGGGACCTGCTGCTCGAATACGGCTTGGCCACCTCGACGGTTGCCGTCGGCTGGTCCGGTTACTTCCAGTCGCTGCTGAAGGGCATCGGCATCGTCCTGCCGGAAGCCTTGCGCGGCGCGCCGGGCGCGATTCCCGGCGTTGCCACCGTCTTCAACCTGCCGGCCTTCCTGATCATGCTGGTCCTGACCTTCATGCTCTCGCTGGGCGTGCGCGAGTCGGCCCGCATCAACAACATCATGGTCCTGATCAAGACCGGCGTGGTGCTGCTGTTCATCTTCGTCGGCGTCAACTACGTCAAGCCGGAGAACTGGCAGCCCTTCATGCCATTCGGCGCGGGTAGCGTGATGAGCGCGGCCGCCCTGGTGTTCTTCGCCTTCATCGGCTTCGACGCCGTGACCTCGGCCGCCGAGGAAGTCAAGAACCCGAGCAAGGACCTGCCGATCGGCATCATCGGTTCGCTGGCGATCTGCACCATCCTGTACGTGGTGGTCGCGGCCATCATGACCGGCATCGTTCCCTACATGAACTTCAAGGGCGTCGACCACCCGGTGTCGCTGGCGCTGCAATACGCCGGCCAGGACTGGGTGGCCGGCTTCGTCGACCTGGCCGCCATCCTCGGCATGAGCACCGTGATCCTGGTCATGGCCTATGGCCAGACCCGTATCCTGTTCGCCATGTCGCGCGACGGCCTGCTGCCGAAGAAACTGTCGGAAGTGCACCCGAAATACGGCACGCCTTACTTCGCCACCTGGATGGTCGGCATCATCTTCGGCCTGATCGCCGCCGTGGTGCCGCTGGGCGTGCTGGCCGAGCTGGTGAACATCGGCACGCTGGCCGCCTTCTCGCTGGTGTCGCTGGCCGTCATCATCCTGCGCAAGAAGCGTCCGGACCTGCACCGCGCCTTCCGCTGCCCGGGCGTACCGGTGGTGCCGGCCCTGGCCATCATCTTCTGCGTGGCCCTGATGTCCTTCCTCAGCTGGCACACCTGGGTCGCCTTCATCGTCTGGCTGGCGCTGGGCCTGGCCGTGTACTTCGGCTATGCGCGCCAGCGTTCGCTGCTGAACAACCCCAAGTCCTGAACGGCTAGGGTGTAAACAAGAACGGCGCCCCTGGAAACAGGGGCGCCGTTTTTTTTGGCTGCGCTTTCTGGGCTGCGCTTCAGGCTGCGGCCGTTTCCTCGCCCAGCTGCGCCAGCGTCGCCGTGGTCGCGCCGGCCTCGCGCATCTGCGCCAGCGCGCGCTCGCCATCCTGCGCCTGCACGTTCACGGCGCGCATCGCTTCCGGCAGGATGACCGTCTCGAAGCCTTCGGCGCGGGCATCGAGCGCCGTATTCAGCACGCAGTAGTCGGTGGCCAGGCCGCACACGAACACGCGCGTCACGCCATGCTGGCGCAGGTGGTCGGCCAGGGCGGTGCCGTTGAAGGCCGAGTAGGCGTCGGCATCGGCGCTGTCGGCCTTGGAGATGATGACGGTGTCGGCCGGCAGCACCAGTTCCTCGGAAAACGCGGCGCCGCGGGTATCGGCCACGCAGTGCGGCGGCCAGGGTCCGCCACGCTCGGTGAAGGAACAATGGTTTTCGGGATGCCAGTCGCGCGAGGCATACACCGGCAAGCCGCGCGCGGCGAACTGCGCCATCGCTGCGTTGACCGGCGCCAGTACCTGGTCGCCCTCGGGCACGCCCAGGCTGCCGCCCGGGAGGAAATCGTATTGCATGTCGATGACGAGCAAGGCATCGCTGTCTTGCAGGCGGATCGGGTTCATAGGGGCAGCTCCTCGCTGTGTGGATACATGCCAAGGTTAGCATGGAGCGCGGCAAGGGGGTGTCGCCGGGCGGGGTGCGGATGCTATACTGTTTTTTTATACAGTATTCCCGTTTCGCCATGACCAAGTTCCTTCCGCTCGACCTCGGCTCCGCCACGCCCGCCGCCGAGGAGCCTGACGCGGCAGCCCCCAGCGGGCGGCTCGGCGTCAAGATGTTCCGGGTCGCGGACGACCCGATCACCGAGGCGCAAAACGACATCGAGCTTGCGCGCGAGTTCATCGCCAACGGCGAACTGACCCCGGCCTCGGTCGCGAATTCGCAAAAGGAGCTGTACCGTTTCCTTACCTGGTGCCGCGAGGAAGCCGGCAAGACCCTGGCCCAGCTGAACGTGGCCGACCTGAACGCCTATAAAGACTTCCTGCGCAATCCGCCGCCGGACTGGATCTCGAAGACCAAGTGGCCGCGCAGCGATGCGCGCTACCGTCCCTTCACCGGGCCGCTGTCCGACCCGAGCCGGCGCCAGGCCATGATCGCGGTAAAGGGCTTGCTGTCCTTTGCCGAGCAGACCGGCTACCTGCGGCGCAATCCCGGCGCCCTGGTGCGCAACGTACGCACGCCGGTGGCCAGCCGCATCACGCGCTACCTGACGCCGCAAGCGATTGCCCTGGCGATCGACACGGTCAGCAACCGGCTCGCCGATTCGCCGGCAGCCGAACGGCGCCGCGAGCGCGACCGCTTCTTGCTGGTCGCCTTTGCCCATACCGGTGCGCGCCTGAACGAACTCGTTGGCGCCAGCATGGGCGCCATCTATACCGAGGGCGGCGGGCGCTGGTGGATCGACGTGCTCGGCAAGGGCAACAAGCCGCGCCGCCTGCCGGTGCCCGAGGACATGCTGGCCGCCTTCGAGCGCTACCGCGCCGCCTACGGCTTGCCGCCGCAGACGGCGCGCGTTGACCGCACGCCGCTGGTCTTGTCCAGCCGCAGCCGCGAGGTCGCGCGCCTGTCCGACGAGGCGGCCTCCGAGGCGCTGAAGGGGGTCTTTGCCGAAGCCGCGGCGCGCGCGGCGCGCGAGGGCGATAGCGACACCGCGGCCAGCCTGCGCCACGCCTCGGCGCACTGGCTGCGCCACAGCATGCTGACCAACCACGCCAACAACGGCGTGCAGCTGAAGACCTTGCAGGATACCGCCGGCCACGCCAACATCGCCACCACCGCGGCCTACCTGCACAAGACCGACAACGAGCGCCACGACGAGATCATTGCCTCGGTGAGCGGCAGCCGGCGCGACTGACGCGTATCGCGCGTGGGTGGTACGCGTGTCGCGCGGTGGCCGTTATCGGCTCCGGTCATGCCGGATGATCTCGTGGCTCGTAGGGTGGGCACTTGTGCCCACGCGGCGATCGTTATCAGCTCCGATATCGCGCCGGATGATCTCGTGGCGAGCTATCACCGCGTGGGCACGAGTGCCCACCCTACCTGTCGGCTGCGTAGCGCAGGCCGATCTGGGCGCGGATCTCGTCCAGCACGCGCATGCCGGCCAGCGTGTCCTCGTGGCTCATTAAGGGATGCTCGAGCAGCCCGGCGCGCAGGGCGTCGCCCGCGGCCAGCGCCTCGTGTACATAGCCATTGCCCAGGAAGGGCGTGGCGATGCGGCGGCGGCCGCCATCCGACCCGGTCACGGTCAGCGAACGCGCCATATGGAACATGCTGTCCATGCGAATGCTGCCCAGGCTGCCGCAGATGTGCAATTCACAGGGCGTGCGCCCGCGCAGCGAACAACTGCTGACCGACAGCGCGCCACCCCGGTGCCGCATGCTGAAGCCGGTACCCAGGTCGACGCCGGTCTCGCCCAGCACCGCCTCGGCGCGCACGCTCTCCACCGGCCCCAGCAAGGCGCAGGCAAGCGACAGCGGATAGATGCCCAGGTCGAGCAGTGCGCCGCCGCCCAGGTCGCGCCGGTTGACCCGGTGCGCCGGGTCGCGCGTGGCGGCGACGCCGAAATCCGCCTGCACCAGCGCCACCTCGCCGATCGCACCGCTGGCGACCAGGCGCCGCGCTTCCGCCAGGGCCGGCAGGAAGCGCGTCCACATCGCCTCCATCAGGAACAGCTTGCGGCTGCGCGCCAGTCCGACCACCTGCGCAGCCTGCCCCAGGTTCATCGCAAAGGGTTTCTCGCACAGCACCGCCTTGCCGGCGCCGAGCGCCAGCAGCGCATGCTCGGCGTGTGTCGTGTGCGGCGTGCCGATATACACGATGTCGACCTCGGGCGCCTCCACCAGCGCGCGATACGATCCATAGGCCGCCGCGCCGAACTCCGAGCCGAAGGCCTGCGCCTGCTCGATGCTGCGCGACCCCACCGCCACCAGCCGCGCGCCCGGCGTCTGCCCCAGCGCCTGGGCAAAGACCCGGCTGATGCCGCCGGTACCGAGGATGCCCCAGCGTATGGCGCGTGCACTGTCGATTCCCATGGCCTCAAGGCTCCTCGGCCAGGCCGAGATAAGCCTGCAAGGCACGCACCACCAGCGCATGGTCCTCGGCGCCGGGCAGGCCGGACACGGTAATCGTCCCCACCTGTCCGGTGCCGCGCACCACCACCGGAAAGGCGCCGCCATGGGCCGCGTACTCGCGCGCGTCGAAGGCCGGCATGGCGTCGATGTCGCCGCCGTTCGCCTTGACGTCGGCATGCACGAACATCGAACTGTGCCCGGTGCGGTTGACCAGGTTGCTCTTGCGCCGGATCCAGTCCGCGTGGTCGGGCGCGGTGCCGCCCATGCCGTGGGCGAACAGCAGCATGCCGTTGCGCCGGATCTCGACCGCCACCGCCTTGCCGTCGGCACGCGCCAGCGCCACCAGCGTCAAGCCGATGTCGAGGGCCGCTTCGTTGCCGAAGCTGTCGAACTGCAGCAGGGCTGCCTGGCGCAGCAATTGTTCGCGGGTGTAAGCGCGCGTCGTCATCGCAGGGGTTCCGGAGTCGGGCGTGAGCGCCGACAGCGCACCAAGCACATACACGAGCGGCGCATTCCAGTTGATGGCCACTTCGTTACTGGCATAGCTGCAGGCATGGTCGAGGTAAGACAGGGCCGGCAAGGCGGAGGGATAGGCCGGGCACTCCGCCTTGTCTTGCTGGAAGGGCTGGGGCCCGCCGACCACGAAGCCGGGCACCGGCGCCGCCACCGTGTCGCCGAGCGATAGCCGGTGGTGCGGATGCCGCGGCGAGCGCGCGCCGAAGCCGGTCACAAACGACAGGCCGGTGGCATTCCGGCCCAGCACGTAGTCGAGGTGGGACTGGGCCGCATCCAGGTAGTCGCACTTGCCGTTCAGGCGGTAGGCCTGGAGCAGCATCATGGCGCCGTTCAGCATCACGGCATTGCTGCCCCAGACGAAATCGCCACCGCGCATGCCGACCCGGTAGCCAGACGCGCGCCATTCGGCCGCCAGGCGCGCCGCGAGTTCGTCGATGCGGCCGGCAATCAAGCTCTGGTCGGCCTGCGGCCCCAGACGCGCACGGTGATGGGCCAGCGACATCCAGGCCAGGCCGCGCACGTCGTCCCAGGCCGGCACCGTTGCCGACACGGTTTCCGGGGCCAGCGCCAGGTAATAACTGTCCTTGCCGGTCGTGATGTAGAGCTCGGCCGCCGCCCAGGCAAACTCGTCGTCGAGGCGGGCGTCGCCGTACTCGCCGGTCAGCACATCCGCCGGGTTCTTGAACAGCACGGAAGGATGGGCCTGGGCCCAGGTCCAGGCGCGCTCGGCCGCCGCCAGCATCCGGGCCGCCATCCCCGGCCAGCGCCCCTCGTGGCGGGCCAGCACCCGGCTGGCGGTGGCCATGGTCGCGGCAAAGCCGAGCGCGGCGGCGGTGCTTTTCGCCACCACATAGCGGGGATCACGCATCGCCGCGTGCGGCAGCACCATGGCGTCGAAGCGCAGGTTGCTCAGCTTGTGGTACACGCCGCCATCGTCCGGGTCCTGCATGGCCAGCATCCATTCCAGGTTCCACATCGCTTCGTCGAGGATGTCGGGTACGGCGTCGCCGGACTCGGGGATGCCGGTGTCGCGCGCCGCGAACGGGGCCGGGAAATGCTCATACGCCGCCAGCAAGGTATAGGTGGAAATGGCCGCGCTGGGGATGTATTTGTTGTAGTCGCCGGCGTCGTACCAGCCCTTGGCGGCGGCGAGCACGGTCCCAGCCGCGCGCGTGGTGGACGCCGCCGAGGGGTGTACCAGCACCCGGTCGTCGGGGTGGCCGGCCGGGCGCGCATACACACCCGCGTGCCGCGCCGACAAGGCCGTGCCGCTGCGGTTGAAGTAAAAGGCTTTCAAGGCCGCCGCATCGAGCGTGCGGTAGACGCCCGGCCCGATGGAGAAGGCATCCGACTCCGGCTGGCCCGCCACCCGGATCCGGTAGCTGCCCGCCACAGTCAAGGCACTGAAATCGGCCACGCGCACCGTGTCGCCGGCCGGCGCCCAGGCCGTGGCGCGGCCCAGTTCGCCGCGCAGGACTACTTGGCCGCCATCGGCCGCGACGACCTCGAAGACCGATTTCGAACCGGCCGGCACCAGCGCCAGCTTGGCGGACTGCGGCAGGTAGCCGACCTGGTTCAGCTTGATCCCCGGCGCCGGCGCGGCGGCCGCGCCCCCGGCCAGAAGCAGCAGGCAGAGCCAGGGCTTCATGCCGGCACCGCCTTGCCATCGGGCGCCGCACCCGGCGTGGCCGTCCCGTCGCCATGGTGGAAGGGTGCGCACCAGGTGGCCAGGAAGGAGGGGATGGTCGCGATCATCACGAACACGAAATAATGCACATAGCCCAGCGCCTCCTGCAAGTGGCCGCTGACCACGCCCGTCACCAGGCCGCACAGCCCCATCACCCCGGTGCCGAAGGCGTAGTGCGTGGTCGTGTATTTGCCCGGCGCCAGTTGCTGCATTAAATAGATCATGAAACCGACGGCACCGAAGCCGAAGAAGAACTTCTCGATCACGACGCCGGCCGTGATCACCACCAGCGAACTCGGCAAGTAAATGCTCATCAGCAGGAAGGTGACGTTCGGGATGTTCACGGCGCAGCACAGCACGAACAGGGTTGCCTTCAGCCCGCGCCGCGCCACGTACCAGCCGCCCAGTAGCGAGCCGAGCAGCACCGCCGCCAGCCCATAGGTGCCATACACCAGGCCCAGCAGCTCGTTCGACAAACCGAGTCCGCCCTTCGACGCCGGATCGACCATGAAGAAGGGTCCGATCTTTTCCAGCAGCCCTATGCTCAGGCGGAACAGGAAGGCAAAGGCCAGCATGCGCCAGATGCCGGGCTTGCGGAACAGCGTAACAAAGGCATCGCCCAGGATGCGCCCGGCATCGCGCACCGTCGCCGGCGTGTCGGCGGCGCGCGCGCCCTCGGGCATGGTGCGCGCATGCCAGGCGGCCATTGCCAGCATCACGGCGCCGACCAGCAAAAAAATCAGGCGCCAGGCGTCGATCCACTCCGGCCCGAACACCTTGGGGTCGTGCCCGAATACGTGCGCATGCAGGTAGCCGCTCAGGTAGACCATGCCGCCGGCGGCGACGATCGGCCCGACGTTCCAGGACAGGCTTTGCAGCCCGCAATACAGCGACTGGGTGCGCGCGTCGAGCGAGGTGACGTAGACGCCGTCGCTGGCAATGTCCTGGGTCGCGCCGATGAAGGACAAACCGAAGAAAAGCGCCATCAGCACATGCATGTAGGCGGGCAGCGCCATCGCCAGCGCCACCCCGGCAAACCCCAGGCCGATCAGCACCTGGGCCCAGAGCACGAAGAACTTCTTGGTGCGGTACATCTCGACGAAGGGCGCGAACAAGGGCTTGACCGTATAGGCCAGGATCAGCAGGCTGGAATACTGGGCCGCCTTGCCGTTGTCCATGCCCAGGTTCTTGAACATGATGGCGGTAACGCTGGTCAGCATCACGTAGCCCAGGGCCATGGTGAAATAGCCGCTTGGCACCCACAGCAGCGGCGAACGAATCCGCTCAGGCGTGCGCATGGTCGCTTTCCTCCTCGGCCAGCGCTTGGAAGGCCGGACGCGCATCTTCCCGCCCGCCCAGATGATCGGCCAGCATGCGCCCCGCACCCAATAAGGCCGGGCAAGACGCCGTGATCAGGAGGGTCGGGATCGCCGCCGTGTAGCTGCTGAAGCGGCCCTTGTGCTGGAAGCGGGCGCGGAACGGAGAACGCGCGAACCACGTACCTAGGCGCGGCACCACGCCGCCACCGATATAGATGCCGCCGCGCGCGCCGAGGGTGACGGCCAGGTTCGCCGCCACCGTTCCCAGCATGCCGGCGAAGCACTCCAGCGTTTCCAGGCACAGGGCGTCGCCCGCCAGCCCGCGCGTCACAATCGCGGCCGGGTCCAGGGTCTCGCACACCAGGCCCGCGCGCACGGCCAGCGCTTCGCGTACCAGCACCAGGCCCGGCCCCGACACCAGGCGCTCGGCCGAGACATGCGGGTAGCGTTCCCAGCAATGACGCAAGGCCGCCACCTCGCGCTCGTCGGCCGGGGCAAACGCCACGTGGCCGCCCTCGCTGTGCAGCGGCGTCCAGCCGCCGCCGGCTTGGGGTACCAGGCCGGATACGCCAAGCCCCGTGCCGGCCCCGACCAGCCCGATGGCCGCGCCCGGCCGCGCCTTGCCGCCACCGATCCGGACCAGGTCCGCCTCATGCAGGCCGGGAATCGACATCGCCAGCGCCGTGAAGTCGTTCACCACCAGCAGCGTCGCCAGTCCCAATTCGCGTGCCGCGCCAGCGGTCGAGAATGCCCAGTGGTGGTTCGTCATGCGCACCGCGTCGCCATCGACCGGATTCGCAATCGCAATCGCCGCGTGCTCGACGGCGATGCCGACACCCGCCAGGTAGGCGGCGGCCGCATCCTCGAAGCGCGGATAGGCGGCGCAGGCGAGCGTGCGCACGGCGCTGAACTGCCCCGGCGCACGCTCCAGCGCGAAGCGGGCATTCGTGCCGCCGATATCGGCCAGCAGGCGCGGACCGTCGTGATAAGTAGCTGCATGCATGCTGCCTCCTCGTCAGCGCGCGCGGCGCGCCAGGAAATCGCGGTACCAGCGTGCGCTGTCCTTCAGCGTGCGCTGCTGGGTGGCATAGTCGACATGGACGATGCCGAAACGCTTGCTGTAGCCCGAGTTCCACTCGAAGTTATCCAGCAAGCTCCACAGGAAATAGCCGCGCACGTCGACACCCTGGCGCATCGCGTCGAGCAGGGCCGCCAGGTGGCTTTGGACGAAGGCGATACGCTCCGGATCGTGCACGCTGCCGTTCTCGACCGCATCGGCGCGCGCCATGCCGTTCTCGGTGATATACAGCGGCGGCAGCGGATACTCGGCCTTCAGCTTCAGCAGCAGCTCGGGCAAGCCTTGCGGATAGATTTCCCAGTCCATGTCGGTCGTGCCGAGCGGAGCCGGAGCCGGGCGCGGCGGGTCCTCGGCGCTGCACCAGGCGCGGAAGTAGTAATTACAGCCGAGGAAATCGAGCGGCTGGGCGATGATGTCGAAGTCGCCTTCCTGCACCACGGGCGCGTTCTCGCCATGGCCGCGCAGGGCCAGTTCCGGATAGCGCTTCTTGAAGAGCGGGTCCATGAACCATTGCACCGAGCGCGCGTATTCCCATTCGGCCAGGGCGCGGTCGGCCTCGGAACTGGTGGCCGGGTCGGCGGTCCACTGGTTCAGCACGATGCCCAGGCGCGCCGAGCCGGCAGCGGCGCGCATCGCCTGCATCGCCAGGCCATGCGAGACCAGCAGGTGGTGCGACACCTGCACGCTTTGCTTCAGGTCGACGACGCCCGGCGCGAACTGGGCATTGCCATAGCCGAGATTGGCCGTGCACCAGGGTTCGTTGTGGGTGGCGATCGCCGCGATGCGGTCGCCGAAGCGGCGTTTCACCTCATGGGCGTAGTCGGCGAAGCGGTGCGCGGTGTCGCGGTTCAGCCAGCCGCCTTCGTCCTGCAAGGCTTGCGGCAAGTCCCAGTGATACAGGGTCAGGTGGGCCTGGATGTTTTTTTCGGCCAGGGCGTCGAGCAGGCGGTCGTAGAAGCCGAAGCCGGCCTCGTTCCAGCCGCCCTTGCCGCAGGGCTGGACCCGTGACCAGGCCATCGAGAAGCGGTAGGCGTCCACGTTCAGGCTGGCCAGCAAGTCCACATCCTCGCGGTAGCGGTGGTAATGGTCGCAGGCGACCTGGCCATCGCTGCCGTCCTTGATGGCGCCCGGCCGGGTACAGAAGCTGTCCCAGATCGAGGGACCCTTGCCGTCGGCCGTGGCGCCGCCTTCGATCTGGAAGGCGCTCGTGGCGGTGCCCCAGGCAAAGTCGGCCGGGAACTGTTCGGCTGTTATTGAAATCGGTTTCATCATGCTGGCTTTCGGTTACGCAAAGAGATACGCGCCGGCCCAGCCGGTGGCCGGGACGGCGCAGCCGGATCGATCAGAAGTCGAAGCCGGTATTGATGCCGACCGTGCGTGGCGGCTTGTACTGGGCCAGCCAAGGACCGAAGCCGTTGAAGGCGCTGGTCTTGATCTTCTTGTCGTTGACGTTGCGCACCCAGGCATCGATCCACCAGCCACGGCCGTTCTGGTAGCGCAGCCCGAGGTCGGCCGTGGCATAGGCTTCCTGGCGGTCTTCCGGCCCCAGGTTGAACACGCTCAGCTCGGCATCGGTCTCGTAGTGGGCCGTGATGCGCGGCGACAGGGTGCCGTCCGCGCCGACATGGAAGTTGTGCTGGTACTGGACCGTGGTCGAGAAACGCGGCGCGTGCGGCATCTTGTTGCCGGTGACGTCGACGCAGGTCTCGATGCGCGTGTCTACCGTGCACGGCGGCAGTGCGTAATCGTTGGAGCCGGCCACCAGGCGTCCGAGCTCGGCCTTCAGCACGGCCAGGGTGACTTGCAGGCGGCCGTTGTCGCCGATGCGCGCCGCGATCTCGCTCTCGAAGCCTTTGACCTTGGCACCCTCGGCGTTCTCGATCGCCAGGCCGCGCCCGCCGTCGGAAAAGTTCACCGGCGAGTTGAACTGGAAGTCCTTGAAGTCCGAGTAGAACAGGGCATTGTTGATGCGCAGGCCGCCGTTCAGGAAGGTGCTTTTCGTGCCGACTTCGTAGTTGGTCAGCGTTTCGGGCTGGTAGGGCAGGCCGCGGTCCTGCACGCCGCCCGACTTGTAGCCGGTGGCCACGCTGGCGTACAGCATGTTGTTGCGGTCGAGGTCATAGTTCACGCGCAGCAGGCCGGTGACCTTGCTGCCCTTGAACACGCCGTCATTGCCCGGCACGCCCGGGGCGAAGCCCTGGCCCGGCACGCTCGGGTCGATCGACGGGTTCAACGGAATCACCGGGATGCCGGCACCGCCCACCCAGTTGAAGGCGCGCCCGCCGACGTTCTCGCGGCGGTCGTGGGTGTAGCGCACACCCGCGGTCAGGTGCAGGGCGTTGCTCACGTTCCAGGTGGCCTGGCCGAAGGCGGCGGCCGACTTCACGGTTTCCTCGGGCTGGATGAAGGAACCCTGCCAGATCACAGTGCCGTCCTGGGTGCCGCGGAAGGCCGGGATGTCGAAACGGATGTCGTTCTTCTCGGCCGCGTAATACAGGCCGGCCTGCCAGTCGACGGTCTTGCTGCCCAGCGACTGGATTTCCAGCTCGTGGCTGTGGCTGCGGTAGTGCGAGTCGACCGTGGTGTGCTCCTGCCACACGCCGCCCGAGCGGATGCTGGTCGGCAGCACCGAGCCGCCGTCCTGGTCGAAGCGCATCGAGCCGCGGTACTTCGAGAAGCCGGCGATATAGTGCACGGCGAGGTCGGCGTTCAGGTCCCAGCTCAGGCGGCTGCGGATGTTGTGGCTGTCGCGGTCGATCCAGGGCGCGCTGTCGCTCAGGGTCGACCAGTGCTTCTGGCCGGGGCGCGGGGTTTGCATCAGGTTGGCGCTGGGCGTGCCGCGGTCGGCAAAGTTTTCGTAGGCGACGTTCCAGCGCAGCGCCGGGTCGATCTGCCAGAGCAGGCTGACGCGGGCGGCGGTCTGGTCCTGGGCGCTGTACTTCTGGTTGCCGACCGCGTAGTTGTTCGGGTTGATCGGGCGGAAGGCGGCCAGGTCGCCGCCGGCGGCGACAAAGGCGGCCTGCTGGTCGGCCAGCGCCACGCCCGGGAATTTTTGATAGTCGACATAGCCGTCGTGCTGCTCGTGCACCACGGCGAAGCGCAGCGCCGCGTTCTTCGAGAGCGGCACATTGACCGCGCCGCGCATCCCATAGCGCTTGTAGTCGCCGACGCCGCCCTCGACATAGCCGGAGCGGCTGCCCAGGGTCGGCTTGACGGTCTGGATGTTCACCGCGCCGACCGTCGAGTTGCGGCCCCACAGCGTGCCTTGCGGGCCGCGCAGCACCTCGATGCCCTCGACGTCGAACAGCAGGGCAGTGGCGCCTTCGGCACGCGGCGAATACACGTTGTCGACGAAGGAGGCGACTTCGGGGTCGGCATACTGGGTCTTGGCGCTGTCGTTGCCGATGCCGCGCAGGGTCATGGTGGTGACGCCATGGTCGCCCTGGGCCGTGGCCTGGAAGCCGGGCACCAGCGCCACCACGTCGAGCATGGTCTGCACATGGTTGTCGGCCAGGGTGGCGGCCGACAGGGCGGTGACGGCGATCGGCGTTTTCTGCAGCGAGGTGTTGCGCTTGGTGGCGGTGATACGCACCTCGGGGATGACGTTCGACTCGGGGCCGGTGACGGCGGCAGGCTGGGCCGCGGCGGCATTCGCCTCGGGCGTCTGGAGGGCCTGGGCCTGGGCGCTGCCGATACCGGCCAGCAGGGTCAGGATGGCGAGCTGGATCTGGGCGTGAGGGTGCCGCCCGCGTTGCGGTGCAAGGGTTTCCATGGTTGTCTCCAATGTGGAATTTTTGATTTGCGCGTCAGCCGGCAGCTTTTGTAAGAAATCGATTTCATCCGCCGTGAAAACGATTTCATGCTACATTTGGAGTTATTCGAAAGTCAAACTAAATTTGCAAGCATGTTGTTGACGGTGTGGCTGGCCGCTTCAGGGCTGCTTTATGAAAGCGTTTCATCGGTGCGCCGGGCGGCAAGCGTGGGCTAGCGGGCCCTGCAACCGCCGGGCGGACGTTGTAAAAAGGAGAATCTCACGTGTTACACTTCAGTCAACCTGCCGGTCACGGCGCCTGGTTTTCGCCACGATGAAGAACGACGACAGCAGCACCGCCACCCTGTACGAAGTCGCCAGCGCCGCAGGCGTGTCGCCGGCGACGGTATCGCGTTTCCTGAACGGCACGGCCAAGGTCTCGGACGACAAGCGCAAGACCATCGAGCGCGTTATCGACGAACTCAACTACAAACCCAACCGCCTGGCCCAGAGCCTGAAGATGGGCAGCACCCGTACCATCGGCGTGCTGACCCAGTCGCTGGAAAGCGGCTACTTCAGCCAGGCCATGATCGGCATCGAGGACGCGGTCAAGGCGTCGGGCTACGCGCTGCTCATCATGAGCGGCCACTGGCATGCCGACGAGGAAGCCGAGCGCGTGGAACTCTTGATCGGCCGCCGCGTCGACGGCGTTGCCATCCTCACCGGCAAGCTGAGCGACGAGCAGATCCGCGCCTATGCGCAGCGTGTGCCGATCGTCGCCTTCGGCCGCCAGCTGGAAGGCGAGCGCCTGACCAGCCTGCGGCTGGATAACTACCAGGGCGCTTGCGACGCCGTCGAGCACCTGGTCGAGCAAGGCCACCGCCGCATCGCCTTCATCACCGGGCCGGACGACCACGAGGACGCCCAGGCGCGCCTGGCCGGCTACCGCGACACCCTGGCGCGCCACAAGATCGACGCCGACCCGGCGCTGGTTGTGCCCGGCGACTTCCAGGAATCGGGCGGCCTGCTGGCCGTGAACCAGCTGCTGGCCTCGAAGCAGCGCTTCACCGCCATCTTCGCCAGCAACGACTTGAGCGCCTATGGCGCGCGCCTGGCCCTGTACCGGCGCAGCATCCGGGTGCCGGACGATATCTCGATCGTCGGCTTCGATGATTTGCACAGCTCGATGTACACCACGCCGCCCCTGACCACCGTGCGCCAGCCGCTGTATGAAGTAGGGAAGGGCATCGGGCGCATGATGCTGGGGATGCTGGGCCAGAAGCAGGTCGACCTCGAGGTGCCGCAGCTGGGGCTGATGGTGCGCGAATCGGTGCGCAGGATCGGTTAGGGCGTAGTGGGCGCAGGCGCAAGCTCCACGCGTAGGCACCCCGTGCCCACCACACAGATTCCCGACAACGTTAGGACTTCTCTGAATCCGAGCGCGAAGGCGAACAAAGAATTCCGCAAGCAGGTCTGAAGAAGGACGCCACCGCGCGTTACCGGCTTTTCTTCATGCGCCATTGTCCTGTGGGAGGAAATCATGCCAACCGTGGAAGAACTCGGCAAGAGCCTGCTGGGTACCCTGAACCAGATCCTGACCGGCGGCGACGCGCGCGTGCCGGCGCCCTTGAACAACAAGATTTCCTGGTGCCAGCCGGGCATCCCCTTCATGGCGGATGACTTCGAGTTCGCGGCCGAAGGCCTGGGCAGCGTCGTCGATGCCGACCACCTGCGCAAGATGCAGAAGCAGGCCTTCAATTTCGCCACCGCCGTCGATTTCGTGCCGGATGTCTCGGGCGTGTACGGCGGCGACCAGCAGCAAACCATCTACCGCACCTCGGAAGCGCGCATGAGCCACATGTACGGCGAGATCCTGCGCGCCTCGAAGGTGGTGCAGAACGACGTCACCGAAGCGGAAAAAGCCAAGCTCGAGAAATTCCGCAAGCTGCTCTACGAAACCAAGGTCACCAAGAACCTGGTCACCGACGAGGAAACCGAGGTCACGGTGCCGGGCCCGGTGATGCTGGCCTATACCGACGCCATGTCGAACTACGTCGACGCCGCGACCAATTACCAGAACAAGCGGGTGCAGGCGCAAACGGCGGTCGGTCCCTCCGGCGCGGTGGCCGTATCCGACTTCATGCTGAATGCGGAAAACTACTTCCTGAAGGTGAAGGCGGCGACCGACCGCTGGACCGCCCAGGGCTACCGCAACGAGGTCGACCAGATCAATGCCTACATCGCCCAGGTGACCCAGCGTTCGATGCGCCTGTGGAAGCAGCGCCTGCAGGAACTCTACGACCGCGCCGTCCTGACTGATATCGACAGCAACTCGCCGTTCCGCTACACCACCGTCATCCCGGGCGGCTTCGCCAAGGCGGGCGGCTGGACCGGCTATTCCTTCTACCACGAGCAGGTGAACCAGCACTCCGACTGGCGCACCAGTTCCTGGAGCGGTGGCGGCGGCATCAGCCTCGGCTTCTGGCGCGCCGGCGGCTCGGCCGGCAGGTCGGTGCAAGCCTCGAACCAGAGCCTGCAAGTGTCGAACTTCAAGATGAGCTTCGAGCTGGTGCAGGCCATGGTGGCGCGGCCCTGGTTCTATCCCGAGTTCTTCATGAACCGCGGCTGGACCCTGGAAAAAGGCCATGGCTGGACCTTCGACGAGCTGCCCTCGAACGGCGAGCCGGTGCCGCACGGGATCTTCATCGGCTACCCGACCCAGGCGATCTTCGTGCGCAACCTGGTCATCGAATCCGACGAATTCGCGAACGCCTTCTCCAGCTATGCCTCGCAGTTCAGCGCCGGCGGCTCGGTGGGCTGGGGACCGTTCTCGATCAGCGGCAGCTATTCGTATGCGGGCGGCAGCCAGGACTACGAAATGGACCGCTCCGGCGCCAAGATCGCCGTGCCCGGCATGCAGGTCATCGCCTTCGTGAATCACCTGATCCCGAAGTCGCCGAATCCGCTGCCCGACATCCCGCCCGAACAATTCGGCTGAGCCACGGCCATGGGCACCCTGGATGCGCGCATCGCCCTGGCCCTGATGGCCAAGGCCGAGCTGGTGTTCGGACAGCAGGGCGTGGTGCTGTCGTTCCCGGTCGCCTCGAGCAGCTACACGGCCGGCCAGCTGAACTTCTTCCCGGAGTCGCCGACCGCCGAAAGCGCGCGCCAGGCCTTGACCGGGCTGTTCGACTTTTCCGCGTTCGCGAACGCGATTCCTGACGGCCGCGTCTGGCAAAGCCTGGGCGACCGGCCGGCGCTGCCGCAAGTCTACCGGCGCGTGCTCGAAGGCGCCGAGGTGGCCGCGCTGCCGGAAAATCCGCAAGACCTGGAACAGCTGCAGGCGGCGCGCGCGCTGCTGCTCACGGCCGCGCCCGACGGCAGCCTCGTCGACACGGCCACCTACGCCGCCTACAAGGAATGCCGCGACGCCTACCTGCTGGCCTCGCAACAATACAATGCCGCCAAGGCCAGCGGCGAACTCGGCGATGCCGCCGCACGCCAGGCCTGGGAGGCCGCCGAGCCTGACCTGCGCGCCGTGCGCGACCGCGCCGTCGAAGCCTGGCAGCTCGAGGGGCACCGGGCCGAGATCGACGACGCGCTGGCAAAGATCTCGATGCTGAACCAGAAAACGCCCTCGACCACCTGGGGCGAGTGGGACCTGCGCTCGCGCAGCGGCGTCGGCACCGTGACCGACCTGGCTGGCGCACCGTTCTGGCCGACCTACATCAGCCCGGCGAATGCCTGCGCCAGCGGCTGGCAGCTGATGCGCCTGGAACGCGGCGAAATCCAGGCCCTGCAGGCCAGCGCGCCCGAGCAGTTGAAGGCGCGCCTGGGCGGCGGCGGCGCCACGCTCGACGTCGACGAACTCGATTTCGAGTACACCTCGGCCAAGCTGCACCGGCCCTGGTTCGATCCGGCCGTGTTCCCGGCGCGCTTCTGGCGCCCGCGCCCGGCCGCGCCGATGGCGCTCAGTTCCGGCGCCGAACCCTATGCCGGCGAGTGCCCGCTGTATGCGAGCGGCGTCGTGTTCTTCCGCCGCATCCGCGCCACCGTGCAGGGCGAGACCGGCGCCGTGGAAGCCAAGCTGGGCGCGCTGGGCGACAAGCTCGACATGGGTTTCCTGACCCTGAACCGCCAGCGCCTGCAAGTGGTGTCCACGCAGGCGGCCGCGGCCACCCTGGCCCCCTCGGCAAGTCTCGCCAGCGCGCGGATGGTGGCCGGCAGCCTGCGCGGCGGATCGATCGCGGCCACCCTGCGCCAACCTCTGGCGGGGTCGATCAGGGCCGATACCGTCGTCACCAACGGACCGTCGTCGCCGGGCAGTGCCCAGCAACGCTTCGCCATGAGCGCCATCTTGAACAAGCGCCTGGTCCTGCGCAAGCCGGTGCAATCGCCGCCGATCATCCCGCCGCGCGTGCCGCCGCCCGATCCTGGCAAGTCGGTACTGGAAACCGCGCCGGACGACATTTTCGTGCTGGCCCTGATCTGCAGCGTTGTGCCGCCGAGCCCGAACCCGGATCCGGGCTTGACGTGGCCGGGATAAATCGACAAGTCCGGGCGGGCAGGGCGGCGGTGCCTGGCTAGGGGAGATGCAAGATGGTCTCGAGTGTGCATGTGGATGGTTCGCTGCCGGATGCGGGCGACGCCGCCCCGCGCGGACTGGTCTTCGCCGGTGCGTGGGGCGTGGAGTACGACTTCGTGGCGAACGCAGTCGTCGCGGACAACCAGCCGCGCCGCCTGGCCGGCCTGGGCTTCCCGGCGCCCTACGACCGCGACCTGGAAGGCGCGCTCAGGGGGCGAGGGCGCTTCAGCTCCTACCTCTACCTGTTCAAGAACGGGCGCTACCTGACGCTCGATGCCGCCACCATGCGGGTAGCCGGCCCGGTGGACGGCGCGAGCACGGCGGCCGACTGGAAGCTTCCGCTGGACTGGACCGGGTTCGACGCCGTCCTGCCCGGACGCGGCAAGAAGGCCGGCTACTGTTACTTCTTCCGCGGCGGCGAATACATCCGCTACGACTGGAATGCGATCGCGCCGTCGCCGGGCTACCCGCGGCAGATCGGCGCGCACTGGCACTTGTCCGCTCCCTTCGACGCGAATATCGACGGGGTGATCGCTGGCCAGGGCGCCGAGTATGGCAAGCGCGGCTATGTGTTCGCCACGCTGGGTCGCGACGTGGATGGCGAAGCCAATCCCGTGGCGCCCGGTCCCGACAGTTTCCGGGTGCGCGCACCGGCTTACGCGCGCCACGATTTCGACGACGAGGTCTTCGCCGGCCAGGAAGACCAGCCCCGGCGCGTGACCGAACTCTGGGTCGGCTTGTTGCCCTTGCTCGACGCTGGCCCCGCGATCGACACCGCCCTGGCCTGGTGCGACGCCGCGCTAGCCGCGTTGTCGGGTCCGGCGACGCCTGCCGTGTCCGCCGCCCTCGGCCACCATTTCATGAACCCGGCGCCTGGCGTGGGCGAGCGGAACGCAATCGCCGACCACATGCGCCGCGTGCGCGACCGCCTCGCCGCACTGCCGGCCAATTTCCGTTGGATCAGCGGCATGGACGTGGCGGCGCGCAACAGCCCGGGCAACTATACCGAGATCGGCGACCGCTTCTCGAACAACGCAGGACCGAACGGCAGGGCGGCAATCATGGTCCACGAGGCCGTGCATTTCGTCGTGACCAATCCGGTCCTGGTCGATGTTCCGGAATGGTCGGGGGGGACCGTCAACGGTACGCCGTGGGGGGTGAGCGACCCGATTCCCGGGGTAGCGGTGAGCGGCATCGCATACCGCTCGCTGACGACGGCCCAGGCGATCGACAACCCCAGTTCGTATGCGGCGTTCGCGCAGGAGATTTTCTTCACGCCGACCATGCCGGGTGCTGCGGATACGCGCTTCGGTGCTGCAAGGCCGCATGAGTGAGGGAAGGGTGGTTTGGGTTCTCGGGCGCGGGAGCTTGGCGAGTGGGGGGCGCGTCGAGTGGGTGCTGGTGGCAGTGAGGCGGGGTGCATAAACGGGTGGGGCAAGCGGCGGCGCTTTGCGGCAAGCGCGATAACGGGTATCTTCGGTCGAATAAGGGCGCCGGCGCGGGACTACGGCAATCAAACGTTGTCGTTTGCTGTATCCAAAATGCGCCTGGGTGCGGGGGAACAGTCGGTGGCGTTGCGCTTCGAAGTTGGATGAACAATGCGCGTTTCCTCTGAGTCTGCGTATCGTTCGTCTGCCGGTGACAGCATTTGGCGATATATATCGAACTCGACATTAGCAGATATATTGTCGAGTTTGTTTTTCTGCGGTGCGTCCTCTATGGGTGAGGTGGCTGGTATCCGAAGCTGACGGTGGTTGCTGTGGAAAAAAAAGGCCGATCCGCCGATAATCGCGTTTCGTTCATACCGATGGCGACCAATTGCATAACAACGCTATTCATGACGTGCTTTATACACTCCACAGGCGCTGCCCATTTCCGACGAGGCTCTCAGCAACGACTTCGAACGAAAATGCAGCCGGATCGCGGTCCGCCTGCGTTGGGCGCTCGGTCTGTGCTTACTGACGATCCTGCTCGCAGCCGCTTGGCCCTTGGTTCCCTGGTTCACGACGGTCTATCCGACAAGACTCTTGGACTGGCTGCTCGGCCTCATGGCCATCCTTGGCGTGCTATGCGTGCTGTGCGATGTCTGGCCATCGGCACGAGATATAGGCCGGTTCGATGTCTACGCGTACCAGCAACGCCAGCTTGTCGCGGCGCACGATCTCAACAACGCCGCAACTCTCACATGCTTCACGCTTCCCGAGTTGGTGCTGGCCGAAAAATGGCTGGGGCTGAAGATCGAGCGCGCGCGTCTCCGGCTCGGTATACTGCTAGGCGGCTCGGACAAGGCTGCCATCCTCGCGATAGCGACAGGTGCTTGGACAATCTGGCACCAACTTCCGTCGGGCGGGAGTCTGCCCGAACAGATCCTGTACTGGTCGCTGGGCGCCTTTATCGGTGGCGCCGGCTTTGGCGGTATGCTGGCGAATGCTTCGATCGCGAGGATGGCGTACCAGCGGGATATGCTGGCGCTTGCTATTTGCTGCCATGCGCAGCAGGGGCGCGCTTGATCACTCAGGCGGCAGGGACCGCTCAGGTTCTAACTTCCCCCATGCCGCTTTTCGTGGACGGATTCATGTTTGCCAGAACGGTCGTCCAGTGAAGTAAAAGTGGTCACCCCATGAACACGCAAAGCATTGATTCGTCAGTGCTTTTTTTTCGCCTGTTTCAAAATTACTTCATACTCGAATGAAGTAATTTTGAAACTCGCCAATGAGTG